>Ga0302322_100000143_pt1 | contig 47831 bp, 38 predicted proteins | sample Fen_T0_2_FD_203757 | JGI IMG/M metagenome (GOLD analysis project Ga0302322, IMG submission 203757) | Peat permafrost microbial communities from Stordalen Mire near Abisko, Sweden - Fen_T0_2 | ecosystem: Environmental > Terrestrial > Soil > Wetlands > Permafrost | place: Sweden: Abisko...
CACCTTCTCCCCCGATGGGGAGAAGGGAAGGTTTTTTTGGTTTTGGTGCTACAAAGATGTCGCGCCGACGGCGCTGGGACGGGCGGGCGGGACGGGGTCCCGTTTCATCGTGTTTCACAAGGCAAGAGCGGGGGGGGGCGGCGGGATTTCAAATTGGAAATTTCAAATTTGAAAAACGGACGAAAATGGGAATTCGAACGACCAAGTGACCAAGTTAAGTTGGGCAGCGGGCGGGCGGGGAGGCGGCCTGCTGGAGGGTGCGTCCGGCATATCCCCGGAAAGCAGGTTAACAACCTGCGATGCGGCCGGTTGCCAACCGGCGCTACGGGGGCGTGGCGCGCGGGGAACGGGCCCGGCCTTCGACTCGACTCCTTCCGGCCGGTCTCAAAAAAACCGCAATCCAAATCTCCGATTCCACCGAAAACAGCGAGAAAGCCTAAAAACTTCTCAAAGCGCTTGCGTGGCAACGAGCTGTGCCGGGTTCTCATTTATTCCAGAGGCGAGAAAGAATTTGTTATGGAAACTCTGATCTGATATTCGTCGGATAAATGGCCCCGATACTGCGATACATTCGCCTGCTGATATGTCTTTCTATAGCATCAGGTTCCGCTTTGTCGGTGTGGGGAGATGGACGGGTGATCAGCCGTGCGGCGATGGTGCCGACGATTCCAGATCAGCGAGCCATGATTCAGTTTTCCAACGGCGTCGAACGGTTGGTCATCGATACCTCCTTTGTGGGGCCTGGAACCAATTTTGCCTGGGTGGTGCCCTTGCCGTCCACCCCCAAGATCGAGGCAGTTTCCACGAATTTTTTTGGCTACCTGAATCTCGCCTACCAACCCAGGCTGATCGACAATACCGATCCGGTTTGGGTGTTGTTTTTGATGGGAGGATATGTGGTGGCGGCTGGCGTCTGGGCCTGCCGACGGAAGGATGGCAGCCGGTTCTCGGCGTGGATTCAGTTGGTGCTGTTGCTGTTCGTGGGCATGATTTTTTTCAGCATGTTTCTTCCGGCCTCGTCCCAGATTAGAGTGGCGGTACCGGCGGGTTCGGTCGAAGTGCGGGAGCGCCAGATCGTCGGCATTTACGATACGGTAACACTGGAGGGTACGAACGGGATGGCCCTCGTGGAATGGCTGAATGGCAACGGTTATAACACACCTGCATCCGCGCTGCCGGTAATTTCCAGCTACGCCACGCAGGGCTGGGTTTTCGTCGCTGCCACCATCCATCGCGATGCGGCTGCCAAGGCGGAAAGCCGTCCGCATCCGCTCGCCTTCACGTTCGCGACCGCCAAGCCGGTTTACCCTTTGCGGCTGACGGGCATTGAGAATGCGAGTTGCAGCATCGAACTGTTCGTGTTTGGGCCGGATATGGCGAAAGCACCCGGGTTCAACGTCGAGTATTGCGGCACTCCCCGGCCCACTGCGGGCCCGCTGAATCGCAGACACAATTGGATACCCGAACTCTTTGGACCGTGCAACCCCGGCGATTACGGGATCGGCAACCCTGAGGTATGTGGGCTGGTTTTCCCGGCAGCAGTGACCACCAAGCTCGTCGGCAAACTGACCACCAAGGACATGCAGTCCGATGCCTGGGTGGATTGGGTCCCCTCCGTGCCGACTTATCCGGTCCTGATCACGCGGCGCGTAGCCGTCGACCGCGCTCTTAATTGGTTTGCGGGCCTGACAATTCCGGGATTGCTCGTGCTACAAGTCCTGTTTCCATGGCTGAAACGGACGACCATCACTTGGGGGTGCACACTGGTCATCCTGCTGGCTGCTGGCGGAGGGTATCTTCGCTACGCAACCATCCACACCACCCCGGTGACGTACCTTGGGGCAGACCATCAGCCAAAGCGGTACCGGCAGGGCCTCTCCCTACTCAAGGAAAGAATTCGTGATTTTGCCAGAGATCGAACCAACACGAGTCCATTGACGGAAGCAGAATGTGCTGCCGGCCTCACCAACCTTATTTCGGTCGACAATACGTTCACTGGACAGCCGTTAAAATTCGAAGCGACGCCCGGAAACATCACGTTGTACAAATCGACCAATAGTGTTGATGTATATTGGCACGACATTCAGGGAGCGGCGCACGAACTGATCGCGTTTCCATACCAGAATTGAATGAATACAGAGTAACAGGAGGCGTCGGGACAAACACCCTGACCTCCAATGTAATGGCTCCCGGCGTAATGGGGTAGCCCCGTCAAAAGCGATATATTTATAGTTATACCAGAATGCGCCTCGTTGCGTTGTCTCGCTTGTTTAGGTGAAAACGGGTATTCGGAGGGGATTTCCAAAAACGCAACATGTTGCGTTTTTGAAGCAGGTCCCAAATGACACATGGGCGGTGGCGCGCGTGGCAAAAAAGGTTCCTCGGGTGCCGGACGTCAAACCGCTGGTGGCGGCGACCCTGTCTCGGCTTAGCTCGCGAATTCTTCCGGCCGGTCCTAGAAATCCAAATCGCCCAGCCCACTGAAAACAGCGGGAAACCTTTAAAACAGCCCAAGATTCTACGAACCAGGTTTTTATATCAAAGCAGCCACCATGTCAGCAGCGGGGCCAGGGCCAAGGATGGCAGGTAATTCGCCAGTTCCACCCGCCGGATTTCCAAAATCACCAGTGACATGATGCAGGCCAGCAGGCCGATGGCCACATTGACGGCGCCCACCAGCGCATGGGCTTCCAGCCACGGCAGAGCGAACCGGTGCACCGCCAGCGCGAGGCAATTCAGGAACAGGAACACGGGCAACGCCGCCAGCGCCACCGGCCAGCGGAACATTCTGGCAAAACTCACCATCGCCAGCCCCTCCATCACCGCCTTGACTGCCAGCAGATAAAAATAACCGGTCAAACCATCGGCCACGGCGCCGATGAGCCCCAGCGGCGCCGCGCAAAACAGAATGGTGGCCGCGGTCAGCCCGCCGTTCCGCGCGGCGGCCGAACCTTTTTGCGCGGCGGTGATCAACCCGGAAGCGTGCCGTCCGAGCCGATTGGAGATTTTTTGCAGTTGCAGCATTTTCCCAAGCAACCGCCCCACCACCAGGGCCAGCACGGCGATCAAGAGCTGTTTCACCGCGTCCAGGAATGTTCCGGGCAAGCCCACGTAGACCAGACGCACGCCATACCAGACGGTGCAGGCGAGCAGCGCAGATTTGAAGAACGCCTGCGTGCGGGCCGAAACCGGCAAGCGTGCGGTCAGCCCGTAAATGGCCCCGAGCAGGATGCCGAGAGCGTTGAGAAATGCGCCGATCACCGGGCTATTGTGTCCGCCGGAGAGGGGGAAGAAAAGTTTTCCTTCGTGGCGGCCGTGCCCGGGGCGGAGCAAGGGGCTGGCGGTTTGCGCCAGCCCGAGCGGGAACTGTTGGCGCTCGCCGGGCTCTTGGCGTCAGCGCCGTGGTCAGGTTTGATCCGGCCCCGGCCAAAGCGGCGGAGGGCCGCCGCAGTCCAAGACGCTGGCGCGCGGCGTTACGAGCCTGGCACAAGCGGAGCGTCTGGATGCACGGAGGCCAAGCCCAATAAGGACGAGCAAAGGATTTAAACAACAAACGCGAAGGAACAAAGCGATGTCTGGCTGCGCCACGGTGGGAGAAAATTCAGCGGGGTCCAATTCAATTTCGTGGTGGCTGGCGGCCAGGGGGCAAGACTTTGACGTCAGTCCCCAAAAAACCTTACTGAATTTTTGCTTTCTACGAGGATCAGAAAATCTGCTCCAGGAATGCCTGGTATTGGCCGGTAAATAAAGATTACAACCCAAAATCCGTCGCGATTCTTCTCTAGTTTTGTGTCGTAGTCACTTAATTCAAAACCACGCCGTAACGCTTCGGACTTGGCCAACGCGATAGCGGACCGACGCGACATTCCCTCACTTTGAATGTGTGCACACCCGAAACACAAACACAGCAAAAAGAACAGGCAAATATAATTCAGATTACGCTTCATAAATAAACCGGCCAATCCCGCCCACCTGCGTCGCCCGTGACAACGATTCCCCGCCCGGATTATTCCTGTGAGTCATAAATTAATTTATCGCGCCCGCATGCTTTACTCACTTTTTATGCGGGCGGCGGCAACCCTATCCGCACCATCATTTTATGTCAACAGCTTGCTCGGCCGTCTGGATGGTGCCGGCACCGGACCGGAGTGCGGGATTAGGCCGCCATTTCAGGGCTTTGGATTATCGGGGGCTTGGTTCCCGGGGCGTTTGCCCCGGGCTGTGATAGACCGCACCTTTGGTGCTTAGGAGGCCAGCACGCTTGCCGTGCGAGACGAGCGCCGCGACGACGGCCGGGGAAGGACGAACGGAACGAACATGGGATTGGAATTTGAACTACACAGTCGCACAGTCGCATAGTTAAAACGGGAGATTGAAAAATCGGGGCGGTTCGGAGAAAACCCCGGGGGCGTCACGGCGGGCGGGGGAAAAGCGGCGGAGGGCCGCCGCAGCCCAAGACGCTGGCGCGTTCGCGGGGCGCGGGAAGAAACCATTATCGCCGGACGGCGGATGACGCAGCGCAGAGCGGGATAGCGGGGCTGGGACTATGTCCTGTGCCCGGATTGGCGGGGCGCTGCGAGTTGGGACAACTCGCGGTCCGGGGAGGACACGCGCTCATCACACCATTGTTCGAATGCAAATGGCGGAGGGCCGCCGCAGTCCAAGACGCTGGCGCGCGGCGTCACAAGCCTGGCGCAGGCGGAGCGTTTGTGAATGCGGTGGCCAGCCAAACCGCTGGGGAGGAATCTGAAGGCGGGCCCGAAATAGTAGTATTGTTTGGTGATCCCACCGCGCTGCTTGGGGAAAAAAAGCCGCCCGGAATTTACCGGACGGCCTGGCGATTTTGCCTTCAAATTCCGGCGGCGGCTCAAACGAGCTGCTTCACGACGGCTTCGATGATGGCGATGCCCTCGCCGGCGTCGTAGGCGCTCAGATTCAGCGGCGGCAGCAGCCGGGTGATCCGGGTGCCGGCGGGCACGGTGAGCACTCCCGCCGCGTGCAGGCGGTTGACAAACTGCAACGCGGGCGTCTGGTCGCTCCCGGCGAAGGCGGGGATGTTTTCGGCGAGCTCGATGCCAAGGATGAAGCCCAGGCCGCGGGCGGACTTCACCACGGTGGGATAGGTTTTGGCCAGGCGCTCAATCTCGGCCTTCAGCCACGCGCCGAGTTTGATGACGGAGTCCGCAAGTTTTTCCTTTTCGATTACTTCGAGAATCCGCAACGCCACGGCGCAGGCGAGCGGCGTGCCGCCGAAGGTGGTGCCGTGCGTGCCGGCGCTCAACAAATCACCATGCGGCGCCCGCACCCAGAACGCGCCCATGGGGAAGCCGCCGCCGAGCGATTTGGCCATGGAGAGGCCGTCGGGCAGAAACTTTTCGCCGCCGGGCACGCCTTCGAGAATTTTCTGAAAGCTCTGGAACCGGCCGGTGCGGTAATGGCCGCATTGCACGCCGTCCATGAGGAGGAGCAGCTTCTTTTCATCGCACAGCGCGCGCAGGCCGAGCAGATATTCGGGCGTGGCGGGCGTGACGCCGCCTTCGCCCTGCACGCCTTCGATCAAGATGGCGACGGTGGCCGACGAAATGGCGTCGCGCGCGGCGGCGAGGTCGTTGAACGGGATGTGGCGGAAGCCGGTGACGGCGGGTTCAAAGCCTTTCTTGACCTTGTCCTGGCCGGTGGCGGCGATGCCCGCGAGGGTCCGGCCGTGGAAGGAGTTGGTGGCGGTCAGAATTTCGAACCGGCCTTCGTCGTGGCCGAATTTGCGCGCGAGCTTGTACAGGCCTTCGTTCGCCTCGGCGCCGCTGTTGCAGAAAAAGACCTTGCCGGGACCGATGCGTTTGACGAGTTCGGCGGCGAGGCGGCCCTGGGGTTCGGTAAAATAGAGGTTGGAGACGTGGATCAGCTTTTGGGACTGGGCGACGAGGGCCTCGGTGATGGCGGGATGCGCATGGCCGAGGCAGCACACGGCGATGCCGCTGCCGAGATCGAGGTAGCGCTTGCCGGTGACATCAAACACATGGCTGCCGACGCCGTGGCTCAGCACGAGTTCAAAGCGGCCGTAGCTGGGCACGACGTTCTTCGCGAACAGTTCCCGGATGGATTCGTAATCATTCCGCACGATGGCGGGCGGCACTGGCACAATATCTTTCACGCGGTTTATTTAACTACAAACGGCCGCAAAGAACACAAAGAAATTTGATTTTTACACGCGGCGGGGCAACGGTAAATCGCACGAAAGAAAATGGCGTTCCGCGAGGTGCGGGCGCAACCTGGCACAACGACCCCACGTTAATTTGCCCTGGTCCGGACCGGCAGAAAACGTTGCTGGAGCCAGTTGCGCACCGGCTCGTCGTAGAGTTTCAGGGAGGCGTAGGCGAGGGTCAGGCAGCCAAAGAATACGAGCAGGGTATAAGGATACACTTGCGACAGCGGCAGGTATTTGTCGGTCACCCAGGCAGTGTAGATATACACCAAGGGATAGTGCGTAATATAGATGGGATAGGAGATTTGCCCCAGAAACCGGCAGATGGGGGTGGCATAGCGTCCGGTCAAGCGCCCGCCCGCGCCCAGGGAAAGGATCAGGGGAAACAGGAGGAGGATGCACAAGGCTTCGTACAGGCCATTCAGCCAGGCGTGTTGGGCGCCGCCGAACCGCGGCAGGGCGAAAGCGGCCACAAGCAACAGGCTGCACACCCAGAAGGCGTGCCGGATGCGGATTAATTTTCCCAGGCGAAAGAGGAGCAGTCCGCCAAAGAACGGATAGAGCAACCGGGTGAAACCGATGTGGAGCTGCGTGCCATCCACGGACCAGCCGCCGGCAAAATTGCCCGCCGGCGAGGTCACGCCAAAGTGCAGGAGCACAACGCCGGCGACGACCACAAAGAGCGTGAGCTGTTTCCGGGAAAATTTCCAGATGACGAGGGCATAGAGCAGGTTGGCGACATATTCAAACAGCAGGGACCACGCCGGGCCGTCGAGGGGATGCATTTCCGCCCAGCCGCGAATATCCATGGACGGCAGCAGCGGAACCAGTGTGAACCCCACCAGCATGACGAGCAACAGTTTCCAAACCGGCGTGTCGTGAATCAGCGGAAACATGACGGAGGCGCCGAAGTAAAAACACACGGCGCCGATCAGCGTGCCCAGGATCACCAGGGGATGCAGGCGAATCAGGCGGCGTTTGACGAATTCCCATGTGGTCATGCGGCCCCAGCGGTTGTCGTATGCGTAGCCAATGACAAAGCCTGACAGGGCAAAAAAGAAGTCCACGGCCAGATAGCCATGATTGATGAGCTGGGTGAGCGGACTCCGGGCGTGGGCCTCACACAGATGAAAGGCCACCACCATGAGGGCGGCCACGCCCCGCAAACCATCCAGGATTTCAAAGTGTGGTTTGGGTTCCAAACCAGCCGGACTCGAATTCATTGCGGGGATTATGAAATTTTGGCGGGGAGCATTCAAGTTATGCCTTGGGAGCATATTCATCAATGCCGTGCTGGGGCGCGAAAGAACAAAAAATGTTTCCCGGGGCCTGGCGGTCAATTGGCGCATTTCCATCAAGGCGGCAGGAATATGGGGCGTGGTTCGCCAGACGGCCGAGCCACTGGCTCGCCGTTATACCGGGGGGAGGCGGCGGCAAATCAGAGGACGACTTCGGTGCCGACGCCCCGGTCGGTGAAAATTTCAAGCATGACGGCATGCGGCACGCGGCCGTCCACGAAGGATACTTTTTCCACGCCGGCCTTGATGGCGGTCACGGCGCTGTCGACTTTGGGAATCATGCCCTTGTCCACAATGCCGGCGGCCTTGAGGCCGGGGACTTCGCTGGTGTGCAGATGGGCGATGAGGGTGGCGGGGTCCTTGAAATCGCGCATGAGGCCGGGGACGTCGCTCATAAAGACGAGGCGCTTGGCATTGAGGGCGATGGCGGCCATGGCGGCGGCGACGTCGGCATTGCAGTTGTAAATTTTACCGTCTTCGCCGCGCGCCGTGGGGCTGATGACCGGGGTGAAGCCGCTCCAGATGCATTCTTTCAAGGGGGCGACATTGACCTCAATGACTTCGCCGACGTAGCCGATGTCAATTTTCTGGCCGGGATGATCCTGGTCATCAAGCCAGAGCTTGCGGCATTTGAAGATGTCGGCGCCGGAAAAGCCGACGGCCTGGCCGCCGAGCGATTTGATGGTGGCGACGACTTCGGGATTGATCTCGCGGGAGAGGACGTCATCCACGATCTGCACGGTGGCCTCGTCGGTGACGCGCTGGCCCTGGATGAAGTTCGCCTTGAGGCCGGCTTTTTCCATGGCGCGGGTGATGGCCTTGCCACCGCCGTGGACGACGACGGGATTAATTTCGACGGCTTCGAGAAACACGATGTCGCGCGCGACGCCATTGCGCACGGCGGGGTCGGGCGAGTCCATGAAACTGCCGCCGTATTTCACGATGAAGGTTTCGCCGCTGAACTTCTGGATATAGGGCAGTGCTTCCAGCAGGGTCGCGGCTTTGTAAATCAGATCTTGCACGCAGAATTTTTAACACTTGTCCCGCCGCAACGAAAGCGGTTTTGCATGGCGGGGGAGCCGGGGGATTAGCGGAAGGAAGAAAATTCCGGGCGGAAAATGATTGTTTCGTAACCGGCGTGGGAAATAATACGTCCAGCACGTCACGTTAACATGAAAGCACGCATATATTTGTTCTCTTCGCTCACGGTGGCATTGCTCGCCGGCGGTTCGCTCTCGGCGCAGGAAAACTGGGTAAACCTTTTCAACGGCACCAATCTGGACGGCTGGCTTCAGCGCGGCGGCCACGCGACGTATACCATCGAAGGCGACGAGATTGTCGGCACGTCGGTGACGAACACCCCCAACACCTTTTTGTGCACGAAAAAAAACTACGGCGACTTCGTGCTGGAATATGATTTCAAGGTGGATTCCCGGCTGAACTCCGGCGTGCAGATCCGCAGCGAATGCTTCGACCAGCCGACCACGGAGGAGTGGCAGGGCAAGCAGTTCAACATTCCGGCCGGCCGGGTGCATGGGTACCAGATTGAGATCGATCCGGACGTGCCACGCAAACGCCTGTGGAGCGGCGGCATCTATGACGAGGGCCGGCGCGGGTGGCTGTTCCCGAACGGCGCGCAGGCCAAGGCCTTCAGCGCGCAGGGCCTGCAAATCTTCAAGGCGGATGACTGGAACCACATCCGGGTTGAGGCGGTGGGCGATTCGCTCAAGACCTGGCTCAACGGCACGCCCTGCGCGGACATCAAGGACGGCATGACGGCGAGCGGGTTCATCGCCTTGCAGGTTCACAGCATCGGCAAAGATGTGCAGCACGCCGGCACGCAGGTGCGCTGGCGGAATCTGAGGCTCACCGAAGTGGCCGCCCCCGCCACGGCGGCGAACACGCTCACCGAACCGGAAAAGGCGGGCGGCTGGCAACTCCTTTGGGATGGCCTGACCACGGACGGCTGGCGCAGCGTGAAGTCGGACAACTTTCCGGCCAAGGGCTGGACGGTGCACGACGGCATTCTGACAGTGCAGGCCAATGGCGGACAAGAATCCGCCGCCGGCGGGGACATCATCACCCGCCAGCGCTATGCGAACTTCGAATTGACGGCGGATTTCAAGATCACGCCGGGCGCGAACAGCGGCATCAAGATTTTCGTGCAGCCAAACCTTTCGCCGATTGACAAGCAAACCGGGAAACCGACGGCGGTGGGCTCGGCGATTGGCTGCGAATTTCAAATCCTCGACGATGCGCGGCATCCCGACGCCAAGCTGGGCCGGAACGGCGACCGCACCATCGGCTCGCTTTACGACCTCATTCCCGCCGCCACCAACAAAGTGGTGAAGCCCGTCGGCGAATGGAATCACGCGCGGATTCTGGCGGAAGGCAAACATGTGACGTTCTGGCTGAACGGCGGGAAAACCGTGGAATTTGAGCGGGGCTCGGAGGAATTCCGCCAGTACGTGGCGGCGAGCAAATATCACAACATCCCCAATTTCGGCGAATGGGCCGACGGGCACATCCTGCTGCAAGACCACGGCAACGAAGTATCCTACCAAAACATTAAAATTCGCGTCCTCGCCGACAAGTGAGCCCTTTACCCGACCTGATCGCATGAATTCCAACCAAGCAAAAAAACTGGCCGCCGCGCGGATGCACCGCCGCTCATTTCTGAAGGGCATCCTCGCAACGGGCACGTTTTCCATCTTCACCCCGCGCCTGCTGTTCGCGGCCGATGGCACTCCCATCGCCCCGGTAGCACCCAACGGCAAAGTCAACGTCGCCTGCTGTGGCATTGGCAATCGCGGCGCGGATGACGTCCGGGCGCTGCACGCGACGGGGCTGGCGAACATCGTGGCGTTGTGCGACACGGACATGGGCGCCCCGCACACGCAGGGCATTCTCAAACTTTTTCCCAACGTCCCGCGGTTTCAGGATTTCCGGCAGATGTTCGACAAAATGGGCAAGCAGATCGACGCCGTGAGCGTGGGCACGCCCGATTTCTCGCATTTCCCGATTGCGATGCTGGCGATGTCGCAGGGCAAGCACGTTTATTGCGAGAAGCCGATGGGCCAGAGCTTCCGCCAAATCGAGCTGATGATGGCGGCGGAAAAGAAATACAAGGTGGCCGCGCAGATGGGCAACCAGGGGCATTCCGAAGCCAATTATTTCCAATTCAAGGCGTGGACCGAGGCGGGCATCATCAAGAACGTCACCAAGATCACCGCCCACATGAACAGCGCACGCCGCTGGCACGGCATGAAGGTGACCGGTTACCTGCCCGAACAACCCATTCCGGCCAGCCTCGACTGGGAATGCTGGCTGGCGACGGCGGAAGAGCACAAGTACAACAAGGGCTATGTATACGGCGACTGGCGTTCCTGGTTCGATTTCGGCAACGGCGCGCTCGGCGACTGGGGCGCCCACATCTTTGACACGGCCCACGAATTTCTGAAGCTCGGCCTGCCGACCGAGGTGGAAGCGGTGAAACTGGATGGCTACAGCCCGTTCATCTTCCCGCAGGCCTCAACCCTGGCCTTCCGGTTTCCGCAGCGCGGTTCCCAGCCGCCGCTGGAACTCACCTGGTATGACGGCCAGAACAACCCGCCCCCCCTGCCCGCCGACATGGGCGCCCCGGTGGTGGATGGCAACATCCCGCCGCCGTCCACAGGCCAGATCGACACCAAGAAGCAGCCGCCGGGGAAAATTATTTACGGCGAAGGCCTGACCTTCAAAGGCGGTTCGCACGGCACCACGCTGAAAATCATTCCCGAAGCGAAAGCGGAGGCCATGCGCGCCCAACTGCCGCCGGTGCCCGCGAGCACGTCGAATCATTTCAAGAACTTCCTGCTGGCCTGCAAGGGCGAGGAAACCTGCCGCTCCTCGTTCGCGGTGGCGGGCCCGCTCTGCCAGACGATGGGGCTGGGCGTGATCGCCCAGCGGGTGAATGCGAAACTGACCTTTGACCCGCAGACGCGGCAGATCACCAATCACGAAGTGGCCAACGGCTTCCTCAAGGGCGCGCCGGCGCGGAAAGACTGGGAACAATACTACCAGCTTTAAGGCCGGCCATGGGAATCTTCCAGCAGACCAGCATGAAAAATCCGTCGCGGCGGCAATTCCTGAAGACCACACTGGGCGGGGCCGCCGGGCTGTTGCTGCTGCCGGTGATCCGGCCCGCCCGTCTGCTGGGCGCGGAGGCGCCGAGCCGGAAAATCCAGATTGCGCAAATCGGCTGCGGCCGCATGGGCCGCAGCGACCTCGGCAACGTGCTGACCGAACCGCTGGCCCGGGTGGTGGCCGTATGCGACGTGGACGCCCGCCGGCTCGCCGCCGGCCAGGGCATGGTGGAGGAATATTACGCCCGGAGCGGCGAGGCGGGCGTGAAGGTGCAGACCTTTGCCGATTATCACGACGTGCTGGCCTCCCCGGCGGTGGATGCCGTCATCATCACGGTGCCGGATCATTCGCACGCGCTGATCGCCATTGAGGCGGCCATTGCGGGCAAGCACATCTACGTGCAGAAACCCGTCACCTATTCCATCGCCGAAGCGATCGCATTGCGGCGGACGGTGGAAGCGAAGAAAATCATTTTGCAGACCGGCTCGCAGCAGCGCTCCGAACGGCCGTGGCGCAGTTTCCGCCGGGCGAGCGAAGCCGTCCGCAATGGCCGCATCGGTCAGTTGCGCACCATCAAAATCGGCATCGGCCTCGACACGGCGAGCGGAAGAAAACCGCACCCCGCGCCGGCGCCCGCCAATCTGAATTACGAGCACTGGCTCGGCGCCGCGCCGGAACAGCCCTACGTGGAGGACCGCGTCCATCCGCAGGACAGCCTGGGTGGCCGCCCCGGGTGGATCACCACCGAGGATTTTGGCCTGGGCATGATCACCAACTGGGGGGCGCACCATGTGGACATCGCGCAATGGGCGATGGGCCAGGAACTCGGCGGCCCCCTGACGGTTGACGCCCGGGCCGAATTTCCCGTGAACGACGAACGGACGGTGCACACCACCTATCACGTCGAAATGGGCTACCCGCAACAGGTGCGGCTGATTTTGGACAATCACTTTGCGACCGGGCTGCGGTTTGAGGGCGACGAGGGCTGGGTGTTCTGCACGCGCAGCGAAGACATCAGCGCGGACGACAACCCGAACGTGTCCTTCAGCCGCGAGTCACGGCTCCCGCTGCAGGCGAGCGATCCCAAAATCCTGGCTCCGCTCGACGAGCACGCCATCCGCTGGCAGCCCAGCAAAAGCCACTACGGCAACTGGCTCGAAAGCATCGCGGCCAACCGCCAGCCCATCGCGCCCATTCAACAGTCCGCCCGCAGCCTCGAGGCCTGTTGCGCCGCGTGGATCAGCATGAAATTGCAGCGCCCATTGGCGTGGGACGCGGCGACGGAGTCATTTACCGGCGATGCCGCCGCCAACGCCTTGCGCGGCCGGCCGGCCCGCAAGCCGGAATACGACCACGCCCTGGCCATGAAACGCGCGGGCATTGCCTGACGCGCCGGCCCGGGCGGGCGCCTCCCCAGGGCCGGTTATTTGGTGACAATTTCACTTGGACAGTCGCAGGGCTTTCACTAGATTGCCGTCATGCCAGAAATCGCCAACTTCGTAAACAACGGGGCCGCCAGCATCACGCCGGCCATGGCCGAAAAGGTTTTGCGCCAGCTCCCGCAGTGGAAGCTGGAATTTTCGCAGATTCATGCGCCCCAGTATCCGCACCTCGTCAGCCAGTTGGAATTTCTGTCTGACGCCGTGGAAGACGCGATGGAAGGGGCCTACAAGGATCTGCCCTTCGTGGCCATCGCCCAGTCCCTGTTCGCCCTCATTTACGCCCACAAAAAAGCCGGGGTCATTCCCGTAACAGTGCCGGAACTCGGGCGGGCGGACGACTCCAGCGTGGTCCGGGCGGCCCTGATTCAAAACGAAAAAGCCTTCGCCATCTATGCCGGCAAACACGGCCGCGACTGGCGCAAAATCACCAGCCAGGCCTGAGCCATGTCAATCCCCCTGGTACTGACCATTGTGGGGCCGGATCGCACCGGCCTGGTGGAAGCCGTCGCCCGCGTGGTCGCCGACCATGGCGGCAACTGGCTGGAAAGCCGGATGTGCCGGCTCGGCGGCGAATTCGCCGGCATCCTGCGCATCGAAGTGCCGGCGGCGCAGCAAGCCCCCCTGCTCGCGGCGTTCCAAAAAATTTCCGACCTCCACATTGTGGCCCAGACCGGCCGGAGCCCGGCCAGTGTCGCCAGCGGCCGCCAGACCACGCTGGAAATCGTCGGCTCCGACCGGCCCGGCATTGTCCGCGACATCACGAGTGCGCTGGCCCGGGCGAAGGTGAACGTGGAGGAATTCTCCAGCGAAGTTTCCAGCGCGCCAATGTCCGGCGAAACGCTTTTTAAAGCCAGCGCGCGCCTGCACCTGCCGGAGCAATGCGACCTGGCGGCGCTCAAGGCGGAGCTGGAAAAAATCGCCGCCGACCTGCTGGTGGATGTTTCCTTTGCCGAGCCGGGCCAGCCCTAGGCCGCCGGCCGGCCCACATGCGCCATCTCCTCCAGCCCCGAATCTTGCAGTTGGCAACGCTGGCCGCCCTGGGTTCGACGCTGGCCTGTTATCCCCGCCTGGCCCTCTGGCTCCACCGCCCCACGCCGGTCTGGTATCTGGCGTCGGTGATTTTCATCTGCGGCATCACCCTGTGGGGATTTGTCTTTGCGTGGCATGCTCCCTACCTGCACCGGCCCGCCTTTGTCCTCAAGCAGGAACCCAAACTGTTTATCGGGGTGACCCTGGCGGGCCTCCTCGGAGCGGCCATCTGCCAGCGGTGGCTGGACCCGTCGCTCCGCGCCATCCTGCCGGAGGAATATCCCGTGGATGCGACCCATTGGCTGGCCTCGCTGCTGTTCTCGCTCGGTTTGACGCAGTTGTTCCTGATCTTCGCGCCGGTGGTCTGGCTCATGCGGCTGTTCAAAAAGCAGTGGCTGGCGGCCAGCCTGACCGTGCTGTTTGGCACGGGGGTGCTGGCGCTGAAGCTTTCCTCACTCTCCCCGACGGTGCCGGGGTTGCTGCTGCTGGCGCTGCTGGCGGGCCGGCTGCTCATGAGTTGTCTGGCGGTGGCGTTTTATTTGCGGGGCGGCGTGCTGCTGGTCTGGTGGTGGACGTTCCTGCTGGAAACCCGCCACTGGCTGAGCTTCACCAGCCAGCCGTGAGCAACCGGACCGGGTGGCGCCGCACACTGCCTGAAAATTCCCCTTCAACCGCGCGGGTTTTGATTTATCCTCCCCGCGATGTTTGAACTGCTCACAACGGATACCACGACCAAGGCGCGCCTCGGCCGCCTGACCACCGCGCACGGCGTGGTGGAAACGCCTGTGTTCATGCCGGTCGGCACCCAGGCCAGCGTCAAGGCGCTTGACCCCCGCGAACTCCGCGAGATGGGCACGCAGATCATTCTCGGCAACACCTACCATCTCAACCTGCGCCCCGGCCTGGACATCATCCGCGCCGCCGGCGGCCTGCACCAGTTCATGAACTGGGAGCGGCCCATTCTCACGGACAGCGGCGGCTTCCAGGTCTTCAGCCTCGCCAAAATCCGCAAGGTCAAGGCGCATGGCGTGGAATTCCGCTCGCATCTCGACGGCTCCCCGCTCTTTCTCGGCCCGAAGGAATCCATGGAAATCCAGCGCGTGCTCGGCTCGGATATTGCCATGGTTTTCGACGAATGCCCGGCGCACGACGCGCCCGCCAAGGAACAGCGCCTCGCGGTGGAGCGCACCATCCGCTGGGCGCTGGAGTGCCGGGAGCAGCCGCGCGCCGCCGGCCAGAAAGTGTTTGGCATCGTCCAGGGCGGCTCGAATCCCGCCTTGCGCGAGGAATGCGCCAAGGCGCTGGTGGCCATGGAATTTGACGGCTACGCGATCGGCGGCGTCAGCGTGGGCGAACCGGAACCGGAAATGATGAAGGCGATTGAACTGGCCGAACCCCATCTGCCCGCCCACAAGGCGCGTTATGCCATGGGCCTCGGCACCCCGGCGCAGATGGTGGAACTGATCGCGCGCGGCGTGGACATGTTCGACTGCGTGCTGCCCACCCGCGTGGCCCGCAACGGCACGGCCTTCACCAAGCGCGGCACGTTCGCCATCAAGGGCGGCGCGGTGAAGGCGGATTTCGGCCCCATCGAGGAAGGCTGCGACTGCTTCGCCTGCAAAAATTTCACGCGCGCCTATCTCCGGCACCTGCTCAATGTGAACGAAATTCTCGGCCTGCGCATGGTGAGCGTCCACAATTCCCATATGTATCTGCGGGTGATGATGGAAGTGCGCGCCGCCCTGGCCGCGGGCACCTTTGGCGACTATTACCGCGAGTTCATCACCAACTACCGGCCGTCGCAAAAAGTCATGTCCCAGCGCAAAACGCACGCCGACAAGGAGGCGGCCGGGTGAGCTGGTTGAATTCTGGCGGCCACGGGGAGCGGTTATCCCGCCAACGAGGCGCCGTGGGATTAAAAAAGCCCCGGCAGTTTCCCGCCGGAGCGTTGAAATGACTGATGGGATCCGAGCGTTAGAGCATTTCCATCAATGCTCTAGCCCTGCTTGGAACGGCGGCCGAGTTTGGCCAAGCCCACGGCACCAAGCAGCATCATGGCATAGGTGGAAGGCTCGGGAACTTGGGAGATCACGAAACCGGCGAGGGCCACGCGGGAGTTTCCGCCCGTGGAACCGGACAACAGGCTGAACAACTCCGTGGATGAATCGGCGGTGAAGGTGGCGGTGACCAAGCGGGCCCCGGTGGTGGGACCATAGCTAAGAAAGCCGATGTTGCCATCCGCGCCAGCACCGTGCTGCTCATCGGTGCTCTGGGTAAACGCGCCGGCGGAAACCATCACATTTCGATCGCTCATATTGGAGGCCGGATTATCGGCCGTGTTCAGCTCGGACAGCACCAGCTGGAGCTCATAACTGGCGCCGATGGTCAGATTCTTCAGATTCAGCGTCAGCCGTTGGTTATTGCCGCCTGTGCGCAGCACATCATACACCAGCCCGTAGAGCGACTGGTTTACTGAAGAAACATTGCTGAACCGGCCGGTGTCATAGCCCAGGGTGGCTCCACCGGTGACCGAGGCCAGCGAATAGAAGCTGCCGCTCGGATTCACTGATCCTGCCGAGGACGTAAAGGTAATGCCATTGAGGGTAACATTGGGATTGGGATTCGAGGAGGCGGTGGGCGCATTATAGGTGTAGGGTCCGGTACGTGCCGTCCCAAGCTTGACGGCTTCCATGAACGCGCCGCTGTTATCCAAGAAACTGCCGGTATTGGATGGATCAATGACCGCGGAGGAAAAATTCACCGTCGCGGCAAAAGACAAGCTGGCAGTGCAAAGACAGACCGCGACTGGAGCAAGATATTTGGTTATCATAGTGGTTTTAAATCAAAGCCGATTCGTCATTGGGTTTATTGGTTCTGACAACATTGATGCCCGATGTGGTGATTGCTTCAATGATGTAATTGATCCTAACGAGTAATAAGCAGCGCCAACATAGCCTTTTCAGGTAGTAATTAGATGATCACGCCAGGAAACGGCCCGAATGGGCTAGCCCTTTGTGGAATTACAGGCGGCCGAAGACTAACGGCTGGCGATATTCCTCCGGTGCGGCGCCAAGCGCCAAAGCCGCAGCGCGACCTCCCAGCCATGCGGGATTATTTTCTTGTCGTCCGGGCGCAAATAAACGGAGAATTCCTTATCGATGAATGAGGAACTCTTTGCCCGGTGCAGTTGCCAGCACTGCGGCACGCATATTGAATTTCCGCTGGAAGCGGCGGACATGACGGCGGATTGTCCCCACTGCCAAAAGCCGACCCTGCTCTCGCTCGATGCGCCGCCGACGCCTTCGGCCCATGGAAAACCCGGGGCACCGGAAATCCTGAATGCCTTTCAAGCCGCCGTCCCGCGGACGCCGGTTTCGCTGTTCTATCAAGCCGGCCTCGTGCTGGTGGCGGTGATGATGGTGATCCTGCCCCTGCTCTACGTGACGATGGTCGCGGCGGCCGGCTGGGGCGTTTATTATTTTGCCATTCACGCCAAATTTCTGGTGACCTCCATGGCGGGCGGCCCGCGCTTGTATTTGCTCCAGCTGGTGGCCTATGCCGCGCCGCTGTTCATCGGCGGCGTACTGGTCTTGTTCATGGTCAAGCCGCTGTTCGCCCGGCGGCAGAAACAGGCGCAGCCGCTGGCGCTGAATCCGGGCGTGGAGGCCACGCTGTTCGCCTTCATTGCGAAAATCTGCGATGCCATTGGGGCGCCCATGCCCAAGCGCATTGATCTGGACTGCCAGTTGAACGCCTCGGCGGGATTCCGGCGCGGCGCGGCCAGCCTGGCCGGCAATGATCTGGTCCTGACCATCGGACTGCCGCTGGTGGCGGGCCTGAACATGCAGGAGTTCGCCGGGGTGATCGCCCACGAATTCGGCCATTTCACGCAGGGCTTCGGCATGCGGCTCAGCTATGTCATCCGGAGCGTGAACGGCTGGTTCGCCCGCGTGGTGTACGAACGCGATGCGTGGGACGCCTGGCTGACCGGATGGGCGGAGGAAGCGGAAGACTGGCGCGTGATGCTGGTGGTGAATTTCGCCCGGCTGGCCGTGTGGTTTTCCCGGCTGCTGCTCACGCTGCTGATGTACCTTGGCCACGGCGTGAGCTGCTTTCTGCTGCGCCAGATGGAATACGACGCCGACAGCTACGAAATCAAGCTGGCCGGCAGCCCCGCCTTTGAACAGACCACCAAGCGACTCAGCGTGCTGGGCGAAGCCACGGGGCAAAGCTACAAATCCATGCGCGCCGCCTGGAACACCAGCCGCCGGCTACCGGATAATTTCCCCGCCTTTCTGGCCAAGATGGAAGCCAAGCTGCCCCCTGAAACCCGCACCCGGATCGAGGATCTGGCAGGGCTGTCGCGCACGGGGATTTTTGACACGCACCCCTCGCCGGGCGACCGCATCCGACAAGCGCGCAGAGCCGGCGATCCGGGCGTTTTCCATCTGGAGTATCCGGCCGCCATGTTGTTCGCCAACTTCGAAGCCGTGTCCAAGCAGGTCACATTTTTGCATTATACGGACGACATCGGCCTGGCCTGCGACATGTCCGCCCTGGTGCCAGTCGAGGCGTCCGACAAATAAAAAGCCGCGTCGGCGGGCGACACGGCTGGTGAAAGGCTCGGCCGGTTATTTCACGGCGGCCCAGACGCGGTGGACGTCGTCATGCTCGTCCAGTTCGTGGAGGAATTCGCCGACTTCGGTCAACTGGGCTTCGGTCAGCTCGGGAAATTGTTTCGGCACATAGCCCAGTTCGCTGGTCACCACGATCCAACCATTGCTGGCCAGCCACTTGGAAACATCGGCCACGGCCGTGCGCTCGCAAATGAATTTGGCGCCGGCGGTTTCCTTCGGAATGTCATCGTTCTGGTCGTGGGTCAGCGCCTCCACCTCGTTGGCGCCGGCTTCGATGGCGGCGGCTTCGCGATCAATGTTCTCGTTGGCGTGATACGCCTCCACGAGGCCGACGTTATCAAAGAGAAACTTGTTGCTGCCGGTGGTGGCGAGCTGGCCTTTCTTGAACAGCACGCGGATTTCCGGGGCGGTGCGGTTCACGTTGTCGGTATAAACCTCGACAATGACCGGCACGTTGTACGGCGCGCGGCCTTCATACAAGACGTGGTCCATGACCATCTTTTCCCCGCCGATGCCGGCGCCCTTGTTGATGGCGCGCTGGATGGCGTCCTTGGTGACGCTTTCCTTCTTCGCCTTTTCCACGGCGGTGAAAAGGCGGGCGTTCATCGCGGGATCAGCCCCGCCCATTTTGGCGGCCACCGAAATTTCGCGAACAAGTTTACCGGTCGTCCGTCCCTTTTTGAGGCCGGCGACCAGACGTTTGGCATGTAACCATTGGCGTCCCATAGTTTATGTGCCGCTAATTTTAATGGTTTCACCCGCCGGGGCAATCATTTCTGTTACTTTACCGGCGTTTCCAATTGCCCGTGTGCTCCCGCTTTTTTAAGCTCCCACCACATGACAGGCGACCTTATCGCTCTCGCCGTTGATTTTCTGGCCCGCACCGTGTTGTTGACACTGCTGCTCTGGGTCATGATCAAGCTGCAAAAATTCGACTATGTCTTTATCAGCCTGCTGGGGGCCGCCGCGCTGGCCAGCGGGTTGGATATGATCCCGCACTTCGGCCATTATCTGGCGCTGCCCGTGCTGTATTTCTGCGTCTGGAAAATCACCCAATCCAGCCTGGTGCCGGACGCCGTGTTTACCGTCGTCATTGCCTACGCCCTGATGTTTCTCGTCAACATCCTCCTCCTCACCGCCTTCATTGGCGATTTGCGGCCATCCGCCCGGCTGCGGGACGAGGGCGGGCCGGAGGCTGAGACCAACACCCTGTCCATAACCGCCTGGCGGGAACAGACGACCCCGCCGCCCGCCGCCGACAAAGGCCCGCCCCGCCGCGCCACCGCCCGCCCCGCCAGCACCAACCAGTCCAGCGAAATGAAGGCCGCCGTGGCCATTGCCCAAAATTTCACCTTGAAGGGCATCACCCGGAACGCCGACAAATCCATGGCGTTGATTGACACCGGAGTAAAAACATATTCCCTGTATGTCGGCGACCTGACCACCGCGAAAATCTCCGGGGGCAGCTGCCATTTGCGGTTGAACGATGTGGAACCAGACTACGTGACGGTGGAGATTGATGGGAGCCCGGTCATTCTCAAGCTTCACTGATGGTTGGCGGGCGGATGTAACCGCTTGCCAGAATGTCCGGCTGAATTATTATGGTCTGGTCATGAAGAACCACATCCTACCCATCTGTCTCACCATCGGCATCGCGGCTGCGCTTTGCGGCTGCAGCAAATCTGAGTCGCCCACGCCAAACGACGTGCCGACGGCACCGGCCACGCCGACCACGCCGGCCGCACCGACCACGCCGGCCGCACCGATCGCACCGATCGCACCGATCGCACCGGCCGCACCGGCAACACCCGCCGCCCCCGCCCCCGCTGCCGCAGCCGCGGCGCCGGCGGTCGTCGAAACCGCCAAATCGGCCGCCAGCAATCTGGCATCGGAATTGGTCACCCAGGCCAAATCTGCGGCGGACACCCAACTGAGTCCCATCGCCACCGAACTGGCCGACAAGGTCAAGGCGCTCGACGCCAGCACGGTGGCCAATGAGGTCGCCAAGGCGGAACTCGGCAGCGCGGTGAAATCGCTGGTCAGCGGCCAGGATGCCTCCGCCTTGAGCTCCGCGTTCAAGCTGGCCCGAGTTTCGGCGCTCACGCCGGAGCAAATCGGCCTGGCCAAGGAAGTCGGCAATCTCGCCTCCGCCTACGTGGTGCAAAAAAACTTCGCTTCCCTGCCCGGAGCCCAGGGCGATGTGACCACGATTGTGAATTCGTTGCGCAAAGGTGAAATCACCCCGGCGCTCCCCGCGCTGCAGAATGTCGCGCAAAACGCAAAACTCACGGCCAGCCAGAAAGACCTCATCGGCACAGTGGCCGACAAGTATGCGCCCGGCTTGAAGAATGCGGCCAGCACCGTCAGCCAGGGCCTGGACACCTTGAAGAAGCTTCCGGGTCTCAGCAAATAATCCGGCTTATCCGTTTTTCCCGCGGCCGGCCTTTACCGAGGCCGGCCGCTTTTTTTATTTTGATCCGGCCGCGCCGGCGGCCCCAGCCGTTGGGGACAGCGGTCAATGGGTGACGTGCTCAAATTTTTGCCGGGCTTGCTCCACCACATTGGTGGTGACATCAGCCACCTTGCTGATGACATTGGTCGTCAAATGCTTGGCCTTGGCAGCGACATTGGTTGCCACTTCGCCAGCTTTTTTGGTGCCCACCTTGAATTCGTCCGCCACCCCGGCCGCAATTTTTCCGGCGGTCTCCTTGCCTGACTCAACCACATTAGCAACGGCGGCTTCGGTGGATTTGGCGGCGGCTTTGGCCTCGACGGATGCCCGCTCGACAACGGTCTTTTCATCCGCAACGGCCTGCCGGTGCAGCAGAATCACCGCGGCAACCACCGCCCCGGCCAGCAACAGCAAGATAACGGAATGTTTGAAAAATCTCATAGTTATACTTTTGACGGACTCCAGGGCATTTTGTTCGATGAAATATGCCCCGGGCGCGGGTCTGTTTCCGACCCGTGCCGGTTCAATCTGTTGCCAGGAACCGGTAGCCAACCCCCAGTTCAGTCAGAATCAACTCGGGCAACTCCGGGTTGCTTTCCAGCTTCTCGCGCAGATGCGCAATGTAAACCCGCAAATAGTGCGTGTCATTTTCATGGCCCGGCCCCCAGACTTCCAGGAGAATTTGCCGGTGGGTCAAAACTTTCCCGGCGTGCCGCGCCAGCAGCCGGAGGAGATTATATTCAATCACCGAAAGCTTCACCGCCTGGCCGCCGACCGTCACGCGCCGCGTGGCCAGATCCACCACGAGATTTTTCACATGGACCACCGCGGCTTCCGCCGGCTTCGTTGAGCGCCGAAGGGCCACGCGCAGCCGGGCGAGCAATTCGTCCGTGTTGAACGGTTTGGTCACATAATCATCCGCGCCGGCGTCCAGCGCCGCGACCTTTCCTTTCCCATCATCCTGCACCGACAAAACAATCACGGGCGTCTGGCTCCATTCGCGCAGCCGGCGCAGCACTTCCTGCCCGGACAAATCCGGCAGGCCAATGTCCAGAATCACGAGCGCGGGCCGGTGTTGCGCCGCCAGCACCAGTCCTTCCTGTCCGCTTACGGCCGGCAGCACGCGATAGGCGTTCGCCTCCAATGTCACGGTCAGCAACCGCCGGATCTGCGGCTCGTCGTCAATAACCAGGATCAAGGGTTTCTCGGTCATTCTTTTTCCTCCGGCACGGGTGGCAGCTGGGTCCAGGGCAGTTTCACCGTGAACATCGCGCCGCCGCCCGCATGATTTTCCGCCCGGACACTGCCGCCCTGCGCCTCCGCGAAACCTTTCACCAGGGACAGGCCGATGCCGGTTCCGCCGGCCACCGCCGCCTGCCCGCGCTGAAAGCGGTCAAACAGCCGCTGCGGGTCGCCGGGCGGCAAACCGGGGCCGTGGTCCCGCACCTGCAACACCAGTTGGCCGGCTTCCCGGCGGGCTTGGAACTCAATGCGGGTCCCCGCCGGTGTATGCACCGCTGCGTTGCCGAGCAGGTTCACCAAAATTTGTTCGGTCAAAACGGCGTCCAGCTTCACCGGCGGCAGATCGCCCGGCACATCCACTTTGATTTCGTGCCGGTCCAGGCTGCGGCCCAGGTTTTGCTGCGCGGCGCGCAGCAGATCACGCAGGTCATGCCAGTCGGCATTCGTGCGCAGATGCCCGGCTTCCAGCCGGGACAGATCGAGGAGATTTTGCACCAGGCGGTTCAGCCGCCGCGTGGCCTCGTCCAGTTCCACCGTCAGTGATTCCTGCGCGGGATTGAGCGGGCCGGCCGCGTGCAAGCCGCTCGCCACGCTGCTGATGGCGGCGAGCGGCGTGCGCAATTCGTGGGAAACAGAATTCAGCAACATGGTCCCGATGCGTTCGGATTCCGCGAGCAACCGGGCCTGCGTTTCCGCGTCGCGCAGCCGCTCGCGGTCAAACACCAGGGCAATCTGCCGGATAAAGGCGTCCAGCAAATCGCGCTGCGCGGGCGACAGCGTCGCGACGTCGTGAAAACGGAGACTCAATACGCCCGTCGCCCGGGTGCCGGCCACCAGCGGCAGGTGCAAGCCTTCGCTGGCCGGAAGATTATCCGTGCCCCGCCCGGCCGCCTGCCGGTGTTGAAACGCCCAGGCCGCGACGGTTTGCTCCTTCTCGGTCAGCACCCACGAACTGGCAAAATAGGTGGTGACCGGGGCGGCCTGCGTTTCATCCGGGAGCGACAGCGCCACGTCGGCACGAAACGCCCGGCCCACCTGTTGGATCACCACCGCGAGCAGTTGGGCGAGGTCGGGCGATTCCGCAAGTTCGCGGGTGAGCAGATACAACGCGGTCGCCCGCTCTTCGCGCTGCCGTTCGGTGGTCTGCTGGGCGCGAATCCGCGCTGTCAACTGGCCCAGCACCAGCGCCACCACAAAATACATCGTGAACATCATGCCGTCCTGAAAATTCATGACGAACAGCGTGAAGCGCGGGGGCAGGAAAAAATAATTCCAGAGCAGTGCGCTCAGGGTCGCGGCGAAAAAAACCGGCCCCCGGCCGACGAACAACGCGAGCACCACCACGCCGAGCAGATACGTCAGCGCCAAGGCGTAAAACCCAACGAACCGGTCCAGCACCGCGTTCAAAACGGTCACCCCCGCCACCACCCCGGCCACTGCGGCATAGGTGCGGAAATCCAATTTTCCGAAACTTTCCGCCCGCACCGGGGGCCGGGCGGCCTTTTCGCCCTCGGCGCGCACGACATGAACGTCAATCGGCCCGCTCTCATGGATCAAACGGTTCAACACCGAGCCGCCGCGCAGCAGTTCAACCACCCGCCACCCCGCCGGTTTGCCAACGACGATCTGCGTGGCATTTTGTTCGCGCGCGGTGCGCAGGATGCCCCGCACCACGTCGTCGTCCGTGGTGGTGATGATTTCGGCGCCGAGTTCGCGGGCCAGGCTGAGATGCCGGGCCAGCCGCGCCTGATCCGGCTCCGACAGGGCGCGGGTGGCTTCCACATAAACCGCCAGCCAGGGGGCGTGCAGTTCGCCCGCGAGCCGGCGCGTCCAGCGCACGAGCGACGCCGAAGTCGGACTGGCGCTGACCGCCACGAGCAGGCGCTGGCCCGATTTCCACGGCGTCCCGGCGCCCTGGGCGCGGCGTTCGGCCAGCACGTCCAAGCCAACGTGTTCCGCGGTGAACCGCAAGGCCAGCTCGCGTAACGCCGCCAAGTTGCCCGGACGAAAAAAGCGGTCCTGCGCCGTGGCGGCGCGTTCGGGCAGATAAACCTTCCCGGCGGCGAGCCGCGCCCGCAATTCATCCGGCGGCAGGTCCACCAGCTCAAACTCCGCCTCCGTCAACGCCGTGTCCGGCACGGTCTCTTGAATCCTCACGCCGGTGATCTGGGCGACGGCCTCGGCGCGGCTTTCGAGGTGCTGGATGTTGAGCGTCGTGTAGACGTCGATGCCCGCACTGAGCAGTTCCAGCACGTCCTGGTAACGTTTGGGGTGGCGCGATTCCGGCGCGTTGGCATGCGCAAACTCATCCACGAGCAGCAGCTTGGGCTGGCGGGTGAGCGCGGCATCCAGATCAAATTCGCGCAACTGCAGGCCGCGATATTCCACGGTCAGGTGCGGCAGCGCGGGCAGCCCTTCCGCGAGGGCGTCCGTTTCCTTGCGCCCGTGCGTTTCGAGGTAGCCGATGACCACGTCGCGCCCGGCGGCAAATTCCCGGCGGGCGGCTTCGAGCATGGCGTAGGTCTTGCCGACGCCGGCGCACATGCCCAGAAACACCTTGAGCCGGCCGCGCTGTCGCCGGGCCTCATCGCGTTGCAAGGCGGCCAGCAGCACATCGGGATTGGGACGGTCGCGCTTGGTCACAGGTTTAGCTTAATGAATCCAGAATGAAATTCAGCTTTTACTTTTTCGGCGGTCCCAAACGTTTCACCGCCCAGCCGGCGAGCCAGGCGATGCCAATCGTGCCCACGACGAAATAAACCGCGACTTGCAAGAGATTGGCATATTCGACATTCATGACAAAACTGGTGGCAATGTATTACGACTGATGGAATGAGTTGGGAAGGAACCAGGTCCACAATGGCAGTTGGTCGTTGTCGGTTAGCTTGGTCTGATCGATCCCGGCTTGAGGCGGCGGTTCCCCGGCCGGCCTCGCCCCGGCATGCTCACGTAACGCAGCAGCGATTTCGCGTTGCGCCGCGCCCGCGGGAACAAAGATGATCACGACCTGGTTTATCATCGTCAGTTGGGTCGCTGCGGATATTGGTCACTTCCCGGAGGCGGCGCCGGCAGTTGGCTCATCCAACGCGAGATTCAGCTTCAGCACATTCACGCCCGGATCGCCGAGCACGCCAAAGCCGGCGGCGTCCGTGTTCGCGCGCACCAGTTCCAGCACCCGGGCCTCGCTCCAGCCGCGCACGTTGGCCACGCGGGGCGCTTGCAGGGCGGCGTTGCGCAGGCTGATGTGCGGATCCAGGCCGCTGCCGGAAGCCGTGACGGCATCCGCCGGCACGAGGGCGTTCGTGGCCAGATGATTTTGCGCGCGGTAGTCCGCAATGCGTTGAGCGATGGCGTCATTCAGCTTTTGCGAGGTCGGACCGAGATTGCTGCCGCCCGAACTGGTCGCATCGTAGCCGTTGCCGGCCGCCGAGGGCCGCGACTGGAAATACTTTTCGGCGGTGAACTGCTGGCCGAGCAGCCGTGAGCCGCGGATCATGCCCTGCTGGTCCACAATCAGGCTGCCATTGGCCTGGTCGTGAAAGAGGATTTGGCCAAAGCCGAATACAAGCAGCGGATAAAGTCCGCAGCACACCACGACGAGCATCAAGGTGGCCATGATGGCCCCGCGAATTTCAGTGCCGAGATTTTTCATAAATTAAACAAGGTTCAAATGGGTGATGAGGATATCAATGGCCTTGATGCCGATGAAGGGCAGCAACACGCCGCCGCCGCCGTAGATGAGCAGGTTGCGCTGCAACATGGCGAGCGCGCCGATGGGCCGGAATTTCACGCCCCGCAAAGCAAGCGGAATCAGGGCGATGATGATGAGGGCGTTGAAAATCACGGCGCTCAGAATCGCGCTGTTGGGATTATGCAGCCGCATGATGTTCAGCGGCGCGATGGCCGGAAACGTGACCATCAGCATCGCCGGGATGATGGCGAAATACTTTGCCACGTCATTGGCGATGCTGAACGTGGTCAGCGAACCGCGCGTGATCAGGAGCTGTTTCCCGATTTCGATGACTTCCAACAGCTTCGTCGGATTTGAGTCGAGGTCAATCATGTTCCCCGCCTCCTTGGCCGCCTGCGTGCCGGTGTTCATCGCCACGCCGACGTCGGCCTGGGCGAGCGCGGGCGCGTCGTTCGTGCCGTCGCCGATCATCGCCACCATGCGGCCGCCCGTCTGCTCGCGCCGGATGAGGGCGAGCTTGTCCTCCGGTTTGGCCTCGGCCAGAAAATCATCCACGCCCGCCTCGGCCGCAATCGCCGCGGCGGTAAGGTGGTTGTCGCCGGTGATCATGATGGTTTTGATCCCCAGCTTGCGCAACTGGGCGAAGCGCTCGCGGATGCCGCCCTTGACCACGTCCTTGAGATGAATGACCCCGAGCACTTTTGCGCGCGTGGCCACGACGAGCGGCGTGCCGCCGCCCCGCGAAATATTTTCAACCGCGCGCTCCACGGGCGCCGGGATCGGGGCCGCCACGAAACGGCGGATGGCCTCGGTCGCCCCCTTGCGATACTGCACCCCGTCCAAATCCACGCCGCTCATCCGGGTCTGCGCGGTGAACTTGATGAACACCGCCCCCGCCATTTCATGAATCTGGCGTTCGCGCAGGCCAAACTTTTTCGCCAGCACCACCACGCTGCGGCCCTCGGGCGTTTCATCGGCGAGCGAGGACAATTGCGCCGCATCGGCGATTTCCTGGTCCGTCACCCCGGGCGCCGGGACGAATTCCGTCGCCTGCCGGTTGCCAAGCGTGATCGTGCCGGTCTTGTCGAGCAACAGCACGTCCACGTCCCCGGCCGCCTCGACCGCGCGCCCGCTCATGGCGAGGACGTTGTGCTGGAGCAGCCGGTCCATGCCGGCAATGCCGATGGCGCTCAGCAGCCCGCCGATGGTCGTGGGAATCAGGCACACCAGCAGCGCCACCAGCACGGGCACCGAAAAATTCACGGCGGAGTAAATTCCAAACGGCTTGAGCGTCAGGCACACCAGCAGGAATATCACCGTGAGCGCGGCCAGCAGAATCGTCAGCGCAATTTCATTCGGCGTTTTCTGGCGTTGCGCACCTTCGACCAGCGAAATCATGCGCTCCAGAAAACCCTCCCCGGGATTGACCGATATGCGGATCTTGATCTCATCAGACAACACCCGCGTGCCGCCGGTGACCGCGCTACGGTCGCCGCCGCTTTCGCGAATGACCGGCGCGGATTCACCCGTGATGGCCGATTCGTCCACGCTCGCCGCGCCCTCGATCACCTCGCCGTCAGCCGGGATCATTTCCCCCGCGCGCACGAGCACGAGGTCGTCCTTGCGCAGTTCGGTGGCGCTGATTTCCTCGGCGCCGTGCTGGCCGAGTCGGCGCGTCTTCGTCAGCACCCGGGTTTTGCGCAACGCCTGGGCCTGTGCCTTGCCCCGGCCCTCGGCCATCGCCTCCGCGAAGTTGGCGAACAGCACCGTGAACCACAGCCACAGCGCGATTTGCGCAATGAACCCGCGCGCCGCCGTGGCAGTGAAAAGGTCCACGGTCGTCACCGCCGCCCCGGCCAGCGTCACGAACATGACCGGATTCCTGATCATCAGCCGCGGATCGAGTTTCTTGAACGAATCCACAATGGCCGGCCCGGCAATCTGCCAGTCGAACAGCGAAGGAGCTTTATGCGTCATATGCTTTTCAATTTGTAAATTCGCGTGGCCGGGTCGTTAAAACAGTTTTCCCTGGAGCATCAGGAAGTGCTCCACCACCGGGCCAAGCGCGAGCGCCGGCAGGAAATTCAGCGCGCCGACCAGGAGCACCGTGCCCAGCAACAAAATGACAAACGTCCCGCCCGCGACCGGAAAGGTGCCGCCGCCGGCCGGGGAAATCTTCTTTTGCACGAGCGAGCCGGCCAGCGCCATGATCGGCACTATCATCAGGAAGCGCCCCACCAGCATCGCGATGCCCAGCGTGGTGTCATACCACGCCGTGTTCACAGTCAGCCCGGCGAAGGCGCTGCCGTTGTTGCCCACACACGAGGAATAGGCGTAGAGAATTTCGCTCAGACCGTGCGGACCGTTGTTGTTCAAGCCGGCCAACCCCCACGAACTCACCGCCGCCCACGCGGCCAGGACCAGAATCGTCAGACAAAGAATCAGCAGCGAGAGCATCGCCATTTTCACCTCGAAGGACTGGATTTTTTTGCCGAGATATTCCGGCGTGCGCCCGACCATCAGCCCCGCGATGAACACCGCCAGCACCACAAAAACAAGCATGCCATAAAGCCCCGCGCCAACGCCGCCGATGATGATTTCACCCAGCTGGATGTTGAACAGCGGCACGAAGCCGCCGAGCGGCGTGAAGGAATCGTGCATCGCATTCACCGCCCCGCACGAGGCGTCCGTGGTGACGGTCGCGAACAGGGCCGAGTTAAAGATGCCAAAGCGGACTTCCTTGCCCTCCAGGTTGCCGTCCGCCGCGGCGATGCCGAGCTGCTGGTGAATCGGGTTGCCCGCCGCTTCCGCCCACCAGCACAACAGCGCCCCGCCGAGAAACAAAATCATCATCGCCGTCCAGATGGACCAGCCATGCGCCTGATTTTTCGTCATGCGGCCCAGGTAATAAGTCATCCCGCTGCCGATGGCGAAGATGGCGAGCATTTGCAGAAAGTTGGCCAGCGGCGTGGGATTTTCAAACGGATGCGCGGCGTTCGCGTTCGCATAGCCGCCGCCGTTCGTGCCCAGCATTTTCACCGCGATTTGCGAGGCCATCGGCCCTTGCACGATGGTTTGCTCCGTGACCGTCTGTTCTTCCATGACGGGTTTCCCATCCGGGCCGTTCACCGGCTGGCCCTGCGCATCCACCTTGGCCACGGAAATTTTCATCGGCTCGACCAGCGTGGCCTTCGTGTAATCGCGAAAATTCTGGATGACGCCCTGCGAAACCAGAAACACCGCGAACACCAGGCACAACGGCAGCAGCAAGTAATACGTCGTGCGGATCAAATCCACCCAGAAATTCCCGAGCGTGGTCATCGAGTGCCGGGCGATGCCGCGCACGACCGCCGCCGCGATGGCAATCCCCGTGGCGGCCGACGTGAAGTTGTGGATCGTCAGCGCCACCATCTGCGAAAGATACGACATCACGGCCTCGCCGCCGTAACTCTGCCAGTTGGTATTCGTCGTGAAGCTGACCGCCGTGTTGAAGGCGAGGTGCGGCGACAGCGCGCCAAACCCCTGCGGATTCAGCGGCAGATGGTTTTGCAACCGCAGGATGGCGTAGGTGAACAGACAACCCACCGCGCTGAACAGCAGCATGGCCACGGTATATTGCTTCCAGTCCTGCTCGCGCTCCGCGTTCACGCCCATGAGGCGGTAGGTGAACTTTTCCAACGGCCGCAGGACCGGATCCAGCCAGGTCCGGCCGCGGGCATCCAAAACCTGGCCGAGATACAGGCCCATCGGTTTGGTGATGAGCGCGAGGGCGGCCACGAACAGGCCGAGTTGCAACCAGTCGATTGAGCGCATGATGATTCCTTAAAATTTCTCCGGGCGAAGCATCGCCACGATGAGGTAGATGAACAGCAGCACCGCCATGCCGCCCACAATGAGGTTTTCCATATTCATAGTTTCCCGCAAAAACGGGCGTAAAAACCGCTGGCCGCAAAGAAGGCCAGGATGATCGCGATGTAAATCAAGTCAGTCATAAATATCCTTCGACACAGTGGCACCAAAGAGCGGGTTCACCCTAATCAAAACCGGGGTGTCCGGCATAAAAACGGCATTAAAATGTTGCCGCGTGGAAGATGGAAATCAATTTTGGCAGCCTGGTGAAGCGAGGAGTCTGGTCCAGGGGTGAGGTAGCGGGCAAGCCAGTGCGGCGGGAACGGAATTAAGCGCACGGACAACCCGGCTGCGGCCGAAAGCACAACGGAATCTGGTACCATTGCTCACCCACAATCCGTGTATCGACAGGGCCCGGCCAGAAGAAATTCGGGCCGGTTGTCATTGGAAAATAGCTAACGCAGCCCCTGCGTGCGTGGCGTATTTCCAGCGTCGCCGGCGGGCGCTCAATGCGCCGCCGCCATCTGCACCGCGCCGTCCGCTTTCCCGCCGCCGCAGCCGGCTTCCGCTTGATCACTGAAGCCGTGGCTGTCCCAACTCGGATCCAGGCCGAGGTCCTTGAGCATCTGGAGATCTTTTTCCACCGGCTGGTTCAGCGTGGTCAGATAATTCCCCACCATCATCGCGCTGGCGCCGGCCATGAAAATCATGCTCTGCGTGTCGCGCAAATTGACCGTCCGCCCGCCCGCAATCATGATTTCCTGGCGCGGCAGGATGAACCGGAAACACGCGATGGTCTTCAATATTTCCAGGACCGGCAGCGGCGCCAGATGCGCAAACGGCGTGCCGGGAATCGGGTTGAGAATGTTCACCGGCACCACGTTCGCGCCGATGGCCTTCAATTCAAACGCCAGGTCGCAGCGATCCGCGCGCGTCTCCCCCATGCCAATGATGCCGCCCGAACAAATCTTGATCCCCGCCTGCTTGAGATAACCGATCGTCGCCAGCCGGTCATCAAATGTGTGCGTCGAGCAGGTGGTCGGAAAAAACCGGCGGGAACTTTCCAGGTTGTGGCCGTAGCACTCCACCCCGGCCTCCTTCAAGCGGTCCGCCACCCGCTGGCTCTTGATGATGCCGAGCGAAACATCGGGACGCGTCTTGCCCCCCGCCTTCAACTCGCGCACGCGGTCGCAGACTTCGTCCAAAATCGGGCCTTCGTTCAGGCCTTTCCACGCCGCCACCAGGCCGACCGCCGTCACACCATTCCGATTGGCCTCCTCCGCGGCTTCCGCGACCGGTTCCGGGTCAATAAATCCGTACTTCGGCGACCCGGTCTGGTAATGGGCCGACTGGGAACAGAAACTGCAGTTCTCCGAACACGCGCCCGCCTTCGCATTGACGATGGAACAGAGGTGAATCTTGTGGCCCTTGAACTGCTCCCGGATGCGGTTGGCCCACGCCAGCAAATCCAAAATGTCGCCCGAGGTCTCGAGCTCGATCAGCCACAGCGCCTCCGCGCGGGTAATCTGCCCGCCATTCACCACCCGTTCGCCGAGGGCGGCAATTTGATGATGATTCGTTGCGTCAACCTGTTTAGCTATCATGGTTGACATGATACCCACCCGCCCGGATTCCGCAAGCCGGCTTCACTGGGCCGCCGGGGCATTCGTCACCGCCGGGGCATGGGGCGGAATCACCGCATTGAGATACGCGGCGAGCGAGGCGATCTGCATGTCGTTCAGCGGCCCGCCTTGCGAGGTGGCAAACGCCGGCATGAGCGTGCCCGCCTTGCCGGCCGTGATCCAGGCGCGCCAAAATTCCTCGCTGGTCGTCACCGGCAAACAGTGCAGGTCGGGCACCATGCTCGCGCGGGGCTTCGCCTCGTGGCAGATGGTGCAAACGGCTTCAAACAGGTTCTGGCCGTATTTGCCGTCGATTTTCGGCAGGTGGCAGCTCGCACAATCGCTTTTAAAAACCGCCTGCCGGTCTGCTTTCGCCACGGCCACGCCTTGGGCGCGTTCTTCCGGGGTCATGGCCCGGGGGGCGGGCGGCGGCGCGATGTTGATGCGCAGCATGAGGGTTTTGCTGCCCTTGTCAGTCGAGACGTTGACGGTCTTGAAGAGCATTCCGGCCTTGGCCGCCAGATTGACGTTCAGCTTGATTTGACCGTTGGAGCCGCCGGGAATCAGCCACGGCCGGGGCGGCATTTCGGCGGTGGTGCAGCCGCAGGAGGGATGCACGTCCAGCACCGTCACCGGCACCGGCGTAATCGAATTGGTGACCGTCACCACGTTGGTCTGGCTGGAAACAGCTTCCGACCGGCGGACTCGTTTGCCCCAAAAACCACCGTTGGTGACCGTCGTGACATTCGTGCGGTAAACAATGTTCGTGGCCAGCGCCATGTTGACGACCTGGGCGATGTTGGTGAAACTAAAGGTGAACCGCGCGAACTCCTGCGCATTCGTGGCGTCCACCGTCTTTTGTTCGGCGTCCCACACCAGAATGCCGTTCTTCATCGGTTCGTTGGCATGGCTCGTGTCCGGACTGTAAACCGGCGCCGTCGCCACGCCGCCAACCGGCTGCACACTGGCCGTCTGCGCACCGACCGCGAGCGCAACAAACCCGAAAATCATTGCTACCGTTGATTGCATCCAAGGCAGTTTCATTTAAAACACAATAGGCGGTTCACCAGCATTTGACGAGTGCGAACTCGCCGCGTTCAATTTTCCGGCGGAAAGCCGGCGGAGCCCGGCAAAAAGCACGCCTGGACGGCGAATAAATTGTCCATAAATGGATGCCCCGGTAACATGCCCGTAACATTCGCCATGTATTTTAGCCATCAAACATGCGCGGGTTACGGGCGTGTTTTAAAAACCATAAAACTATGAAATCATTCAAATACATGGCGCTGGGGTTGGGGTTCGCAATGACGGTGCTGGCGGGCAGCCCGGGCTTCGCCGCCTCCACCAGCGAGTTGCTCCAGCAAGGTCTCTATGCGGAAGAGGTCGAAGGCAATCTGGATGCGGCCATCCAAAATTACGGGCAGGTGATCAACAACCGCGCCGCCCAAAAAAATCAAATCGCCCAGGCGCTCTACCGCCAGGGGATGTGTTATCTCAAAAAGAAAGACGAAGCCGCCGCCCGCGCGGACTTGGAACGGCTCGTGACCGAATACACCAATCAAACCGAGCTCATCGAGCAGGCCCGGCCGGTGCTGGAAGACCTGACCAATTTCGATCCCGCCACCCTCATGCCCGCCAACACGCTCGCCTATGTGGAATTGGGCAATCCGGGCCGGCAAATTGAAACGATCCTCGCCCAGCTCAAGGGCACGCCCTTCGAAAACCCGCTCGCCGCCATGGGCGGTTCCTCCCGGAACAGCGGCGATAAATCTCCGGAAGACATCATCGGCGCGCTGTTGAACCCGTCCATGACCGCGGAATTTAAAAAAATCCGGGGCCTGGCGGTCGGCGTCACCGGCCTGGCCAACAACAACCCGCCCTGCATCGCCGTGCTCTATCCCGGCAAAAGCGACGCCTTGCGCGGGCTCGTGCTCGCCGGCCTCGGCATGGCCGGCAAGCCGGGCCCGGACCTAGCCGGCATGCAAACCATCAAACTGCCGGGCAAATTGATGGCGGCCTACGATGACAAGGTCATCCTGCTCGCGCAGCCGGCAGCCCAACTCGAATGGTGCGTGAAGCAATACCGGGGCGTGATTTCCGAACCCACGCTGGCTTCCGCCAACTCGTCCTTTGCCACGGTCCCCAAGGCCCAGCGCCAAAAAAACGCCCTCACGCTCTGGGGCAATGTGGCCTGCCTCTATTCCAATGCGCTGGTGCTTTTTCCCAGGGACATCCCCGACGAGATCAAAATCGCCAACGCCTTTGTCGATTTCCCCGGCATCGATCAGTTCATCCTGACCCACGCCATCGAAACCGACCAGGTCGCGTTCCAGGCGGATCTGCGCTTCAAAACCAACCACCACTGCCTCGCCTATGACCTCGTCCGCACCCCGCACATTTCCCCGGACGGCCTCGCCGGCGTGCCCGCCGAAGCGGTCGCCCTCGCCAGCTTTTCCCTGAGCCAGGCCGATGCCACCCGCAATGAAAAAATCCGCGGCGGCATCCAGAACCTCACCGGCCTCGATATCGGGCGCGAACTCTTCGCCAACCTCGAACAGGTCACGCTGTTCCTGCTGCCCCCCGACCAGGCTGCCTTCAGCCGCGATAAAAACGAAGCCCTGCTCAGCCGGCTCGGCCTGGCCCTGACCAGCCATAACCCCGCCCAAACCCGGCAACTGCTGCAAACCTTGCTCACCGCCAACGCCCAGGCCCAAAAGGGAGACCTCTCCCGGTCGAACCGTTATCCAATCCGGATCGGTGCCAGCCAGCACACCTGCTGCCTTGAACAAGTGCAGGGAAACACCTTCCTCACGCTCAGCGAACCCGTCCTCCAGGCGGCCGTCGCCGCCGTAAAACAACACCAATCCGTCTGCGTCTCCGGCCCGTTACATGACGCCGTGGCCGCGCTCAACCCCGCCGCCAGCAAACTCATTCTCGTGAACAATGCCCTCCTCGCCCTGTGGCTCGCCCCGGTGGCGAAAGAGGATCTGACCCCGGCCCAACAGGCGCAACTGGCGGAGTGTTTTGCGCAGTACAGCCGCGCCGCCGCCGCCACCACCCTGGAACTTTCCACCACGGAACAGCCGGATCAACTGGCCTTGCAGACCAGCCTGAACCATCTCCCGCCCCTCAAGGACGTCATCGCTCCCCTCATGAAAATGAACGAAATTGCCGGCGCCGCGCGCGCCGCCGCCGAAACCAAACGGTTGCGCCAACAGAAGCCAGCCAGCTTCCCCCAGACTAGCACCGCGCCCACCATCGATGGCCGGGCGGACGACCTCTGGAGCCAGGCCCGCGTTTATCCAATCACGAAAAAAATCACCGACTCCGCCGAAAAACCGAACCAGCTTTCCGCCCAGTTCCGCGGCCTGTGGAATTCCAACGACCTCTTCCTCCTCATCGAGGTGACCGATGGCATCCTCAACCGGGATCAAAACCTGAGCTGGCACGACAACGACAGCGTTGAACTCTACCTCGATGCCGTCAACGGCAAGTCCGAGTCCTATGGCGATACCGATTACCAGTTCACCTTCAACTGGGACCCCGCCCATCCTGAGTTCGGCGAACGCAAGCATGACCACACCAACGGCGTCGAATACGCCCTGGTGACCACGGACAAGGGTTACAACGTCGAAGTCAAACTTCCCTGGGCCACGCTCCAGGCCCAGCCAGACATCGGCACCAGCCTCGGCCTCGAGGTCCAGGTGAACGACAACCGCGGCACCGAGCACCGCGATGGCAAGCTCGCCTGGCACGATCAAGACGACCAGGCCTGGCTGACTCCCCGCGCCTTCGGCAACGTCAAACTGGCCGCCGCCAAAATTGAGGACGGGGCCCAAGGAAAAAGTGCGCCCTGACCAGTGAACTTCTTTCGCTCCATGGCCCGTCGGCACCAACTCCAGTGGGCGGCACTCCTCGCGATCGCGGTGGTGCTGCCCACCGTCAGCCTGCTGTGGTTCATGAGCCAGGTCATCGCCAACGAACGCCTCGTCGTCGGCCAAAAACTGGCCGCGCTCTACCAGGACAAGCTCGCCGACGCCTCCGCGCGCACCACCGCCCGCTTCACCGCCCGCCTCGGAGCCCTCGAGCCGAATGTCTCCGGCACAAATCCCTATCCGCTCCTGCGCCAGCTCGTCCGGCAGGATCAGGCCCGTGGCGTGGTCGTGTGGGATGCCGCCGGAACCGTCTGGTATCCCCAGGCCGCCGCCGTGGCCGGCCAGGATGCGCCCCCCGGCAGCGCCCTGGCTGAGGCCGCCCGGCTCGAATTCTCCGCCGGCCAGCCCGCCCAGGCCGCGGCCCGCTACGCCGAAATCGCCGCCACCAGCCCGGCGGCGCAAACCGTGCTCCAGGCACAACTGGGCCGCAGCCGTTGCCTCGCTCAATCGGGACAATTCCACGAAGCCGTCGCCGAATGCGCCCGGGCCGCGTTTGCCAGCCGGCCCCCCAACAGCGATTCCTCCGGTGCCCTCCGCTGGCAGCTCACCGTCGAAAACGCCCGGCTCCTGCTCCTGTCCCTGCTCGACCGCGCGCCCGCCCCCGCCGATCCCGCCCTCCGCGAACGCACCCTCGCCGCCCTCCAGGCCGATCTCTTCAACGCCTCGCCCGACCAGCCGCCGCTGCCCGCCAACCACAACCTCTTCCTCGCCCAAAAAGTGTTGGCCGCCCGCCACGCCACGCCGGCGCCCCCCGCCAGCACCCAGCGCGTCCAGGAACTGGAAAAACTCGCCGCCGCCGAAGCCCTTTCGCTCGCCGCAGCCGAAACCATCTCGCCGCAGGCCGGCCCATCCGATGTCTATTTCCCAACCATGGTCGACAACCAATCGCTCATTGGCCTGCGACACCAAGCCCGCTCCCGCACCGTGCTGGTCCTGCTGGACGAACCCGCCCTGCTCCCCGTCCTCGACGGCTACCGCGAAGCCTTCGCCAAATCCGAAGTGGCCTGCCGCATCCTCAATCCCGCCGGCGGCCTGGTCACCGGCCTGGCCCAACCCAAAGGCCGCCCCTTCCTCACCGCCGCCCTGCCCGCCGGCTTTCCCGACTGGCAGGTGGAATTATATTTTGCCGGCGGCGACGTTTTTGAACTGGCCGCCCGCCGCCAGATTGCCGTGTATATCTGGACCGGCGTGCTCGTGATCCTCTTGATTTTCATTGCCGGCGCCTTCGCCGTCCGCGCCGTCGGCCGGCAAATCCGGTTGAACCAGATGAAAAACGACTTCATTGCCACCGTGTCACACGAGTTAAAAACCCCCCTCGCCTCCATGCGCGTGCTCGTCGATACCCTCCTCGAAGGCCGCGTGCGCGACGAAGCCCAGGCCCAGGAATATCTCCGCCTCACCGTGAAGGAAAACGAACGCCTCAGCCGCATGATCGACAACTTCCTCACCTTCTCCCGCATGGAACGCGACAAGGTGGCGTTCACCCTCCTGGCCGCCCGGCCGGGCGCCATCGCCAGCGACGCCGTGGCCGCGGTCAAGACCAAGTTCGCCGCCCACCATTGCGTCCTGACGGTGGCCGTCGCCGAGAACCTCCCCGACCTCACCGCCGATCACGATGCCATCGTCACCGTCCTCGTGAACCTCCTCGATAACGCCTGCAAATACACCACCGACCACAAGCAAATCCGCCTCGAGGTGCTCGCCCGCGAACGCTGGGTGGTGTTCGCCATCTCCGACAACGGCATCGGTCTGGCCCGCCGCCATCACCGCAAAATTTTCGAGCGCTTTTACCAGGTCGATAACTCCCTCGCCCGGCGCGCCGAAGGCTGCGGGCTCGGACTCAGCATTGTCAAATTCATCGTCGATGCCCACCATGGCCGCATCGTGGTCGAGAGCGCCCCCGGTGCCGGCAGCACCTTCACCGTTTTCCTCCCCGTGGCCGGCGGCGAACCCCGCGTCTAACTCAACCTATGGAAACCGTGCTTATCATTGAAGACGACCCGACCATGTTGATCGGGCTCAGGGACAACTTCGAGTTCAACGGCTACCATGTCGTCACCGCCACCGACGGCGAAAAAGGACTCAACGCCGCCCTCAACTCCCGGCCCGACCTCATCATCCTCGACCTCATGCTGCCCAAGATCAACGGCTATGAAATCTGCCGGTTGATCCGCCATGAAAAACTCACCATGCCCGTCATCATGCTCACCGCCAAGGGCGAGGAATCCGACATCGTCCTCGGCCTCAATCTCGGCGCCGATGATTACGTCACCAAGCCTTTCAGCATCAAGGAACTGCTCGCCCGCGCCGCCGCCTTCCTGCGCCGTGCACGGGAACAGCACGCCGAAGTCCATGCCTTTGGCGACTTCACCCTGAACCTCTCCGCCCGCCGCCTCACCCGGGCCGGGCATGAAATTGAACTCTCCCCCAAGGAATTTGACCTCCTGGAATTTTTCGTGAAGAAAACCGGCAAAGCCTTGACCCGCGATGAAATTCTCAATGCCGTCTGGGGTTATGATTGCGTCGTCACGAGCCGGAGCATCGACCGTTTCGTCACCACCCTGCGCAACAAGATCGAGCCCGACACCGACCGCCCCGTCTACATCCAGACCATCCGTCAGATCGGCTACCGCTTCGAGCCCCCCGAGCAGAAAGTTTAGCGTTCGTCATCCTGTATGGCTTTAGCCTTTAGCCTTCGCCATTGCGTCCCTTGTTCGGCGTGCCCGTCGCACCTCCAGAAGCTTTCTCTTCGCCGGGCGCATGACGCCGCGCGCCAGCGTCTTGGACTGCGGCGGCCTTCCGCCGCTTTGGGCGGGGCAGGATACCACCCGCACACCTGCGCCAACCGCCATGACCCCGTCACGCGCCCACGGTCCACCTGATTCCGCCGCAACTTTCGCCCCTTCGCTATTCGTCATTAATTTGCCGTGGGTAAAAGGGTTTTGTCGCGGAGCGACCTCGGATTTTAGCCAGCTACGAAGTGGCTGGTCGTGCGCCCAACGAATTGGTGCGTCCTGAAGGGACGCCGGATTTCCACCGTTCCGCCAGGACGGATTCGGATTCAAACCAACACCCGGCAAGCCTCCCTCTCCTCCCCAAAAGGAGGAGAGGAGGCCCTTTGTTCAAGCTCGGCAAACCAAGTCAGTCCGCACCAAAACTCCCCCCTTCGTCATTCGTCACTAAAATCCTGCCCGGTTGCCTGCCGCGCGTTTGGAATATCCTGCGTCCTCCAGCCCGTGGTTGCACGGCCACGCGCTACCCTTGGTAAATGTCCTAACCCAACACCACAACGCTGAAGGAGTTGTAGCCGCAGTTCCTGGTGACGTCCTCCCGCCTTGCCATAATAAAACGAACGGGACCCCGTCCCGCCCCCGCGCGGGGTGAGTTCGCACACCCCCGCGCGGGCCGCGCCCAAAATGACATTCCCTCCGTGTTACACCTTTGCCGCCATGCTCGGGTGTCCGCAGAATTTCCCCAGGGAATCCAGGCAGCGATTCCATCCTTCCCCGTGACGGTCCCGGCTTTCGACCGACGCGAATTTCTCATGCGTCAGGGTCAATTGCGTTTGCTTTCCGTGCACCTTGAAGTCCACCGTCACCAGCATTTCCGGTGGCTCAACTTCGCCATACTCCGTCCCGCTGCCGTCCTTCTCAAACTGCCACGTAAAGACCAGGCGCTCCGGCACGGTCACCTCCCGATAAACTCCCACGCTGGTAAAATACTCGCCATCCGGCTTGCGCACCTGCAGGCGGTATTTCCCGCCCACCCGCGCGTCCACTTTCACCGATTCCAGCGTCGCTCCGCCGCACGCCGCCGCCCCAAACCATTGCTGGAATTGGTTCGGATCCGTCCAGGCTCGATAAACCACTTCGCGCGGCGCATCGAAGACCCGGGTCAGTTGCAGTTTGATGTTTTCTTCAGTCAGTTTCATGGTGTTCATGGTGTCTCCTTGGTTTGCAGTTGTTTCAAGTACTCGTCCAATCGATCAAAGCTGTTCCCCCAAAAACTGCGATATTCCTCCATCCATTGCGACGCCTCCCGCATCGGCTTCGCGTCCAATTTCAGCGAATGCACCCGCCCGTTGCGCCGCCGGCGCACCCGACCCGCCTGCTCCAGCACGCGCAAATGTTTTGACACGGCCGGCAACGACATCGCATACGGACGCGCCAGATCGGTCACACAGTGGTCCCCCTGGGCCAAGTGTTCCAAAATGCGGCGGCGGGGGGGATCGGCCAGCGCCCCAAACGTCCGGTCCAACATCTTCGGCGAACACTTAACCATATGGTTAACTATAGCCCGATAAATCCACCGCGCAAGAATTTTTTATTCGATACATCAGCCCCACTTTTCGACAGGCCCCGCAAGTGAATGGGTCGTGAAGGGGTCGGTCAATAGTAATGTAGTATTTCCATTTTGAAATGGTCCGAGAAAAATGAAAAGGTCAGTGACAAAAAGCGAATGACAACAGGTTTTGGGGGTGCCTTGGTGATTTTATCACCCCATGGCCAGATCCCTACGCCGCGAACATCCGGGCGCGGTTTATCCCGTCATCGCCAGCGCCAATCAGGGCTTGGTGATGTTTCGCAACAGCCAGAACCGCCGCGGTTTCCGCCTGCGATGGGCTAGTTTGCATGCAGGGGGCAGCCCAAACTGTTGACACAAGCCCGCAGCAGCGTGTCTCGCCGCGCCCCCATGAATCCACCCATCCCACAATCCATCAATGCATTTTTTAATTCGCGTCAATTCGCGCCATTCGCGTAAAAGTGTTCCCTTGCCACATTTTTGTGCCCTTTGCGTCTTTTTGCGGCCAATCCATTTTCCCGGCTTGTTTCGCATTTGCAACCCAAGTTGCGGCCTCTCCTCGGCAATTCGCGTTTCATTCTGTCCATTCTGTCAAAATCCCGTCCCCATCCGCCGCCCCTGCCCAACTTCGCGCATTCGCGTCTTTCCTGTTCAACCTGCCCATCCGTGTCATCCGCGTGATCCGCGGTTAAATCCAGGTTGGTTACCGGTTGTTCACCCCGTATTTTGTCCCCGCCGCTTTCAGCCCTTCGTCTTTCGTCATTTGGTCCCCTCACGGATCACGGATCACGAATCACGCCTCGCGCCTCACAGCCGGTTCAACGCACTCAACACCGCCCGCACCGACGCCAGCTCAATATTCGTATCCACCCCCGCCCCCCAGCGCGTCTTGCCTTCCGGCGTCTTGATCTGGATGTAGGCGATCGCCGCCGCCGTTTCCCCGCTGCTCAACGCGTGCTCGCTGTAATTCGAAATCTCAAACCGCGGCACCCCGACCTGCGAAAAACCATGCACCAGCGCCGCCAGCGGCCCGTTGCCCGTGCCCGAAAATTCCACCGGCCCGCCCGAGCGCGACAATTTCGCCCGGCATTTGACCATGCCATCCTTGCTTTCCGTCTCAAAGCCCGCCAGTTGCCACGGCAATTCCCGCTCAATATATTCCTTCCAGAACATCGTCTTCAGCTCCGCCCCGCTCACTTCGCGCCCCAGCTTGTCCACCGCGTCATTGGCAATCGGGCCAAACTCGCGCTGCATGTCCTTCGGCAATTCAATCCCAAACTCGCTCTCGAGGAGGTACGCGACCCCGCCCTTGCCCGACTGCGAGTTCACGCGGATCACCTCGCGGTATTCCCGCCCGATGTCCGCCGGGTCAATCGTGAGATACGGCACGTCCCAGGGCGTCTGGCCGCCGTTTTGTTCCCGCTCCGCCAGGCCCTTCTTGATCGCATCCTGATGCGACCCGCTGAACGCCGTGAAAACCAGTTCGCCCGCATAAGGCTGGCGCGGCGGCACCGACATGCCCGTGCAACGCTCATACACGTCAATGATCGAATGGAGATTCGAGAAATCCAGTTTCGGATCAATGCCGTGCATGTACAAATTCAACGCCACCGTCACCAGATCCAGGTTGCCCGTGCGCTCCCCGTTGCCAAACAACGTGCCCTCCACCCGGTCCGCCCCGGCCAGCAGGCCCAGCTCCGTCGCCGCCACCCCCGTGCACCGGTCGTTATGCGTGTGCAGGCTGATGATGAGCGCCTCGCGGTGCTTGAGATTCCGGCACATCCATTCGATCTGGTCCGCATAAACATTCGGCATCGCCACCTCCACCGTGTCCGGCAGGTTCAAGATCATCGGGTGCGCCGCCGTCGGCTGCCAGACCTCCATCACCGCCTCGGAAATTTCCCTGGCATATTCCACCTCCGTCATGCTGAAACTCTCCGGCGAATACTGGAGCATCACCTCCGTGCCCGCGAGCCGGTGCAGCCGGTCCTTGATCATCCGGGCGCCGTTCACCGCAATCGCCTTGATCTCCTCCTTCGACTTCCCGAACACCACGCGGCGCTGCGCCGGCGACGTCGAGTTGTACATGTGGATGATCACCTTCTTCGCGCCAATCAGCGATTCCACCGTGCGCTCGATCAAATCCTCCCGCGCCTGCACCAGCACCTGGAGCCACACGTCGTCCGGCACCCGCTTCTCCTCGATGAGCCGCCGGTTGAACGTGAACTCCGTGTTGGACGCCGAAGGAAAGCCCACTTCAATTTCCTTGAACCCGATCTTCACGAGCGCCTGAAACAATTCGAGTTTCTGCGAGACGTTCATCGGCACGGCCAGCGCCTGGTTGCCATCGCGCAAGTCCACGCTGCACCAGCGCGGCGCGGCGGTGAGCACCCGGTTCGGCCACTGTCGCTCCGGCAAATGCACGGGCGGAAACGCACGATATTTTTTCGAAGGATCTTTTTGCATGATCGTTTGGTGTTCTAATTATTGCCGTCCGGCGGCCGGGTTAAAACAAAAAACCCACCGCCGTACGGCGGTGGGTTTGGTTAAATTCTTGCGAACGAATCAAAACCCCGCCGCCGCGCTGGTCAGCAGCGCGTTCGTAAGCAGCAGGTTCAAATAACCGTTCATGTGCCTGCAACTTAAGCCAGTTTGTTTTTCCGGTCAATGTTTTTGCGCCGGCAGCTGCTCATACTGGTCCGCCGTCACGCTCCATTCCGCCATCACCCGCAGCGCCGCTCGCAGCGTGGGTGCCAGCAGTTGCCGGAGCGCCTCCATGTCCTCGCGCTTGGCCATGACCAGTTTCAATTGCTCGCTGTGCCGGAGCCACAGCGTGATACTCCCAATGGCTTTGCCGCTGAATCCCAACCGCGGCGGGGGTGCCAGCTCGGCCTCGCGGATTTCCGCCAGGTGCAGCCGGAAATTCTTAGCATGGTCCCGCAGCAAATTCTCCGGGTCGTCCGTTTCCAACCGCGCGAGATAATCCTTCGCCATCCGCCGGCAAAACAACCAGGTTAACAAGGGAATCACGCCGCCCGCCGGGCCCAGAAACGGCGCCAGCGCGCTCAGCACCGAGCTGGTTTCACTTTCAATCTGGATAAACAGCAGATCACCGCCCCGCACAAACACGCGGTAAGACCCCGCCGCAGCCAGGGGGGAAACCACCTTGGCATTGAACGCCACCTGCGTGCGGTCGCCCCCGCCCACCACCTGGGGCTTCGCCTCGGGATTCACCGTCGCCTGCCCGTCCACCGGGCAGAGGGTCACCTTGTCCGCATATTGCCCGCCGCAATATTCGCAGCGTCTCATGTCAGTTCCTGTGGCCGGGGTGACTCATGGCGACAACGTAGTTTCCCGGCCTCCGTCGTCAATGGAATTGTTCACCCCTGTTCAACGACGGTGCACCGCCGCCTGGCCACCAACCCGCTGCGCGTTTGCTGGCAGCAGCTTCAGGCTTTTCGAAACCAGCCATGAAGGGTACCGGACGCGACTCGTTTGGGCCGCAGACACTCACCTCAGTGGTGTTGTGCAGCCGGATTTTCCTCGAGCCGGTATGCCACCAACTGACCGTGCAACGGTGTTTGAAACGCGGCGGAATTGTGGGTTTTGAAATCCAGTGACGTCGCCGCCAAATTCTGTGCGCCAGCAAGCTGCAGCCATCGCCTTGTTTCATCCGGCGTTTCTACGCGACGATTGATCAGCACGCCGGCCTGTAAAATGGGCAGGATCGCGCGGTACACGCCCGGACTGCCGTCTTGGTATTGGAAGCAAGCGAGGAGCATTTCGGGCCATAGGACCGCCGATGCCAGTTTTCCAGCAAGCGTGCGCTTCACGTCAAGCGTCAGGAAAAGATAATTGGTGGTGGCCGGCAAGGGAATTGGCTGGCCCAATGCGAGCGTGATTTCATTGGTCGAAACCGCCACGAAACGGCGGGCATGCGGAGTATGTTTCAACAAAAAAACCGGGCCGTTTTCCAGATTCTGGTTCGGCAGCACACGCATGGGCAGCTGAAATTCGGCCGCAAAAGTATAATTCTCTAGCAGCTTAAGCTTGGTTAGTGATTCATCCCAGGCAGCCGGCCGACCATCAATTGTGGCCATTTGCGCGCAGGCAAACAGCACAAAATCGGGCGCGTTGGTTGAGTCCAGAAAACTGGCATTGAGCCGGTCGAGCCATGACCTGTAAACCGCATATGATTGGGGCACCGGGCGCGGCTGGTAGTTCAAGCCATTGAGCACGGCAATTGATAAATCCCACGGCATCACATCCACGGTTGCCTGGCCAATGGTGGCCCGGATGTTTGCCGGCAAGGCGGCTTGGGGGTAGCGAAGCTGCAAACAAGCCTGAAAATACTCGGCACTAGCCCGTTGCGGGACGATGCTGACTTCGTGGAAATACCGCAATGGCGTGGCGGCGGCAAACTCAGCGAGGCCGAAGGTTTTGGTTTGGATGGCCAGCAGGGCGAGCGGATAAAAAAGGCTGCCCAGCAGCATCATTTTCACGGCCGGGGCGCGGCGCCAGCCGATGTACCAGACGGCCAGCAGCAATGGCAAGGCGGCAAAAAATGAATTTTGATGAAGTTCGTCCGAGCGGGCAAAGGCGTTCTTGAACAATAACAGCGCGGCCAGCAGGATCAGGGGCAGGAACAAGAGTTGTTCGCGCCAGCAAATGCGTTTGAAGCCGGCCAGCGCCACCAGGCCGATGGCCGTCAGAAAAACGCAAGCCAGTTCAAATACCAACAGGTCACAATCCGAGTAGGCAAACATCGCCTCGTTGTAGCCGGCGATGATTTCCAAACCGGCACGCAGATAACCGGGCAGGTCGACGGACCAGATCCGCGCGCCGAGCCAGACCAAAACGGGAAAGCCGGCCAGCAAAAAAATGCCAGCGAAACGCCGCTTGGGCAGGACGGCCAGCAGTCCGAGGCCAAAGGCTGGCAGCAGCAAAATCAGGATCAGGCCGTAATTAACTTTGCCGAAAAAGAGAATCGTCGCGGAGCCGAGCGCGGCCGCAGCCGCCAGTTTGCCGGTTCCTTCGGCCGACCGCGAAAGCCAGAAGCATAGGATCAGAAACTGCATGGCGGCGGGGTTCATCAGCCAGCAGGTTTTAGTGACAATCGCCAGCAATCCCAGCCCCAAGGCATCACTAAAAACCAGCCGCGCTGGCAGCAGCGCGTTGTAAATGGCCAGCAGACTGCCAAGCGTAAACAGATCGTATAGCAACAGGACGGATTTATTAACCGCAGTATGAATTGCCAAATAACCAAGGGGGCCATACGTGAGCACAAAATCTTTGCCGAAAATTTTCCCTTTAATGGCGGCAAGCTGGAGTGCCAGTGCCCAGGAAGGATCCAAACCAATATCAGAGAAGCCTGAAAAGCTGGCCGGCATGCTCAGGATAATTGCCAGGCCGAGCAAAACAAACCGGCCGACCCCGGAGTTAAGCCAGGCGGTCATGTGCCGGGCGGGCGTGGTCAGAACGTCCGGGGCGGAATCGACGTTGGAATTCATGACGATGAAATTATTTAGACACGGCGGCGCATTCCGCCTCCAGAGCAGCCAACTCAGCCTGCTCAGCGAGCGGCGGCTGGCGGTCGCGATAAACGAGTTCGAGGTAGGTGGCGAAGCGGTCACGTGCGGCGCGGCGATATGAATCCTTTTGTTCATGGCTGGAAGCACTGCCAGCCAGTTTGTGATATAAGCGAGAAAGGTTGAGGTTCGTGGAATCAAACCGGGGATGCAATTGATCGGCGATCAACAAGCTGGCCAGGGCGGCTTCCGGCTGGCTGTTGACTTCTTCCATCAGCGACCGCAAAAAAAACAGGAAGTGAGTCCCGACCGGCGGCGACTGCCGGTGGTCGGGCCAAAATTCCGTCAGGCCGGCGGCGACGACCACGCCCATTTTTTGCAGGCTGGCCGCCATGTGTGGCTGATCGTTGCGCGCGACCGCAGCACCAAAATCAGCGTAATAATATGCGCCCAGATTATCATAAGCAGTGACCGAATGGACGGGCTGGGCGAGGTGATATTGCCACAATGTTTCGCCGTTTCGCCACGCGGGCAGGTAAAAAATGGTTTGGAGAAGGTTGCCAGTCGCAAAGATTGCCGCCGCCAGCAGCAGCCCAAGCCGGCCGGCGCGTTGCCAGCGCTGCCAAGACGTTTCGGCCAGCGAAACCGCCACGGCCAGCACACAGAAGGAGGAAAAATAAACGTAACGATCCGCCACCCAGATGCCGATATAAATCAGATTCAAATAAGGAACCATCAGAATGAAAAACGCGGCGAAGTAGAAAAAAAGCCCTTTCTGGCGGCACCAGAGCCAGAGGCCGGTGCCCCCCGCAATTAACAGCGTCAGCAGTGCAACCATGACCTGCCACAATGGGTAGGCCGGTTGCAACAGCGGCCATGGAGGCAACACCGCCAGGTTCGCCGGCAAGAAAATTTGTTTTAAATACACCCAAAACACCAGCGGGTTGATGCGCGCCAGATTCCAGAGGTGCGCGAGGCCGTGAGCGGTGTAGCCGCGGTCAAAGATACCCATTTGCGCCAGCGTACGTTGATACCAAACATAAATGAGGCCGCTGATGACCAAACCGGGAACCAACAACATAATTTCCCGGGCCAAAACCCAGCCCCGCTCCAAGGGAGCGGCTGGCGAACGTGCACCACGCAGATACGGCAGCAATACGGCGTGCAAAAACAAAACGAGCGGAAAGGTCAGCACGCTGATTTTTGAGAGCAAACCAAGGCTGAAAAAAAACAGCGCGGCAAAATACCAAGCCACCTGGGCCGGCCGTTGCGTGGCCGTCAGCCGTTGGGTTTGGGCGCAGAGGGCCAGCAGCATGAACAGTGCCGACAAGACATCTTTCCGGCCCATGATCCAAGCGACCGCCTCAACGTGAATGGCGAGCAGCAGAAAGGCAAGGGTGGTGCCGAGGGAAAAAGCATAACGCCGAGTGCTGCCCAGCAGAAAAGCAAACAACATTGCCACCACCACGCCATGCAGCAGCACGTTGCCCAAATGATAGCCCAGCGGGTTGTCAAAACCAAACAGGCGGGCATCAAGCACCCAAGTCACGTCGCGCACCAGCAGCGGTTCTTCGCGCGGAAAGCCGGTCACAAAAATCGCCTTTAAATCGGCGATCAAACCGGCCTGGGCATAGAGCTCGGGATGATTTTTGAGCACCCGGACGTCGTCATAATAAACGTAGCCATACTGGGTGGCGGGCAAATAGATGATCCATGCGGCGAGGCACAGAAGCAGGCCGGTCAGCAAATTCCGGTGGCGACAAAAAAAACTCGATGGCAAGAGGCCGACGGTCATCGGGTGGCGCTGATCAGCATTTGTTTGCCCAGCGGTTTAAATGGGCTGGCGAGGTACAGCCGGATCAGGAGCGGATGCACGGGCGCGCCGGTTTTAATGGTCAGCGGCAGGAAACGCGGTTCACAGCGGGTAATTTTAAAGCCATTGGCGGCCAGCAGGTCGGAGAGGCTGCGATCGGTATACACGGAGACATGGGTGTAGTCGTCAAAATATTCGCGGAAGGCGTATTTGAAGTTGGGCTGGACGAGGGTCAGCGTCGCACCATGCTTCATCTTCCGGCGCAACTGGGCGAGGCAGTCCACTAGTTCCTGCCGCGTGAGGTGTTCAAAGCAGTTGCTGGAAAAAACATAATCAATGGAATCATCCGCGATGGCGTCGAGCTGGGTGACACTGGTGACGAGGCCTTCCACGCCTGGTTCCAGATGCGCCATCATGCCCGGCCAGCAATCCACCGCGAGGCGCCGGCGCGCCTTGACAGAATTGATGAAATCGCCATAACCTGCGCCGAGTTCCAGCACGACGCCGTCGGGGGGGATTTGCTTTTGAAACACACCCTCCACCAAGGTCCGCCACAATACGCGGCGACGCGGATCGGCGGTGAAGCGCGTGCTATGATAGGTGTCATCGGCCATGGCCAAACCCCTTCCAACCGACGAAGATGCCGTAGAGCATCCGCAGGCCC
>Ga0302322_100000145_pt1 | contig 47589 bp, 46 predicted proteins | sample Fen_T0_2_FD_203757 | JGI IMG/M metagenome (GOLD analysis project Ga0302322, IMG submission 203757) | Peat permafrost microbial communities from Stordalen Mire near Abisko, Sweden - Fen_T0_2 | ecosystem: Environmental > Terrestrial > Soil > Wetlands > Permafrost | place: Sweden: Abisko...
TTCCCTTGTCTGGAATGCACATGGTTGTTGTAGCGGAATTTACTTTTATACTCTTAAGACTCAAAGTATATGTCTTTCTAAGGCTATGTTATTTATTAAATAAAAGTAGCCGCCTAACCAGGCGCTTCCCGCAAACAGCATGGGGAATTTCATAAAAAGTTCAACCAGCTGACTCGCAAGACAGGTGCAAAAGATAAAACTTTCGTTGCGGGACTTATTTCTTTGATTGCATGAGGATAATTGATCACGCGGCAGCTTAGCCGTTATCCGTTTGTCTAGAAATTTATAATCATGCAATAAATCACTATTTTTATTAAAGAGCATTTTTCCAATAAGTCGATAAAATAGCATACAGTCGAGAGGATGATTTATATGTTCAATATTAAAAATAGATTAAAAATATTTCTTTTTATTTTTATTACTTACGGAATCTGTCAGGCACAGTTCTTAGATTCTTTCAAAAGTAAAAAAATAGAAGGATGGTTCTTTTTTACCGGAGATGGTGCTGCGACAATGGATTTTGTCCAGATGAATGGATATGCACGTATTCTTGTAGATGCAACGAAAGACAGAGACAATGTCTATTGGACATTAATTAAACGTAATGTAACGGCTTACCTGGATTTAGACAAGTTAAAAGATACTTCTTTTCAATTACGTGTTGAGGCAAGGGTGCGTGTTCATGATGCACCGCGCCGGGTTAATATGATGGTGAATACGAATAGAACCACCAATTATGAAATCGATTTAATGGAGTTTGATATACCGGATACAACCGAGTGGCATATCATCAGCATGACTACTAAAAAATTTGATGCCCGTCCGGGTGACACGGTTTATGTACAGTTGTGCGTTACTGATTATGGATTAGGAAAATATTATGTCGATTTAGATTATTATCGCGCCGACATCGTGAATGTTCGTTTGGCCGGACATGACAAAGGGGAGCTTGTACCGTATCATCCGCCTGCGCCGGATACAGGCGTTTTTTCGAATCATCTTGTTGTTACTCATGACTGTTTGATTAATTCTGATTTTCCTGATGTAAATTTAAATAACTGGCATGTGAAAGAACAAAATGGCGATGCCCGAATATTGACAGTGAACGCTAATCAATGGACTATTTTAAGATGGGATTTTGAAAAATATAGGAATTTAAAAGTAAATGGATCGGGACTCTTGGAATTAACAACGCAATCTGTCCCGATAGGCGGCAATTATATTGAAGCGTTTGGTGAAGATTTTGGCATAGAGTTTGGTAAAATAAGAACGATTGAAGTCATTGGAGGAGATCCTACGTGGGATCAAAATAAAGTGACATATAACAATTTTATGCAGGGGAATAGTTATTCAAATGTTTTTAATACTCAGATGATTTATGATACTGAGGTGTCTGATAAACCCGGGAGTAAAACTTTTATTTTTATTTCAAAACCAGTATTACAGCGCATGGTGGACGGCAAAACAAAGGGTTTACTTATTCGTCCTTTAGGCGCTTTAGATGCTTCTTTTTATGCGTCGGAAAACCAAATGGGGAATAATGGTCCGAAACTGCATTTCAATATTGCAAAATGATGTGAAATAAATAAATTCTTATTTCATTCTCTATGAACAATTACTGAAACCTAAATAATTCGAGAAGTAAATCCTTTTGCCATCAAATCAGCAACTCCCCTCCCGAAGGTCCGAAGGACTCCTTTGGAGGATGGCTTTACCAGAAGGGATCCCTTCGGGACAAGCTGATCCTGTTGAGAAGCATAACGGGACAGGTTCCATGGGTGCGGGAGCAATTTCTATGGCGGGTAAAGTATTTGTGTTTAATAATTCTGTTGGCAGCATGAACATAGTGGTATATTGGCTGGATACTAAATAGAAACACGCTACGCGTGTTACAGTTACGGGGCTCCGCCTGAAAATCATCAGTGCCGCATCCCGATACATCGGGAGCCGGTCCGTTAGGCGGCACGTAATTTCATTGTTGCAATAAGAAATATTTTATATCTTGTTATGTCCTTTTTCGGAGAACATAAACCTAAGCATACTCCTTGTTACCACTGATCGAATTGAGGTCAGGTAAAAATTAAATGTTTAACTAACATTAAGGAGCTATGCCATGCGCACGAATCAGATAGCAGATTATATTATAATCTGTGCAATGTTGTTATGTTCTCTTATCACTCTTATTGTATTTTCATCTTGTTCAAAGGATAACCTCCCAACGTCGGTAACACCACAGCCAACTCTTACCGTAAAAGATACTATCGAATTGCTAAACAGCACATTTGAAAAGAATAATTTAGATTCGCTTGAAGGTTGGCAAATTACTAATGCGTTGTTTAAGAAGAATATTTCATTTTCTAATGATGTGCCATCCAATGGTGGAAATTATTCACTAGCAATTCAACCGGCTCCGGTAATTTGGACATCCCTAACTTATACCACTATTCCTCCCGCATCAATACTTAAGAAGCGATTTATATTTTCCTATAATTTAAAAATTTATAACCCTGACACATTAGTTACATATATGCTTATTTGGTTTTATACTCCTAATGGAATTCAAGGGGGTAATGGGACAGGCATAGCTAAGTTAGATCAATGGGGAAACCTTACTGATATTTCTGATATAATATCTTCAAAAATAGATTCTTTGGTTTTGCAACTATATGTGCCCCCTGACAATGTGAATTCTCGACGTCTTTTTGATAATATACGACTGTTTGAAGTAGAATATAATTAGACCTTCGTGCCAGCTAACCAGGCGCTCCCGCCCAACAAGACGGTTGTCAGACTGCGACGGACTCGTCGAGCGGGCAAGCAAGCTCTACTGGCCGACAGCCGGAGGCCTGAAAAAAGTTATCGCACGAAGTGCGATACAAATTAAAGGTGCTTTTTATTATCACACGAAGTGTGATAATATATGTATCTAGAGGTAGTGAATGAGCAGTAGAAATAGATACACACTTCGTGTGTTACAGTGATGGGGCTCCGCCTGTTTTGTGAATTTTGAAACTTATCAGTGCCGCATACCGATACATCGCGAGCCGGTCCGTTAGCTGGCCATCTAATAAAAGTATAATGTGGAGGATTTATGAAAACCATAGCTGTCAGCATAATCGTTTTTTTATCATTTGTAGACATTCATGCCCAAGATCAAATTAAACAAGGTGTATATTCCCTTGGTGGATCAATAGGGTATGCATCGATATCGTATGGCTCAGATTCATTTACGAGCGATGTGACTGAATTGTTTTTTGCACCAAGTTGTTCATATTTTTTTGTTGATCAGCTTGAATTGTCATTTGGTGTCGGGTATACTTATGAAATTGCAAAAATGAGCGATGGACCTGATATGACGTGGAGGACGTTCTCATTAAATTTCGGACCGAGATATTATTTTCCATGTGGAAAAGTTGCTCCCTTTATTGGAGCTAGTGGTTCAGTACGATGGACTTCCAATAATGGATCATCCTATTCGCCGCAGACTAACTATAGTTTTATCGGGGGAGTAGAAATATTTATATCGAATGCGGCAGCATTACAACCTGCAATCGAGTATGAAAAACCGATACAGGGCATGGGCTTTAATTCTTCTCATGAATTGTCAATCAGTATTGGTGTAAAATATTTTATTTTATAATTGATCGCATTGGCCAGCGAACCAGGCGCTCCCGCCCAAAGATAAAGCATGGCGGGTAAATGGGTACGTTAAGAATGGCAGGTGAAAGATAGAGAAACACACTTCGTGTGTTACAGTTATGGAGCTCCGCCTGTTTTCGCAACTTGAAAATTATCAGTGCTGCATCCCGATACATCGGGAGCCCATCCGTTAGCACGCACAGGAGAGACAACTTATGATACTTCAATTGATTTCTGCATGTTTATTTCTGGCCGTTGCTGTCATTTCGTTCATCATGGCATTGAAAGGTCTTTCGGTTCAACAATTCCTTCCCTTTCACGCCAACTCGGCTGGAGTTCAGTGGGATTCACTCGACAGAAGACTTCAGGCGGTTATCATCTCGATGGTACGAATCAATGGATACGCATTTCTCATAGTTAGTATTCAACTCATTATTGGTTTGATTGGTAACTTCTTTTTGGCCAATCGACTTTTACAGTCAGTTTCGGCATCAATGGCATTTGTATTCTGTCTTGGACTTTTTCTATCGAATTATCGTCTTCATTTGCAGACGAATGCAAAGACACCATGGAAAGGATCGCTTTTTGCTGCGCTTGCACTGGCTATTGGCTTGATCTTGTCAATGTCGCTTTAGAAACGTGCTAGGCTGTGCGGCCGAACCAGGCGCTCCCGCCCAAAGATAAAGCATGGCGGGTAAACAAGATCGGCTTGTCCAGAGCCGGAGGCCTGAGAATGCTATCGCGCGTAGTGCGATACAAATTAAAGGTGCATTTAGAATCACGCGAAGCGTGATACTAATAATATTTAATGGGCGCCCGCCAAAAGATAAAGCATGGCGGGTAAATGGGTACAATAAGCATGGCAGGTGGAAGATATTGAAACACACTTCGTGTGTTTCAATTATGGGGCTCCGCCTGTTAGGTGTATATTGATATTTATCAGCGCTGCATCCCGATACATCGGGAGCCGGTCCGTTAGGGCGCAAAAAAGGATTTCTATGAAATATTTATTGGCTGTTCTTTTATCCTGTATATTGTTAAGTAATCAAGTCTACACTAATGGATTATTTATAAGAGGCCAAATTGGAAGGTCATTTCATCTTACACACGAGACCCAGGTTAACGATTATATTCCAGCAGAATTTCAGGCGAGTATACAAACCATCGGACTCGGACAGTATTACGATAATGGAAACGAATATAATTTTGGGTTGGGATATTCCACAAGCACTGTCAATCAATCAAATCTGTACTTATCATTTTTCCTAAGTTATGCAACCCATTCAATTACCTCAAAAAGTATTTCGGTTGATGAAGTCTTTGGAAATACATTAGATTATTCGTCTCTGTGTTTTACAGCAGGGCTGGGAATGAGTTTAGGACCAACCGAGATGTCTCCTCAAGTAACCCTTAATTGCGGTCCATTGATAAATTATGTCAAAGGTAATTCCAATCTTGACAATTACAGGATTGTATTTGATTATGAACCTTCAATATATTTCCGTTTGTCTTTGAATGTGAATATCCCTGTCATTACCAAAAGTCAAGGAATAAGTATTTCAGGATCATATGATTTTGGCAGCATCCAAAGGGGAAAGGTAAATTATTATCAGGATTCATTTTGGATTGCCAGGGCAAAACCAACAGGTGATCTAAATGTCAGTGACAATAGAATTACCATTACCATCGGCTTTTTTGCGAATATATTCTAGAGATCAACATGGAAGCATGGAAAATAAGACTTGTACTAAGTTGTATTATTCTGTTGAGTTGTTTGGGCTGTTCTGATAAGGCTCCATCATACTATGGACTGGCATTAGAGGACGATCGTGATAATCCCACAGTATTAATTACATCTCCTCAGAACAATGCATATTATGAAAGCCCTAATACAATACCTCTTACATATTCTGCAGAGGATATCAGTGGTATACAATCAGTGGAATTTTATATCAATGATAAAAAAGAATACACTTTGACAGGGAGTAATCTCACTGGTAAATTTAATTGGTACTGGCAAAATATTAATGGTATAACTGATAGGGCTAAACTTCAATTGCGGGCAGTCGATGGGTTAGGGAAGGAATCTTGGTCGAATATTGTTATGATCTATTTTGATTATACTTATTTTCCCATGGTCGATATGTCTACCTATAGCCTTCACGCTGATTGGTACACAGGAGATCCCCAGATGAAAATCTCTGGCAATAATTCTGTATGGTTCTTGTTAGGTAATGGCAATCTGTTACAGTATAAAGATTCGTCTTTTCAGGAGTATGTCCTTCCAGCTGAGCCATCAACAGCATATGGAAGTACTTTCGTCTATGATTATTTTGTCAATCAATATGACCAGAAATATTTGGTATACTGTCTTGGCGGTGCTGAGCATTACTATCTAAAATATCAGAATGCGGGGAGCTGGATCAGGACTGGTGAACTAGGTGCGTTCCATGATTTTATTGAAGATCGAAATGGTGTCGCCTACGCCGTTTGGAAAGAAACCATTGTACGTTTCAATGGACAAGTGATTGATACCGTTTTTAAATATGTGCAGAGTACAACTATAGGTTTCACTTCTCAGAACTTGCTTTACTCTTTGTTTTGGGATGGGAATGTCGCCCAGATTATATCTGGTACCTATCAAATTCTTGCAACAGATAGAACATCTTCACGAGTCCGCACGAAGATGTCTTTTGACAGCCTTAATAACTTCTATATCAGCGCGGGAATCTATTTGTATAAAAATAGCACTCAGTATTCAATTCCTTCTAATCTGCTGGATATAGATACTCAATGTGGTGTGGTATCAGAAAATGAAATATGGTTTGCTACGACGACTGGTCTTGTACTGTATAAGTACGGCCATTGGAAAGTTTATAATTCCTTAAATTCGAATCTCAAAAACTATAACCATAGTACGATAGTAGTAGATAATAAAGATATTGTTTATGTCTGTTACGGAGATATCAAGAAACTTATTGTCATCCGAAAATAGATAAACAGTTAAATTCAGAATTTAACGGCGGAAATAATCTATCTCATGTTTGCGCGCTAACCAGGCGCTCCCGCCCAATAAGACGGCGGGCAAGTAAGCTCTGCTGGCCGACAGCCGGAGGCCTGAAAAAAGTTATCGCACGAAGTGCGATACAAATTAAAGGTGCTTTTATTATCACACGAAGTGTGATACTATATTTATCTAGAGGTAGTGAATGAGCAGTAGAAATAGAAACACACTTCGTGTGTTACAGCTATGGGGCTCCGCCTGTTATCAGCAACTTGAAAATTATCAGTGCCGCATCCCGATACATCGGGAGCCGGTCCGTTAGAACACACAAATATATTTTGGGTTAGTTAAACAGGATAAAACATTTAAGGGGACTTTAAAAATGGAATATTTGTTCGTTGCATCATTGTGGATAGGATACTGTGCGCTTCATAGCTACCTGATTAGTATCGGCTTCACAAATCTTATGGTCCGTTTCTTGAAGGACTATTATGCGTTTTACAGGCTATTTTACATACTGTTTTCCTTGGCACTACTAATTCCATTAATCAATTTTACAACACACTCGGACACGAACATAATCATAACTTATGACTATCCATTGTCTCTTGTACGTCATGTGCTTATTTATGGCTCTTTGCTTATGTTTTTTGTTGCATTCTTCTTCAATTACGATTCTTTATCGTTTTTTGGTATTCGGCAAATCCTGAACTTTGGGAAGGCGAAGGAAGCAAATCCGTCTGTGGATATTAGAAAAAGTGGATTATTGGGAATAATGCGACATCCGATGTACTTCGCTTTGATAATATATTTATGGTGCCAAACTTTCAGAATGATGGATATTGTGATAAACACGGTGTTGACGATCTATGTTATCATTGGAACGAAACTTGAGGAAAGAAAACTTGTTCTAGAATTTGGCAATACGTATATCAAATACCAACAAGAAGTGCCAATGTTAATTCCATTTACTAAAGCAAAGTTCAGGTAGTCTGTATAGCTTCTCTCATACCCGCCATTATTGAATTGGATTGGATTGTGAATATGCAATTGTTTTTTATTTTTGCTGCGGTGTGCATCATCACTCATATTGTCAGGTCACTCTATGAGATATTAAAACATAAGAAGATATTGAAACCCAGCAAGCTATCCTTTGTTATCATTTTTATTAATATGGGATTGTTGTGGACATCATGGTTCGCTTTATGCAGTCTTGATATATATAGAATAACCCTTGCCGGCGTTATACGATATTTAGGGATGTCAATAGTTGGTTTTGGCATAATTATATTTCTTATAGCGTTATTCACAATCAAAACTCTAGAAAATTATCAGGGATATCTGATAACCAAAGGAATCTATGCAAAAATAAGACATCCGATGTATTTAGGTTTTATACTTTGGTTAATAGGCTGGCCAATTTTCTTCGGAGCTATTCTTTCTTTTATTCTCTCGTTTTTATTTATTGCGAACATTCTATTTTGGAGACACTTGGAAGAAAAAGAATTAGAAAAACGGTTCTTATCCTATATTGATTATAAAAAGACGACCATATTTTAGATTACCCGTCCGTGTGTTCTAACCAGGCGCTCCCCGCTACAAAGCAGCGGGGCAAGCAAGCTCGGCTTGTCCAGAGCCGGAGGCCTGAGAATGCTATCGCGCGTAGTGCGATACAAATGAAAGGTGCATTTATAATCACGCGAAGCGTGATACTAATAATATTTAATGGGCGCCCGCCAAAAGATAAAGCATGGCGGGTAAATGGGTACAATACGCATGGCAGGTGAAAGATATAGAAACACACTTCGTGTGTTTCTATTATGGGGCTCCGCCTGTTTTCAGCAACTTGAAAGTAATCAGTGCCGCATCCCGATACATCGGGAGCCCATCCGTTAGGGCGCACTTGAGGAAAAACTTAATGAAACGATTATTGCTAGGTTTATTTCTTCTTCATACTATATCTTTCTCCCAACAGCCAGAAGTTAAAACCGATAGTATAAAAGGTGGAGGAAACACTAACAATGAATTCACCTCTTATATCAAAGAGCATTCTGAAAAACATTATAGCGGTGATGTGGGAAAAAACTATCCAAGGATTGATAAACTTGTTACTGCCGGCGAATTAGGTGTCGCTGATCCTTTTAACTGGGTCGTCCGCGATAACCGTTATGCTTTATTATCCGATATAGATGGGGACAAAAATAAGGAATTAATATTCCTGCAAGTTGAGGGTACTGGGTACTACCCTCATTTTTACATTTGCAGATATGACAGTCTTAAAAAGAAATTTCGAATATCCAAACACATTAAGGATAAATTCCTTTATCCTCTTACTTTTAACGACCATTTGTATTTCATTGATATAGCTAAAGATTACAATTCCAAGAGACTTGCTTTTATCACAGCCTACGATATTAATAAGCAACTCAATCTCGTTAAGCAATTTTCATTGAAGGCAAACTATTCTTATCAGATTCCCGACTCCTTGCAACCTTACGTCAAAAATGATTTTATTGAATCGTTGCCCACATTTAAACTAAGGCATCTTTCCAAACGCAAGTTTCTCACCTTTAATAAGGATAAATATTATATTTCATTTGATAACAAAGACACAATAAAATACAATATATCTTATACATCGGTCGGATATAATCCATCAACCATAACACTCGAGCTTGAATCCCATAATGGTATGTCCCTAAATTCCAAGGATATCTTTGGATTCGATATTGTACCTTATAATGGCAAAAGATTTTTAGTTATATCGGAATTTGATGATCGAGGTCGATTTTTAGGAATGCATAATATGAAAATTTCTGTAATATCATTTTCTACACTTAAAGTATTGCTCTATGGTTATCTAAATGCAAATGTTTCTTTATCTAGTGCGCCCTAACCAGACGCTCCCGCCCAAAGATAAAGCATAGCGGGTAAACAAGCTCGGCTTGTCCAGAGCCGGAGGCCAGAGAATGCTATCGCGCGTAGTGCGATACAAATGAAAGGTGCATTTATAATCACGCGAAGCGTGATACTATATATCAAGAAGCGTGCTGCGATTTTACATTGCGCTTAAAGTATTTGATGCTTAATAATTTATTCATCAGCATGAACATAGTGGTATATTGGCTGGATACTAAATAGAAACACGCTACGCGTGTTACAGTTACGGGGCTCCGCCTGAAAATTATCAGCGCCGCATCCCGATACATCGGGAGCCCATCCGTTAGGCGCAAGCATCAATAATTTGTTCAAAAGGAAAAATCTCTTTATGATCACAATGAAGAAAAGCAATTACAATGGAACGGAATCTCACCGTATGCAAGACTTGCATGGTTTGCCTCTCGCATCCTTTAAAAGACGTGCAGGAGCTTTTTATATAGACCTTCTAATCGCTGCCCTTGTATTTTTGCCTATCATAATGTATGGTGTTAGGTTATTGCAACGTTTTGGTCTTGCAAAAGAACATTTGCATCTAGAGTTTGATTATGAACATTGGTATAGCATCATTCCTCTTGTAGTATACTTTTCAGTTTCAATCTATTATGGCAATGGGAAGACAATCGGTAAAAAGCTTATGGGCATTAGAGTCGTTTCCGTTGTTCATGAAAAGATCGGTTTCTGGCATTCTGTGGAACGAGCACTTGGATATGGTGCTTCTTTTTTGGAATTTGGTTTTGGTTTCTTGCAATATTTCATTGATCCTAACAGGCGAACAGTACATGATCGCATTGCTGAAACTATTGTCATTCAAGACCGGAAACCTAGGGTTTAATCAATCGCGTGCGCCTAACCAGCGGCTTAAGCTCTGCTGGCCGACATAAATGAATCACACGAAGTGTGATACTATATTTATCTAGAGGTAGTGAATGAGCAGTAGAAATAGTAACACACTTCGTGTGTTACAGTTATGGGGCTCCGCCTGTTGGGTGCATTATGATAATTATCAGCGCCGCATCCCGATACATCGGGAGCCGGTCCGTTAGGCGGTGCAAAAAAGAGCATTATTTTAATTGATAATTTAAATTAAACAATTTAGGGATTGTCTATTTTGTTCTCATACAGGAAAAAGAAGCTTCAACATATCAGGAACATCTGGTCAAAACAAATCGATAAATATAGAAATATCGATCTCATTGCATTATATCATTGTATGCTCGTTTGTTCAGATGATGAATCAATGGTTGACGAAAAAACTTGGAACGATCTGGACTGTACAGCGCTATACACAAAGCTGGATAGGAATATCACAGGTATTGGTCAGCAATATCTTTTTCATCTTATGCATACATATGAACAAGATGAATCAGTTCTGAAGCGACAATTTGAGGTAATCACACATCTCAAACAAAATCAGGATCTTCGGGAACAAATCCAGTTGTGTCTTCTTGACTTGTCTGGAACATCATCCTACTTTATTGCCCATCTCATTCTGGATAAGACACTGCCGAGTGCTAAATACTATCGTTTGTTCTATCTTTTTCCCATTCTCTTCATAGCTTCAATTCTAGCAATTAGCATACATAATGTATTTATTCTTGTGTCAATGGCAATCGCTTTAATCAATCTTGTTCTTAACAAAACCTTTTCGAAGGTGGTATATCGGTATTTTTCAGGCTTTTCAGCGCTTAATGCACTTATTAATGCCGCGCTCTCTATCAGCAACATACAAAATACAAATCTGATAACTGATGTTGAAAATCTGAAACAACAACGCCCATTATTGAAATCTCTGAGAAAGAGGTTGGGCTACTTGGTTATCGATAAAGAGTCACTCAATGAATTGATCCGAGTCGGCATTGAATATCTAAATTTGTTTTTATTGTTCGATGTCATTGCTTATTATAGGTCTGTTGACACTCTTCTTTCTAATCAGAACGACATCCATAAAATTTTCAAAAACGTTGCCAGTCTTGATGCCTGTATAGCAATCGCATCATATCTTGAAGAGACGAAAGCATATTCAACACCAATATTTCATTCTGCTAATTATATTAGTTTTCAGAAATTGTACCACCCTTTGATTCAGAATGCTATCCCAAATTCTTTAGATAATTTTCCCGGTTCCATGCTTATTACTGGCTCTAATATGTCTGGTAAGACCAGCTTTATAAAAACCATCGGACTCAATGTTATCCTTGCTCAAACTCTATATCTCAGTCTTGCTCAGAGCTTTACTTTGCCTAAACTCATAGTGAAATCATCAATTAAACGAAATGAAGATCTCGAAAGCGGGAAAAGTTATTTCTTCGCAGAGATAGAGGAGATTCACGGATTCTTAAAATTTGCAGCGCAGGGAAATAATTATCTTTTCCTTATAGATGAAATATTTAGAGGAACCAATACGATCGAACGACTCGCAGCATCCACTGCCGTCCTAAAATATCTGAGTAGTCGCAATAAAGTATTTGTCACTACTCATGATATCGAATTACAGGATCTCTTGGATGGACATTTTCAAATGTATCATTTCAGTGAACAAGTTGAAGACGAAAGATATTTCTTCAATTATAAAATCAATAGGGGTCCATGTTCATCCGGGAATGCCATCAAATTACTGGAGATGATGGGTTATCCGGATTCAATCGTTAAGGAAGCACACGCAGCAGCAATAAAAATGCTTTCCAACGGTTCACTAATAAAAAGAGTTGAATAATAAAAATATTATCCACAAAATACATGTGCACCGCCTCACCAGCGGCTCCCGCCCAAAGATAAAGCATGGCGGGTAAATGGGTACGTTAAGCATGGCAGGTGGAAGATAGAGAAACACACTTCGTGTGTTACAGTTATGGGGCTCCGCCTGTTATCAGCAACATGCGGGTTAACGTTGCAGCAGATTAGTTCCCGTCCGTTAGTCGGGCTATCAGAAAGGTAATAAAGAAATGAAATTGCCATTAACAGAAATCAAATGGCTTCGAGTTGTAGTTTCATCGTTCTTAGTTGTCATAGTAAGCTTTCTTGTTGTCACAATAATAACTGCTGGCTATGCCTTTATTTTAGCATTGGAAGCTCATGGTAAGCCAGATCAAGTTGCAATCAATCATTTTGCTGGATCGCTTAGCCTTTGGTTTATGCCGTTGCTCGAAATGTTTCTCACCTTTCTTGTCGCAATGATCAGCACAAGGAAAGTCGAGAAGAGTATTTCAATTCATGGATTTCTCATAGGCCTTCTTGCAGGCTCCTTTGGTGTCATATTGAAATTGTGTTATGGTGGTCAGGTTACTTATCGTACGATTGTGTTCTTTTTAATTGTTATTGGATTGGGATTTATTGGCGGTTACTTGAGTCAATGGCGAAGCGCCAAGAATATATAATCGCCAGCCTAACCCCAGCGCATCCCCGCAGAAAACACGGGGTTTCGTACCGTTGAATGTATTTCAACGTTTCTCAACAAGCTGACCCCGACTTGCGCCAGAAAAAACGGTCGTTAGACCCCACCAGAGTCTGACGATCTCTGGCGAGCGGACAAGTCCATCGGGGCAAGCCGAATGAGCCCGCCACAAAGACGGCGGGCAGGTGTGGTGTGAAATTCATGGCTAACCTGCCGGCAGGCAGGTGGTGGGTTTAAGTTTTCATTTTTCTGCTTTTAGTACCTATAACTTTTTGTATTTATTAATTTGGTTTTCAACATGAACTCGTGGCGCAGAACACGACAGTGTGAGGCGCCACTGAGTGCCGGTCCGTAAGCTGGCGCTTCACTCAATAAAGAGTACAATCGAATGAATAGATTAATCCCAATAACATCAAAAGAAGATATACCGCAACAGTACCGGGATGCACCAATCGGACTATTGCTTGAATACCATAATCTCAATCGACCATATGAGATCTACACCGAGGCTCAATTGTTAATTGGGATGTGTATGGATAACCGTAAGCATCTTCACATGCCCGATAACTTTGCATTCATTATACGTACTGGAGGTGCAAATCTCCGGTTTAGTGAATTCAAGGTTTCTTACGCGATTGCCGTTGGCGGTGTTCGCTCCATTGCACTCATCGGCCATACTCAATGTGGTATGGTCAACTTGATTGCACGAAAAGAACAATTTGTTCAAGGGTTGGTCGATAATGCTGGATGGCAATCACAACAGGCAGAAGAGCATTTCCATCACTTTGCTCCCATGTTCGAGATCGGCAATGAGGTTGACTTCATTTTGGGTGAAGTTAAAAGACTTCGTCTTCGCTACCCGAAGATATCTGTTGCTCCGTTGCTGTATCGTGTCGAGGACCATTGTCTTTATCTTATTCATGAGAATCCAAGTAGTGGCACCTTACCCGTCGCTCCCCGCTAGGTAGCAGCGGGATGTCCCGTCCGACGTTGTCCAGATCTCGTCTCGATTGTATCGAGACGGACTTGTACGTGATGCCGTTAGGCGTCACAAAAAACGCACATGACATGTCATGGAACCCGGGAGCGAGGTAGGTCGGATACTTGCTTCGATATATTCCAAAAATAGGATTTTCAGCAACCGTTTTTCTTTCAGTGACACATGATAAAAAATCCTAACAACAGACCTGACAGGAGAATAGATGCGAAATTCATAGGGCTGTGCATTGCAGCCGCCTACAGTTCCTATCTCTTCCATGAATTTGGACACTGGATGGTCGGTGAGTTGCTGGGAAATGATATGGCATACAGTTTAAATTTTGTTTGGGCGAAGAGCGGACACTATGTACATGCAAGTCAGGAGCTCTATGTGCTCATGGGCGGGCCTGCCTTTTCTCTCCTCCAGTCGCTCGTTGTTCTCCTCATCATCGAGAAATACAAAGATTTCTTTGCATATCCGTTTGTGTTTTTTCCCATGTTCATGCGGTTCTTTGCCCTCGTGTTTGGCGGATTCAGCAGACAGGATAAAGCGAGAATATCAGCAATCCTTGGCGTGGGATCCTTTCCTATTCCTCTTGCAGTCGTCCTGATACTGGTCTTGATGGTCGCAAGGTGCAGTGATACACTTGCAATCAGTTTCAAGAAAAACAGTTATATTTTATCGTTAAGTACGTTGTGCATACTCCTGGTCATCGGAACATATGAACTGATGGCAAAACTAAAATTATAACGTATAACGATGATCCGGGCCCCGGCGAAAGTGTGAAGATGAGCCTCTCACGGAGATATTGAAAGGATTACGATGGTATCTCAAAAAACTCAATATATCATCAGCCTTCTTTTCTTAACGATGTTTATCCACTGCAGGGATATTCCGGCATTGCAAAAAAGCGAAGAGGAAAAATTATTCGGACGATGGAGATTAACAAATTCAAGTGTGACATTGGACAGTTCTTTTATCGGTTCAAGCTTTATCGAGTTCACCAAAGGAAATTACTTTAAAAGCAGCACTTCCTTCTTTTGGACGAACGACTCTACAAAATTCCAGCCCCGTTCGGGCAGCTATTCAATTTTCATTGAGTCAGATCCGTTCATGCTGAGCCGGCATGAATGCTGCCACACATTTATCATTTTAACCAGCGATTCCGTTTCCCACAACTGGGTGTTCTCTCGAGACAGTCTGACGATGTATTGGTCATCAGAGGCAAATAGTCCCGTACGCTATACCTGGACAGTGATAAAATAATGAATTCATTTTATTCTCCTGCAGACGTGCGAGGAATCATCCTGGAGAGAAAGAGTTCTTCCATGGCGAAGAAGAATAGTTGGGTCACAGCACTGGATACCGTTGATCAGGTTCAAGTGGCACGTCTGAAATTCGTTCTCACTGATGCGAAGAATGTTTTAAAAATCATCGAAATATTTTCAGACAAAAGCGTACTGCCTCCTCACGAAGCTACGCACCCATCCGATAAGCAGCGAACAAATCATAAGGAGGACCACAGAGGATGAACCGCGCATATTGTTACTTTTTTACTCTTCTAGGATTCGTGATGGGCTGGATCATGGGCGGACCATACTATTCCAATCTCGAATCATCGTATTATCATCTCTCGATAAGTGTCGCAGCGATGCTGCTCATTGGTTTAGTATCCTGGTTGGATAGATTCAGAACGAAACGAATACAAAACCATTGGCTCGCTATTCGTTCAATGGGTAAAACCAAATTTATACTCGTCTATAATATTCTCCTGCGCGGATTCGCCCTGGTCCTGGTGTTTTTTCTTGTGCCGTATGTTGTATTTGGATTCACCACCTCCGCCTTAAGAATACTAGCTGCCGCTGCAATGTTTCTTATCGCATCGCTCGCCTATCTTGGTCATAAAGAATGGCAGCTCAATGAGCTGACAGAACCTGTTAAAAAATTAATTACAGACGTTGATGGTAAATAATATTCTGTCGGCGGGGACACCATGACGAGGTCAAGACCGGTTTAAAAGCATGAATGGATTGAATGAAGATCAGCACTTGCGCGAAGCGCTCCAACGGACTGTTCCATCTTAACCATAAAGGAAACCCAAAAATGAAAAAACCATATTTCATCTTCCTTGTTTTTTGTATCATCACAGTATTTTTAGGCTGCAGCAGCAGTAAAAATACATCGCAGGAAAAATCCAGCGCCTTTGCCGGGATATGGAATTTTGCATACGAAGGAATTTACATTGGCACAACGGAAGTGACCATTGACCACGACGGTCAATTTCGAACAACGATCTCGGTGACGAAAGATTCTCATACCTTCACAAATGATATCTATGGCGAAGTAAACGAAACCGGGGAAGTTGTTGGATCGATATTATTATCAGGCAAGAGAATCGGATCTTTTTCCGGAACAATAAAAGAGAATGCCGGTACGGGCGAGTATAAAACCCAACGCGGAGAAGGCAGCTGGAATCTCACAAAAAAATAAGCCTATGCCGAATGATCGTGGCACAATCTGGTATTCATCATGGTAGTTCATCTTGAGATTAACTGAATTATTTTCCGAAACTACTCTGCGCGTTTAATAGATTTATTTTTTGTTATACAAGAATACGATTCGCATCATGCAGGTTGATACAAGAGAGGAACAATGCGAAGAATGCATTACTCGAAATTAGCAGCAATTCAACTTCTATCGTGTTGTTTCCTTATGACGATGGTTCTTCTCGTTCCGGCTTCCGCCCAGGAATTTATTCCCCTGTGGCCGAAGGACCGCATGCCAAACTCCACCGGTTTCATTACAGCTGATAGTATTGCAAACGACCGGATTTACAAAGTTGGAAATCCAGGTCTGTGGGCGTTCTTTCCATCAGTCCAGGAAAATAAAGGAGCCGCTGTCATTATTTGTCCGGGCGGCGGATACGAACGATTAGCTTACAACGCTTCCGGATTTCAAATTGCGAAATGGTTCAATACATTCGGAGTGAACGCGTTTGTTCTCAAATATCGCCTCCCCAATACACCAAATCTTCCGAACCGGCAGATTGTTCCCTTGCAGGATGCACAGCGTGCCATGCGAATCATTCGCGCTCATGCAGCGCAATGGGGAATTCTTGAAAACAAGATAGGAATATTCGGCACCTCGGCGGGCGGACATCTGGCAGCAACACTTGGAACACACTTGGAAGATATTTCTTCGATCAAGGATTCCCTTGATCAGGTTTCGTTCCGTCCAAATTTTCTCATTCTCATCTCTCCCGTTATTGATTTGGGGAAAAATGCTCACGCAGGCAGCAGGAACAACCTGCTAGGCCCTCATCCATCAAACACGCTGGTCGATAAATATTCTCTTCAGTTGCAGGTTACGTCTGCAACCCCTCCCAGTTTTCTTGTTCATGCATGGAACGATCCGGCCGTTCCCGTGCGCAACAGCTTTCTCTTCTCTCAAGCACTTCTTGACAGCAATGTCGCGGTCAGTTTTCATGAATTTCCGCAGGGTGCACACGCAATCGGACTTCGCAATAATCCCGGTTCGACGGAACTGTGGACAGGCCTTTGCGAGATGTGGCTCCATGAGATGGGATTCATCTCTGATAAGAAATGATCGTGCTCCTTCCATGGGTTGAACGCAAGCATTTCTGTCACCTTCAGACGATGCGTTGTTCTTGATTGCAAAATTCGGAATTCTTCATTGTCTCTCGCTCCTTTTTTTTCTACCTTACTTTTAGTGTTATTGTATGAACCATGGCGATCGCATCGCCAAGAAAGACATCATGAATCCAACAACTATTTTTGTCACCGGCGCAACTGGTTTTATCGGCACGAAGCTTGTCAACGAACTTGTCCGGCAGGGACATACCGTTCACGCTCTCACGCGAGCGGCAAGCAACCATGACGGACTCCACCACGAGCGCATTCATTTCGTGCAGGGTGATATTATGAATCCCGAATCGCTGCTTTCAGGAATGAAAGGCTGCACGCATGTGTTTCATCTTGCGGCATACGCAAAAAATTGGGCGCGGGATAAAAAGACATTTTACGATCATAACGTCCTCGGCATGCACCATGTGTTCGATGCTGCCAGACAGCTCGGTATTCAGCGTGTCGTATGGACATCCACGATCGTCACGTTTGGGCCGACCGCTCCCGGCATCGTGGGCGATGAGACCATGCCCCGTATCACCTCCCACTACTCCACGGAGTACGAAGAGACAAAATCGATAGCAGAAAAAGAAGCGCTTCAGATGGCAGCGGATGGTTTTCCCGTTGTCCTGGTCAATCCCACGCGCGTCTACGGCCCTGGAAAAATGACGGAGGGCAATTCCGTCAGCCTGATGATCGATCAGTACGACCGCGGGTTATTGCCCATTCTGCTCAATCATGGTGTGAACATTGGGAATTATGCCCTGGTGGACGATCTCGTACGCGGGCATATCCTTGCGATGGAAAAGGGGCGCATAGGCGAGCGGTATATTATCGGCGGCGAGAATGCCTCGCTAAAAAGATTCTACGAACTAGTGGACGAAGCAAGCGGCAGGAAACATTTCCAGATCAATCTTCCGCCTCGCGCCGGACTTGCGTTTGGCGGCATACAGAAATTCGCAGCCGATACCTTCGGCATCTACCCTCAAATCACCACCGGCTGGGTCGAAACCTTTTTGCTGGATTGGGCGTATTCGTGCGCCAAGGCAGAACGCGAACTCGGCTACACCTTCACTCCATTAAAAGAAGGTGTACGATTGACCTATGAATGGATAGTACAGCAACGTCAACTTCGGAAGAAACCCTTATGAATAAGTTCGAAAAATTCTTTTCGCTCCCGGGACTTTTTTCAAAAGAGAACAGGAAACCGACCATCATCCTTCTTCTTGCGCCGCTTCTTCTTACGACCTGGAAGTACTACGGTTCGAAGTCGTTTTATCTTGCGCACCTCAGCACGTCCCTTGTTATTTTCAACAGTACCGCAATGACGGCAGAGTGGTACAATTATGTTTCTGCCTTCCTGCTGCTTGGGCTTCTCGCTATCGCCGTCATAAAGTTTGTATTCAAAGAATCTCTTGCTGAGTACGGATTACAACTTGGTGATTGGAAATTTTGGATCCCTGCGGCTCTGATCGTCGGAACCGTCATGGTTGCTCTCTCGTATCCTTCCTCAAAGGATCCGCAATACATTGCAGAATATCCTTTGTACAAAGGAGCCGGCGATTCCATGCAGATGTTTGCCATTCACGCGTTCGCGTATCTTATTTTTTATTTCGGCTGGGAAATATTTTTCCGCGGTTTCATGCAGTTTGGGCTGGCGGAACGGTTTGGGAGCTGGGGTGCGATTCTTGTGCAGGTAGCGCTTTCGTGCATCGTTCATATCGGCAAGCCGGATAGTGAGATTTATAGTTCTATTCTCGGCGGGCTTGTCTGGGGCTTGATGGTGGCGCGGTCCAAATCCATCTGGCCTTCACTGACGACACACTGGATACTCGGTGTCTCGCTGGATTATTTTATTTGCTTTGGCTAAAAAAACCACACCAGCGTTTTCTTAGCTCGACGGTAAAGATGTTGACCGCAACGAAACGCAAAGAATGCACCAAGATCGCAAGAAGAGTATATTGCAGTACCCTTTGCGAATTCTGAGCGAGCAGAGCGGTTGTCATTCTTTTTCGTGACAGCGGCACTGTAAAATGAATGGTTGCTAAAAATAGAATAACTATGACGAACAAACGACTGACCATAGGCAAGCTCCAGCTCCGTGCAACCGACGGATTGATTCTTGCGACACTTGCTTTCTTCAGCCTCCTCGCTGTCATATTTTGTTATCGGATTGACGGCTGGTGGATCCTCATTCTGAAAAATATCGCGGTCGCTGCGGCCTATCTTCTTTTCAATCAATTCAGCAATCGTGCAACAAAGAAATTCTGGAAGTTTTTTCTCCGCATGGCGCCTGTGGTTCTTGCATATGCGTACCTCTTCGGCGCAGTGGATAAATTTCAGCTGCTCATCCAGGGCCAATGGATGGATGATTACATTTTGGACTTCGAACAATGGGTCTTTGGAGTTCAACCGACCCTCTGGCTTGAGGATTTCATTTCAAAGCCACTCACCGAATGGATGATGTTTTCGTACGTCATCTACGTTCCGATGTACCCCGTGCTTTGCGGCATCATCTATTATCTTCGCGGTGAGTTAGCAATGGAAGATTATTTCTTTACGCTCGGGTTCACCAACATTCTTTGTGATATAGGATTTATCCTGTTCCCGGTGGCGAGCCCGATGTATTATATCAAGCACCTGTATACTGTTCCCTTGGACGGGTGGGTGTGGACATTTCTTGGTGAATGCATGCGGAAGTATTTGCACTTTGCCGGCGGCTCCATTCCTAGTCCGCACACGGCGGCTGCGACCATTATGTGGGTGATGGCATACCGGTATCATCGTCCGTCATTCTGGATTCTTTCCCCCATCATTCTCTCGCTGTACATTTCCACATTCTATGGCAGGTACCATTATGTCACCGACGCTGTGGTTGGAATCGTCGTAGCATTTCTTGCGCTTACCGTCGCACCGCTCCTGCTGAAACTCTGGGACAGGATAGCATCACGCAAAATAATTCCATCCGTGTGACGGAATACATTCGGTCACTGAGCTTATTCGTCTTTTTGGTATTCATGGTAGTAATTCTTGGCCTTCACCATTCAAACCCTTGAGGAGTCCGCTATGAAAAAGAATCGTTCTTCGTCATTTCTTTTATGCTGCAGTCTATTCATTCTCAGTGTTCCTTTACCGGCGCAAACAAAACAATCCGCCAGCGATCGAATTTCAGTCGATCTGACAATCTATAATCAAAATATTGCACTCGTCCGCGAGGAACGCACCTTGGAGTTGCTCAAGGGGATGAACCGTATCATCATTCCGGATATTCCGGCCACCATCGACGGTACGTCGCTTCATTTTTCCAGTCTCACCGAACCGGCGGCAGTAAAAGTGATAGAACAAAATTATCAATATGATCTTGTTCATCAAGCCAAACTTCTGGAAAAATACATCGGAAAAGAAGTTGAATTTCTCAGAACGGACAATGAATCAAAAAGAGATTATTCGGTGAAAGGGAAATTGCTTGCAACGGGCTGGCAGCCGCAGCCGGGATATTCTTCGTACAGCGGCAATGCACCCTATTATTCGACCGGTCAAATGATTGCAGAAATTGCGGGAAAGATCGAAATTGGGCCTGCAGGCAGGCTGATTCTGCCCAGCTTGCCGGACGGATTGATACTCAAACCTCAGCTGGAATGGCTCGTAGCCAATTCCAAACAAGGTCAGCATACGACTGAAATCAGTTACCTCGCAGGCCAGTTGACTTGGAATTGCAACTATGTGGCTCTGCTTGATGCACACGATGCACAGATCGATTTAACCGGATGGGTGACCATCACGAATAATTCCGGCACGACATTTAAAAATGCAGGATTAAAATTAGTTGCGGGTGATGTGAATCTGGTCAAGGAAGAACAAGCCGGGTATGCCATGAGAAAATCTATGAACTTGATGGATGCAGATGCCGCAGGACCGCAATTTCAGCAAAAGGAATTGTTTGAATACAAACTGTATTCGCTTCAACGCAAAACGGACGTCAACAACAACGAGACAAAACAAATCGAGCTAACATCAGCAAAAAATATTTTTGCACATAAAGTTTTCATTTACGACGGAATGTCCAACCAGTGGCGGAACTGGTCGAACAATTTTTCCTACCGCGAACAGGGAAGCTTCGGCCAGCAGTCGAATAAAAAAATCGGCGTCTTCGTCACATTCAAGAACGAAGAAAACGCCGGACTTGGAATTGCGCTGCCGAAAGGCAAAGTGCGCGTCTACAAACGGGACGATGACGGAAAGGAACAGTTTGTCGGCGAGGATGAGATGGACCATACACCGAAGGATGAAGAAATCAAACTGTACCTGGGCAACGCTTTCGACCTTGTGGGTGAACGCAGTCAGAAAAATTTTCGCATTGTCGTGCCCGGACACGTTGTCGAAGAAACATTTGAAATTAAAATCCGCAACCACAAAGCGGAACCCGTGGAAGTGCTGGTGGTGGAACATCCATGGCGCTGGAACGAGTGGGATATTTCTAAAAGTAACGCAACGTGGGAAAAACTTGATCAGACGACCATCAGGTTCCCTGTGAGACTCAAAAAGGATGAAGAAAAAATCGTTACCTATACCATACAATATAATTGGTAGATGATTTCATTGATGAAGCGGATTCTTGAGGAAGACACGTTGAACTCACAGAGCATGAAAAAGAACTTCTTTCTTAAAACGAAAACCCATAACGTCATGACATGGCAGGGAAAGATTCTTCTTCTCGCAGCAATATTCCTGATTATCCGGCTCTGTTGGCCTCTTCTCCAGGTGTGCATGACACAGTATATCTCGTATGAAGATGAGCTTCAACCGGCTTCGCATATGATCGTGGAAAATTGGGACGGTGATATAGATATGTTTGAAGGTGCTGCAAAGATCGCCTCAGTGTTAGGCGCTACGGAGATGGTCTCTATTATCTATGAGGATGCATACCGTGATGCCCGCAAAAGAAAAGCACATCTTCTTAACGCCTGGGCAGCAGGAATCGATACGACACGTTTTTCCTTGATCCCGGTGCCAAAACGGGATCCAAAAACTTTGAATATCGCCCGTGCGGTTGTTGACACTGCGCGCCAACGACACTGGGCGGAATTAACGATTGTGACATTTAATCTTCACTCAGCTCGATCAAGGAAAGCCTATCTCCTTGCAGCAAAACCGTACAACATCACCATCCGAATTGCAGGAATCTCCGTCGAAGAAGTAACATCTCAGAATTGGACGACAACATCAAGCGGAGTGGCAGCGGCCTTTTCAGAAACAGTAAAAAAAATGTATTACGATCTATTTGTATTCTAATCCAGGGAATCGTTGAAAAGCAACTCGAGTTCGATGTCTGATTCGATTTTAATTATTTCGAAGAAGAGATGGTGAGATGTCTCTTTCTCCAAGGACCTCAGCCGCTTTTTTACCACTCATCACCGCTCCTTCGATGGTAGCCGGATAGCCTGTCGCGGTCCAATCGCCCGCAAGAAAAAGATTCTCATAGTGTGTACGTGCAGTCGGGCGAAGCTTTTCTAATCCCGGTGATGGTAAAAACGTCGCCCGCTTCTCTTTGATCACCAACGAGTGTGTCACTGTTGCATCCATTGCTTTCGGCAGGACTTGCCGCAAATCTTCCATGGCAATTTCGACGAGTTGTTTTTTATTCAAATGAACAAACTCCTGTGCCCCGCTGATCACGAGCGAAAGATATTGCCGAAGAGAGGATCCTGCCTTCTTCTCATTCAACAAAATGGTTTTATTGAAGAGCCATTGGACACGGGTTTCCAGCAATGCGGCAAAGTCGAGCTGAGTAATTTCCCGATCAAGCCATAGATGAATTGAGAGTATGGGCGACGAGATATATTGTTCTTGTACGCGGTTGCCCGATAGGATTCCTTGTTTGCCGCTTTTGAATTTCGATTTGGAATGATGGTCCAATAAAATCTCTTCAATGGAAAACCACGGAACGGCACTGATGAATGATGGTGCATGAAGTTCCTTCCCATCCGATGTTTGCACTGATCGAATGTGAGATCCATCCACGAACATCTTTTTGACCCCGCTGTCCGTACGAACTTCGCCACCGTGAGAAGTAATAAACCGTACCGCCGGATCGACAAATAATTCACTCAATCCGACGTGCGGGATTAACAAACTTGCATGTTCACTCTTTCCCAGAAATGCTGCCCGCAGGACGCGGTAGAGCATCAGCGCAGAAACATCTTCGGGTGCATTGTTTAATGCTCCCATCGTGAGTATATCCCATAGATATTTCCTACTCATGGCAGGCTGCTTCAGCCTGATAAGCCATTCATCAACAGTGAGATGATCCAACTCCAGCTCCTTCTCGGTCGATGTATTGATCAATTCCTTCGCGACGAGAAGCATGGTGACTCGGTCTTTGAAAGGAATAGCGTTGAATCCAAGCAATCCCCCCAGCAGATGGAACGGTGCAGGCAATGAGGGGCATGCGAGATGAGCAACCGGACGGGAAGGCTGCAAATAATCGATCTTCAATGCAGGTTGAAGCAAGGCAAGATGATCAGCACCAATCAACTGTAAAAAACGGCGGGTTGCATGGTAGCACCCCATCATCAGATGCTGACCATTATCCACAACGCTGCCAGTGGTGGTATCAAGAAAAGAATGTGTGCGTCCACCGCACTGCCGATGTTGTTCCAGGACAAGCACTCTGCGGTTGAGTGCAGATAACTCCACCGCTGCACTTAATCCGCTGATCCCGCCTCCAATTATTATTGCGTCATACGTTGACATAGACATATCTCATTATGAGAATAATAAAATATCAGGTCAATTCCTTGGGCTTTTCGAAATACCGGCATATCCGGTTCTTGACTTTGTTGACAAAACTTATACTTTAATGATGAATTTATGCTTTAAGGAAGTGAAGCGTACCTGCCAAAGAAGTAATCAAAACGACCGTGAAAGAATTATTCACACAACTGGCCGAAGCACTCCAGAAAGAACTTGAGCGACTTAAAGCTACTCGCCACGAGATACATCTCTTCAGCGGTGAACGCATCGGTGCATTTGCAGGATTCACGTACTATCGGTTTGAAATTCCAGAAGATATTCTTCTCCGCACTACCGAACGTGCAACATTCACTTTTGGAGTGCAGCAGCCCATCAGCGTGAGTGGCAATGTCATTGCCATGGAAAATCAATATTTCATTGTTGCTCTCTCGCAAGATTTCGGTGCCTCGCTGCCTGAGGCAAAATGCTCCTGGAATTACGAGGACGAACACAACCCTATTATTGATTTGCTTCAGAAGGTTGATGTGAAATCCCCCATTCCGCAGTTGCTCTTTGATCCGACGGATAGAAAAAACAACCACGTCGTTAGTTTTGAAACAAGCGGTGTCGCATCAACACCGCCTGAACAGATCGAAACCGTGAAGAGGATTTTACAAAACAGGGTCACGATGGTGTGGGGTCCAACTCTTTCCGGGAAGACAAATGTCCTGGCGCTTACGGCACTCAGCTATATCAAAGCAGGCCGAAAAGTGTTGTTCGTTGCACCGTCGAATGACAATGTCGATTCCATGTTATTGAAAACGGTAAGCTTCGGCGAACAACTTGGCATTAAGATGACGAAGTTTGCCGCGCGCGTCGATCTCCCGTCACCCGGTGTATTCGATGCCATTGCACCGTATTCATTTGAACACCAGGTAGAAATTGCAAAAGCAGAAAAACGCCGGGTTTTTCAAGAACGGGTCACACTGTTACAAGCGTATTGGCAGACAAAGATTAAGCATATTCTTCATGAGGATTTCTATTATCGAGTGCAGGAGAAACGAGATCGGTTGGCAGAGCTTCGTAAAAAGACCGAACAGGTGTCTAACGAAATCACCCAATTGAATCAAGTCGTCGTCGAGTTAGAAAATTCATCTCTCCTCGAACGGATGAAAAAGGGGTTTTCCAAGAACGACCTTGAGCATGCTCACGAACAACTGACACGGCAGCAGCAGGGTCACAAACGATTGCTCTCCATTCAGCAGACTATTTCGAATGAAATTACATCGATCGAACTCGGTGCGCCCATCTCAGCGAATGAGCAGATGGAGTTTCGGGAAAACAGCAAGAGGCTGGATGAATTAGGCGGGTTGGAAAAAGTCACCAAAGCAGTAGAAGACTTTGTTTCCGTTGATGAACAGTCCTTGTTGCTCTCGAAGCTCTTCATTGCTACCGGTATTTCAGCTGCGTTGATAGATCCTGCTATACGAAATCAGCAATTCGATCTTGTGATTGTGGATGAAGCACAGCGCGTCAACATGCCAACGCTTGCTGCCTTATCAACACTGGCGAAGGATAAATTTGTTATTGCGGGTGACCCGTTTCAAGTGGAGCCTGAATCGGTATTTACAGATGAGGAAAGCGAATATTGGCTCCAGCGGGATATTTTTCTCCACGTCGCAAAGACAAGTGAGTTGCATCAACTCTTCGACTGGTCAGAACGAAATACGCGCTGGTCAATCTTCTTGAAATCACAAAATGCCACTACTCCGAAATTATCTTCGTTTATGGCATCGGTGTTGTTTGATGACAAGATCGCGGTTCATGTATCCCCGAAAGCAAAAGGTAAAATATATTTTATTGATACCAGCAAAGTCCGATCTCGATGTAAACAATATGCCGGCAAAAAGAAAATCCTGCCGTACAATGAACTCCAAACGAAGCAGGCTGTTGATTGTGTCAAACATGCACTCATGGAACCTCATCGGTGTGCAGGAGATGTCGGAGTAATTCTTCCGTTTACCGGCCCGACGCTGTATACCAAGCTTCAAATACGCGTTCAGGGAATAAAAAATGTCGAAGTGGGCACACCGCAAAGTTTTTGCAACAGACGCAAACAAGCAATTATTTTTGATACCACGATGGCCGGTGTTGATTACACGATGCGCTCCATTGACGACAAAAAAATTGGTGAACACAAGATCGCACGTCTGTTTAACACGGTCTTTTCGTGCGTCGGTGAGGATCTCTATATTATTGCCGATATGGCTCACTTTCGATCTATGTATCACGACCGCCTATTCACGCGGCTCTTGATGTTGCTTCAGGCTCAGGCTGATGAGCAGCAGCTCTCATGTGCAGGCGCAATAAAGAAATTTGAGGACCTTGATCCAAAACATCGGGAAGACCTGTATGCGACCTCCCGTATGAAGCCCCAGATCGTTGTTTCTGCGCCGGCGCATGATGCGCCAGCAAAGAAAGGTGATCTTGAGCTCGAAATTCAAATGAAGAAGATGGCAAAGCAATGGGAAACGAAACTTACCACCAATACCGGAAACGACAAAGAGAGGGATGTTTACGTCGCCGTTCAACGTGTGCTCGGCTGGCGCACCGACGTGAATCTGGTGTCTCAATTTGTTGGAGGCGATCTGATCTTCCGCAATTCCTTTACGACAGAAGAGGTGCTGCGCAAACTGCCATTGGATACCTGTGATAATGAAAAACTCTTCCATGGCGTCATGGAGAAATGGAATTTACTCATCTACGAAATGTCCGGTGGCCAGAACACCGATTTTACTTTTTTCACGAGTAAAGGCCCGGAAGCCCGTGTTCGACAAGATATTCGAAATCTCCGCGCGTATTATTCATCTGATATCGAAGCGGTGATCGAAGAGGGGAAAAAGAAAATCGCCGTAGAAGTAGCACGGGTGTTTCAAGAATTACTCGGTAAAAACAGACCCGACAATCCGATCGAATGGTCCACAGCCTATTTCAACTTCCTTACCCGCCTTGAAGCATACCTGAGCTGGATTTCGGAACAAATTCGCCGGTAAGACAGCGAACGTCACGTCCAGCAGAAGGTAAACACTCTCCTGTTCCCGCCCGCATTCACTTCCTTGAAGCATGAGACATAATCGACTATATTGACGTGAACAATTGGAAGATTCTTCATGGAATTCGTACACCCTCTCATGGATGTTTTTATCATTCTGCTCTTTGTGTTCCTCAACGGATTCTTTGTTGCTGCAGAGTTTGCCATCGTGAAGGTGCGGCTCACGCAAATCGAACATCTTGCGGTCAAAGGAAACTGGCAGGCAAAGACCGCCCGAGACATCCTTCTTCACTCGACAGCCTACCTTTCTGCAACGCAGCTCGGTATTACTATGACATCATTGGTCCTTGGATGGATCGGCGAACCTCTCGCTGCAAGGATGCTGCTTCCTCTCCTCCAATGGATCGGAATAACTCAACGGGAGATCATTCATGGTATCTCGTTCACAGCGGCATTTGCGCTCATCACCTCAGTCCATATTATTGTCGGTGAACAAGCACCAAAAATGCTTGCCATACAGAAATCCCGGGAAACCCTTCTCTTGGTCTCTTCACCGATGCGGTTATTTTTCTTCCTCTTCAAACCGCTGATAATGTTATTGAATTCCTCATCCAACGGCTTACTTCGACTCGTCGGAATTAAAACATCTACAAATTCTGAATTAGCTCATACCGAAGAAGAACTTCGTTTAATTATTGCCCGCGATGCACACGTTTCTACTACGACGCGAAACATTGCGCTCAATGCGCTGGACTTTCATCGAAAGCTGGCACGGCATTCGATGATTCCCCGAAAAGAGATTGTTGCGTTGTCCGTTCAGGCACCGGTGAAGGAGACGCTTGCGGTCATGCAGACGAATAAATTTTCCCGATTTCCGGTATTTAAAGATACCATAGACAACATCATTGGCATCATCTATACCAAGGATATATTCAAACATGATAAACATCTGCAGCCGAGCTTTACTTTGATTTCTGTCCTTCGGGATGCCACGTTTTTACCTGAAACAGCGACGCTCGAAAGAGTGCTGACCACCAGTCAGCAGAAGAAAACTCATATGATCATTCTTGCCGACGAATATGGCGGGACAGCGGGCTTGATCACTCTGGAGAATGTTTTGGAAGAACTCGTTGGCAACATTCAAGATGAATTCGATCGAGAAGCACCCGAGGTCGTAAAGGTTGGCGAGAACGAATTTGTTGTCGCCGGTTATATGACCACGAATGACGTGGAACGGCTCTTTTCCATTGAACTTTCACCTCTCGATATTCGTTCCATCGGTGGATTCGTGGTTGAACAGCTCGGACATATTCCCGGTGTCGGTGAACGGATGCGCTTGAATGGCATTGAGTTTACAGCAGAACGGGTTGTTGATAATGCAGTTGAATCAGTGCGAATGAAAAAAATACCAATACCAAGCGAGAAAGAATCGGACTAGTAAAACATCCGCCTATCATTTTCATCATCTGACGGCCCTTGGTACTTGTGACCACTCAGCAAACAAGAGAACCGACAGCATCTGCTATACCATGAAGCCATCATTGACAGACACGATCAAGGAAAAGGTACAACCAACTATGAAGGAACTTCCACAGCTTCAATTACTTTTTAAGAATTACGGAAAGAAACATCATCCGTTAAACTATGCAAACACGTACCAGCTCATAGTGATGGTCGTGCTTTCCGCACAGACAACCGATGCGGCGGTGAACAACCTGGCACCGGGACTTTTTACTCACGTCCCCTCGATGAAACATCTTGCATCGATGCACCCAGAAGAATTATTTCCTTTCATTAAATCCGCGCGGGGATTTCGGAAGAAAGCAGATTGGCTCGTGCGTCTCGCCCGGGCGTTAGGAGAGACGAAGGAAATACCGCTCACGCTGAAAGAGTTAACAGAGCTTCCCGGTATTGGCAGAAAATCTGCAAATGTGATCATCCGCGAATGCGGCGGAGAGCCGCAAGGCATTATTGTTGATTTGCACGTTCTGCGTGTCGTGCCCCGTATTGGCCTCACCGGAGAAACCAATCCCGTAAAAATGGAGAAGGCGTTGATGCAGCAGATCCCAAAAAAATATTGGAATGCGGCAGGCATGTCGTTTTCCTTTCTTGGCCGTGAGCTGTGCAGGCCGACAAAACCAAAATGTCCGGAATGTGTCATGAACAGCGTTTGTCAGTACTGCAAAGACCAGAGAGTGAACTAACCGCCGCATTGCCGGAACGAAATTCTCAGGATATCCATTTGGTCGATGCGTTTGAAACTTATCCCTCTTTTCCGTACTATCGAAGGACCATAATTCCTGCCACCACAAACGTCTGCGAACTATGAAAAAGAAAAACATCATTCAAGCACTTCATCGTAAATCTGCACCGGTACACAAGCCTCTCGACGTTCGCAAATTGCGCTGGCAGTGTGATCCAAAGTCGCTCGGCATCACATCCACCAACGACATCCCTCCGACCCGTGAAATTATCGGGCAAGAACGTGCATTGCGCGCCCTTCGTGTTGGATTAGAGATGGGGCACAACGGATACAATATTTTCGTGACAGGCGTTTCCGGCACCGGTCGTACCACGACCATCAAGCGACTTCTGCAGGATTTTGAAACAAAAACGGGACAGATGAAAGACCACTGTTATGTGTACAATTTCAAGAACCCGGACACGCCCATTGCTGTCTCTCTTCCGTCGGGCCAAGGAAGAGGATTGAAGCAGGACATGGATAATTTTATCAAGGAATTATTACGGGATATTCCCGCTATCTACGAAAGCCAACGATACCAGCAAGCACGGAAGAAATTAGTATTGCATTTTCAGGAACGACAAAAAAGCGTCTTAAAAGATTTTGAACGGCGCGTCAAGGATCGTGGCTTTGATCTGGTACAAGTACAAGCCGGCAATGCGATGCGGCCGGATATTGTTCCAGTGGTCAACGGGACACCAACGGGATTAGATCAAATAGAAGCACTCGTTCAAAAAAACGAATTCAGCAAAGAACAATTCAACGCGATGCAGGATGTCTTGACGGATTTAGAAAAACAGATGGCGACGGTGTTCCGTGAATTACGGAATATAGAAAGCAAAGTACAGGTGTCTTTACGTGAACTGGAAGACCATCTTGTTATGCCGGTCGTGGATGAAGCTCTGGCTGTTTTAAACACCACCTATGAATACCCCAAACTGCACACATATTTTGAAGAAGTGCGTATTAACATACGGAATAATCTCGATCGATTTCGCAAACAGCAGATAGCGTTCCCCATACAAAGCCCGCAACAAGAAGAAGGTGATGATGGAGAGAAAGAAGACGATAGGTTTTTAGAGTTTCTGGTGAACGTCCTGGTCGATAATTCGGAAACACAGCATGTCCCAATTGTCATCGAAACAAATCCGAAATACAAAAATATCTTTGGCATCGTAGAACGCGACATGGAAAAAGGGGGTGTCTGGCGCACGGACTTTACTAAAATTAAAGCCGGGTCGCTCCTGCGGGCAGACGGCGGGTACCTTGTTCTGAATGCTCTTGATGTGTTGATGGAGCCCGGCGTTTGGCAAGACTTGAAACGCACGCTTCGAACTGGATTGATTGATATTCAAACGTACGAGCCGTTATTTGGATTCTCCGCTGCAAGCTTGAAACCGGAACCCATTGAGATTAATGTAAAAGTGATTATGATCGGTGAGACAGAACTCTACAATTTGCTGTATTTCCGCGACGAGGATTTTAAAAAAATATTCAAGATTCGGGCTGACTTTGATTTTGAAATGCCGAAGACCAAAGGGACTGTTGCACAGTACATGCGTTTCATTAAAATGTTATGTGACGATGAAAAGCTGCTCCCATTTAGTACAACGGCATTAACGCAAATTATTGAGTTCGGTGTGCGGCTTGCGGGACGCCAGCAAAAGATTTCCACACGCTTCAACATCATTGCGGATGTCGCACGTGAAGCCAGCTACTGGGCACACAAAGAGAAAGCTGAGTTTGTCCTGTATCATCATATCGAACACGCATTGGAAGAGCGTGTGTATCGTGTAAAACTAATAGAAGAAAAAATTCAGGAGATGATCCTGAATGACACGTTGATGATCGATACAGATGGCGTGCAGGTGGGGCAGGTGAATGGTCTCTCGGTGTATAAGAGCGGCGAACATGAATTTGGCAAACCATCCCGTATCACGGCGCGGACATCGCTGGGGCGAAACGGGATCATTAATATAGAGCGTGATGCTGATCTCAGCGGCCCGACACACAATAAAGGCGTCGCAATTCTCGGCGGTTATTTTCGAAGCCTGTTTGCGCAAAATAAACCATTGGTCATGGATGCAAGTATTACATTTGAACAATCGTACGGCGGCGTGGACGGCGACAGCGCCTCCTCGACGGAAATCTATGCGATCCTCTCCAGTCTTTCAGAAGTTCCCCTTCGGCAGGACATTGCCGTCACAGGTTCGGTAAACCAGAAGGGCGAAATTCAGCCGATTGGAGGAGTCAATTTAAAGATCGAAGGGTTTTACGATGTCTGTAAAGCACGCGGGTTGAGCGGCAGTCAGGGTGTTATTATTCCGATCCAGAATGTCCATGATCTGATGCTGCGTGAAGAAGTCTATGAAGCTGTTAAGAAAAAGAAATTTTCAATTTATGCAGTCAAATCCGTTGACGAAGGAATTGAAATTCTCACCGGACAAAAGGCCGGAAAGAAAAAATCCGGCCATACATTCGAATCCGGTACGATCAATGCACTGGCCGATGAGAAACTTCAACGGTATGCAGACGACTGGAAAAAATTTGAAAGTCGAATGTAACTCTTCGATGGCCACTGGAGAACACGAAGAGAAAAGTCACTATCGCGTATGAACACTGCACGCAATGCACTTCAAATAATTTCCCTCCTCCTGCTTATCCTTCTTGCGGGTACGCTGGGGTATCACTTTATTGAGGGCTGGTCGCTTTTTGATGCGCTCTATATGACTGTCATCACGCTTGCGACAGTCGGGTACGGAGAAACACACCCGCTGAGTATCGCCGGACGTGTCTTTACACTTTTTCTCATTTTAGGCGGGATGGGCATTATCCTCTTCGGCGTTTCGGAGTTAACACAATTCATCGTGCAAGGAGGCATCGGAGGAATTCTTAGGAGGCGTAACATGGAACGCACGATTAAAAAGATTTCGAATCATTATATTCTTTGCGGTGCCGGAAAAAACGGCCACTATGTATTGGAAGAATTGATCCGAACAAAAAGAAAAGTCGTCGCCGTGGAAAAAGATCCAAAGAAAGTCCAGGCACTTATCGACCGCGGCATTCCCACGATTGAAGGCGATGCGTCAAACGACAACATCCTTCGTTCAGCAGGGATCGATCGTGCTCTTGGTCTGGTCAGCACGTTACCGGAAGATAAAGATAATTTATTCGTGGTGATCACGGCACGCGGATTGAATCCGGATCTTCGTATCGTGGCAAAGGTTGACGATGTTGAAGTACGGGAGAAATTTTTCCGCAGCGGGGCCAATTCAGCCGTCTCCGCTGCCTCTATCGGCGGATTGCGAATGGCATCGGAATTGATTCGACCTGATACGACCACATTTTTAGATTCCATGATGCGTGATAATTCATCGATGCGTGTCGATGAAGTGAAGGTTGGCGCAACAACTCACTATCGAGGCAGGTCGATCAACCAATGCGATGTACTTGCATCTTCCGACATCGTGTTAGTTTCTATGCGGCGCGGATCAGCCCAAAGGGATTTCATCTTCAATCCCCCGCCAAATACCATCATGAATACTGGTGACACGCTTATCCTCATCGGAAATCCGGAGCAGTTGGAACTCTTACGGGAAAAGTTGTCGAAGTAACAATTTCTTTAACTTTCCCTTGCTGTTGATTCTATGAAAGGTCATTCAATGCCAGTTTTTATTTCATCACCATCCATTGTAGAGGCAGCTGGGAACAAACCAAAGATCATAGAAGAATTTGTCGGCAGGGTGAATACCGGGACAAACGGTGTGAGCATAGCGCGGATGAGAAGCCCTGGCGGGTGGGTGGAACCGGGACAAATTCCTGAATTTGATGAGTACACGATCGTTCTTCGGGGCTCCGTTCGAGTTATGACAAAAGCCGGAGCCGTTGACGTCTCAGCCGGAAAAGCGATCATTGTAACGAAAGGAGAATGGGTTCAGTACGGTTCTCCGGAACCTGATGGTGCAGAGTACATAGCCGTTTGTCTTCCGGCATTCTCACCCGACAATGTCCACAGAGATATCGATTCACAATAGGAGAAGGTTGTATGGATGCGCTGTTACTTGCACGTTTGCAGTTTGCATTGACTATCGGATTTCATTTCCTCTTTCCGCCAATTTCCATCGGGGTCGCATGGCTCCTGGTTATTATGGAAGGATTGGGCTGGCGAAGGAAAGATGAACTCTACGTACGTATGGGCAAGTTTTTTGGAAAATTACTTGCGTTAACATTTGCCATCGGTGTGGCGACGGGTATCGTCATGGAGTTTCAATTTGGAACAAATTGGGCGGTGTATTCAAAATTTGTAGGTGATATTTTCGGAGCACCACTTGCCGCTGAAGGTATCTTTGCTTTTTTCCTCGAATCAGGATTCCTTGGACTCTATCTCTTTGGACGGAACAAAGTCTCTCAGAGTGTTCACTGGTTTTCAATTTTGATGGTAGCCGTTGGAGCTACCATTTCAGCGTTCTGGATCATTGCAGCGAATTCATGGCAGCAAACCCCGGTGGGATATATCCTGAGAAACGGAAGAGCAGAACTGACCAGCTTCTATGATGCCGTGTTCAATCCATCGACTATGATTCGTTATCTCCATACTGTCGATGCTGCCCTGATTGCCGGAGCATTTTTTGTGGCCGGAATTGCTGCATATCTCATACTCAAGGGAAAAGAAATCGAACTGGCACAGCGTGCAATGAAAATCGCTGTGATATTTGGATTGATCACCTCTCTCCTTGAACTGATGCCTTTTGGTCATGAGCACACAAAACAAATTGCGCACACGCAGCCGGAAAAGTTCGCAGCTATTGAAGGACTCTATACGACACAATCAGGTGCCCCATTGGTTTTCTTCGCCGTACCATTTACCAAGCCTCCGGAACTCAAGGCGAAAATGGAAATGCCTGGAATGCTCAGTTGGATGGCATTCGGTGATGTGAACGCCCGTATCAAAGGTATTAACGAATACCCGCCGGAGAATATCCCGCCGTTGTGGCTCACCTTTGTGTCATTTCACAATATGGTCGTACTGGGAATGTACTTTATCGCTCTGACGCTGTATGCATGCATACAACTTCGGAGAAATAAATTATTTACAACGAAGTGGCTGCTCCGTCTTTTTGTTTGGTCTCTTCCCCTGCCGCTTGCAGCATGTCAGCTTGGCTGGATTACTGCTGAAGTCGGCCGGCAGCCATGGATTGTATATGGTCTCTTACGGACGGCGGACGCCTATTCTCCGACCGTCACCGCAGGCGAAATTTTATTTTCCATGATCCTCTTTGGCGTTATTTATTTGCTTCTGGGGTTGTTGTATATCTACCTGTTGATACGCGAAGTAAACCATGGACCGCAGCAGAGTCACCAGAGGAGTAAATGATTATGGATTTGAACACAATTTGGTTTTGGCTTGTTGCAGTATTGATCATTGGATATGCAATCCTGGATGGATTTGATTTCGGTGTTGGTATATTATCTCTCTTCGGGCGCGATGAAAACGAACGGCGCATTCATTTCAATGCTATCGGTCCTGTGTGGGATGGGAACGAAGTCTGGCTGATCACCGGTGGAGGTGCGTTATTTGCGGCATTTCCCGCCGTCTATGCCACCGTCTTTAGTGGTTTTTATATTGCACTCATGCTGCTGTTGGCTGCTCTTATCTTCCGCGCAGTGTCTTTCGAGTTCCGCAATAAGGTTGATTCAACAAATTGGAGACGTGTGTGGGATTGGGCGTTTGGACTCGGAAGTTTTCTTCCCGCTCTCCTCTTTGGAATTGCCCTAGGGAATATTCTTCATAGTGTGCCGATCGACGCACAAGGAAATTGTAGGAGCACCTTCCTCAGTCTCTTGAATCCCTATTCCATAGGTGTTGGTATTTTGAGTCTGGTTCTCTTTACGATGCACGGGGCAATCTATCTCGGAACAAAAACCGATGGGCACCTGCGTGACCGCTGTCAGAAATGGGCAACGCACCTTTGGATGGAGTATGTCATACTCTATATCATCATGACAATATGGACATGGCTTGCGTCTCCTTTCCTCTTCAAGGATTCGCCCAGCACAGGAATGTTCTATGTGATCATCATGGTGCTGATGGGAGGTATCGTATACCTGCCGCTGCTTTTAAAGAAAGGATCATTCAACCGTGCATTCCTTGTTTCTTCCGTGATCATATCCGCGATGCTCGGCCAAATGGCCCTGAGCCTCTATCCACGACTTGTACCGTCATCCATCGATCTTCAGTACAGTCTTACCATCTATAATTCTTCTTCCAGTCCGCTGACATTGCACACCATGCTCATCATTGCACTTATCGGAATGCCCATAGTGATTGCGTATTCCATCATCATTCATTATGTGTTTCGGGGAAAAGTAGAGATTACAGAGGAAAGTTACTGAGAGCGTACATGTCCATGGGCACTTGGACTGCTTGGAACTATATGCCGATAGAGACGTGTTCGTTCTTCATTTCATGAACAACCGGTGGATTATTGCTCGAACACGGTGAGATTATATTCATGACTCGGCATATTTTTTACTGATGATACAAATTCCTTGCCCAATCTAAATTCTGCAGCATACTGTTCAAGAAGATCTTGTTCTGAGAGAGCAAAATCACGATCCACTTGTGCGAGATCGTAGAGTATATGATAGGTCATCCTTTTTTGTTCATCGTTTAATTTTGCAGAGACCACTTTGATGCAAATATCAAGAGGCCGATCATTATAAAAATTGAATGCTTTTACAAAAGCCGTTTCATCCGTATGGATCAGGCTGCGGAGCTTTTCTAATTCCTCCTCCTTGAATTGTCCATCGATCCCTACAATAGTGATTGCCGCAAGACACAACGCCATTTTTGCAGATAATCCGGACTCATCTTCCTGTACTTGATTCATACATCAATCCTTTTATTATTTCGATGAACGTACATCCTGTTGGTTTATATGTGTACCGCCTTGCACCACCCTGTAAAGTAAGAAAGCCGGAGTACAAAGGCAACTAGAAGATCATGATTAAGAAGAACAGCGCAGGGAGAAAAATGAGAGAAGTAAAAAAGAGTCCCCGTGCAGCAGCATTGGTACGCACACGGTAAAAATTCATAGCAACCGCAAAAAATCCGATAGAAAGGATCAGCACACAGAAGAAATACACCGTACCGGTCAATCCTACGATCATCGGCATCAACGAAGCTGGAATGAGAGCGATGGTATAAATGAGTATCTGCCGGCTCGTCGCAGAACCGGTTGTATCGAGAACTGTCAACAATCTATAACCGGCACGTGCATAATCGTTCCGATACATCCAGGCGAGCGATAAGAAGTGCGGCATTTGCCAAAAAAAGAGAATAAAGAATAACGACCACGCTTCCATCGAAACAGAACCGCGCACCACAGCCCAACCGATGAGCGGCGGTAATGCCCCGGGAATTCCTCCAACGATGGTTGCGAATGGCGTCTTTCTTTTTAGAGGAGTATAGATCGCTAAATAACTCACCAGTGTTAACGCCGAAAGTGATACGGCAATCCAATTCGTGAGGATTGCAAGATAGGATAGTCCGAAAAGAGCAAGCACCGTTCCCAAAAAGAGTGCTTCCGCAGGTTGAACGCGTCCGGCGGGAAGCGGACGTTGGTCTGTTCGTTTCATCATAGCGTCATATCGACGTTCAAGGTATTGATTCAACACTCCGGCTGCACTGCCCACGAGTAATGTTCCTATCAACGTGTGGATGAGAAAAACATATTGCATGGAACCATGAAGTGCTATGTAGGCGCTGCCGACAGCGGTGGACACGGAAAGGAGTGTCAACTCTGGTTTCATCAGCATGATGTAATCAGATATTCTACTGGTATGCCGGAGTGCCATGGAACTCAAATAATTCATGTTATTTCACTCCATCCGGGAACGAAGATGCCACTCTCCGCATGATATAACTTGCGACAGAATCTGCCTCTGCGGCCCGTAAACCCGGATTTTGCATTGGCGGGTAATCCGGATTCTTTTTTGTAGGATGAAGGATGAACGAGATCAGGTCTGCTTTCTTTCCCTGATATTTTGGAACCGTCTCATTATACGGAGGACCAACTTTTTTCCTATCAAAAAGATGACACGACTCGCACCTTGTGGTATAGATACCTTCTCCGGTGAAGGAAACCGTTACCACTCCGAGAGAAGTTTTTAATTCTTCTATCGATGTGTTGTGAGAATGCGCAATGAGCGCACCCTGAGCGCGTGTCGCTGTTCCAATGGCAAGGGTGTCGCTTACTATGAGCATTCCCATGGCAATCATCATCATGGAGAAGGCTGCCTTGAGGGCGTTGGGTTCCGGCGACCGAGAATATCCATAGATGAAATGCGCGGCAAGGAATAAGAATATAATCGCAATACTGACAAGAGAATACAGTGATCCGGAGAGTGCATCATCGGAGATCAAGAGGAGACTGAATAACACAGAAATCGGAAGGCCCACTAACCCAACCACACTGAGTCGGATTCCGATATTCTTCAAGAATGAGGAATATTTTTCTTCATACTCCTTTCGGGGTCCCCAGGCAAACGAGAAAAATAGTATCCCGGCTCCAGTGATTCCGATACTCAGAAAAATAAATTCAATGACCTTCACCCACACATCCAGAGAAATGAAGAGAGGAACAAAAGAATCCAAATCCCAGTTGTGTGGATTGCTGGTAACGCTCATCGCTGCAGTATACAGGAAGAATGCCGCGCACAGAAACACTATTCCATATCTCCCCGACCGAAGATGTGCCCGTGTGTTCGATTCCTGATATGCGGTCACCGCTTCATGAGATTGACCATGGGATTGGTTCTCCAGCAGTTGCTGATAGGATCCAAGAATGTTCTGCACGCGGAAAGTGTACTTGTAGGAAGAAAGAAAAATCATCCCCGTGAGAAGGAAGAGGAATCCAAAACCGGCAAGACTTGCTCCCATGGATTGCGTCCCTTGCAGGATTTGCGCATAGGCAAAAACCAACGAGAGCCCGGGAAGAAGAGCTAAAAATACAATGAGACTTTTGTTGAAGAGTGCACGATCAATGAGTTCATTTGCAAACCGTAATAAAACAACATTGTTTTCTCTCCGCCCGCGGTAATTATACCACAACGATAAGAGTGATGATCCTGCAGTAAAACCGAGATATGGAATAAACACCAATGCACTAAACGTTAAAACGAGCACCAGCAGGCGATAGTGTTCCGGAGATTGAGGGAGAGCGAGATCTTTGAGAAATTCCATAGTGTCAATCCGGCTGCTTCGCTGAATTCATAAATGGACCAACGGGCTTTGATTGTTGTAATGATCGTGTTCGGTACCAATGATCGAAATCGGCCGAATCCTTTGAGATGACTTTTGTATACATATAGGAATGCTCAAGTCCGCAATATTCTGCACAGGCAATATCATAGGCAGCTTCTCGTACTGTTTTAAACCACATGACATTCTCACGATTGGGAATGACATCCTTTTTTATTCGAAATGCTGGAATATAAAACGAATGATTAACATCCAATGAATGGAGCAGACATTTGATCGGAACATTCATCGGAATATAAAGTGTATCAGTATGCACTCCATTTGGATATTCAAATGTCCATTTCCACATTTGTGCAGTGACTTTGATCGGAACTGCATTCTCCGGCACTTTGAGCTCTGTCAGGTAATCCTGCCATCCCATGTAAAACATCCCCATAAACAGGATCAGTGGTATCACGGTCCATGTGAGTTCCAGGGGAATGTGTCCTTCGATATTTGTCGGATGAGGGTTTTTCTTCCGGCTATACCGTATAACGAAGGTGACCATCGCAATCAACAGTCCCAATAAAACGAGCAGCGAGATTCCCGTGATGGTTAAAAATGTTGTATCAACATAATCTGAAAATGGAGATGATCCGGAAAACATAGTGTTCTTCCTGTTCAGTAGAACGCATAATCAAAGAACGTCATGGAAATAAAAATCATAAAAGTTACCATCGCGACCACAACAAATATCCTGAAAATCCGATCCTCAAACTTCAAGTGCATAAAGATGTTCAGTACGAGCATCGATTTAATCGATGCAATACTTAATGCGGTGATAATGACCCAACGGCCGAGGTTCATGCCTGCACATGTGACGGTGATACCCGTGAGAGCTATCAATCCCAACCAGATAAGAATATAGTATCCGTAACGAATACCATCATGCTGCTGGTGCTGATGGTTTTCTTGAATCTGCTTCATGAGTTCCCTTCTTCGTGAATATTCCTCGTCCATGTTTCCTGCAAGGAATAAAGAATTTCACTATTGGATCAAATAAAACAATGGAAATAAAAAAATCCAAATGATATCGACCAAATGCCAGTAGAGCCCGCCCGCTTCGAGGCGAACATAGGAATGCTGGTTAATTTTTCCTTTCGCAAGGAATACACACATCACAGAAAGCACCACCATCCCGATGATGACGTGCAATGCATGCAGCCCGGTCATGACATAGTATAATCCAAAATACAATATCTCTCCCGGAGGTTTGTTCAGCAGAACCGGTGATTGCGGATACAACCCGAGAGAAATTTTGTGGCTCCATTCGAAGTATTTATTCACCAGGAAGACCGCTGCAAAAATAATCGTCAATCCTACCAGCATCATCGAACGATATTTCTTCCCCTCTTGAATAGCAGTGATCGACATCGCCACGGTCAAACTGCTTGTCAGGAGAATCATCGTATTCACCGTTCCGATAAATGGATCGAGCTCTTCGCCTGCAAGACGAAATTCTAAGGGATACTTGAAGCGATAGACCGCATAGATAATAAACATACCGCCGAACAGGATCAGTTCGCTGAAGAGGAACAACCACAATCCCATTCTTGAACCGACATCATCACGGTGACTATGTTCTGGGACTTGTCCTGTCATGAGCGTTCTGGTGAATGTTGTTCATATTGCGAATAATCGTACGGCCCGGTGGTGATGGTTGGAATTTCATGGAAATTTTCCGTAGGCGGCGGTGAAGAAACCGTCCACTCCAATGTGCCTCCACCCCATGGATTCGCCGGAGCTTTCGTTCCTTTTCTCAACGAAATAATCAGATTTGCGATGGAGATAAGAATGCCAATGACCATAATCCATGATCCGACAGTGGCAATGCGTTGAAGCAGCTCATACTCCGGCAGATAATGATAATATCTTCGCGGCATGCCCAAGTATCCCAAAATAAGCATGGGGAAGTAAAGAACATTAAAGCCAACAGTCATGAAGAGCCATCCGATAAAAGCGGGACGTTTTTTATACATCCTTCCGAACATCTTGGGGAACCAATAATGTATCGCTCCAAAAAGGGCAAAGCCTGTCCCGCCGAACATCACATAATGAAAATGACCCACAACGAAATAGGTGTCTGTCACATGGATATTCACCGAGAGAGCGCCAAGCATCAATCCGGTAAGCCCACCTATGCTGAATTGTACGATGAAAGCAAGCATGAAGAGAAGCGGTACCTCAAGTTCAATCGATCCCTTGTAGAGCGTCGCAATCCAGTTAAAGACTTTGATAGCACTCGGAATTGCGACCAGAAAGGTTAAAAGCGAAAACAGAAACATTCCTGTATTACTCATTCCCACCGTAAACATATGGTGTGCCCAGACAAGAGATCCAACAGAAGCGATCGCTATGCTGGAATAGGCGATGAATTTATATCCGAAGATTGTTCGCCGCGCGAAGACAGGAATGATATCCGACACCACTCCCATGGCAGGAAGGATAATGATATACACTGCCGGATGGGAATACATCCAGAATAAATGTTGATACAGGACTGGGTCACCGCCAAGAGTTGGATCGAAGATTCCAATTCCAAACCACCGTTCAATGACCACAAGTAAAAGCGTTATACCAATCACCGGTGTGGCAAGAACTTGTACCCAGCCTGTTGCATACAATGACCAGGTGAACAACGGCATTTTGAACCATGTCATTCCTGGCGCCCGCATGCGGTGAATCGTCGTAATAAAATTCAACCCGGTTAAGATTGAAGAAAAGCCAAGAATGAACGCTGCCAGCAATGCCGGGATAATATTGGTATTGGAACGTATGCTGTACGGAACGTAAAATGTCCATCCGGTATCTGCAGCACCACCGGGAAGAAAAAGCGACACGAGCGCAAGAGTTCCGCCGGCGATGAAGAGCCACCAGGATAAAAGATTGAGACGCGGGAAAAACACATCTTTTGCACCGATCATTAATGGCAGAAAGAAGTTACCAAATACGGCCGGGAACATCGGTATCAGAACCAAAAAAATCATGATGATGCCATGCAATGTAAAAAATGTATTATACGTCTGTGCCGTGACAATGGTGTTTTCCGGATTCAACATCTCAAGGCGCATCAACACACCAAGAGTCATACCTCCCAAGAAAAATATGAGGATGGCAATAAGATAGAGGATCCCGATCCGTTTATGATCCGTACTGAAAATCCAGCCAAAGAGTCCTTTGTACTTTGTTTTCTCGTGATAAAAATCCGGTTCTGCAGCGACACTTGCAGGAGTCATACTGTTATTACCTTTCAGCTTTCTTTTTGGGTTTCACAACAAAGACGAACATAAAGATTGCGACCAGTCCAACGATGACGACACCGCTTATGCGGACAACATTGAACGTATAATGTTTTCCTTCTGGGTCGTACGCATAACAAAAGTTCAGGACTTTGGAAATCGTCGGGCTTGTTTTTCCTTCCGAAGCTTCCATCAACGCGAGTTTTACATCTAAGGGAAGTTGATGTATCCCATAAAGATATCGTGTCACTTTTCCCCGTGGAGAAATTGCAATAAAGGTCGCTGCGTGAACCCAATCATTCCCGCTTTTTGCAAAATAAAATCCGGCTGCGTCGGTAAATCGATGGATATTAACGCTGTCACCCGTCAAAAATCTCCATCCGTTCGGATTCACTGTTTTCTTGATTTCCGCGAGATAGTTGTCCTTTTTTTCCTGTGCTAGTTCGGGGCGTTCATCGTGATCGAAGCTCAGTGTCAAAACCTGATAGTCCACACCGATCTCGAGGTCCATTTTGTCGATAATCTTCGTCACCTCCGTCAACAACGGACTGCAAATACCCGGACATTTATAATAGACAAAAGTAACAATGGTTGGTTTGTTGAGAAGCGATTGGAGCTGCACCAGATGGCCGGATTCATCATACAGTTCTACGTCCATGGGGACATTTTGTCCAAGCTTTTCAACAATACCAATGGGAGGTTTTACCTCCTGCCCTGTTCCCTTGAGAACAAGAAACATAGAAAGAATGAAACAATAAATAAATGTATTTTTCACATTCCTCTCTCCTGTTTGACGACCGAAAATATGTGGCGGTATAGATCGGTCCAATCGTTTGCTGATAAATTCACAACACTTGTTTTGAAACCAGCATGAAGAGGATCCGCGGAAATAATTCTTATAAAATCATTTACGTCTCTTATGCGGCTCTTCATATGAACGGCACTGGTCGCCACTCTCTTTTCATCAAATGCAACGCGTTTGAACAAGTCCGTACTATACTTATTTGATGCTGTTAGTTGTCTGGCGATTTCCTGAACCTGTGCTACCTCGGGTGCATTTTGCCTTTCAACGAGACGGAGAGCTTTCTTGATGGGAATTTGTCCGGCAATATCCATTCCCTGCGCAAGTTGATATGTTGCGTCAAGTTGCTTAAGATCGTTCTGAGAATCATGGGGTTGATTATTTGCAAGTGACCGAATGTAATGGATTAAAGCAAACCTGTCTTCTGGTGGCATATAATTGTATGAAGCCATTCCTCCGCCGGGAATCCCTTCCTCTAATGTCTTATACATCTGCGTGACCTTCGATCCGTTTTTCCAGCCGTCTAGCGAATGGAAATTTCTCGGTTTCGGATTGAGCATGGGTGCAGAAGGACCATCTCCCAGACCATTATCGCCATGGCATGAAATACAGTTTGCTTTGAACACTTCATGCCCTTTATCAACCAATGCAGAGGAAGAAACACCAACCTTCATGATATCGACCGGTGGAATGAGTCTTGGACTCTGAAAAGGAATATCTTTTATCAAAGCTGTCGAATCCAGCATGATTGCAGGATTCACTGAATTCTTCCCGATCGTATTCAGATTCCGGATATAGAGTAATCCAACACATACGAAGATGGCAAGAATATAGATATACGCAGAGCCGAATAATTTTTCCGGCTGTTTCATCAAATCCCGCCAATCGATTTCATCTTTATAGTGTGGATTCTGAACCATGGTTTTTATCTGTCATCAATTATAATCGAAACTCCAATCCACGTTTAAGTTTTGGATCACCCACTGGTATCAAATTCTGCCGTTTCAACTTCCATGCAAAGACAACGAGTACGAGTCCGACCAGCAGAAAAGGAAAACTTAATTCCATCCAACTCAGAACTGGTGAGGAACTGTAGCTCGGCATGACAAGCCAATACAAATCGAGCAGATGTGCAAAGAGCACCCAGAGGGCCATGACTTTCAGTCGTTTCGGATCCATCTTTGAATCCTGAGAGAGTAATGTAAAATACGGCACAGCAAAATGGACTATGATGAGAAGGACAGAGATATACTCCCAGCCATTTTTCCAGCGAGCGATGAACCAGTACGTTTCTTCCGGCAGGTTAGCGTACCAGACAAGTAAAAACTGACTGAAGGCTATATATGCCCAGAAGTTTACAAAAACAAACATCAATGTTCCGAGGCTGTAAAAATGATCGCGTGTAATTTTCGGAAAATATCCTAGTTCATAGAGTTTTACAATACTATAGGTCGCCGCGGCTACGCCCGCCAACACGGTGCCGGAGAAATAGTACACTCCATAAATAGTCGAATACCAATGCGGTTCCAAGCTCATCGCCCAATCAATTGCAATCACTGTGACACCAATTGCAAAAATCGGGATAAATGCTGCCGCGAGGCCTATATTGAATTTTGTATGTCTCTGATCTTTATCCGTATCCTGTCTCAGAGAGTTTCGCGTAAACAAATAAAAAAACAATGTCCATAATCCAAAAACAGCAATAAACCGCACGGTAAAAAAATTGACATTGAGGTATGGTTCCTTCATTTTCAGTACAGGATCATGTGCCATTGCTGCTGCATTTACCCATTGATAGAGATCCGAAAGGTGAAAAAAAAGCGGAATTGCCATCAGAGCGGCGAAAGGAATGAGCGCGGCAAGGAACTCATTTACCCGCCTCATGGGAACACTCCAAACTGCACCGGAGACGTATTCAAGTGCAATGAGAAATAATGCACCGACACCGATACTTGTGAGAAAAAGGAAATTCATGACATGGACAAAAGCCGCATGGCGCGCATCAATCAGATAAGCCAGACCATAGCACACGACACCGATGAATAGTAGGCCCCAGCCTACTGCGGTGATTTTTTGTGACAACGGCTTCTGTAAAGATTCTATCGAAGAGTGCTGACCGCTCATTTCAAATCGGACTCCTTTGCATTCTGCGCCCGCTGGAGAACACGAATATACTTGATGATTGCCCAGCGATCCTCCGAAGAAATTTGTGGAGCATAACTCGGCATTGCATTTTGTCCTTCCGTAATCACATGATAAATTCTCCCATCTGGCCAATTGCGTACTTTTTCTGAATGCAGAGTCGGAGGGTTCGGGAATTGTCCCTGCAACCGACTATCGCCACGAGCGAAGTTGCCATGACAAGGACTGCAAAACGTAAGATATTTTGATTTTCCTCGTTCAAAAACTTCTTCTGTTGAAAGCAAAGGATCAACGAGATTTTTACCGGCGTCTTCCGGTTTACCTTTGAATGCATATGGCATAAATCCCCGAGCGACAGTTCCTTCCACCGGCTGACGCATTCCAATACCATCCTTGAATAACTCGCTCGGTTGTTGTGCTTTCAATTTGTTCTGAACCATCATCCAGTTGAACGGCTGCATCACCATGAGTTTGTTGAGTGTAAAATATGTCGCCGCCGATACAGCCAATCCAACGACAAGAAGAACACCGATAAATTTTACATCGAACAGCTTTTGTCCATGATGAAGTTCTTCCGGGTCAAAATAAATCGGGGTGATATCTCTTCCGCCAACCGAGGTGAGAAAATTTTTCACCGTTTTTTCATCGAACGTCGGATCTTCTGACTGAATGCTGAGACCAAACTTGTCGGATGAAACATGCTTCATATAGGATGTATCATGGAGCGGGTGCGCATTATTCGGAAATTTAAAATAGAGAACGATCATAACCAGCGTAGAAAGCACGGCTGCAAGTAAGACCGTCAATTCGAATGAAACAGGTACAAATGCAGGCCATGACCAGAATGGTTTTCCTCCGATGACGAGAGGATAATCCGACATCGTTACCCAGGAAATGAATGTCACAGCGCTCATGGCACCCAGCAGACCGAAGGCGAAGGCGAAGTAACCGATCTTCGAGGTCTTCAGATGCATCGCATGGTCCATCCCGTGAACGGGATAGGGTGTGTGCACATCATACTTCGTGTATCCGGCTTTGTTTGTCTTTTCTGCCGCTTGAATAATTTCTCCCGGAGAATCGAACAGGGCTGTTAATGAATACAAAGTTTTTTGCATCATAGTTATTTCTTATTCAATGATTCTTTACCTGTGCGCCATCAACGACCGACTTCAGCTCCGCCATTGCTACCGACGGCAGGAATCGGACGAACAGCAGTACACATGTGAAAAACAATCCAAATCCTAGGGATAAAATCCCATAATCATAGAGCGTCGGTGAAAAATGCCCCCAACTCGACGGTAAAAAGTCTCGTGAAAGAGACGTCACAATAATAACATACCGTTCGAACCACATCCCTATATTGACGAAAATACCGATGATGAGCATAAGAGGAATACTAGTACGAATTTTTTTAAACCAGAATCCCTGCACAAAAATAACATTACAGGAAACCATCGTCCAGTACGCCCACGCGTATGGACCGAGGGCACGATTAAGGAAGACAAACCGTTCGAACTGGTTCCCGCTGTACCATGCCATGAAGAATTCCATCGCATACGCATACCCGACCATACTGCCGGTAAGCAGCATAACTTTATTCATATTTTCAAGATGTTTGATGGTAATGATATGTTCGAACTTGAACATCTTCCGAACAATCACCAGCACATTCTGCACCATGGCAAATCCTGAAAAGACCGCACCGGCAACAAAGTACGGCGGGAAAATGGTCGCATGCCATCCAGGCAATATCGATACCGCAAAGTCAAAACTCACGATCGTATGCACGGAGAGCACGAGCGGTGTGGCAAACCCTGCAAGGATGAGATACAACCGTTCATAATGAGTCCAATGCCGGTTCGAAAAACGCCAGCCGAGACTGAGAACCGAATAAATAATTTTTTTGTACTTATGGACTGTCCGATCACGTAATGTGGCAAAGTCCGGGAGAAGGCCGAGGTACCAAAAAACAAACGAAACGGTGAAATACGTCGAGACAGCAAACACATCCCATACAAGGGGCGAATTGAAATTGATCCACAATCCATGTTGATTGGGATAAGGAAACAGATATCCCATCAGCCACACTCTGCCAAGATGCGTCACCGTCACAAACATACCGGCGCACATAACCGCGAAGATGGTCATTGCTTCTGCAAAGCGTGCAATTGCATTCCGCCACCGCTGTCGCATCAAAAAGAGGATGGCTGAAATAAGTGTACCGGCATGACCGATGCCAACCCAGAAAACAAAATTTGTAACGTCGAACGCCCAAGCAACCGGTTGGTTGAACCCCGCGACGCCAAGTCCCTTCAATTGAATCATCGTAACCGCAAAGAGACCGAATGCCAGGACGGAAAGCGCCACACCAAATGCGATCCACCATCTCATCGAGGGGAAGCGATTCAACGGGGCTTCAATGGTACTATCAATATCACCCGATGTAACCGGCTTCGTTGTAATCTGGGGTTCTTTTGTATAA
>Ga0302322_100000146_pt1 | contig 47430 bp, 44 predicted proteins | sample Fen_T0_2_FD_203757 | JGI IMG/M metagenome (GOLD analysis project Ga0302322, IMG submission 203757) | Peat permafrost microbial communities from Stordalen Mire near Abisko, Sweden - Fen_T0_2 | ecosystem: Environmental > Terrestrial > Soil > Wetlands > Permafrost | place: Sweden: Abisko...
GTTTCGACACGTTCACCTGCGGCGCGGCCAGCCCGATGCCCTGCGAGGCATACATGGTCTCGAACATGTCGTCGATCAGCTTGCGCAGCTCTGCGTCAAACTCGGTAATCGGTTCGCCGGGCTTTGAAAGCACAGGATCGGGATACTTCACGATATTGAGAATCATCTTGTTTCTAGTAGCTCCGTATCTGTTCGATGTAACCGTCGAAATTCCGTCGCATTTCCAGGGCCGAGTCGCCGCCAAACTTCTCCTGCGCCAGCCGCGCGATGGTCAGCGCCACCATGGCCTCGGCCACCACTCCAGCCGCCGGCACCACACAAATATCTGAACGCTCGTAACTTGCGCTGGTTGCCTCGCGAGTGTCAAAACGCACCGAACTGAGCGGCTTGCGCAAGGTCGAGATGGGCTTCAGATAGCCGCGCACCACAATCTCTTCGCCGTTCGAAATACCGCCTTCAATGCCGCCGGCATAGTTCTGCGGACGGGTAAAGCGAGTGGGCTTGCTGTTGGCTTCCGTCGTGTAAAAAATCGCATCATGAACCGTCGAGCCGAAGCTCTCCGCAGCCAGCACGCCGCGGCCGATCTCCACCGCCTTCACCGCCTGAATGCTCATCACCGCCGCGGCAAGCTGCCCATCCAGCCGCTCGTCCCAATTGGCATAAGTGCCCAGCCCGGCCGGCACCCCATGCGCCACCACCTCGAAGACGCCGCCCACAGTGTCGCCGGTGCGCGCGGCCTCCTCGACCTCTTCTTTCATGCGGGCCTCGGTTGCCTCATCGACGCAGCCCAGCACTACTTCGTCCCTGGCTGCCAGTCCGGCAATCTCCTCCCATGTGGCGGAGCGTTTCAGTTCCACGCGTCCCACACGAATGGCATGGCTGGCCACTTCAATCCCAAGCGTCTGCAACATCAGCTTGGCCAAGGCTCCAGCGGCCACGCGAGCCGTGGTTTCGCGAGCCGAGGCGCGCTCCAGCACATAGCGTGCGTCGGGAAAGTTGTACTTGAGAGCGCCGGCCAGATCCGCATGTCCGGGCCGCGGCGAGGCCACCGCCTGATGCAGCGCTGGATCGCCCTCCTCAACCGGCAGTTTCTCTTCCCAGTTCTTCCAGTCACGGTTCACAAGCTCGATTGCAATTGGCGTCCCAATCGTCTTGCCGTGGCGCACGCCCGACAGCACGTGGGCCTTGTCGGTCTCGATCTTCATTCGCCCGCCGCGCCCGTAGCCCTGCTGCCGCCGCCATAGCTCGCGGTTTAGAAACTCCAGATCCACCGGCACGCCGGCCGGCAGCCCCGAGACCAGCGCAATCAGCGCCTCCCCATGCGACTCCCCGGCTGTTGAGAAACGAATCATATCCTTTTGATTGTAACGGGAAGATGCAGGAAACAGACAATCGGGAGATGGCGGCCTGAAAAACGCGATCAAATACAGGCTCTCCGGTCTACTGTTCCCTAATCCCTATTCCTTCGCATACGATGGAGCGCATGAGTTGCTTCCTCTTCAAAACCGAACCCGACGTCTATTCCTTCGACAACTTCCTCGCCGACAAAGAGACCATCTGGGACGGCGTGACCAACCCGACTGCCGTGAAGTACTTGCGCGAGATGAAGCCGGGGGCCAAGTGGATCTTCTACCACACCGGCGATGAACGCACCGCCGTTGGCACGGGAGCCGTGGTGAGCGTAGACCCGGCCGATCCGAAGGTCCCCATCGTCAAGGTCAAAGCAGGCAAGCGCCTCAAAACCCCAAAGACCCTGGCAGCGATCAAGGCCGAGCCGATCTTCGCGCAGTCACCGCTGGTGCTGATCGGGCGTCTATCCGTCGTTCCGCTGACTGAGGAGCAGTGGGAGTGGTTTCTAGCTTGAGAATTTATTCCTTGCTTTCCCCCAGCCAGCGTTTGGTGTTAAGCATCTGCCGCTGATCGAGGGCCCAGACTTTGCCGGTCATCTCGTCGGCGGACTTGCCTTCGCGGATGCACTTATCGAACTCGACCTGGATGGCCTGCATCTTGGCGTCGAGGTCGTCGATGAAGCTGAGCGCTAGCGCCTCGGGGATCATGGGCAGCTTGGGCGAACCGAACTCGAGTTTGCCGTGATGACTCAAGATCATGTGCAGGACAAGGGTTTTGAGCTTTGGCGGGAAGTTGGGCAGGCTGTCGATGGTACGTTCGGTCAACGCCGTGCCGATCTGGATGTGGCCGAGCAGCGTGCCTTCGACCGTGTACTCGAAGCCGATCTCCCAGCTCAGTTCGCGAACCTTCCCGATGTCGTGCAGGATGACGCCGGTTAAAAGCAAATCTCGATCCAGCAGAGGATAATGCGGCGCAACTCTATCGGCCAAGGTGAGCAGGCTGATGACGTGCTCCAGCAGGCCGCCGAGCCATGCGTGATGAAGCTGCTTGGCGGCAGGCGCTTCACGGTAGGCCTGTGCCAGGGCCGGGTCGTCGAGCATGGTGGTGAGCAGGCGCTTGAGGTCAGGATTGGTGAAGCTGTCGACAAAAGCACGAAGCTGACTCCAAAGCTCCGCCACATCGTAGGTGGTCGAGGGCATCAGGTCGGTCTTGTCGACTTCTGTGGGCAGCGCCACGCGCAGTTGGTCGACCTTCATTTGCAGGCGTTCGTCGAAGCGCGAAGCCGAGCCGCGGGCCTTGACGATGTCGCCGCGCTCGAAGTCCTTGGCGATGCGCGGGTCGCCCGGCTCCCAGATGCGAGCCTCAAGCTGCCCAGTCTTGTCGCCCAAAATCAGATTCAAATAGGGCTTGTTGGTCTTGGTTGTGCGCTGCTGTTTGAGGAGCACAAGGAAGAAGCCGTCGAAGAGCTTGCCCTCCTCGAAGTTGGCCAGATCGGCAATGTAGATATCTTTCATGCTGCCCTGAAGATTACCGCATAAGGCCGGGACTGTGCCAAAAATTGTCCTTCGGCTCTCTTCCGCGCGCTACCATGTGAAAATGACAACGAGGTTCAACATGCGACTGACGCTTAAAACTCCGGCAATAGCTTTGATGATCTTTGGGCTGACCTTGACTGCCACTGCGCAAACTCCGGCGCCCGCGCATCGCTGGGCGATCGTGGTGCATGGCGGCGTAGGCGTCATCGAGCGCGCCGAGATGGACGCCAAAACCGACGCGGCTCTTCGCGCCACGCTGGCCCAGGCTGCCGAGGCAGGAACCCGCGTCCTCAACCAGGGAGGCAAGGCGCTCGACGCCGTCGAGGCTGCCATCAAGGTTCTTGAAGACGATCCGCTGTTCAACGCAGGCCGTGGTGCGGTCTTCACCACCGAGGGCAAGAACGAACTGGATGCCTCGATCATGGACGGGGCAGATCTTAGAGCCGGCGCGGTAGCCAGCGTCACGCGAACCCGCCACCCCATCAGCCTGGCTCGCGCGGTCATGGAAAAGACGCCGCATGTCTTCCTGATCGGCGCGGGTGCGGATGCCTTTGGCGCGCAGACAGGCCTTGAGCAGGTCGACCCCAGTTTCTTTTTCACCGAACGCCGCTGGCAGTCGCTCGTCAAGCAACTCAAAGAAGAGGGACGGCCAATTCCGGCTCGTCCGGTTGGCGCACCGCCTCCCCCCGTCTCGCCCTCAGCCATGCTCGATCCAACGGACGAGTCTCCCGCCGCACATCGCCACGGAACCGTGGGAGTGGTAGCGCTCGACCGCGCCGGCAACATCGCCGCCGGAACCTCGACCGGTGGATTGCAGGCCAAGATGCCGGGCCGTGTTGGCGACTCGCCCATTATCGGCGCGGGCACTTACGCGTCGAACAAATCCTGCGCCGTCTCGGCCACCGGCACCGGAGAATATTTCATCCGCCTCGGCGTGGCCCGCGAAATCTGCAACCTCGTCGCCTTCAAAGGCATGAGTTTGCAGCAGGCCGCCGATCAGGTCATTCACAAGGAACTGGAAGATCTGCACGGCGATGGCGGCGTCATCGCCGTCACTCCCGACGGCCAGACCGCCTTCAGCTTTAACACCCCCGGCATGTATCGCGCCCGGCAATCAGAAGGCGGCAAGCTGGAAGTCAAAATCTATGGCGACGAGAAGTAGACTCTGACCACGTTTGGATGAAAGGGAAACTTAGCTGAAGCTAACTGACGGGGCAGCAGCCGATCGAGGTTCGTGGATTCCTACCCTTGCCAGAAAAGAGCGAAGGATGGGCTACCAAGGCACCAGCTAGTCAAGGATGCACCGCCCCCGGCCCTTTCTTTGGTGTTTTGAACAAAACTGGCCACCATCGACCAGTGGCGCCAAATTCAATAAGGCGTACCGACGTAGCCAGAGTTCCCATGACCAGAAATGCAATTTGAAATCTCAGGTTTCCTGGGCCATAGCCGTAAAGGAAAAAAATCGCATAAAACAGGAGAACCATTCCACAGGAGAAAGCCAGGAGACGAATGCTTCCACTCAGCAGGTTCGCTGGTGGCGAGAGCTTCGGAAGGTATCTGCCGTCAAGGCTGAAGTCGGCAAGCCGGTTTGCAAACAAGAGCAACGTTGTTACGACGACAACTCCTACTCGATTCCAACTGCCGCTGATAAGGAAGGTCAAAGCAAATACGAGGGTTGCAACGAAAGCGGCAATTCCGACAAGTCCAGCTAAATCTCTGGAGCTTCCATTTCTGGTCATTGTCCGCTACCTCTTTATTTGCGGTGAGATCAAGTTAGCCAATCATAGATTGTTATCGCAAAGACGAGGAAGTACATGACTCCCAAAACGATCCAGAACTCAGTTTTTTGCCGGCGCTTGGTTTCATCGCTTACCAAGTCTCCCTGGACAGTATGTGCCCACCCACGGCTCATCATCCAGACCAAGCTCGCCATGATAGGTGGGCCCAGAATCCCCACTACGAGTTGTCCTTCCAACGAACCAGCACCGGGCCTCATCGACTTGCCTCTTAGTCAAACAGTCCTTGCCGAGTGCCCCATCCTTGCGCCTTCCTTCTGGCGCAAGGATGGGGCACCACGAACTTCAATAACTCTATCTCTTATCGGATAATCTCAAACTTCTCCCAAGGGCAATTGCACACTGGGCAGCGCTCGTGCTCTTCCTCAGTCTCAGAGGTGTAGCCGCAGATCGGGCAGACGTAAAAGTCCCGCGCCTCTGCGATCCACGAATCCTTCTTGCCCGCAGCCAGCAGGGCAATCGCCTCGCTGTAGAGCCGCGCGTGGGTCTTCTCAGCCTCTAGAGCGCCAGTGAAGGTGCGGATGGCTGCCACATTCTTGCGCTCCGTGGCTTCGGCCAGGAAATCGGGGTACATCGTGTCGATCTCGTACTTCTCGCCGTTCAGAGCGGCCTTCAGATTCTCCAGCGTGCTCTTCACTTCGACCGGATGAATTTCACACTCGGATCTGCTGTTCAACTGGTTCAACACGCGAGCGTGATTGGTCGCGTGGATCTGCTCGGCACGCGCAGCGGCGCGAAAGAGGCTGGCGACGCCATGCAGATCTTCCTCGTCGGCCTTCTCGGCAAAGGCTGTGTATTTGGCGTGTGCATTCGATTCACCATCGAATGCGGTCAACAGGTTCTGAACGGTAATTGCACTTTCTTCAGCGATTGGTTGCATAGGGAAACCTCTCCAACTCCGTTCAAGAGCCTACGTGGCGGCAAGCCTCCGCGCTGTGACGCAGGTTACATACGGTTGACTCTGAAAATCGGTCTGAACAGTACGCCCGGCCCGATTGAAATCCGCGCAGCCTGGAGTGGCCCCCATTATCGATGCCGCGCGGATCTCTTTGCAACCATTCATCTTCCGCCTTGGCAAAAAACGTCCTTGCCTATGCGGGAACTCCGCCCTAAATAGGATGCGGCGTGGTGGTCTGCGCAGCCGTCACATTGTCCGGCGTATCGGTGAACGATTTGCCCGAACCGTAGGCGTACTTCTGGTACTTCGAGCCGGCCTTGCGGATCGCATCCTGCCATCCGTCGTCCCAGGTGATGTGCGCCTCGCCGTCTGCATAGACCCACTTGCCGTGTGTCGCGCCGATCGACTTTTTCGCATCGCCATCCTCTTCAAGCGTGATGTAGAACCGGCGTCCATTCCCGTCGCCGACCTCCCACTTCCCGATGAAATGGCTGCGTGACGGCAGCAAGGGAGTTGTAGGTGCTGCCACAGCGGCGCCTGCGCCGGCTCCTGGGAATTCCACCCGCAAAATATCGGAGAGATTGAAGCTCTGCCGGTGGCCGTCCTTGAAGACGATGACGATTGTGCCGCTCTTCGACGGCGCAGCAGGCGTCGCGGAAAAACCAGTGGAAGCCGCAAGACAAAACATGGTGGCCAGACCGGCCAAGCGAACCATCGACCGCATGAGTTTCTCCTTTGTAATAACAGGCACGGCAGGATTTAGGGCTTCGCCGCGCCAATCAAGTCTACGCGGCGCAGGCCCCCGTGGTTCCCCAAAATCGAGCCGCCCACCTCGCAGACAGCAAAAAGGCCACCCATACTGCGGTGGCCTTTACGCTTCCAACATATCCTGCTGCTTAGTGCGACTCGCTGCGTGCCTCGGCCTTTTGCACCAGCACCTTGTGCGCATGGTCTTCCAGGGCCTGAGCCTCGGGCAGATAGGTCAGCGCCTTTTGAATCATGGGGTCCCAGTCGGCGCGCGTCCGCAGCCCCTGCCGCTGGCCAAGCTGAATCGTCAGGATCTTGTCCTTGATGCTGATCTTCACCCAGTCCATCACGCCGTTCAGGTCCGCCTCGGTCCAGGGAACCTCCTGCGCCGTCAGATACTTCTTGAACTCGGCCAGCACCGCGTCATCCACCTGGAAGTTCTTGTCCGCGGAGTGATTCGACAGATAGACCGGAGCGAAGTGGAAGAAAACATCCTTGATTAACAGCGTGTCCTGGAAGTGGTTGCTCTTGGGGCTTTCAATCTTCTCGTCCGGAGTGATGCCTCCGCCACCATAGACCGTGCGGCCCGCGTCGGTCAATTTCACCTCCCGGTTGGTCACATCCGTCGGCTGCGTGCCTCCGTGACTGTAGTACTCGTAGAGCGAAACGCCCGCATAGTTGCGCTGGATCAGCCGGCCCGAGGGCGTGTAGTAGTGATACGTGGTCAGCGCCAGCCCGGTGTTTTCACTCAGGTTATAGACCGTCTGCACCAGACCTTTTCCAAAGGTCGTCTCGCCAACGATAAGAGCTCTGTCGTGATCCTGCAACGCGCCCGAGACAATCTCCGCCGCCGATGCCGTGCCGCGATTCACCAGCACAACGATCGGGAAGGTCTTGCCGCCGTTGCCATGCGTAGCCGTATACACCTGATCGGGAAAGGCCCTGCCGCGCTGCGAGACGATTCCCTGCCCCTTGGTCAGCAGGTGGTCGCAAACCTCCACAGCCTGGCTCAGCAGGCCGCCGGGATTTCCACGCAGGTCAAAAATCAGCCCCTTCAGATCGCCGAAGCCGTCGACCGCCTGGATGACCTCCTGCGCCGTCGTCTCCTGGAACTGCGTCAGATGAACGTAACCGACGCCCGGACGGATCTCGTAAGCCAGATCGACCGAAGGATGCGGAATCTCGTCGCGTACGAGGTCAAAGACCATCGGCTTGGCCTGGCCCTCGCGGAGAATCGTCGCCTGCACATGCGTGCCGCGCGGCCCCTTGAGCGCCTTGGCCACCATGTCGGTCGAGTTCAGACCGTCGGGAATTTTGCCGTCCACGCTGATCTGCTTGCCGTCCACCGCCTGGATGATGTCGCCTGGATGAATCCCGGCCTTGAACGACGGCGATCCCTCGAAGGGGAAAACCACATAGACCTTATTATTCTGTTGCTGGATGGTCATGCCCACGCCGTAGTAGCGGCCATGCTGCTCCTCGCGCATCTTGGCGTACGACTTCGGATCGTAGAAGTTCGAGTGCGGGTCCAGCACCCTGAGCATCCCTGGAATCGCTCCGTCATAGATGGCGATGTCGGCTTTTTCGCCGTTGATCGGCTCGGCATAGTTCTGCTCCACCAGCGAATACACGTTGGCAAAGGACCGCAGGCTGTCGCGCAGTTGGCTTTCATCGGCAGAGGACTGAGCCCCCACCTTGCGCTGCAAGTAGCTGCCCGCGATGGCGCAGACGGCAAAGAACATAACCATGGCAAACAGGGCGCGACGGGCGCGAGGATTCATAGGCGGGAGAAACCTCCGGACTGCGGCGCGGCCAGCGCGTGCCAGTTGCGGCCCGAAACGGCAGTCATAGGGCTAAAGTATAGCACTTGATTGTTTGACTATCCCTGACGCTTTCCGGTAGCGGGGCGCCTCAACCCGGAACAGCCGCCAACCGGCCTTCGGCAGCCTGCATTTTGCCTGATTCGTCCCCGGAATCGCTTTCCTGCTCCCCAGCCATTTACAATGGCGTCTATGGATCAGGCGGGGATTTCATGCCGCCGGCCATGTTCTGAACCCTATGACCCTTCGACTCTTTCGCACTCCCGCGGCTTTCGTGTTCTCGGCGGCGCTGCTCGCAAGTTACTCTCTGGCGCAAACAGCGCGTCCGGCCGCGCCGGCGAGCCCCTATGGCGGCACCACTGTCGCCGAGGTCATCGCCCGCGTCAACGATCAGATCATCACGCGCGCCGACTACGACCGCGCCATGGCTGAACTGGATAACGATGCGCGTCAAAAAGGCGCCTCCATGCAGGAGATCTCCGCCGCTCACAAAGACCTGCTGCGCAACCTGATCGACCAGCAGCTTTGGCTCTCAAAGGGCAAGGAGCTGGGCATCACAGGCGAAACCGAGGTCATCAAGCGGCTCGACGACATCCGCAAGCAATATCACCTTGAGACCATGGAAGACCTGGAAAAGGCCGCCAAGGAACAAGGCATCTCGTTTGAGGATTTCAAGGCCAACGTCCGCAACGGCGTCGTCACCCAGGAGGCGATGCGCCAGGTTGTGGGCAGGAAGGCCCAGTTCACTCCCGGCGAGGCGCAGCGCTACTTCGAGCAGCACAAGCAGGATTACGCGCAGCCTGAGAGTGTCACCCTGGCCGAGATTCTCGTCTCCACCGGAACGTCCGCGCCTTCAGTGACCGAGCCGGGCGGCGCGCAGCCAGACGATGCGGCAAAGCTGGCCGCCGCCAAGGCCAAGGCCGACGATCTGGCGGCCAAGCTTCACGCCGGCGGCGACTTTGCCCAACTGGCCCGCACCTTCTCCGACGGCTCCACGGCCGCCCAGGGCGGCGATCTCGGGCAATTCCAGCGCGACAAGCTCGCCAAGGTCCTCGAAGACAAAACCTTCGCCCTCAAGTCCGGCGAGTTTACTGAGCCGATTCGCACCAAGCAGGGTTACGTCATTCTCAAGGTTGTAAAACACACCCCCAGTGGCGCACCTGCCTATAAGGATGTCGAGCAGCAGGTCGAGGAAAACTTTTACATGGCCCGCATGGAACCCGCCATGCGCAGCGCACTGACCACCATGCGCGAACAGGCCTACATCGACATCAAGCCCGGATACTCAGACAGCGGTGCAAGCGCCCGGCAGACCAAGCCTATCTACAGCGCCTACACGCCGCCCACGCCCAAGAAGAAGAAGAAGGTCGAGCGCACTCGCTTCCGCGAGAATACGCGCAGCTTCCGCCAGAAAGCTCCTCAGGCTGCCGCCGAATCTGCATCAGCCGCTCCTGCCGCAGAGCCAAAAAAGAAGAGCAAGAAGAAAGACGCGAGCGCCGATCAGCTTTCAATGAAGCCCGGCAAGAAGGAAAAAATCCGCTTCGGCCAGGCGCCGAGCAAAACTCTGCCCGAGGCGCCCGAGACAAAAACCGAGGATGCAGGCGGAGGCGCGGGACCGCAGACAACAGCTCCCACTCCGGAGCCGGTGAATCCGCTGGAGGCCAGCACCGCGCCGACCAGCAAGACGCGCTATAGCGCGCGCGCCAAGCAGCCGAAGCAGCCCAAGCCCAAGGGACCAAGACTCGACACCATGGCTCCCCTTGCGCCTGACTCGGCTGAGGTTGCCGACCGCCAGACTCAGGCAGGACCGCTGGGCCTGGCTGGTGATACCTCCAAGAAGAAAAAGAAAGCAACCACCACGAGCGACAAGACCCGCCTGACCGATAAGAAGAAAGCTCCGGCTGATAACTCGGGCGATGTGCCACTTGGCCCCGCTCCTACACCCACGCCGCAAACTCCCGCACCGGCTCCGCAGAATTAACGGCAGCCTTTCACTTTGCACGCAACAGGGCGCGGCTTCGGTCGCGCCCTTTTTGCGAGGCATGCAATCTGTTTCAATTTTTCTTCTCGCGATTGATCCCCTCGGGAACTTGGCGAAGCCGCCCCCGGCAGTGCACAATGCTTGAGTCCCGCAATTCTTACTTTTAACCACGCGCCTGGCCTGCTGTGAAGCTCCCCGTCCAGGCGCAAGGAAGACTCGATGCACTCTGTGTGGCTAGGCGAATTTATGGGCATGCTGGTTCTGGTGCTGATGGGCAACGGCGTCGGCGCCAGCGTCACGCTGCGCAAAACCTACGCGTCTGACTCCGGCTGGATGGTCGTGACGACCGGCTGGGCGCTGGCCGTCCTTTGCGGTGTACTGGTGGCGCAGGCCTTTGGCAGCCCCGGCGCAAATTTGAATCCAGCGATCACGCTGGCCTCTGCGATCGTCAGCGGAGATTATTCGCAGCTCGCAAGTATATGGTTGGCACAGCTACTAGGCGCCATGGTCGGCTCAACGCTGATGGCGTTGCACTTTGCCGCACATTGGAAGCTCACTCCGGACCCGGCGGCCAAGCTCGGAGTCTTCTGCACGAATGCCGCGGTGCGCAGTCCGCTGATCAACACCCTCAACGAAGTACTGGGCACGGCGGTGCTTGTGGTCGTTGCCGGCGCGATCTTCTCGCATGGAGTTTCGTCCACAGGTCCAGCCGCGGGAATGGGTCCATGGCTGGTGGCGAGTCTCGTTTGGGGCATCGGCCTCTCGCTCGGCAGCACGACCGGCTACGCCATCAACCCCGCGCGCGATCTCGGGCCGCGCATCATGCATTGGCTCTTGCCGATTCCCGGCAAAGGCGGATCGAACTGGAGCTATGCGCCGATTCCGATTCTTGGGCCGTTGGTGGGTGGCGCGCTGGCTGGGGTGCTGCTGCGGTTTGCGCATTTGTGATGGGCAGTGCATCAATGAACGCATTTTTCAAAAAGTGATAGGTTGTCAGCCGGTTCAAAGACTGAATATAACTCTACTTGGAAGCCAGCGGGTCTCCCACATCGCAAGCCGGTATTTCGTTCCTGGACTCAGGTAAAAAGTCTTAGCCCCGTTTGGAACTATCACGGTGTATTTTCCAACGTAGGGCTCAATGAGATCTACGGAGTTGTTACCAGCAGTGAGGCGGAAGGTAGCTATCTGAGGTACTCGGCCATCCGGACGCAACTCCAATACAACCTTGCCAGTTGCCAACTCGGTCAGTTGAATACCTCGAACACTCGTCGGATACTCTCCAAGAGTCTGAACGTCGACGGTCACCGCGTCCTTATCATGGCTTACCTTCACACGAGGGAGACCGAAATGAATGCGAATCGTTGCCGCTAGAACTAACACTGAGATCAGGACAAACGCGATTCTCTTCTTTCTCATTAAACTCACTCCAGATATGAAGCCACCACAGCCAATGCCGCGATAGCCGCCGTCTCGGCTCTCAGGATGCGCGGTCCAAGCGATGCGGCGCTCCAGCCATTCGCGTCAAAGAGTGCTTCCTCTTCCGGAGCCCATCCGCCTTCGGGGCCAATGGCGATCTCGATGGTAGGCGTCTCCGTTCCCGCCGCGGCCATCGCTTCCTTCAGAGCATGGCGCAATGTCGTCGTCCGCTCCTGTTCGGCAAGAACGATGCGCGAAATGCCGGCCTCGCCATTCGTAGCCTCGGATTCCACACGCACACGCGTCGCCAGCGGGGCAGGATCAAAAATAATCGGCACTTCGGAGCGCCGCGACTGCTTCGCCGCCTCATGAACGATGCGACGCCAGCGTTCGGCTCGCTTCGCGGCCCCTTGAGCCAGATGCTTTTCTGTCCGTCGCGCGATCACCGGCGCAATCGATGCGACTCCCAACTCGGTCGCCTTCTCGATGGCCCACTCCATGTGATCGAACTTATAGACGGCCATCACCAGCGTAACGGGCAGCGCGGGGTCGGCCTCGAGCTCAGAGATCAGATTGAAGCGGACTTCCTCTGTGGTGACCGCGGCCACCTGCGCATGAAAGACATGCCCGCCCGCCACCACGTCGGCCTCCGTCCCCGGCTGCGCTCGCAGCACACGCGCCATATGCTCGGCCTGCGCGCCAACAAGCGTTGCGGTGGCCTCGTCCCAATGCTCTGCAATCCAGCGGCGGCGTGTCACGGTTCCCTCTCTCTCTTCATCGCGTGTACAGTGTAGTCCTCTTCACCCAATGTTTTCAGGCCCCAAACACACATCAGGGGAACGCTTGATGCGTTCCCCTGATGAATTGCCTTTTGGTTGGAGGGACCGCTACTTCTTCTTCGCGGCCTTCTTTGCCGCCTTCTTCGCGGGTGCCTTCTTGGCTGCTTTCTTGGTTGCCATTTGCCTATTCTCCCTTTCGCGATTTTTTGCTTCATCCCTGCACGCGATAATGCAGTTGAAGAATGTATAGATTTATGTTTCACAAGTGTCAAGAGAAAAACGACATGATGGTGGAAAAATAGGCAACAATTTTTTCAGGTGCCGAATCCGGCCTTGCTTGGTTCCGTCTCGATCATGCAATTCGTGTGCTGCAACATCGGTGAAGAACCTGCGGTCGCATCGTGCGAGACCGGTATGAATAGGTCCGCGCCGACTGCGCAGATCAAGTCACATCACGTCGAGCCGCACATCGAGTGAGATAGTCCGGCAGATCGAAAGTCATCTTGGATGCGAGTCATTTGTGTGCCAAAGATACACAACCCCGCTCCGCTGTGGCACTCTAGAACTTTGGAGGAGTACGCCCATCATGCCCACTGAGAACCCCGCAGCCGTCGCCGCAACAGAAGAGCTTCACGCATGGGAGGCGGGTGGAGCCGCTTCAGCCGAGGCGCTCACTGCCTGGGTTACAGCGCGTCTGACGGCGCATGAAGCAGCGCTGGCTGCTCTTCTCGCCGTCGAAGGCGCGCGCACTCCTGCCAATTCACTGCGCCTCTACGATGCCGCGATCGAACACCTGAACCTGGCCGGAGCGCAGTCGGGCGTGTTGAACTCAGTAGCCGCGGACAAAGCCGTTCGCGATCAGGCGCAGCTCGAAGCGCAACGCGTAGCGCAGGCCGGCAGTGTACTCAGTTTGAATCGCGCAGTCTATGAGGCGCTGAGCGCTATTGATCTTGATGGCGCCAGCCCCGCCACCCAGCACTACGTCGAACGAACGCTGCTTGGCTATCGCCTGGCCGGCGTCGATAAGGATCAGGCAACGCGCGACCTGCTGCAATCGCTGCAAGAGAAGGCCACGCACCTCTCTCTCGATTTCAGCCGCAACATTCAGGAAGGCGGCAAGACCGTCGAGGCCACTGCCGCCGAACTCGATGGCCTGCCCGCCGACTACATCGCACGCCATGCGCCGGACGCCGATGGCCGCGTCACCCTCACCACCGATCCGCCCGACATGCAGCCGGTCATGACCTTTGCCTCAAACGCGGCACTGCGCGAGCGCATGTTCCTGGCCTACAACACGCGCGCCTACCCAGCCAATAAAACGATCCTCGAACAACTGCTGGCCACGCGGCAGCAGATTGCCAGCGTCCTCGGCTTCCGCAGTTGGGCCGATCTGGCCACTGCCGATCAAATGATGGGCTCGGCAGCCAACGCGCGTGTCTTCCTCGCCAAGCTCAACGAGGCCAGCCTCGACGGCGCCCGTCGCGAGCTCGACTTGATTCTCGACTTCACGCGCCAGCGCCAGCCGGAGCTTACAGCCATCGACATCACCAGCCGCGCTTACTGGTATGAGCAGTTTCGCCGCTCAGCCTTCGACTTCGATTCGCAGTCCGTGCGTCCCTACTTCCCATACGCGCAGGTCGAGGCTGGCGTGCTCGAAACCGCCGCGCGCCTCTTCAAAATCGAGTTACGCCCCTCGACGGCATCGGCATGGCACGCGGATGTCTCAGTCTTTGAGGTCTTCGACGGCGGTCAGCATGTTGGCCGCTTCTATCTCGACATGCACCCCCGCGATGGCAAGGACAAGTGGTTCTCCGCCGCGCCAATCGTCACTGGCGTTCGCGGCCGCGCGCTTCCCGAAGCCGCTCTCATCTGCAACTTCCCGGCCGCCACTGAAGACGATCCAGGCTTGCTGCAATACAGCGACGTCGTGACGTATTTCCACGAGTTCGGCCATCTGATGCACGCCATCCTCGGCGGCCAGACCGAATGGGCCGGCCTCTCCGGCTTTGCGACCGAAGGCGACTTCATCGAGGTTCCCTCCCAGATGCTTGAGGAGTTTTTCCGCGACGAAAAGCTGCTTCAGGCCTTCGCCAAGCACTATCAGAAGGGTGAGACGCTTCCCTCCGCGACGATCAAGAAGATGAAACTGGCCGGAGCCTTCGGCCGTGCAGACTGGGTGCGTTCGCAGCTCTACTACACAACGCTCTCACTCGATCTGCACGACCAGGACCCGGCGAGCCTCGATCTCGACAGCACCACGAAGCGGCTCTACGAAAGTCTCCAGCCGTGGACGTGGCTCGAAGGCAACCGCATGTATGCGAGTTTCGGACATCTCACCGGCTATTCGTCCAACTACTACACCTACGCCTTCGACAAGGTCATCGCACTGGACTTCTTCGCCCAGTTCGATGCAAACGACCTGCTCGGCTGCGCTGCCGGAAGCCGTTACCGCAAGGCCGTACTCGAACAGGGCGGTTCAAAGCCGGGTCGGCAGATGGTCCGCGACTTCCTCGGCCGCGACGAGGAGTTCCAGGCATTCAGCCAATGGCTCAACGAAGAGTTTGAAGAGACAAAAGACCAGGAACCCAAGTAAACCAGCTTGCCGTATCCTGCTCTTTGAAGGATCATGATTCGATAAGTGCGGGTGGTTCAAGCCGCATTGCACTGCGTCCGCGAGCGCCGGGGGGAGAGCTCGCAGGCGGGTACGGCCCTCAGAAATGGATGAACTCCACATGGAATTCATGACCTGGACGACCGACCTGAGCGTGGGAGTGGCTGCTCTGGACGAAGACCACAAGAAGCTGATCGGCATCATCAACCAGTTGCACTTTGGAATCACGGCCGGCCACGACAAGAAGATCCTTGAGGTTGTTCTAGGCGAGCTGGTGGATTACATCAAATTCCACTTTGCGCGGGAAGAGACGATGCTCATCAAGGCGGGCTACGTGGCCACGGCCTCGCATATGGCAGACCACGAAAAGTTCATCGGCGAAATTCTAAGCGTGCAGGAGCGGATCAAGTCCTCGCCTATCGTCCTGCTCGATCTGGAGTTGATGGGCTTCCTGCGCGATTGGCTCTTCTCGCACATCCGGGTCACTGACAAGCAGTACGGACCGGAACTGAACGCCGCAGGGCTTCACTGATTTTCCTGAATTTTCATCACCAGGCAGGTAACCGTCTTGTCGCTGGCGACCAGCATCTGATGCGGCAGGCCTGCCGGAACGTGCGCTACATCGCCCGCTCTCAACTCCTGCCGCGCGCCGCCCTCGACCGAAGTGCCGCGCGTCTCACCCGGAGCCGTCGTAGCTGCGCCGACCACCGTGCCACCGGTGACCAGCGTTGCGCGGCCATCGAGAACGACAAAAAGATCGGCGAAGTTTTCATGCACCTCTGCCTCGCCGTTGCGGCTGCGAAACGAGAGCATCGCACAATGGTGCGGATACTCCTTCAGCGTCTCGCCCGCTGAGCCGTTGCCGGCTTTGGCCAGCTTGTGCAGATACGCCCCTCGCTCCAGCAACAGAGCAGTAGACCAGTGATCCGACTGCGGTGCGGTTTTCTTCTGCTTTGCCAGCGCGGCTGCCGCAAGCGCATCTGCGTCCGGCTCGACCGGAAGCAATTCCTTGAGGATTTTGTCTGAGAGTGAATTCATCGCTCTCACAGTTTACGTCCAGATGCCGGCAATCGAATACCCATTCTCAGCATGGTTGCCTTACCATGGAACTATGCAGAGCGAGCCAAATCCCGAGTTCCTGCGCCGCGCGATTGCGCTGGCCACCAAGAACGTCGTGAGCGGCTCAGGCGGGCCCTTTGGCGCCGTAATCGCGCGGGGCGGGCAGATCGTCGCCGAGGCGGTGAACACCGTGACCGCCACCAACGACCCAACGGCGCACGCCGAGGTGAATGCGATTCGCGCAGCCGCCAAGGCGCTGGACACGTTCACGCTCTCCGGTTGCCAGCTCTATACGAGTTGCGAGCCCTGCCCGATGTGCCTCGCGGCGTCACACTGGGCGCGGATGGATGCGATCTACTTTGGGGCAAGCGCCGCCGACGCCGCCCGCGCTGGTTTTGACGACGCCCTGCTCTATGAGGAGTTGCGCAAAGACAGCGCCGAGCGTAAGCTCCTCCCCACGGCGCAACTGCTCGGCGAAGAGGCTTGGGCCAGCTTTGCCGCGTGGCTTGCCTCGACGAACAAGATTGACTATTAAGAGCCTATCCGTTCATTGGTAGCGCCGACCTCCAGGTCGGCTGTCCTGCGGGTCTCCAGACCCGCAACTCTCGACGCCCCTTCTCAATTAAAGGATCACTACCAAGTTACAGGTAGCTTGACAGCGGAGCGGGCTACTATACTGCCAGCCATGCAAATGATACGGCTCACTTTGTTTCTGGCTTTCTCGGCCTTGGCTGCTGCGCAAGCGCCGGCTCCTTTGGTCTGGCAGATGCAGGAGTCAGGAACGACGGCTGGGCTGCGAGGGATCTTCTCTGTGGATGGCACGGTCGCCTGGGCCAGCGGGACGGGCGGGAGTGTGCTGAGGACCATCGACGGCGGCGCGCATTGGACGAAGTGCGCTGTTCCCGATGCCGCGACCGATGGCGCAACGCTGGATTTTCGCGGCGTGCAGGCTTGGGATGCGAAGACTGCGATTGTAATGTCGAGTGGCAAAGGTGGCCTATCAAGACTCTACAAAACGACGGACGGCTGCCTTCACTGGAAGTTGCTTCTTCATAACCCCGAAAAAGAGGGCTTTTGGGATACGCTCTACTTCATGGAACGCTGGGACGGAAAAAGTCTCGGGAATACAGGGTACCTATTGGGGGACCCGGTCAATGGAGCGTTTTGGTTGCTCATAAGCCGTGACTTCGGGCGAAATTGGATTAAGCAGAAGGGCATTGGGCTACAGATCAGCGTAGCAACACAGAGTGTGTTCGCCGCAAGCAATTCCTCCTTCGTTTCCCGGGATGGTTTCCCGGCGTTCGGTTCTGGGGGTTCTGGCGGTGCTTTTGTCTATTCAATGACGATGACCTCGATTTGTGTTGATGATTGCCCGCCCGAGCACATGAATCTCGACGGCAAGGATGACAGATGGACCCCCAGAAGGGTCCCACTCGGCCAGAACACTGACTCATCGGGCATCTTTTCTATCGGCTCTCGGCCTGCGTCATCTGTCTATCCTGCACTTTCACGCGTCTATGTCATCGTTGGTGGCGATTATTCAAATCCCAACAACTCTGCGAATACTGCTGCATTTCAACTCGCAGGAAACGGGGAGCACTGGACCGCCTCCACCATCCCGCCCCACGGCTACCGTTCCGCCGTTCAATGGAGCGAAGCTCTCAAAGTCTGGATCACCGTCGGCACAAACGGCTCCGACATCAGCCGCGACGACGGCAAGACATGGCAGCCGCTCGACGATGGCAACTGGAATGCTCTCTCACTTCCTTTTGTTGTCGGTCCCAACGGCCGCATTGCAAAAATGAACTCCGCAACCCTTCCGGACCCAGCGTTACCTGCGGAACCCCGCCCGGCAAAGAAATCACCCTGGGCAAAGTAAAATAGAGAGTACCGGATGACGCATCTCTCTCCAGCGGCGGCCGACGACGTGACCCGCACCGCGCGGGCTTCGGAGTCGCGGGCCATCGAGCCGCGAATCTCTGGCCACAACGATTCCGGCGCGCCGTTGATTCGAGTGGAAGATCTCGAAAAGACCTACACGACCGCGCGCGGCGCACTGACGCTCTTTCGCGGACTGGACTTTGAGGTTCAGGCCGGCGAGATGGTGGCCATCGTGGGACAGTCCGGCGCCGGGAAGAGTACGCTTTTGCACATTCTGGGCGCGCTGGATGCACCCACCTCCGGCACGGTACACTGTGCTTCCACCAACGTGGCGCAACTCTCGCAGCGCGAGGCGGCGGCCTTTCGCAATCGCGAGATCGGCTACGTCTGGCAGTTTCACTATTTGCTGCCGGAGTTTACGGCTCTTGAGAATGTCGCCATGCCGCTGCTGGCGCGCAACATCGCCAAGCGCGAGGCATTTGCGATGGCGGCAAAGTGGCTGGGCGAAGTTGGATTAGAAGACCGTGGCGACCATCGCCCCGGCGAACTCTCGGGCGGCGAGCAGCAGCGTATCGCGCTGGCTCGCGCGCTGGTCAATAACCCTCGGCTGCTGCTGGCCGACGAACCTACGGGCGACCTGGACGAAACCACCGCCAGACGCGTCTTTGACCTGATCGAGAGGCTGCATGCGACGCACGGCCTGACATCGATTCTTGTGACGCACAACCTTGACCTGGCCGCGCGATGTACGCGAACCTTGCGGCTGGAAGCGGGACGGCTGGCCACGCCGGTTGGAAGTCCCAAAGCTGTTTGACGCTGAGCAAGCAAGACCCAAAAAATTGCGCCATTCATGAGATTTTTGAGTCTTAATAAGTAAGCAACCGCAATCGGATGTTTCGATTTCATTACGGTTGACAGGGCAGGATGGAAATCTCTTCCGCGGCACGATCGCAAAAGGCTTACGTGCGAGGGAGAGGTAGAAGCCATCCTAAAGGGCTTTTCGGGGCCGAGAGAGGTTTTCCAGGGTCCCCGGCGGCGATTGAATCATAAGGCGCGTGCGGGTGGGCTGAAGCCGGAAGCGGGTCCGCGACGAGAGGTCTTCGTCGTTAGGGTTACGTGAACCGGACGGTCACACCAGCCGATAGCCGGCTACAAGGGGGAACCCATGTTCGAACGCTATACGGAGAAGGCACGGCGCGTAATCTTTTTTGCGCGGTACGAGGCCAGCCAGTTCGGCTCACCCTATATCGAGACCGAGCACCTGCTGCTGGGCCTCTTGCGCGAGGACAAGGCGCTGACCAATCGCTTCCTGCGCTCGCATGCTTCAGTGGAGTCGATTCGCAAGCAGATTGAGGCGCATACCACCATTCGCGAGAAGGTCTCGACCTCGGTCGACCTGCCGCTCTCGAACGAGTGCAAGCGCGTGCTGGCTTATGCAGCGGAAGAAGCGGAACGACTGGGCCACAAGCACATTGGCACGGAGCATCTGCTGCTCGGTCTGCTGCGCGAGGAGAAATGCTTTGCCTCGGAGATCTTGCAGGAGCGCGGCCTGAAGCTGGCGCAGATTCGCGAGGACCTAGGCCGCACTGCGCAGGAGAAGACTCCGCCGCAGCAGCGCCAGCGCGAGTCGAGTTTGCTGGCCGAGTTCAGCCGCGACCTGACACAGGCTGCGATGGACGGGCAGCTTGATCCGTTGGTCGGACGCGATGGTGAGCTCGAAAGGGTCATTCAGATCCTGTGCAGGCGCACCAAAAATAACCCAGTGCTAATTGGCGAGCCGGGTGTGGGCAAGACGGCCATCGTCGAGGGACTTGCGCAACGCATCGCCGACGGCGAGGTGCCGAGCTTCCTAGCTGAGAAGCGCGTGCTGGGGCTGGATCTTTCGCTGATCGTGGCTGGCACAAAGTATCGCGGACAATTTGAAGAGCGGCTGAAGACGATCATGAAAGAGCTGATGGAGAATCAGAACTCGATCATCTTTATCGATGAACTGCACACGCTGGTCGGCGCGGGTTCAGCAGAAGGATCGCTCGACGCGGCCAACATTCTCAAGCCGGCACTCAGCCGCGGCGAAATTCAATGCATCGGCGCAACCACGCCGGCCGAGTTCCGCAAGTCGATCGAGAAGGACCGTTCTCTCGAACGCCGCTTCCAGGCCGTGAAGGTGCCGCCGCCGAACGAGGCCGACGCCATCAAGATTATTCATGGGATCAAGGATCGGTATGAGAAGTTTCACGCTGTTAGTTATACGGATGCAGCGATAGAGTTTGCGGTCTCGCATTCGAACCGGTATATTCCCGACCGTTTTTTGCCTGACAAGGCGATTGACTTGATCGACGAGGCCGGCGCGCGGGTCAAGCTGCGCCAGACCTCGCTGCCCGAAGAGATCACCGAGGTCCAGAAGCGCATCAAGTTCATCGTGCACAGAATGGACTCGGCGATTGCCAATCACGAGTTCGAGAAGGCCCGTTTCTACAGCGATGAAGAACGCAAGGAGCGTGAAAGCCTGCGCTCGATGCGCGACAAATATCATCTCGATGATTCGGCTGCGGGGATCGTGGGCCGCGAGGACATCGAGGATGTGGTCAGCCGCTGGACGGGCGTTCCTGTCAACAGCATCAAGGAAGAAGAGACGCAGAAGCTGCTGCGCGTGGAAGAAGAGCTGCACAAGCGCGTCGTCAGTCAAGAAAAGGCGATCAGCGCACTGGCTCGCGCCATTCGCCGTTCGCGCGCCGGTCTGAAGTCGCCTGCACGTCCGATTGGAAGTTTCCTCTTCCTCGGACCGACGGGCGTCGGCAAAACGGAGATGGCTCGCACGCTTGCTCAATTCCTGTTTGGCTCCGATAAAGCGTTGATCCGGTTTGATATGTCGGAGTTCATGGAGAAGCATTCGGTCTCGAAGCTGATCGGTTCGCCTCCGGGATATGTGGGCTACGAGGAGGGCGGCCAGTTGACCGAGCGCGTGAAGCGTTCGCCGTATTCGGTTGTCCTGCTTGACGAAATCGAGAAGGCGCACCCGGATGTCTTCAACATTCTCTTGCAGGTCTTTGAAGACGGCCAGTTGACCGATGGACTCGGCAACACGGTCGACTTCAAGAACGTGATCCTGATCATGACCTCGAATATCGGCGCGCGGCACCTGCAGAAGAAGCAGGGGCTGGGCTTCCAGAGCGACCGCGAAGAGCTAGTCAGCGAGAAGGTGGAAGAGCTTGTCAGGCAGGAGGTCAAGAAGACCTTCAATCCGGAGTTCTTGAACCGCTTGGACGAAGTGATTCTCTTCCAGTCGCTGAGCGACGCCGACCTGATCCAGATCGTCGAGCTGCTGGTGCAGCAGTTGAACGCCAACCTGGCGCAGAAGTCGATCACCATCTCGGTGACCGAGGAGGCCAAGAAGTGGATTCTCGACAAGACCCTGATCGACCGCAGCTACGGTGCGCGCCCACTGCGCCGCGCCCTGCAGCGGTATGTCGAGGACCCCTTGTCCGAGGCTCTGATCGCGGGACAGATCACCGCGCGTCCGGCCTTCCTCGAGGTCTATCTCGATGCCGATCAGCTCTACTACCGGCCGGTCAGCTCAGACGAGAATGCCAGCGAGGAAAAGCCCGCGGGCATATTGCTCTTCAGCGCCTAAGCCGCAACTTACCGCAAACCAGAAGCCCCCGGCCAACCCGCCGGGGGCTTTTTTATTGCGAACAAAAAGCCGGTTCAGCCGGAGCGATAGCGCGATCCTCACGCACCGTCCCTACGGGACTCCGAATGCATTGTTGATGCCGTCTACCCCACGCTGAAGCGCGGGGCTAATGATCTCTGCGCCTACGGCGCGAGCGACAACTGATCCCTGTGTGGAGCGCATCTGCGCAGTCCCATTGAGGGGCGGCAATCCTATAGCCTCCGATTCTTCCGGTGGATATTTGTTGGCGGAAGTGTGGGTCGAATTCATGGGCAGAAATGCGCCAAATTGCGTTTGCGTAGAAATAGAGGTTTTTTTGCGAAAATCTGGGCAGATCTTGTTTCAAAAAATGACCTTTTTAGGGCTGCTTTTGAAAGACCGAAGTTGACCGGCAGGGGGATGGGATGCGGACAAAGGGGTGGGAGGCGCGGCTGCGCACGGTGGACGACGCTGCGATGGCGTTCCGGGTGGCGCGGCAGGCGGCTACCGGAATTGAACACGGCTGGGTGCGAACGGTGCGGATTGCGGTGGGCGTTCCGGTGGCGGAGGTGGCCGGCCGGATGAGCGTGAGGCCGGGCGAAATCTACCGGATGGAGTGCGCGGAGATGCGCGGCGTGATCGAGCTGCGGACGTTGCGGAAGGCAGCCGAGGCGCTGGGGTGCGAACTGGTGTACGGGCTAGCGCCGAAGAAGGAGACTTTGACGGAGATGGCCGCGGCGAAGGATGCGGCGCGGGCAGAGAAACGTGCCAAGGCTTATGCGCGAAAACTCGAAAAGGCCAGGGCGCAACGGCTGGAGGCGGCGAAGCAGCGCTGGCTCATTAAGGAGAAAGAGCTCCGGGAGGAGTACTGGAAGAGACGGCACGAACCGATGACGGCAAACGAGCGGAGGAAGATGCCGAAACCGCCGCGAGGGACGCCCTTCTGGCGGGTACAGATACGGAAGTCGCTGAGGCAGGCGCTCCGGGAACATGGGATCCGGTTGAGGTGACCACCTGCGGTGGGGCGGACGGCGCTTGCGCGCTTCGACGTTCGTTGTATCCCCGGTCCCCAAATGCGAGGGACCGGGGGCACCCGCCACCTGCGGTGGGGCAGACGGCGCTTGCGCGCCTTGGGGTTCGTTGTATCCCCGGTCCCCAAATGCGAGGGACCGGGGGCACCCGCCACCTGCGGTGGGGCAGACGGCGCTTGCGCGCCTTGGGGTTCGTGGTATCCCCGGTCCCCAAATGCGAGGGACCGGGGGCACCCGCCACCTGCGGTGGGGCAGACGGCGCTTGCGCGCCTTGGGTTCGTGGTATCCCACCCAAGCGACAAGAACAAAAACGTCGCTTGGATGGGGCGCCCGACGTGAGGGTGGGGCACACGCAAGTAAACGACAATGAATCTCAGGATATGGTATATAGGAGTCGACGTTGCTTTGAAGGAATGCGGAGAGAGTCTCCGCACAAAGGAGGCTCACGATGATTCCAGATCTTGCTCGGACGGCCATGGCTGCAGCGCCGTCTTCCACCCAGAAGACATTGCAGGACCTGAGAGAGGTTGAAGGAACTCACGGGCCGCTCTGCTGCTTTGCCTCGTCCAAATTCACGTTATGCAAGCTCATCGGCCTGGTCCAAACCGGCGCGCATTTAAACGACTTCCTGTTAAGTCCCGAGGGCGAGCGAGTCGATAAAATCCTGGGCGGACGCGCCGCGCATGTCGCCGCCTGGGGCGATGTCACCGGGCACGAAGAGGCCAAGCGCCTCAACTTTAACAATCGTGTCATCCCCATCTTCAAAACCTGGGCCAAGGGGCCGAACGTGGCGTCATTCCAGTCTGGATCGCTCGATTTCGTTCATGTCTGGAGCCACCCTGCCGACGCCAACCGCCTTTTGAAAAACAATATTCCCTTGATGGTTTGCGTGCAGGCGCCCTGGACCAAGCATCTTATCGTGATCGTTCAGGGCAGCGATGGACAGAACTGGCTGATTGATCCATGGGATGTATCCAATTATTCAAGCGTGGTCTCGCTGGGAAAGGGAGATCTCTTTACTAGCCCGGTAAAAGTCGATATCAACGCCGACAAAGGCACCATTGTTCCCTCGGCCCCCATGTTTCACGCCTACTTTGTATTTCGAAAGGCGCCGGTCGAGTGTGCCCTCACCCTGTGAACGCAGTTTGTGGAGCTTTGCTTTCCACAAGACCGGTTGATGAGGTTCGTGGTTTCCCACATCTGGCGCGATGAAGCTGCGCCAGATATGGGGCACCCAGGGGGTTGGCTGGACTGGTTTTGGCGTTTCCTCACAGGTCCTTTATGGCCGATCTGATAAAGCTAAGGAACGGGGTCAGCGGGGCAGGCTTTTGAGCAGGCTGTCGGGCCGTTGCCCTGAAATTCGCCGTAAGGAAAGCTGCAAGCACAGATGAGCGCCAGCACTCCAATCGAGATGGAATCGCTTTACGGAGACTATCCGCTGGATCACGCATTTGATGAGATGCGCGAGGCGGGCGGCGCGGTGCGGCCGCACTATCAAGCGCTGGCAGAGACGCTGGCACGGCTGCCGGAAGAGGAGTTGCAGCGGCGAAAGCAGTCGGCCGACATCTCGTTTCTGACGCAGGGCATTACCTTCACGGTCTACGGGCGGGACGAGGGAACCGAGCGCATCTTCCCCTACGATCTGCTGCCGCGGCTGATTACCGGCGCGGAGTGGGACCGGATCGAACGCGGGCTCACGCAGCGGATTACGGCGCTGAATCTGTTTCTACGCGACGTGTATTCGGACGCGAAGATTCTGAATGACAAGGTGATTCCAAGCGAGCTGGTCTATAGCTGCAAGCACTACCGGCGGCAGATGCGCGGCTTGCAGGTGCCGCGGAATGTCTACATCGCGGTGGTGGGCTCGGATCTGTTGCGGCTGAACACCGGCGAGTTTGTGGTGCTGGAAGACAACCTGCGCGTGCCGTCAGGCGTGAGCTACATGCTGACCAACCGGCGGGTGATGAAGCGGACCTTTCCGCAGCTTTTTTCAAGCTATGGCGTGCGGCCGATCGAGCATTATCCGCAACTGCTGCTCTCGACGCTGCGTTCGCTGGCGCCGGAGGGCAGGCCGGAACCGAATATCGTGCTGCTGACGCCGGGTGTGTTCAACTCGGCCTACTTCGAACACACATATCTGGCGCGGCAGATGGGCATCGACCTGGTTGAAGGCCGCGACCTTGTGACTCACGACAACGTGGTCTACATGCGGACGACCGACGGATTGAAGCGCGTGGACGTGATCTACCGCCGAGTGGATGACGACTTCAGCGATCCGCTGGTCTTTCGCGGCGATTCGTCGCTGGGCTGCGCTGGGCTTTTCAATGCTTATCGCGCGGGCAACGTGACGGTGACGAATGCATTTGGCACGGGCCTCGCCGACGACAAGGCGGTCTATGCGTATGTGCCGCAAATGATTCGCTACTACCTGAATGAAGATGCGATCTTGCCGAATGTCGAGACGTACCTGCTGGGCGAGGAGAAGCAGCGGCAGCATGTGCTGGCCAATCTCAACAAGCTGGTGGTGAAGGCTGTCGGCGAGAGCGGCGGCTATGGAATGCTGATCGGTCCGCACTCGACGGCCAAGCAGCGCGAGGAGTTTGCGCGGCAAATCGAGGCCAATCCGAGGAACTACATTGCGCAGCCGACGCTGGATTTTTCGCGTGCGCCTTGCCTGATCGGAAATCATCTGGAGCCGCGGCATGTGGACCTGCGGCCTTACATTCTCTTTGGCGACAAGGTGAATATTGTGCCGGGCGGGCTGACGCGCGTGGCGCTTGAAAAAGGCTCGCTGGTGGTGAATTCATCGCAGGGCGGCGGCAGCAAAGACACCTGGATTATCGAGTAGCAGTTATCCGCAGTTTGAGGAGAGCACGAGCATGTTATCGCGGGTTGCCGACAGTCTCTATTGGATGAGCCGCTACCTGGAGCGGGCGGAGAACACTGTGCGCCAGCTCGACGTGACGATGGGCCTGATGCTCGACACGGGCGGCGCGAGCGAGCGGGAGCGCTGGCAGCGGCTTGTGGCGTCGCTGGGCAAGCCGTCTGGCCTGGAGTGGAACGGCAATCTTGAAGCGATGGCGCACAAGCTGGTCTTTGACAATCTCAATCACGCGGCGGTGACTTTTTGCGTGAACGGCGCGCGAGAGAACGCCCGCCAGGTGCGCGAGGAGATCTCCTCTGAACAGTGGCAGAGGCTCAACCGGCTCTTCCACCAGATTCACTCGCCGCAGGCCGAGACGCAGTTCATCGCGAGCATCAACGATTCGCTGGCATCGATCGTCGACGGCATTCATCTATTTAAAGGAGTCAGCAACACAACGATGATTCACGGCCAGGGCTGGCAGTTTATCAAGCTGGGCCGGTATCTTGAGCGGGCGTACGCGACGGCCACGCTGCTCGAGGTGCACCAGCCGGAGCTGTTCAATCCGCAAGCGCGGGAGCACGAGGGGTATCAGTATCTTGAGATGGTCGGCCTGTTGCGCTGCTGCACTTCGTTTGAAGCCTACTGCCAGGTGTATACAGCGGATGTTTCTCCGGCACGCATTCTGGAGTTTCTGCTGCTCAACCGGGACTTCCCGCACGCCATTCGCTATTGCGTGGACAATATGCGGGATGTGATCGAGTCGATCCAGCGGACGGGCGGGCGGCGGCCACCGGCGGAGTTGAACTCCGGGATCGGACGGCTGCACGCGATGCTCGACTTCACCACAATCGACGAGATCATTCACGGCGACACATCGACATTTCTGCATAACATTCGCGAACAGTGCCTGCGGATTCACGAGCTGATCTATCGCCATTATGTGCACTATTCGATTCAATCGGCGCTGGCGAGCTAGAGCCTGTTATGAACTTTCCCGCGGGCGGCGCTGGGAGCCAATTTTTCTCAGTTTGAGGAGCGAGGAGCGACGAATATTGGGTATCTTCGAGCGACGAGTAACGAAGAAATGAGGATAATTGGCCCCAGCCCTCCGGGTTGCGGCGCAAATCGGGCCATACTTCGTTGTCATCCTCGACGGTGGGCCCGCCACAGCCTTCGGATTCCGCCTCGTCTGGCCCGGTTTTCGTCCGCAACGCCGCCCACGCGAAAGTTCATAACAGGCTCTAAGAGGGTGCAAGCATGAATTACTATTCAATCCGGCATCTCACGCGCTTCCGCTACTCGCGGCCGATCAGCGAGAGCATCATGGAGACGCGCATGCATCCGCGCTCGGACTCCAATCAGCACTGCCTGAACTTTTCGCTGTCTGTGAGCCCGCGCTGCCGCGTCTTCAGCTATCGCGACCACCAGGGCAACACGGTGCAGCACTTCGATATTCCCGGCGAGCACAATCAACTGGTGATCGTCGCCGAGTCGGTGATCGAGCAGCAGGTGCTGCCTGATGTTCCCGCCTTCCTGGCGCCCGACGCATGGGGAGCGCTCGATGAATTGGTCGAGTCCGGCGACTACTGGGAGATGCTGCTGCCCTCGACCTTTGCCGTCGAGAGCCCGGCACTCACTCTGCTGGCCAAACAGATGGGCGTCACGCGGCGAGACGATCCTCTGATGCTGGTGCAGGAGCTGAATCAGCGGCTCTTCGACTACTTTGTTTATGAGCCTCGCTCGACGCGCGTCGACTCACCGATCGACGAGGCGATCGTCAGCGGCAAGGGCGTCTGCCAGGACTTTGCACACACGATGATTGCTCTGCTGCGCCACGTCGGAATTCCAGCACGCTACGTCTCCGGCTATCTTTACCGCGCTACCGAGGACCACGACCGCTCGACGCCGGACGCAACGCACGCCTGGGTGGATGTGCTGCTGCCGCAACTGGGCTGGGTGGGATTTGATCCGACTAACAATCTGGTCGCGCACCATCGGCATATTCGCACGGCTGTGGGCCGCGATTACGCAGACGTTCCGCCGACACACGGCGTCTTCCGCGGCAGCACGGACAGCGAACTCTATGTTGCCGTGCACGTCGAGGCCAGCGCCGAGCCGCCGGCTCTGGATCGCAAGCTGCCGATCCCCGAAGACTGGAGCGTGCTGGTGGAGCGCGCGCAGCAGCCGCAGGTGTCGCCAATTCCGTTTATCGATCTACAGCAGATGCAGCAACAACAACAGCAGCAATAGAGAAGGCGCGGCTGGGCTGGTGTTTGTGGTTCGGGGTACCCCATATCTGGCGCGGTGAAGCTGCGCCAGATATGGGGTACCCCGGCAACCTTTACACGGTTTTTCGCTTCACTATACACTTGGTTCATGTGTGAAACAGGTACGGACTTTGCACACAACGCCCAGTGCGTTCATACGACAGCTTTAGTTCTTTCCTATCTCGCTTATCGGGCAATGGTCGACGGTAACCCTAATCAGAAAACAAAGGAACTGTGTCTCAGGATTCCTACGCTTATACAGCAAGAAGGTATCTATGACCGGTTCGATCCACCCGAAATCCGGTTTCTGAACGCACCCTATGGAACGCTCTCCAATCGCGAGCGCGCAACCGCAAGTTGGATGATTGAGAGTGTTGCCGTGCTGGGATGGATCATCGGTCAAAGCAACCTTCCCCCTTTTACGCAAAAGGTAGATGGAGCCGCTCTAAGCAACGCTCTTGGACTCTTTCGCACTAATACCCAGGATCGAGTCAGCCGTGCAATCATGCGCGAAACCGGCGAGATTGAGATGTATGCTCTCAATTACAAGACGCTCCAGTGGCGTCTCGCAAAGCACTTCGAAAGTCCGGGCAAAATGGATTTGGCTTCCCTTCTGGCCGACCCCGCAAAGCAGTATATGCTTGTTGACAGTTTCGCTATCGCTGATCACGATCTAACCATCGATGGGAAACCGCTAGAGCAAGTACCAGATGACCGGATCGGCGAGGCATGGACGGTTGTCTGCTACCGTTTCAAAGCTTTCCTTTGGCTGATGGGATTTGAGGAAAATCTCTCTGCCATCGTCGAGGTCAACTAGATCTCCAGCACGCCTCGGTGGAGTGCATAGCTTTTGCGTGCAGATAATGACGCGGTGGGATATTGGGGTTCACAGTCTCTCAGGTCCCAAAATCGGGGACCTGGGGCACCCGGCAGAAGAGCTACGCGGCGGTGTGTGAGTTGCTCGCGTTGACCAAGGCGCGAATGAACTCCGGTGTCGAGCCGCAGCAGCCGCCTAGAAACGATGCACCCGCCTCGCGCAGCGCGGCATAGTGCGAGGCGAAGAACTCGGCCGAGGTGGCATAGTGAACGGCTGAGCCCTCGATCGACGGCAGACCGGCATTCGGCTTCATCCAGATGGGTAGATCGCAGGCCGCATGAAGCCGCTTGCAGATGTCCACGGCCAGCTCGACTCCAACGCCGCAATTAGCGCCGACGGCATCGGCTCCGGCCTCGACCATCGCCGTGGCAACGGCTTCAGGCGTCGCGCCCATCATGGTGCGGTCCTTCTTCTTGCCGGAGTCAAAGGCAAAAGAAACAATAACGGGCAATCCTGTGAGTCGGGCCGCTTCGACGGCCAGGCGCGCCTCGTCGATGTCGCTCATGGTCTCGATGAGCAAGGCGTCGGCGCCAGCAGCGGCCAGAGATTTTGCCTGCGCGGCAAAGGCCGCGGAAAGCTGCTCGCGGCTGACCTCGCCAGAGACGAGCATCTTGCCGGTGGGACCAATCGACGCAAAGACCCGAGCCTGACCTGCTGCGCGGCGCGAGATTTCAACGCCCGCGCGGTTGATGGCGTCTAGCTCCACGCAGGGCATGGCCACTGCGTTGGCGCGAAAGGTGTTGGTGAGGATGATCTGGCTGCCGGCCTCGGCGTATGCGCGGGCCACCTCCTCCACCTTTTCAGGATGAGTGAGGTTCCAGGTGTCGGGGATGGTGCCGGGAGGCAGGCCGCGAGCCTGCAATTCAGTTCCCCACGCGCCGTCGGTAATGAGCAGGCCGCCGGCCAGCCACTCGTTGAGGGGGCTCAAGCGCGCACCTGCCTGGTTAGATTTTCCATGGCACCAAGAATACACGGTCCGGATTGCCGATGACGATACTGAATCTGCGTCGTTTGATCACGAGTAGGTGACATGCCCAAATGCAGGTCTAGGCTGTACCATGATCTACGTCACGTTGGACTCCCAGCTAAGTTTGATATTTTGTTTGACTGTCAAACGAGAAGGAACAAGCATGCAGGATTTATCGGCTTTACGGCAGGCGGTGACTGAGGGAGAGGTTCGAGATGCCGTCTCGGCGGCCCGCGAGGCGCTCGACGCCGGCGTTGAACCAATGGAGATCATCGGCCAAGGGATCAGCCCGGCGATGGCCGAGGTGGGCAAGCTCTTTGAAGAGGGCGAGTACTTTGTGCCGGAACTGCTGATGGCGGCTCGCGCGACGAAGGAGATTTTTTTGATCCTTCGCCCCTTGCTGACGGCGAGCGGCGCCGAGCCCATGGCCCACGTCCTGCTGGGAACGGTGCAGGGCGATCTGCACGACATTGGCAAGAATCTTGTGGGCGCGATGCTGGAGGGCGGGGGCTTTGAGGTGACCGATCTTGGCGTCGATGTTCCTCCGCAGGTCTTTGTCGACGCAATGAAGAAGAAGCCGGTGCAGATCGTCGGCCTCTCTGCACTGCTGACGACGACAATGCCTGCGATGAAAAACACAATCGAAGCGTTTCGTGCCGCGGGGATTCGCGATCAGGTAAAGATCATGGTCGGCGGCGCGCCGGTGACAAGAAGTTATGCCGAATCGATTGGCGCGGATGGCTACAGCGAGACAGCGGCGGCGGCGGTGGATCTGGCCCGGCGATTGACGGGGACTTTGGGATAGTTTTTTCGACATCGACTTCGATTGGAAAGCCGTGAGGTAACTTCGAATCATGAACGATCAGCAATGGAAGACGCTCGTATCTGTAGTTCGCGGTGAGGCGCTGAGACCTCTGCCGACAGCTTTTATCATCGATAGCCCCTGGCTTCCGGGCTGGGCGGGGCACACGATTCTGGACTACTTCACTGACGAGCGCATCTTTCTCGAAGACAATCTCAAGGCCATCCGCACTTTCCCTGAGACGATGTTTCTGCCGGGATTCTGGTCGGAGTACGGCATGTGCACGGAGCCTTCGGCCTTCGGCTCGGTCTCGATGTGGGGCGAGAATGAGTTTCCATTTGCAAAGAAAGTGCTGCGCTCGCCCGCCGAGGTCGACCGGCTTGAGAGGCCCGATGTGCGCAAGCATGGACTGCTGCCTTTCACGATCAAGCGACTCAAGCATCTGCAGCCGGAGATCGAGGCGGCCGGTGAGAAGATTCGCTTTGCTGTTGCGCGAGGGCCGCTGAATATCGCGTCGTTCCTGATGGGCACGCCGGAGTTTCTTGAGGCGATCAAGACCGACCCAGAGCAGATGCATCAGTTGCTGGAGATTGTCACGGATTTTCTGGTGGATTGGATTGCGTATCAGCGCGAGGTCTTTCCGACGATCGACGGCATCCTGCTGCTGGACGATATTGTTGGATTCATCAGCCGGCGCGATTGCGAGAAGTTTGCCGTGCCATATCTGAAGCGTGCCTTTGCGGGGGATTTCAGCGTGAAGTTCTTCCACAACGATGCGCCGTGCAAGGCCTGCGCGCCGCTGCTTGAGGAGACGGGAATCAATCTTCTCAACTTTGGCGTGCAGCACACGCTGACTGAGATGAAGAGCTGGACGAACAACAAGATCGCTCTGTTGGGCAATATTCCGCCGCGCGATGTGCTGGCCGAGGGAACACCGGAGGATGTGAAGCGCTCGACGACGGAGATACTGAATGCAGTCGAAGACCGGTCGCGGCTGATCGTCTCCTGCGGCGGAGGGATGCCGCCGAATGCGCCGACGGAGAACATCAAGGCGCTGATCTCGACGGTGGAAGAGTTGACGCGGTAGGACGCGGCGCACGGCGAGGAGATTTGTTGGCAGACGAACTCAACTTCGCGAGTGCACTGGTGAGTGAGGTCTGCCTGGATCTGCCTGCCGCTGCGGTCGATGCAGCGGAACTCAATCGCTATCTGGGCTACCCGGCTGACGCTGCGCCCGCGCCACGGCTCGCGGAGAAGATCGCTGGCATAGCAGCCGAAGCTCTGGCCTGTGTACGACCGCGCGGAGTGTATTCGGTCTACGTGTCGGCCGAACGGACAGCGCATTCGTTGAAGCTGGGCGAGACAACCATCTCAGGCAACATAGGCGAGTATCTTGGCGATGCCAGCCGCGTGGCGGTCTTTGCGGTGACGGTGGGCGAGGAGATTTCTCTTTTTTCTGAAGCCGCCGCGAAGGACGGCGACGCGTTCGCTGCATGGGTTGTGGATGCGACCGGCTCGTGGGCAGTGGAGGCCGCGGCAGACGCGCTGATGCTGCGGATTCGGGGGCATCTTGGGGACGGCGAAGAGCTGACCTTGCGCTACAGTCCCGGCTACTGCGGGATGGAAATTGGGCAGCAAAGCAGGCTCTTTGAACTCGTGCAGGCGGATGCGGTTGGCGTGACGCTGCTGCCCTCGATGCTGATGCATCCGTTGAAATCGATCTCGGGATTGGTTGGACTTGCGTCGAAGGAAGCGGTCGGCTTGTATCGCTCGCCGTGCGTGGTTTGCGGGCGCGTCGGCTGTCCCATGCGACGGTGAGGGGGCTCGGTCAATTGCCTTCACTGGCGCGTAAAGGTTCGTCGTTTCCCCGGTCCCAAATTCGGGACCGGGGGCACCCTCACCCAGAGGTAATGGCGACTGTAAAAAGGCCTTTGAACGAGTGCGAGAATACTTTAGCTCAGGAATGCGGCGATGGCGGCGACGACGGTCTGCTGTTCGTCTTCGCGGAGTTCGGGGAAGATGGGCAGGGCTAGGACTTCGCGGGCGGCACGTTCGGCCTCGGGGAAGCTGCCTTCGGGGTAGCCGAGACTCTGCAACGGCGCCTGCATGTGTAGCGGAACGGGGTAGTAGATCTCCGAGCCAATCTTGCGCTCTGCGAGGAACTGACGCAGTGCGTCGCGGCGGGCCGTGCGGATCACGTACTGATGCCAGACATGGTGACTGCCGGGAACTTCATGAGGCAGAACGACGCCATGCGCGGGATAGGGGCCGGTCTCGGACAGCCCAGCGGAGTGAAAGAGGGCGTGATACCGTTTGGCAACGGTGCGGCGGGCGTGATTCCAGCCGTCGATGTACTTGAGCTTGACGCCTAGGATGGCTCCCTGGAAGCCGTCCATGCGGGTATTCCAGCCAACCTCGTCGTGGTAGTAACGCTTTCTCATGCCGTGCTGGCGGAGCATTCGGGCGCGCTCGGCCACATCGTCTGAATTGGTGGTGACCATGCCGGCGTCGCCCGCGGCGCTCAGGTTTTTAGTGGGATAGAAGCTGAAGGCGGCAGCATCGCCGAGTGCTCCGGCATGCACGCCCTGCCATTCCGCTCCCCAGGCCTGGGCGGCGTCTTCGATCAGCTTGATCTCGTATTTTTTGCCGAGATGCCAGAAGGCGGTCCAGTCGGCGCATTGGCCGTAGAGGTGGACGGGGAGAATGGCCTTGACCTGGGAGCCGTGCTCGCCATTGAGAAGCTTTTCGACGCCAACCGGGTCAAGGTTGAATGTGGTGGGCTCGATGTCGGCAAGTAGAGGCGTGGCCCCCGCGCGGAGGATAGCGCTTGTCGAGGCGAAGAAACTGAAAGGCGTGGTGACGACGCTGTGGCCGGGGCCGACGCCGACGGCGGCCAGTGCCAGCCAGAGAGCGTCAGTGCCTGAGGAGCAGCCGATGGCGTGAGCCACGCCAAGCTGCTCAGCGGCGGATTTTTCAAAGGCTGCGACCGGCTCGCCAAGGATAAACTGCTGCGTCTCAAGTACATGGCCGAGGGCCTGAAGCAGCTCGTCGTGGAGCGGGCGGTATTGGCGCTTGAGGTCCAGCATGGGGACGGGCTGGGCCGTTACGGCATCATTTTGAAACGAATTGTGCACGGCTGTCACTACCTCATGCTATCAGCCTCGCGGTTTCCTTGATCCCAAAATCCATTCCGGGAATCGGCAATGGGAGCGAAGATTGTTTGGAGATCAGGTTGAAAAGGTCGGCTAGGCCCTATAAAGTAATCACATTGCGGGAGCAGACGGCTCCGGGGCTTCCGGCGCCGCACCCGATGATTTGTACGACGAGAACGCAGGATTGCATTGCGTTTACCCCCCCAAAGAAAGAAAGCAGGAGATCGGCAAAATGGAGAACAAGCCGGCACAAAATATTCAGGATACATTTCTGAACACGGTTCGCAAGGACAAGACGCCCATTACGGTTTACCTTGTCAGCGGCGTCAAGCTGACGGGCAAGATCCGCTCCTTCGACAAGTATTCAGTGCTTCTGGAGAACAACAGCCAGGAGCAGTTGATCTTCAAGCATGCGATTTCTACAGTGGTGAGCAACCGGGCCGTGCTGCATAGCGAACATCGTCCGGTAACCGCCATCAACGGCCTTGGGCCGGCGGCAGTTCCGGTGCCGATCACGCCCACGATTATCGGGGAGCCGCGATAGCAGGCGTGGGACGGCTCGATCCGGCCGGAGAGAACAGCAGCGCAGGCAAGCTGGAGCGAGCGGTACTGGTGGGTGTGGACCTAGGCGGTCGCACCCGCGCCAACCGCGCAGCCCAGACGGGCGCGCGGCTGGCGGCTGTGCGTGCGGACGAAGACCTGACAGTGGATGAGGATGCGGCCGGATCTGCCGATCTGGCGACAGCGGAGCTCTCGCCCAAGAAAGCCTCTCAGGCTCGTTCTTCCACAGAGCTGGATGCCGACGAGTCTCTAGCCGAGTTTCGCGAACTGGTTTCGAGCGCCGGCGGAGTCGTCGTCGCCGAGGTCTTGCAGCGGCGCGCGCATCCCGATCCGGCGACACTGATCGGCACGGGCAAGGTGGAGGAGATTGCCGGAGTGGCTGCCTCGACAGAGGCCGATCTGGTGCTCTTTGACCACGACCTGACGCCGACCCAGTTGCGCAATCTTGAAAAAGAACTTCCCTGCCGCGTTCTTGACCGGACGCAGTTGATCCTGGACATCTTTGCCCGCCACGCGCGCACCAGCGAGGGCAAGCTGCAGGTGGAACTGGCGCAGCTTGAGTACATGCTGCCGCGGCTCAGCGGCAAGGGCAAGGCGATGTCGCAGTTGGGCGGCGGCATTGGCACACGCGGGCCGGGCGAGACAAAACTCGAAACGGATCGCCGCCAGATCCAGCGCCGCATCGATCATGTGAAGCTCGAACTGGAGTCTGTGCGCCGCGTGCGGAAGCAGCAACGGCAGCGCCGCGAGGCTGTGCCCGTGCCGACGGTGGCTCTGGTGGGCTATACGAACGCCGGCAAGAGTACGCTCTTCAATCAACTGACCGGCGCGCAGGTCTTGCAGTCGTCGCGCATGTTTGCCACGCTCGACCCAAAGCTTCGCGCGATTGAGCTCCCGAGCCGGCGCAAGGTGCTGCTGTCCGATACGGTCGGCTTTATTCGCAACCTACCGCACACGCTGGTGACCAGCTTCAGAGCAACACTCGAAGAGGTGGCGCAGGCCGAGGTGCTGCTGCACATTCGCGATGCGGCTTCGACCTATGGAGAAGAGCAAAAAACGCAGGTCGAGAAGGTCTTGGGCGAACTCGAATCGCTGGGCAAGCCGCGCATCGAGGTGCTGAACAAGATCGATCTGCTAAGCGACCATGAACGGGCCGGGCTGCTGGAGCGGAGCAAAACTTCGGGAGAGGTGGCCGTCTCGGCGCGGACCGGCGAGGGCATGGATGCGCTGCTCGCGGCGATCGATCGCGCGCTGCATACCGATCCGCTGGTTGAGACTGAGTTGCGCGTGCCGCAGCACGATGGGGCGGCGCTGGCGGCGATCGAGGCGGGAATGGTCGTCCATGCGCGGGAGTACGAGGGGAATGTGGTGCGGCTGAGGGTCAGCGGCCCGGCATCGCTCGTGGGGCGGCTGCGGCGGTATCGGCTGCGAGGGGAATGAGGAGAGGCGGTCCTCTCCGAAGTCGGGGGTCTGTGGAATTCAGCGGACGATGAGAAGGCGGATATTGCCTGGAGACAGTGAGATAATATTGTTCGTAACCGTGAAGAAAGGTGAAAGTTCCGGTGAAGACATCCATGAGCAAGCTAGATATTGCTTCGGTTCACGATCATCGCTTTGGTGGCAACCATCTTCCCCTCACATTTCGCAAAGCTCGTCGAGTTCTGAAAAAGCGGGGTGTCGGCGCACTGGTAAAGCGGGGAAAGAACGAACTTCTTGGGGCTGTGTCAGCTTATTTGGCTCTCAGAACAAAGCCGAAGTTTCAAGACCTGGCCAGTCTGGTAGATTTCACAAATACAGCGTTCGGTGGATTCCTCCATCCTATTCAGGTACGTTCGGAGATTCTCTCTTTGGTGGAGCTGGTACAGGATCTCAAGCCGCGGACTGTGCTTGAAATCGGCACAGCCAAGGGTGCACATTGTTCCTCTGGACGAGGGTTGCCGCAGAAGATGCGCACCTGATCAGCATCGATCTTCCCGGTGGCGGATTTGGCGATGGCTATGTTGCATGGCGTAGTCCTGTTTACCGGTCATTTGCAATGGGCAAGCAACGCATCGAGCTTCTACGAGGCGATTCGCACAGCGAATCTACACTTGAAAAGACGAGGATGCTGCTTGGAGAGAATCAAGTCGATCTCTTGTTTATTGATGCGGGCCACACATACGACGACGTGAAGCAGGACTTTGAGATGTACAGCAGTCTGGTTGCGCCGGGTGGATTGATAGCTTTCCACGATGTTGCGGTGCATCCTTCTTCGACAGGCTGCGAAGTTCACCGCTTCTGGTCAGAGATCAAATCCCAGCATGAGTCGGGAGAATTCATCCAGAACACCTCGCAGGGATGGGCCGGAATTGGATATCTACGCTGGGCGAGATGAGTGGCGAGCCCTGATGGATTGATCGCATTCCACAAGCGCATCACCTATGACCTGCGGAATTGATACGTGTCGGCTGCGGCGGTACCGGCCGCGGTAGAAGTGATCTTCGCTTTCATCAATGCTTCATGCCAAATCGCCTATGCTTGCATTGAGAACTGCGAAGGAGACTCCATGAAGCCAGCTCCGCCGACCGCTCTGCCGTCGATCACGACACTCTCCAGCCGCGAGGTCTATCGCAACCACTGGATGCGGGTGCGCGAGGACAAGATCCTGCGCTCGAATGGCGTCGAGGGGGTCTACGGCGTGGTGGAAAAAGACGACGCGGCGATCATTGTGCCCATCGACGGCGGGCGCATCTGGCTGGTGGAGCAGTTCCGCTACACGATTCAAGAGCGGGCGCTGGAACTGCCGCAAGGAGGCTGGGAGAGGCAGATCGAATCGGCTGAAGAGCTGGCGCGCGGCGAGCTGAAAGAGGAGACCGGCCTGGAAGCCGCGGAGATGACTCGCCTGGGAGAGGTGTGGGTCTCTTACGGTTATGCCAAGCAGAGGCAGCATGTCTTTCTTGCCACAGGACTGACCGAGAGCGCAAAGAAGCCCGACGCCGAAGAGCACGACATGACGGCGAGCTCGGTTTCGATTGCCGAGTTCGAAGAGATGATGCTGAGCGGCGTGATTCGCGACAACTGCACACTCTCAGCCTGGGCGCTCTACCTGATGTGGATGGCGCGACAAATCTGAGCGGATAATGGATAGCGCCCTCTCTGGAGAGAGGGCGCTATCCATTATCCGCGCTCTTCCATGGGAATGTAGCGTGCGGGGTAGGCGGGGCCGATGTATTCGGCGCGGGGGCGGATGAGGCGGTTGTCGTCCAACTGCTCGATGACGTGCGCGGCCCATCCGGCGATGCGGCTGATGGCGAAGATGGGCGTGTAAAGGTCGATGTCGATGCCCAGCGTGGCGTAGGTCGAGGCCGAGTAGAAGTCGACGTTGGCATTCAATTTCTTGTCGGAGTTGATGTAGAGCTCGATGGCCCTGGACATCTCGTACCACTTGGTTACGCCGGCGTCCTTGCCAAGTTGCTCGCTCATTTTGCGCAGGTGCGTGGCGCGGGGATCTTCGGTCTTGTAGACACGGTGGCCAAAGCCGGAGATCTTCTGCTTGGCGGCCAGCATGTTTCTGACATACTCGACCGGGTCGGCGCCGAGCTTGTCGATGGTCAGCAGCAGGCGCATGACGCCCTCGTTGGCACCGCCGTGCAGAGGGCCTTTGAGCGCGCCGATGGCGCCGGTGATGGCCGAGTGCACATCGGCCAGGGTGGCGGCGATGACACGCGCGGCGAAGGTGGAGGCATTCAGCTCGTGCTCGGCGTGCAGCACCAGAGCCATGTCCATGGTCTTGACGGCGGTCTCGGAGGGCTTGACGCCATTGAGCATCCAGAGGAAGTTTGCCGCGTGGTTGAGCGAACGGTCGGGGGGAACAAGATCGAGGCCCTTGCGCAGGCGATCGTAGATGGCGACGATCATGGCCATCTGCGCGGTCAGGTGGTAACACTTGCGCACGTTGGCGTCGTGGGAGTTGTCTTTTTCATCGGCGTCGTAGAAGCTCAAGGCCGAGACGGCGGTGCGCAGGACCTCCATCGGAGTGGCCGAGGCGGGAATGCCGCGCAGCATGTCGACGATGCGGAAGTCCAGGCCCCTGGCCATCGAGAGCTGCGACTGGAAATCGCGCAGGGCGATGGGATTGGGCAGAATTCCATTCCAGAGGAGATAGGTGGTTTCCTCGAAGTTCGAATGCAGGGCCAGCTCGTGGATATCGATTCCACGATAGGACAGCACACCCGCGTCTCCGTCGATCCAACAGATTCCGGAGTTGGCCGCAACGATCCCTTCCAAACCTTTTCCAGCGACAGCGGTCGACATAGCCCTTGGATCTCCCCTTTTTTTCGATGGTTTCCTGATGATGGGGCCGGCTGTCCTGGCCTCAAGAAAAGAGCCGGGCGCCAGAATGTGTTGTATACATGTTTATATCGCAGCGCTTCCCTGATTGTCACGAATTGCGAGACGGCGGAGGGGCGGAGACGGCAGGCGGGCAGCTTTTTCGGCAGACAGTGGTCAACAAGCTGCAGCTTTTTCTGCAAAAGCCGGATTATTTCTATATGCTTGATGTTGCCTTGGAGGCGCCTGAGCGGAAGCACCGCAAAATGGCACTCCGGGAACGATCCCGGCGGAGAAACGGGAACCCCGGGGAGTGAAATCATCTTCAACGGCGCCTGACCGAAGTGGAAGGCGCCAGACCACAACTAGCGGCCCGCCGAGCGCGCCGCCAACGAAAGGCAAAAATATGAGTGAAGTTGACGAGACCCCCCGAAGCTACTCTGGCGCGTTGTTGGCGGCCATCGCCGTTGCCCTGCTGCTTGGGGTAGGCGCCCTGATCTGGAGTTACACACTGAGCACCCGCCTTGCCGGCCAGGAAGCGGCGCTGGCCGATGCAAAGCAGCAGAACAAAAATCTGGATTCCCGACTGCGCGAGACCGACGCCCGCATGAAGGTGGCCACCGAAGAACTGGGCGCCTCCATGGGTCTGACGCAGAAGCAGATGGACGCCAAGGCCCAGGAGATCCTGCAGCGCGAGCAGGCCGACAGCAGGCGGCTTGAGAGCGCACAGCGGCAGACGGCGCAGGCAGTGACCGCCGTCTCGAACGATGTATCCAACGTGAAGACCGACGTGGGCGGGGTGAAGACCGATCTGGGCAAGACGCAGAACGATCTGGCCACGGCCATCAGCCAGTTGACCTCGATGAAAGGCGACCTGAGCGACCACAGCAGCCTGATCGCCCGCAACCATGACGAACTGGAAGTGCTGAAGCACAAGGGAGACCGCAACTACTACGAGTTCACCCTGGTGAAGGGCCAGCGCAAGCCCGTGGGCACGATCAGCCTGGAACTGAAGAAGGCCGACGCGAAGAAGAACCGCTTCACGCTCGAAGTTCTTTCCGACGACAAGCAGTATGAGAAGAAGGACCGGAACCTCAACGAGCCTCTGCAGTTCTACAGCGGCAAGACTCCGCAACTGTTCGAGATCGTTGTCAACAGCGTGGGCGGAAAGAATAACCAGATCAGCGGCTATCTCACAACGCCCAAGTAAACCGCCTACTGCTCAATCACCGGGGTGTGGGGCGCGAGCGTAACGCTGGACTGGTACTGGAATTTGAAGGTAAAGTTCAGGTCCTTGCGCGCGTCCCACTCCTGCTTGGTCTGGCGAACCGCCCAGAAGGCGGTTCCCTCCAGCTTCTGGCCGGGAGCGATCGTGGTGCGCGGCGGCATCGCAGTGGCGTGCAGCGAGGCCAGCTCCGGATAGACGATAAATACCTCTTCAAATTGACTTGCACTTCCCGCGGAGACCGACAGAATGCCGTCGGCCATGGTTGCATTGGCCAGAATGTCCTGCAGCACGAGCGGGTCCTTGGCCTGGTTTTCCAGCCGAATGTGCGCGAAGACCAGCACTTCATCAAATTTGTCGACGGTCATCGGAGCGCCGTTAGCGTCGAGCCCAGAGGTCTCTACATGCCTCGGATGAGCCCACACCTGCACGATCTCGCCGCCGGCAACGGGCTTTTTCTGCCCGGTCCACGCATAGATCGCGATGACGATTGTGACCACCACGGCCGCAATGATGCTGGCCCAGACTACATGGCTGCTGCCCTTGGTAAAGGACTCCCCACGGGCGGCGTCGTCGATTTCCTGGTCTGATTCCTGATGGAGTAAGCTCATAGCGCCTTATCTTATCTCCACAGGCGCAGGTTGGGCCATGAAAACCCGCAGTATTTTCTGAAAAGCTCGCGGGGAACCATCACAAGGTTGCGGCCCCAGGACGCACAGCATCCGAGAAGCCGTTGGAACGGCCCCTCGGATGCGCGGATCGATTGGGGAAGAGCCTGCAGAGGAGTTCCAGAGGCTGTAAACAGTTGGCGGAGAGCCACCTGGCCGGCCTGAGGAGTTGTGTGACAAGCGATTGAAAATTGACCGCAACTTACCCGCATCGCAGTGACGCGATGTTCACTCATGCCCGGCCTTGCGTGTTTCTAGGCCGTGTTCTTGATGGCATCCCTCAAACGGACAACCGCATCCGCCTGAGCGCCCTTCTGCCCTTGAACGATGTCAAACTCGACATCGTCGCCCTCTTTCAGCGTTTTGTATCCGTCAAGCTGAATGGAGGAGTAGTGAACGAAAACATCTGGCCCGTCTTCGCGACCAATGAATCCGTAGCCCTTCGCGTTATTGAACCACTTGACTTTCCCTTTGTATTGAGCCACAGGATTTGCCTTTCTGTGTTCCAGTAGAACCGGCGTGCGACCCGAGACGCGTCCCGCATACCGACATCCATTAAGACGCAATTCTGAGCCGAAAGGTCCAAAAGATCTTTGAGCAATATCAACAAAGGAAAAAGGGCCCGGAAGATGCTCCGGACCCTTGACTCAAGTGATTGATTCGATGAAGAGTAGCGGTTCTTATTTGTGCTTCTTGTTCAGCTTGCGGGCATAGAGAAGCACGGCGGTCAGGGTCTTTCCGTCGAGAATTGCGCCTTTATCAATCAATTTGACGGCCTCGGAGAGTTTGACAAGGCGAAAATCGATCTGCTCGTCGTCCTCGGGATGGGCCTCGCCCGCGACCAAACCCTCGGCGAGGAAGACCTTCATCGACTCGCCCAGAAAGCCGGGGCTGGCGTAGTACTCGACGAAGGGCTTCCACTTTTTCGCGCTGTAGCCGGTCTCCTCGGCCAGTTCGCGCTGCGCGCCGGCCAGGGGGTCTTCGCCGGGATCGAGCTTGCCTGCGGGAAGTTCCCAGAGGAACTGGCCGGCGGCATGACGATACTGCCGCTCGATCACGATCCAGGGATCGCGTTTGTTTTTGGCGTTGTCGATGGCCAGAATGACCACGCTGCCATGATGGCGGATGATGTCGCGCTCGCTGGGGCGTCCGCCGGGCTCGATCAGTTTGTCGTGGACGACGCGGAAGAGCGGCCCCTCGAAGAGGGTCTCGGAGCTGACGATCTGCTCGGACTCTTCCGCGGCTGGCTTGAGCGGCTTGGCAGCTTTCTTGGACTTAGGCTTCGCTGTCTTGGGCTTGGCGGCTTTGGACTTCTTGACCTTCGCCTTGGACTTGGCGGCGTTTTTCGCCTTGGGCTTGGCAGTTTTCTTGGCTTTGGGTTTGGCGGCCTTTTTCGCTTTGGGCTTCCTGGCCTTGGCCTTGGTCTTGGCAGTCTTGCCTGCCTTGGGCTTCAGGGCTTCAGCTTCTTCGGGTGCAGCGGCCTTTGCGGCCTTGTCTTTCTTGGGCATCTTCTTTCTCTCCTCCAGGGGCGGTCGGGGCGCATCTCAGATTCATGCGCGATCAGTACAAGAGTATACGCACAACGGCGATTGCGGAATGGAGAGGCCACCGAATGCGGTCGAGAGGACGGCTTCATGCGATCCATTTCGAAGCATGAACCCGCAATTGCATTCACCGATGAAAAATATCGCGACCTGCTCCAATATTTTTATGCGCAGCTCAAAACCTGGGCTAAGATTCGTTATCTAGGAATTCCCCGTTTGGAGGTGATAGATGGCGAATGTGGACTCTGTATACGCTCTCGATTTGAGCGTTCCTGCTGGCAAGCAATACTTCAACAGCGAGCGCGAATGGCGGGAGGAGTTTATTTACTTCCTTCTCGTGGACCGCTTCGACGACGGAGCCGAGAGGGTCGCGTCGGGAACCGCGGAGCGAGGACAGGGCAGCGGCACACAGGCGCAGCTCAGCCAGTTCTGCGGCGGAAATCTGAAGGGAGTCACCAAGCATCTCGACTACATTCAAGGGCTGGGCTGCTCGGCAATCTGGCTCTCGCCGATCTTTGAAAATAACGGCGCGCCCGACCCGGCATCGGGCGATTATCACGGCTACTCGATCCAGAACTACATGGATGTCGATCCGCGCTTCGGCACCAAACAGGATCTGATCGATCTGGTCGATGCCGCGCACCAGCGCAATATGAAGATCTTTCTGGATGTGGTCCTGAACCACTCGGGCGACAACTGGCAGTACCCCTTCGACGCCAGCTATTTGTATAGCAACGGCCAGCAGTTTCCGCTCGATGGCTTCCGCAGAAATGACCGGCCTCTGCCCGTGGAACTGCGCGACGAGAACCTCTACCATCGGCGCGGCCAGATACAAAATTGGGATGCCTTCCCCGAATATCAGGATGGCGACTTCTACGGGCTCAAGGACTATAACAACGATGAAACTGCGGACGGCCTGCGCCTGATCGATGTGCTCGTGCGCATGCACTGCTGGTGGATTCGCGAAACCGACGTGGACGGATTCCGCCTCGACGCCGTGAAGCATATGGGCGCAAAAGCCGTGTCGCGCTTCTGCACTGGCGTAAGCGAGTACGCGCATCGGCTGGGGAAACGCAACTTTTTCACCTTTGGAGAACTGATCGCCAACGACGATGCGATCAATCATTACACCGGCCCGAACACCGCCGAGGACGACAACGGCAACATCTTCTTCGGCCTCTCCTCCGTGCTCGATTTTCCACTTTATTTTGCGCTGCCGGGCGTTCTGAAGGGAATGGCAAACCCAGCGGCGCTGAAAGCGCGCTATGACGCGCTGAACAACGGCGCATTGACGCGTGGCGAGCTGGGCCGCTATCTGGTCACATTCCTCGACAACCACGATGCCGTCGGCCAGAGTCCCAAGCGGCGCTTTGGAAGCGGCGCACCGGACGAGCAGATCATCGCCGGAGCCGGCTATCTGCTCACGGCCATCGGAACAGCCTGCCTCTACTACGGCACGGAGCAGGGCTTTTCCGGCTCAGGCGATAGCGACGCGCTCATCCGCGAGTGCATCTTCGACGTGGACGACTCCGGCAAAACTCAGCTCAACCCAGCCTGCCGCATCTATCAGGAGATTGCGAAGATCGCCGCGCAATTCCGCGCGCTTGCTGAACTGCGCTTCGGCAGAATCTACTTCCGCCAGATCTCCGGCGACGGCCTGCACTTTGGGTTTGCCCAGGGCCAGCCGTGCACGCTCGCGTTCTCGCGGCTGCTCGCAGGGTCAGAGGTCTTGATCGCTTACAACACGTCCACTTCGGACTCGCGGAGCGATCACATTCTGGTCGACGCCACCATCCAATCGGGACGACAAACGATGGAAGTCCTCTACAGCAGTGCGGGAAAAATCGGCAGCCTGATCCCGATCGACAAAGGTCCGGCAGGTACCTCTGTGCAGTTGCAGTTGCAGCCCATGGAGTTCACGATTTTGCGCTGAAGCGGAAGTGCCGATCCGGAAACTTTGCGCCGGGCAATCCATGCTTGTGCATCGGATTGGCCCGGCGTGGCATCCTTAAATGGAAGCCGAATTTCCTCTTCGCCCTTGCGAGCTGGGTTCGCGCTTGAGATTTGAGATCGAGAGCGCAGATTGAAACTCAAGATCGTCGAAAGAATCCGTTGCTGAAGGCAAAGCGCCATCCGATCTCTGCCGTGCCGGGGCTGCACCGGCTCTTCCTCGACTACTGCTCGGGCGCGCAGGCTGTGCGGCCATTCTATCCCTCGGGGCAGGCCGGCGCTGGTTGGACGGCTCGGCCTGCGCTTCCCGCGCACTGGCCTGAGCTGGTGAGTGTGCTGGCCGAGCAGAATGCCGGAGCCTCTCCAGCAGCCACTGCAGAGCTTGATGCCTTGCGCGGCGGCGCGGGAGTGGTAGTGACCGGGCAGCAGGTGGGCCTCTTTGGCGGGCCGCTGTTTACTCCCTTCAAAGCGGCCACCGCAGTGGCTCGCGCACGGCAGGCAACCTCCTGCGGCAGTCCACATGCCGCCATCTTCTGGCTGGCGACCGAAGACCACGACTTTGCCGAGATCGACCATGTCGTTTTTCCCGCGCGGCGCGAGCTGCGCAAGCTGACCTATTCACCCGCGGCCGGAGCGGGCGCGACGGCGCGGCCAGTGGGCGGCATGGTGCTGGATGAGACGATCACGGGGCTTGTCGACCAGCTTTGGGAGCTGCTCGGGGCCTCCGATGCGATGGATGCTCTGGCCGCCGCCTACAAGCCGGGCCGCACCTTTGCGCAGGCTTTCGCAGAGTTTTATTCAAAGGCATTTGCCGCGCAGGGTTTGCTGGTGCTCGACGCCGCGGGCCGTGCCGTGCATCGGATGGGCGCGCCGGTGCTGCGCGCTGCGATTGAGCGAGCCGACGAGTTGCATCGTGCGCTTGTCGCACGCAATCAGGAACTGGAAGCCGCCGGATACCATGCGCAGGTGGCCGTGGGAGCGCAGTCGAGCCTGCTCTTTCTCGTCGACGAAAAGAGTGGCGCACGGCTTGCGCTGAAGCGGCAGCCGGCAAGTGCGACCGAGCCAGATGGCCTCTGGCAGGCCGGACGGCAGAGCCTTTCGACCGCGGATCTGCTCGGGATTCTCGATGCGGAGCCAGAGCGGATCTCGCCCTCGGCGCTGCTGCGGCCGGTCTTTCAGGATTTTCTGCTTTCAACTTCCGCTGTAGTCGGCGGGCCGGCGGAGATTGCCTACTTTGCGCAGTCGGAGGTGCTCTACGAGCGGATTCTGGGCCGTGTGACGCCTTCACAGCCGCGCTTCTCTGCGACGCTGATCGAGCCGGCAATTGCGGAGTTGCTACACAAGCACGAACTGACTCTGGAACAGGTCTTTGCCGAGACACCGGACTCGCTGGCGCAATTCCTTGCGTCCCGCATGATTCCGGCGGAGGGCAAGGCGGGATTGGCGGCGGCAGGCGCGGCTCTCGACGCCGAACTGACCCCGCTCGTTGAATGGATGCGTACGCTCGATGCTGGGCTGGGTCGCTCGGCTGAGACCTCGGCGAGCAAGATGCGCTACCAGATGAATCGTCTGCGGCGGCTGGCGGCGAACTTCCAATTGCAGCGCGAGGGCGCACTCACGCGGCAGGCCGAGGCGATCAGCCAAGCCCTCTATCCCGGCGGCGGATTGCAGGAGCGGCTGCACGGCGCGGCCTATTATCTTGCCCGCTATGGCTTCGAGCTGACCGAGGAACTGACGGCGCAGGCCGCGAACTCCGAGCCAGGACATACGGAGATTTGGCTATGAAAAAGCGGGAAGAGAAGATTATGAAGCAGAGCGGCGCTCTGCCGTTGACCGTAAATCTCCATAGGCGCAGAATAGTTAGAGAGGGTGTTTAATTATGGCTTCTGCGGCAATCAATCCGAGGCAAGAGGCGCACGAGTTGATCGACAGCTTGGCTCCTGGCCAAGTCTCAGAGGTCGTGGGGCTGCTGAAGGCGATGATCAATCCGCTCACTGACCGACTAGCCAACGTAGACTTCGAAGATGAGCGGATTGGAAACGCAGAGATGCTTGCCGTCGAGAGGTCCAAGTCTTGGCTCAAGACCAATAAGCCGATCCCCAACGAAGAAGTGCTTGCTGAGTTCGGGCTTAGCTCCGAGGACTTCGAGCGCATGGGGCGTGAACCCCTCGAACCTTGCTCTTCAAAGTCTTAGGAATGCCTAAAAAGATTGAATGGACCGATCAGGCCCGATCCGACCTCCGCAGCATCGATCAGCTCACAGCACTTCGCATTCTCCATTCCATTGCCCGATATCGAACGACCAATGAAGGCGACGTCAAGCGCCTTCAGGGTAAAGAACCCCTTCAATTGCGACTTCGTGTGGGCGACTACCGTGTGCGTTTTTTTGATCTCGAAGAGTCAATCCTTGTTCTAGCCGTGAAGCATCGTGGAGAAGCCTACCGCTAATCCGCGCTCCGTTTATACTCTGCCTGAGGCTCCAGTTAGCCTTTATAATTCTCCCGACGAATAAGGGAGACTTCCGATGAAACACTTCTTGGCAATGGCGGGGGCAGTTTTGCTGGCTTGTTTGCCGGCATGGGCTCAAAAACAGCCGTGCGCAACGCCGGGCACCGACAATGAATTTCTAGGCATTCAGACCATTCGGCTGTGGCCGGGAGACGCTCCCGAGGCCAAGGGCAAGGCCTGCGAAGACACGCCGACGCTGGCGATCTTTGCGCCGCAACATGGCCACGAAAACAGCTCTGCCGTGGTGGTGCTGCCAGGAGGCGGCTACACGCATCTGGCGGGCAACCTGGAGGGACGGCAGATTGCCGACTGGTTCGCTGCGCACGGCATTCGCGCCTTTGTGCTGAGCTACCGGCTCGGCTCGAACGGCTACCTGCTGCCCGTTCCGCTGCTCGATGCGCGACGGGCGATCCAGACGGTGCGTGCGCGGGCCAGAGATTACGGCATCGAACCCAATCGCATTGTGGTGATCGGCTTCTCGGCTGGAGGCCATCTGGCGGCGCTCAGCGCGACCCAGTTTGTTGCAGGCAAGCCTGAAGCCGACGACCCGATTGAGCGCGTCTCCAGCCGACCAGATTACCTGGTGCTCGGCTATCCGTGGATCGGTGCGATTTCAAGCGACACCTCGCATCTGAGCTACTGCAAGGTTCTGAACTTGATGGATCGCTGCGAGGCGCTGCGTGCGGCCTATTCTCCTGATCTATTCGTGACGAAGGAGACGCCGCCGACCTTCTGGTTCCATACCTTCAACGACCAGACGGTGCCGGTGGAGCAGGGATTGCGGTTCTATGATGCGCTGGTAAAGGCCGGCGTGCCGGCTGAGGCGCATGTCTTTGCGAAGGGGCCGCACGGCTACGGCCTGGGCAAGGGAGACGCGTCTCTGGACCAGTGGCCCGATCTGCTGGAAACGTGGCTGCGCGCGCAGGGCCTGCTGGAGCGTGAGAAGCCAGCCGCCAAGCCGTAGCGAACTTGCCGAAGGCCTCATTGATCGCTTTGGAGAGACAATCCTATGCTAACTTCCGGTTGGGCGGCTACACGACCACGATCAGGATTCTCAAAAGAAAAACTGTGCGTCGGCGCGCTCAACTCTGCAATGCTAGTGTTATGAAGTCATTGATCGAATCACGACTTGAGGTTTATCGCCGTTTGCAGCCGCGGCATCTTCGGGTGCTCGCGGTGCAC
>Ga0302322_100000147_pt1 | contig 47417 bp, 44 predicted proteins | sample Fen_T0_2_FD_203757 | JGI IMG/M metagenome (GOLD analysis project Ga0302322, IMG submission 203757) | Peat permafrost microbial communities from Stordalen Mire near Abisko, Sweden - Fen_T0_2 | ecosystem: Environmental > Terrestrial > Soil > Wetlands > Permafrost | place: Sweden: Abisko...
CGCGTACGCATGAGGCGTCGTTCGAGCGCTCAGGTCTTTCCCGGGTTGGCAACATGTTGGATCTGGCGGCGCTGCTTCGGCACACGGTGCAGCGGATCCTGACGGTCGCGGGAGCCTTTCATATGGTGCTTCACACTTCGCCCAACAGCCACCACCCGTCGGAATCGCTGGGGTATTGGAAGACACTCGACGACGACTATCACTGGCACATCGAGATTTTGCCGATTCTCGAGTCGAGAGCGCGGTCTTACTCGTTCAAGGAAACCTACTATTCTCCGGTGACTTCGGAAACGGCTGTGAAGAGACTGCGCGAGGCGAAGATCTAGCTCATGGCGATGCGAAGTAGAATCAGACTGCGTGTTTGCAGCTTCGTGCTTCCGTTCGTTGCCGTTTTTTGTTTTGGTCTGGCTGGCTTGGCGCAGACTACGGCATCCGTGCTCAACGAAAAGCAGCAAGTGCTGTGGTCGAAACTCGAGAAGGCGATTCTGGAGACAGACCGGGGTCTCGATGGAGTGATGGGCGTCGCCATCGAAGACCTCACGGATGGCCATCGCTACTTGCTGCACGCGGATGACGTTTTTCCGCAGGCGAGTTCGATCAAGATCTGCGTGCTGGTGGAACTCTACCGGCAGGCGCAGGAAGGCAAGCTTAAGCTTACGGAGCTTTACACCGTGAATGCCGCCGATTTGGTGCAAGACAGCGACATCATGGGAGGGCTGACGCCGGGAGTGACCCGGGTCACGTTGCGCGATCTGGCTACGATGATGGTCGCTGTCAGCGACAATTCCGCCACGAACGTGTTGATTGACCGCGTCGGGATGGACAACGTGAATGCTCTGCTGAGGTCGCGTGGCTTCGTGCAAACCAAGTTGCGCCGCAAGATGATGGATGTGAAAGCTGCGGGCGAGGGCCGGGAAAATGTCTCTACTCCCGGCGAGATGATGAGGCTTCTTGGATCTATTTACCGCGGCGAAGTGCTGAATAAGGAACTGACAGACGATTTCTTCAAGGTCCTTTCCACTCATAAAGACAGCTGGATCCCGCGCGATCTTCCGGATGGATTAAAGATCGCGAATAAGCCTGGAGCGTTGGAAGGCGTACGCAACGATTCAGGCGTCGTGTTCGTGGACAAGCGGCCTTATGTGATCTGCGTGATGACGACCTATCTGGGAAACGAGCGAGATGGGGAGAATGCAATCAGCCACGTTTCCCTCGCCGCCTGGCGCATGTTTGACCGGATGGGGCGCGCAAGTGAATACGGGAGAGTAGTTTCGTCGGCGAATAGCAGTAAGTAGTCGTTGGTCGTTTGGCTTACGCGCCGAAGGCGGCCCTGCACTATGACTGTCCGAAGGCTCAAGACGTATGCCGCATCCCAAGGGTTTGTTTACCAATACTATTTTGTTGGGAAGCGGCAGGCGAGGGAGAGCGACGCGGCCGAATTCGTTTTCGATGTCACCCCCGATCGCAAGCAAACCTACGCGGTCAGTGTGGTCTTGCCGCAAGCCGCGGTTCTCGATTGGGCTCAGTTGCATGGACGGAGTCTGACCGATGCTGAGCAGTATGCTGGTGTAAAGCTGCGCCTGTTTCGCGGGTTCGACGAAATTGCCGACATGCGGGCGGACGGCCGTCGTTTGCGAATCGATAGCGCTTTTCTGGAGGAAGCACTGGCCTCTCTGGGCGTGGATTCGGTAATGTGACGGACGTCACATGTACTTGTGATAGCGCCCGTTTCCCGCGGACGGCCAGTCCCGGCAAACTATAATTGCGCAGGCGGGGGTGAGGAACCGATTCCTGAGCAGCGCCCGAAAACTCTATGAGTCTTATCTGGTTACGAGTTGCGCTCGTCTTTTACGGAGTGGGATTGCTCTACGCGCTGGTCGCGCTGACGCGCGCGACGGAGATTCTCAGCAAAGTCGCGCTCCACGCTTCGTATCTGGGGATGGTATTTCATTTCGTGGCGCTGACTGAGGCGGTGGTTGAATCGGGGCAACTGGCTTCCGCGTCCATTCACAATTCTGAGTCGCTGCTGGCGTTCCTGATTATGGTGGTCTTCATGCTGGCGTACATGGTCTACAAGACCACGACGCCGGGCATCGTAGTGTTCCCGCTGGTATTTCTGCTCACGTTTGTTGCGTCGACGGGCCAGCAGCCGTTGGTGTTCACTTCGCTGGTGGTACGGCGAGGATGGTTGGCTCTGCACATCCTGATGATCTTCACAGGATATGCGGCTTTGTTTTTGAGCTTCGGCGCAAGCATCCTTTATCTGCTACAGGAGCGAGCCCTCAAGTCGAAGAGCGCGAGCGGGATGTTTGCCCGGTTGCCGGCTTTGCAGGTGATTGATGACATCGGCTACCGCTCTCTGATGCTTGGGTTTCCGTTTATGACTTTGGGCCTGATCGCCGGATCGGTGGTTGCGGAATCGGCCTATGGCAAGGTCGATTTCTTTGATCCCAAGATTCTGCTTTCAATTCTGATGTGGGCGGTTTATCTGCTGATGGTGTACACGCGGCTGAATGCGGGCTGGCGTGGGCGTCGGGCGGCGATGCTAGCGAGCGTTGCCTTTGTGGCGGCGATTGTGGCTTGGATCGCCAACTACTTTAGTGGCATGCACAGGTTCATCGCGTCATGAGATTCCAGCTTATCGGCGTGAACCACAAGACGGCACCGGTGGAGGTCCGCGAGCGGCTGGCGATTTCGGAGTCACGTCTGCCGGAAGCGTGCAAGAAGCTGTCCGAACATCCGTCGGTTGCCGAAGGGATGATTGTCTCGACCTGTAACCGGGTTGAGTTCATCGCCAACATGAAGAATGGCGCTGGTGATCTGCGCGAGTTTATTCACGACTACTTCCAGGTAGATCCGAGCCAGTTCGAGACCCACCTCTACGAATTTCGAGAAGACGAAGCGGTACGGCATATATTTCGGGTCGCCTCCAGCCTGGATTCCATGGTGGTGGGTGAGCCGCAGATTCTGGGCCAGGTTAAAGAGGCCTACGCAACTGCGCGTGCTGTGGGCGCGGTTCGCGCTCAGCTTGATCAGTTGCTGACACGCGCCTTCGCGGTCGCAAAGCGGGTGCGCACAGAGACGGCGGTCGGTTCTTCCTCGGTTTCGATTGCTTCTGTGGCCGTCGAACTGGCAAAGAAGATTTTTGGCAGCCTGAACGGCAAGAGCGTGTATCTGGTCGGAGCAGGGAAAATGAGCGAGTTGGCGGCGCGGCATTTGCTGGCCAATGGCGCGGCTTCGATTTTCGTTGCGAACCGGACCTACGATCGCGCCATCCGGATGGCGCAAAAGTTTGACGGTCAGGCGATTGAGTTTAGCCGCCTGCATGACACCTGTGATAAGGCTGACATCGTCATCAGCTCGACCGGGGCTCCGCATTTCATTTTCAAGCGCGAGCACGGCGAGAAATTCCTGTCGCGGCGGCGCAACCGGCCGATGTTCTTCATCGACATTGCGGTTCCGCGGGACGTCGATCCGGAGATGAACAAGGTCGACGGCATCTTCGTTTACGACATCGATGATCTGCAGCAGGCGGTCAGTTCGCATGTCGCCGACCGGAAGAAGGAAGCGGAGCGGGCCGAAGATATTGTCAATGGCGAAGTGAGCAAGTTCCACGCCCGCCTCCAGACGCTTGATGTCGTGCCGACGATTGTGAGCCTGCAAGAGCATCTGGAAACGATCCGGCAGGCAGAGATTGATCGAGTACGGGGACGGCTTGGACCCTTAAGCACCGATCAGGAAATGGCGGTCGAGGCGCTCACTCGCGGAATTGTGAACAAGATCATGCATACTCCCATCAGCACGTTGAAATCAGCGGCGCGCGACTCGGAATCCACTACGGTGGTGGATCTGGTGCGACGCCTGTTTAATCTGCAGGAGAAGACGCCCTCCGAACGCGACAAAGACGCCCAGCCCAAGACGGGAGTGCAGAACTAATGGCCCACGTGCGAATTGGTTCCCGCGGATCACAACTGGCTCTCTGGCAGGCGCACCACATTACTGCTTTGTTGCAGGGCCGGGGACATACGGTGGAGCTCGAGATCATCAAGACTACGGGCGACAAGATCACCGATGTGGCGCTCGCGATGGTCGGCACCAAAGGGATGTTCACAAAAGAAATTGAAGAGGCGCTGGTTGAAAATCGCGTTGACCTGGCGGTGCACAGCCTGAAGGACTTGCCCACCGAACTAGCATCGGATTTTGAAATTGCAGCGATCACCACGCGTGAGAATCCTTGCGACGTGTTTTGCTCGGTGAAGTTCGCGAGTATCGATCAGCTTCCACAGGGAGCAAACGTGGGCACCAGCAGTCTGCGGCGGCAGGCTCAACTAAAGGCAATTCGTTCCGATCTGAAGATTCATCCGTTGCGCGGGAATGTGGATACCCGGCTGCGAAAACTGGAAGAAGGCAATTACGACGCGATCATTCTTGCGGCTGCCGGACTGAACCGGTTGGGCAAGACCCAGCTCGTTCGGCAAGTGATTCCTGCGGAAATAATGACGCCAGCAGCGGGACAGGGCGCGTTGGGGATTGAGATCAGACGCGGCGATGCTACCACGCGCCAAGTATTGGCGTTTCTGGATGATGCGGCAGCACGCGCGACAACAACTTGCGAACGCGCACTACTCAACAAGCTTGGCGGCGGCTGCCAAGTTCCTATTGGGGCATACGCGGAGATGCACGGAGCCACGATTCACCTCAATGGGCTGGTCGCGCATCCGGACGGCACCAAAGTTCTGCGGGAGACGCGCGACGGAAGTGATCCTGTACGCCTGGGAGATGAAGTCGGGCAGACATTACTGGATCGCGGGGGCGACGTTATCCTTGAGGAAGTGTACGGCGACGGCTTCGCCCTGCCACAGTGAGCCCTGAGTGGCTTCTTGATGCCCGTTTCTTTGTAGCCCTGCCTTACTGCGCCTGAGCTTTGAAACCATGAAAAACGACGCTATTCGCCGGATAGTAGTAGCCGGTAAGTTCGAGCGTGTCGTTAATTCCTGAGCCGCTCGTGCCGAGCCCTCCTGTCACGTCGAACGTCGTAAATTTCTTCGTACTAAATTGATACAAGGCACCGTGCCGGGAAGCGGCGTTCGTCCAGCAATAATTGTTGCCGACGGAAGCGTCGCACCAGGTCAAGGCAACGTCTCCGTTGTTATTAATCTGGTAGGGGATCGTCTGATTCTTCTTCACGTCGATCTTCTTCCACTTGCCAGTGTTCAGAAACGCGTCGTTGTGATTGTTGGCACCGAACGTGAAGGCTGTAATCCAGCCTTTATTGTTAATTCCAGTAAGGGCCGTTGGGCAAGCGTTGCCGCCACAGTTGAACTTAGAGGTAAATACATCAAGGGTCGTATAGTTGCCGACGGTGCCACGCCATCCGTGAAGAACGCCCGATTTGTCGACGTAGGTTCCGACCATTTCCTCGCTGTCGTTAATTCCGCTCGCCCAGATGCTTCCAGTAGGGCCGACCGCGGTGAATTGGCCAGCCTTGTAGAGCACGCCTTGTGCGCAGATCCCGGCTACATTGAACGCGCATCCGACGATCACACCATTGGAATTGATGCCGACGAGATTGGTGCCGGGGAAACCGTGCCCGTAGTCGAGGGTGGTCACCGTTCCGCCCGAAACCAGGAAGCCGTGCGTCACTCCCTTGGTGTCGACATAGCCGCCAACGATTGCGCCCGAATTGTTGACTCCGTTCCCGGACCACTGGACGGCGCCGGGAATTGCAATCTCCTGATAGCCGCCGACTTTGATCAAGGGCGATTCTGACTGCGCATTCCCGACAACGGAAAGCCCGATCAGTGTCACGCAGCAAAATAGACTCAAACGCAAGTGCTTCGATTGCATTATTCCATCCTCCGCAGAGATCCGGCCGGCCGCGCTGTGAGGAACGAGGTTCGTGGTTAGAGATTGTTTCGGGTGCCCGGGAAACCGACCGATCAACTGAATCATAAAAAGATACCATTAGTTGCTTTTTCTTCGTGTGAAACGATTGTAAAAAACTATACTCAATGAAGTTGAATCGTCCGTGAACCGAATGCGAAAAGCCAACGAGAATCGCCCGCTTGCTGGAACTCGAATCCTTGTTGGACGAGCCAGGCACCAGGCTGGGAGCCTGTCCATGAGCCTAAGAGGGCTCGGCGCCCGCGTCATTGAGATCCCATTTATCGAGATTCGCAAGCCGCAGTCGTTTGCCCCGATGGATGAGGCGCTGAAGAGTCTGAAGAACTACGACTGGCTGATTCTGACTAGCGCGAACGGCGTGGAAGCCATGTGGAACCGACTACGGCGGCTGCGTATCACGAGGCGACAGTTGAAGCATCTCCAGATTGCGGCAATCGGTCCGGCAACTAAAAAGGCAATTGTGAAGCACGGCCTGAAAGTGAAGATGGTGCCGGAGGAATATGTCGCCGAGTCGGTAGTGAAAGGCTTGAAAGATAAGGTTCACGGCAAGCGCGTGCTGCTGGTGCGCGCGACGGTTGCACGGGATGTCATTCCAGATTCGCTGCGCGCGGCTGGAGCGCAAGTGGATGTCGTGGAAGCTTATGAGACGGTGGTGCCCGAGAAGTCCAAGACGCGGTTGCGGGCGATCATGAAGAAGAAAGAGGAACGGCCGCATGTGGTGACTTTCACCAGTTCGTCCACCGTACGAAACTTCGTCGAGCTGCTGGGCCGCTCGCAAGCAAAAGGGCTGAAGAACATCCAGTTCGCCTCGATTGGGCCGGTGACTTCAGCGACGTTAAAGGAATTGGGGCTTCCGGTTTCGCTCGAAGCTCGGGAATTCACAATGGGTGGATTGATCCGGGCAATCGTGATTGGGCGCTACGCGGAGAATACGGCGTAAGCGGACGGCGACTATTCTTTCTTGGGAGCGGAAATGCCCATCTGCGGGTCGATCGCGTCGAGATAAGCCTGCATTTTCGCTTTTGCATCGGTGGGCATACCTGTGAATTCGATACCATTTCCTACTCCGGGATCGCAGGTTCGGACGACTGCCGTGATGTTGATGTGGTCGGAATCCAGCCAGAAGTCCACGCGCAAAACCGTCCCAATCGGCAAGGGAAGCATGGTTTCGACGTAACATCCGTTGCCGCTAACGTCGGTGGCGTTGATCCGCGTTGGCGCTTTGACTCGTTCGTCGCGCAGTTCCAGAGGCAGTTTGATCTTGTGCCGAGGATAGCGGCGGCGACTGGAAGGCGAAATCTTGACGGTGGCGCCGTCTAGCGGAAGATAGTTCTTCCAAGGGCATTCTTGATCGACTAACAACTTGATACCAACCTGGTTCTTCTTGATGGCGCCGGTATTGACTGCCCAGATCACAGTGCAGCGGGCCTTTTTTTCGTCGCACTGGACGCCGACTACATCGCCAATCTTGAGATCGTGATCGACGCCGCTGATGAGCGCGCCTTCGCTGCTGATGTTTTGAGCGCGCGCGTGCTGGGAAAACGCACGTCCTTCCGCGCTCATGCCCCAGATTCGCACGGGCAAGTCCACACTGAGACGCGGTTCTTTCGGTTGTTCGGTCATGGATAATTTAGCCGGTGGTGCACATGCACCAAGGCGCTACATCATAGTAAACCCGGCATGAAGAGCAATAGCATCATTACTTTGGTTCCGGGCGGTCAGGGCGGCGCTCGGCCAAGTCGCGATAGGTGATGACACGAATCTTCTGTTGTTCGAGAAAGTTCTTCAGGTCGACGGATGTCAGCAGCAGACGCTCCTGATCGCGAGCCTGAAGCAATCGGGTGCGTGCAGCCCGCAGATCGGGGTCGGTGTAGCCCGGATGACAGACCAACTCCCAGGTTCCTTCGGGCAGGTTAGAAATCGCCTGATGTAGCAAGCGGGCATCAAGCAGGCCAGTTTCGATTACTCCAATCACGCCGTCCGGAGTAAGCAGGCCGGCGCGTTTGGTCAACTGGTGGAATTGGCGGGAAAAAGTGTGGAGCAGACGCACTTGACCATACCGCTTGAGCAGTGCTCGATTCCCGGCGAACTGGCGAGGCGAAATGCCTTTCGTGGGAACAAAGGGGTTGCGGATCGCGGGTACGCCGCAAATCCGTGCGGCCCGCACCATGGCGAGAAGCACCTCGGGAAAAACGTGAGCGTGTTTGTGGGAGTCGAGGTGCGAGACCACGATGCCTGCTGCCTGGATTTTCCGGATCTGTGCCGTGATTTCTTCGACGAGTTGGTCGCGATCAAAGCCACCCAGCGTGGCTCGCGCAGCGAATGCGGAGAGGCTGGCGTGAAAGCGTTGGGGTTCCGACGAGCGGATGGCGAGCAGCGTGTCGAGGCCAGCGGAGGAGGACACGGGTGCGCCGTCTACGAGGACGACGTGGCAGCCAACGGAGAGTTTCGGCAGCGATTTCGAGGCTTGGACTGCGTCGGCGAAAGCAGCGCCGTTCGCCATCAGCGTGGCTGACGATACGACTCCATCGTCATGACATTCGGCGACGGCGCGATTGACGCCCGCAGTCAGGCCGAAGTCATCCGCGTTCACGATGAGCTGCCGCATTTAAAAAGTGTAACAGGGAGAATGAGTGCGGATTGCGATGTGGCGAGTCGCTCCGCGGGGAATCCGTGCCGCAATCGGGAGGGCTCTACGAATTTGACCGGCAGGGAAGTGTCCAGTATTCTCAGCTTACGTTCCGGGAGAGCGTCTGCGCTGATGAATCGCGTCCCCGAATGACCCCGTCGGTGAAAGTTGCCGTTCTGGTCCGACCGAACGGGCGGTTAGCTCAGCTGGTTAGAGCGCCTGCCTTACAAGCAGGAGGTCGCAGGTTCGAGCCCTGCACTGCCCACCACTCATTCTCGATAATCTCTGCTTTTTGTGTGGTTATAGTTCTGCCCATGTGATTTCCTGTGCAGGCGGGAAAATGTGTCATCGTGTAGTTGTGTTTTGCTGCAAATCCCTTGGTGGGCGGGCGATCATGAGTGACTCCTTCTTTCTCCGGTTGGCGATAGTTCTTGCGATTGGCGCTGCGCTGTCATTTTCTGCCGCTCAGCAGGCTGCGGTCACGGTCACGATTACGCCGAATTACAAGGCGATCCTGCCCGGGCAGAAGATTCAGTTTTCAGCGGCGGTCGGGGGTGGCGGCAACCCTGGGGTTACGTGGCAAGTCAACAACATCGTGGGCGGCTCGTCTGCGGTGGGCACGATCACCAAGAAAGGGCGATTCACGGCACCGGCGACTATTCCTTCGCCGGCGATTGTGAATGTCACAGCGGTATCGCAGGCGCAGCCGACTGTGAGCGCCACCGCGACTCTTACCATGATGGCGCAGGGGGCAAGCGGTTCGACCTACTACGTGGCTAGCACGGGCAGTGACAACAACAACGGAAGTTTATCCGCGCCCTGGCAGCATATTCAGTACGCTGCCAATCAGGCGCACGCCGGAGATACGGTGTACGCCCGCGGCGGGATCTATAACGAACTGGTTTCGTTTCCCGCATCGGGCTCGGCTGCGGCTGGTTTCATCACGTTCTCGAGCTATCCGGGAGAGTTGGCAACACTCGACGGAACTGGCCTCAGTATTCCGGGAGGGCAATGGGGACTGGTCACGATTGTGGATCAAAGCTACCTCGTGATCAATGGTTTTGAAGTGCGGAACTACAAGACGGATTCAAGGGCAGATGTTCCGATCGGCATCTATGTGAGCGGTGCAGGCACCAATGTTCAGATCGTCAATAACCATATTCACGACATCGTGACGACCGCTACGGGCTGCGGGGCGAACGCGTTTGGGCTGACTGTTTACGGAACGAAAGCTCCGGATTCGATCAACAACATCGCCATCAGCGGCAATGAACTGGACAACCTGGTATTGGGCTGTAGCGAGACGCTTTCGCTCGATGGCAACGTGACCAACTTTGCCGTGACCAGCAACGTTGTGCATGACAGTAACAACATCGCGATTGGGGCGATTGGGTTCGAGAAGGTATCACCGCAGGTCGCCTATGATCAGGCGCGCAATGGCGAGATTCGTGGCAACACCGTCTACAACATCAGTTCCTACGGGAATCCGGCGTATGGAAAGCAGTATGCGGCGGACGGGATTTATGTGGATGGTGGCACGCTGATTACGATCGAACAGAACTTGATCCATAACGTAGATTTGGGAATCGAGTTGGCGAGCGAGCACCACAACAAAAACACGACCTACGTTACGGCTCGCAACAACGTGATCTATGACGGAAATAGCGCGGGGATTTCGATTGGCGGCTACGCCGGCGGAGTCGGGGGCACGCAGAATTGCACGGTGGTGAACAACACCTTGTTTGGCAACGACACGAAGAAAACGGGCAGCGGGGAATTCCAGATTCAGTTTCACGCGTCGAACAATGTGTTTGAGAACAACATCCTCTACTCCACGTCGCAGGGACTCTTGATGAATGGGTTCGTGAAATCCCAGACGATCCCGGCCACGATTGACTACAACCTCTACTATTCAACGGTTGGCGAGGGTAGCGCCTCGTGGAATTACCAAGGCAAGACCTATCAAGGGTTTGCGAACTATCTGGCCCAGACAGGGAACGACAAACACTCTCCGGCATTCTCTGACCCTCTGTTTATGGCGACCGATGGGACGAATTTCGACTTGCAGTCAGGTTCGCCGGCTAGTGCGGTAGGTATCGATCTTGGTGCCGACATTGCAGGCAATGTGGACTTCAACGGCAACCCTCGCATTCGCAACGGATTGATTAATTTGGGCGCGTATGAGCAGTAAAAAGGGGGCGGTGATCTGGAACGCAAGTACCAGAGACCTTCGTCACAAATGGTTGTGAGGAGGTGCACAGCGCGGGCAACTTTCGCAGCGTAGGTTCAAAGATGAAGAGGAGGACCTACATGCGTCCGCTTAAAGCTGTACTTTTTGTTGTGGTTTTCGTCCTTTTACTGAATGTTGCTGCGTTTGCTGCCGATAACCCGATGGGAATTTCCGATCTCTATCGGATCAATTTTGTGGAGAAGGTGCGGGTCGCTGACACGCTCCTGCCTTCCGGAAACTATGAGATCCGACACGTGATGGAAGGTTCGGATCACATCATGATTTTCCACCAGGTTGGAGTTAGGAAGCCAGCGGAAGTGCGTGCGAAGTGCACCCTGGTTGCGTTGCCGGCGAAAGCTGCTGACGACCAGAAGATCTACGAACTCAATGCCTCGAGCGAGCGCGTTTTGCACGAACTGATATTCAAAGGCGACCGCGCAAAGCACGTTTTCTAGCCTGTTCTTGGATTGAACGAAGTGACGGGCGCGACAGTGGCGGTTTGCTATTGCCATTCGGTGCCCAGTAGGTGGGCATTTTCTATGCTGGGGGCGGCTTACTCCAAGAGCCGCCCCTTTGTCCTTGTTACCGGCGTGGGGCCGTAGCGCTTCTGAGTCCTTGCAAAAAGCCGAAAAAGGTCTAGAATTCAACGTCCTAGCTACCAGTGTGCATCTTTTGGCGCCCACGGTTCATCCAAAGTTGAGTGGAAGTGACTCAAGACGAAATTATGAGCGATCTTAGTACGACTATTCCTTACGATACGACTGGTCGGTCCCTGCCGATCCTGCCGGTGCGCGATACGGTGCTATTTCCCCATGCGGTGTTGCCGCTGACGGTCGGTCGCGAAAGTTCTGTACAGCTGATTAATTCCCTAGGGGATGACAAGACAATTGTGGTGGTGGCGCAGCGGGAAGCGCGCGTTGATTCGCCGCAACCGACCGACTTGTACACGGTGGGCACTCTGGCCGTAGTGCACAAAGTCGTGAAGATGCCGAACCAAAGCTTGTTTGTTTTCGCCGAAGGGTTGGAACGCGTACGGTTAGCGGATTTCGCGCAACTCACGCCCTTCATGCGGGCGCAAGTGGTACCGGTGCCGGAGACGATCCCGCCGAAAGATTCGGAAGTGGAAGCGTTACAGCGCAACGTGCTGACACTGTTCCAGCAGATTGTTGCGGGTTCGCCGACGCTTTCGGATGAGTTGTCGACAGTGGCGATGAATATTGAAGAGCCGGGACGGTTGGTGGATTTCATTGCGTCATCGCTGCCTTCGCTTTCAACGGCTGACAAGCAAGACACGCTGGAGACGACCGACGTTCGCGTCCGCCTCGAGAAGATCAATCATCACCTGGCAAAAGAACTGGAAGTACAGCAACTCCGCAACAAGATCCAGTCTGAGGTTCAGGATCGCGTGCAGCAGACGCAGCGCGAATACTATCTGCGCGAGCAGATGAAGGCGATTCAGAAGGAACTGGGTGAGCAGGATGAGGGTGCGCGAGACACGGAAGAGTTGAAGCAGAAGATCGAGTCGGCAGGGATGCCGGACGAAGTGAAGAAGGAAGCGCTGAAGGAATTGGGGCGCCTCTCGCGGATGTCGCCGATGGCGGCTGATTATTCGGTTACGCGGAACTATATCGAATGGCTGGCCGTGTTGCCGTGGCAGAAGACGTCGGGTCAGGAGATCGAGATTCCCAAAGCGAAGGAGATTCTCGACGCTGACCACTACGATCTGCAAAAGGTAAAAGACCGCATTCTCGACTATCTTTCCGTGCGGCGTTTGAAGCCAAACATGAAGGGACCGATTCTTTGCTTTGTGGGACCTCCCGGAGTAGGAAAGACTTCTTTGGGCAAGTCAATTGCTCGAGCGCTGGGACGCAAGTTTACGCGATTGTCGCTGGGTGGCGTGCACGACGAAGCGGAAATTCGCGGACATCGCCGTACGTACATCGGGGCGCTGCCAGGTCAGATTATTCAGGGCATCCGACGAGCCGAGACGAAGGATCCAGTGTTCATGCTCGACGAAATCGACAAGGTGGGACGAGACTTTCGTGGCGATCCAGCATCGGCATTGCTCGAGGCGCTCGATCCGGAGCAGAATGCGACGTTCCGCGATAACTATCTGGACGTGACGTTCGATTTATCGAAGGTGCTCTTTATCACGACCGCGAACATGCTCGATCCAATCGCGGAGCCTTTGCGCGATCGTATGGAGATCATCGAACTGCAGGGCTACACCGAGGAAGAGAAGATTCACATCTCGTTCCAGTATCTGATTCCGCGGCAAATTGACGAAAATGGAATCACGCCGGAGCAGATTGAGTTTCCGGAAGAGTCGGTGAGCTACGTGATCCGGCACTACACGCGGGAGGCGGGCGTGCGTAATCTGGAACGGACGATCGGAACGATCTGCCGTAAACAGGCACGGCGACTGGCGGAAGGCAAGACCGAGAAGTTGGTCGTGACCAAGGAGATCATCCAAGAGTTCTTGGGTGGCATCAAGATCCGCAGCGAAGGCGAGATTGCCGAGCGCACGAAGCGAGCCGGTGTGGTGGTTGGCCTGGCGTGGACGCCATCGGGCGGCGACGTGTTGTTTGTCGAAGCAAACCAAATGAAAGGCAAAGGCGGGCTCACGATCACAGGTCAGATTCAGGACGTGATGCGAGAGTCCATGCAGGCCGGTTTGAGCTGGGTACGTTCCAACGCGAAGCAGTTGGGGATCGACGATGAATTCTTTGCCAATCATGACATCCACATTCACGTGCCGGCAGGGGCGATTCCTAAGGATGGACCGTCGGCGGGTGTAACGATCGTGACGGCTCTTGTTTCATTGTTGACCGGGAAGCAGGTTCGTCCCCTGACCGCGATGACGGGTGAAATCACCCTGAGTGGTAACGTGCTTCCGGTCGGTGGGATCAAGGAAAAAGTGCTGGCGGCGAAGCGAGCCGGAGTGCACGACGTGATTCTGCCGGCGGACAACAAGACGAACGTGGATGAGGATCTGACGCCGGAGCAACTGGTCGGACTCACGCCACACTACGTCAAGACGATCGATGAGGTTCTGGAATTCGCGATGCCGAGTTCGCCACGAGAAGAACGGCAGGACGCGGAGGAGCGGGAGAAAGTGCTGAGCAACTAGGCAGGTCTCAGTTCCTCGTTCTCAGTTCTCAGAAAAAGCTTGTTGATTCCAGCCTCGATTCGGGGCTGGAATTTTTATTGGTGCGTCATTTATTTGGACGTTTGGGTGGGGACAACGCCTGGAGAAGTGATTGAAAGTCCGCGGGCGGTTTGGAATCGATCGAAAACGTTGTTCCCGAGCGGGGATGGATGAACTCCAGGTGGGTGGCGTGAAGGGCTACGCGTCCGATGCGCTTTTCCTCGGCTTCTTTCGGCTGATACTTCCGGTCGCCGATGACAGGATGACCGATCGCGGAAAACTGGACGCGAATCTGGTTCTGTAACCCTGTGATCAAGGTGACACGAACTAGCGTCGCAGCCCGGAGGCGGCGCTGGATTGAGTAGTGAAGTTCGGCACGAGTCGCCTCCCGCTCGTCTTCGGTTGCTGGTATCTGAAACATGCCCTGCCGGCGAAAGTAGTGGACCAAGGTTTCTTCTTTTGGACCCGGTGGGGAAGTGAAGTGCCCGCGCACGACCGCCAGGTATTGTCGAAGGGGAGTGTGACTGAGGAACTGCCGCACAAGGTTATCGCGGTCGCCGGCGGTTTTGGCAAAGAGCAGCACTCCGGACGTGAAGCGATCGATGCGGTGAACGACGAACGCTTTCTGCCGTTTGGTTTTGAGTTCATCGGACAGCAAGGACCACGCCGAGGCCGTCACGGAATTCTGTATCGGGACGGCTACCAACCCGGGCGGCTTGTCTACGACGACGATCGCGTCGTCTTCATACATGATTTCGAGGGCGCGGGAAAAACGCGGCGCTCGCCAGTGGTGATCTCTCCGAGGTTTACTGCTTTTCTTTTTCACTTGTGGGGTTCTGCGAGCCTGCCCAAATTCTAACCCAGTTATGAGGGCAGGAGTGGGGACGCGATGATTTCGTGGCGCTAGAAGAATTCCGGCAAAGAAGCGACAATGGTTCGCGTTGGAAAGGAGGGGCAGTGGGAGCGAGTCCTAGTGCGAAGCCGGAAGGGAAAACAGATCGCCCAAAGCCAAAACTCGGCCTGCGCGCGTGGATGGAACGCGTGTTGGTGGAGTGTGACCGCGCGGCGGAGGGGCTTGATGCGGACCCCGTCCATGATCTGCGTGTCGCTTTGCGGCGTTGTCGTTCGCTCGCTGATGGCCTGATCGCGATGGATCCCGATCCGGCTTGGAAGGAAATGAAGAAGGCGGGCAAGAAACTGTTTCAGGCTCTCGGTGAATTGCGCGACATGCAGGTGATGCAGGAATGGATTGAGAAGCTGAGTTGTGCGGCGGAGAAAGACGCGGCAAGCCGCGTCTCTACGGATAATCGGGCCGATCCGGTGGTCGTAAAGTTGCTAAACCATGTGCACGCGCGAGAAGCCGAGTGCAAGCAGTTGGCATGGAAGGATCTCGAGCAATTCGACCGGAAGAAGTGGCGGCAGTGGAGCCGGATGCTGCCCGGGCGGGCATCGCGTGTGCGCGCGGGGAGCGTGGCCTATCAGCATCTAGCGGTCGAGAAATGGACCGCGGCGTATGAGTTGCACAAGCGGGCGATACGGACACGTTCGCAGGTCGCACTGCATGACTTGCGGATCGGCATCAAGCGGTTTCGATACACGGTTGAGAACTTCCTTCCGGCACAGCATACGCAGTGGGGCGGAGACCTGAAGGAGTTACAGGATCTTCTGGGGGAAGTACACGATCTTGATGTTTTGTGGGCGACCGCGATAGAGATACAGGCATTCCCGGATGTGGAGAGCCGTACTCGCTGGCGAGATCGGATCACGCAGGAGCGCAAAAAACGGGTGGACCGATATCGGGAGAAGATGGTCGGGAAAGATTCTCTGTGGCGGGTGTGGCGCGCGGTGTTGCCGTCGGGGCCATCACTGCGCGCGGCTGCGATGAACCGACTGCAGGTTTGGGCGGGATTTGTTGATCCGGATTTCGCACATGCAAAGCGGGTAGGGTTCCTCGCGTTGTCTTTGTACGACGGGTTAACGAAGGCTGGTTTGATTGTGCCAGATGCAGAGCATGATTCACGAGCTTTGTTGCAAGCTGCATCCTGGCTGCATGACGTGGGACGAGCGAAAGGGAACGAGAATCACGAGAAAGAATCGTTCCGTCGAATCCGGAAACTGGCCCGACCCCTGGGTTGGAGTGCACGTGAGTTGGAGTTGACCGCAGTTGTGGCGAGATATCATCGCGGGGCTCTGCCGCGTCCTCGTTCCAAGACCATGCAAAGTTTGGAATTGGGCGAACGGCGCGTGGCGATGCAATTGGCGGGACTGTTGCGATTGGCGAATGCGCTGGATCCGCGAAACGGAACGGCACCGAAGCTCGAGGTGGAAGCGCGCGATCACTTCGTGGTCGTGCATTCGACTGGATATGCGCCGCTGGAGCGGTCTGCGGAGGATGTGGCGGCGGCGCGACATTTGCTGGAAACTGTTCTAAGAATGCCCGTAATGCTGAAGCCACTGCGCGTGGCGAATCCGGGAAATCGACTTGCCAGCCACTAATCGTCGAATTCCTCCAGGTCGGCAAGGCCTAGACGAGACTTCTTCAAAAAGCGGATGTGGGCCAGTGCCTCATCAAGTTCGTTGCGTTCGGCAGGATGATTCGAAGATTCCATCAGCGATTCGCGTCGAGTGCGGATAGCGGCTTCCGCGATTTCGATGTGCCTGAAGAGTGCTTCGGTGTGAGCTTCCTGGAGAACAGACTGATAGTGCTGGCGCCAGTCATCACTCAGTGTGGGCGTCGATGTGTGAATCCGGTGAAGGGGTTCCAAAAGTACCTCCATTCGGTGGAAGTGATCGGTTCACAAGAGACCGTCTCTAGCTGGGCCCGGCGGAGAGTTGTGGAAGGACGAAACAGTGTACACCCAAAATGTTCGATAGCGAACAAAGTAGTGCGTGGTATCGGCACTATTGCAGATGAAAGCAGGCACCAAGACTAAGAGGACGAGGGACAAACCCAGTGCTGGCGCCTGATTGGAAAAACGTGCGCCAGCGTACGCTCCAGGGTGTACGATGGGACAGACAAGAGCACGCGAGTAGCAGTAGTGTTACAGCGTCGCGTCTAGCATCTTTCCGCCGCGGCCCGCAGGGGCGGCGGTTCCTTGCGAGATTCTACAACGTTGTGGCTGGCAAGGAGCCATCATCCGTAAGCAAGCGAAACGTCCGCTCACGCGGCTGCCTCATTCTCCGTCCGAAATTCTTCCCTATTTCGATTTAGACGGGAACCGAATTTACAATGAAATTCTTCTTTCGCTTCCATCCCGAGAGCGTGACGTTGTGTTCCGTGAAGTCGAGTTTGTGCGACTCAAAGGCAGGCAACTGCTTCACGAAGTCGGCGACACACTGAAGTCCGCTTATTTCTGCAATGAGGGAATGATCTCCATTCTAAGTGTTTTTCCCGATGGCACCGGCGTAGAGGTGGGATTGGTGGGCAAGGAAGGCTTCGTCGGTCTGCCGCTGATCGCTGGATTCCGCTCAGCGGCGACGCGGGCGGTGGTGCAGATGGAAGCCACGGCCTTCCGTTTGGATGCGCGCGCACTGGAGAACCTGATCACCCAATGCCCCAGACTGGAAGACAAACTGCAGCAGTTTTCGCAGATTGCCGGAATGGAAGTTACCCACATTGCCTCCTGCAACCGGTTGCATGAGGTGGAAGAGCGCTTGGCGCGGTGGTTGTTGATGTGTGCGGATCGAGTGGGCACGACCGCACTACCGCTCACCCAGGAATTGTTGGCACAGATGCTGGGAACACGCCGTTCCAGCGTAACAATCGCCGCAGGCGTGCTGCAGAAGGCGGGATTGATTTCCTATTCTCGCGGGAATCTTAACATCGACAACCGGTTTCAACTGGAAGAAGCGGCTTGCATTTGTTACAAGCTGATGCGCGAACAGACGTTGAAGTGGAACGGCGAAGTGAATTCGCGCCCGTCGTAGGGTCAAGTGATTCGCCCGTTCGCAGGCTCTCCGTACTTTAGGGGTGCGGGTTCCCGCGCAGGTATTCTTCCATCGACTTCCGGTTGGGACGAATCGAAATACGTCCGTACAGAAGCTTTCTGAGAATTGGATCAGGGCGCAAATACCAACTTGCCCAACCCAGGGGCGAGTCTCCGTGCATGTCTTTCGCATCGATCTGCGCTCCCGCGTCAAGGAGCATTTGAATCGTTTCTTCGCGGGCGAAGGCGGCGGCTCGATGGAGGGACGTCTCTCCTTTCGTCAAGCAATCGCGCATGAAGGCGCCGGTTTCGGCCGCGGGTTTGGTGGCACGATTCGGATCCGCGCCGCCGCCCAGGAGAACCTTGACCACGAGATTCTGACTCGGTCGGTGAGACGACAATGCCGAGTGCAAGGGCGTTTCTCCGGAGTCAGGATCTGATGAGTTGACGTCAGCGCCACTCTCAATCAAAAACTGGCAAAGCTGCCAGTGACCGTGGAAGGCAGCGCCATTGAGGCCGAGGTCATCGCCTAGCGATTGGAGTGTTTCACCATGTGCGAGCAGAAACTTTATTGCGGACACGTCTCCGTAGTAAGCGCACCACTGCAATAGGGAGGTGCCGTCGTTGTCCTGGGATTTCGCGGAATTTCCCTGGTTAATGTAGTCGAATACCAAGTCGGTGCGTCCGTTTGCAATGCGATCCATCATGATGACCCTCTGGAAGGGAGTGAATGTCGTGCCAGTTGCCAGTACTTGCGGTTCCCCGTGGTGAGTGATTCTCGCACAGTTCTGTCGAGCGCAAGATGACAGCGCTTGCACATTTGTTGTTTGATGAGAGGGCACAAATTTAGCGAACGGACGAGGAGCGTTATGGATCCGGCGAAAGAGAACGGCAAAGCGGGAATGGGAACGCGGGCGGTCTGGTCGGGAGAGTGTGGTGAACGCTGGGCAGGCGCAACGCAGGTGCCCGTGGCGCTGAGCGTTTCCTTTGGCTACGAGACGGTCGAGGAATGGCTAGAGGTCGCGTTGGGCAAGAAGTCGGGCTACATCTACGGACGGAATACCAATCCTACCGTTGCGGCGTTTGAAGAAAAGGTTAGAGATCTTGAGGGTGCCGAAGCGGCGACCAGTTTCGCCAGCGGCATGGCCGCTATCAGCAATACGCTGTTCACTCTGCTCTCTCCTGGGGATCGCGTCGTTTCGATCAACGATACCTACGGCGGGACGAACAAGCTCTTTATCGAGTTCATGCCTCGCTTTCAAATCCAAGTGAAGCTTTGCGACACGACCGATCACGCGGCCATCGAAGCTGAGATCGCGCGTGGCTGCAAGGTTGTGTACCTCGAAACGCCGACCAATCCGACCATCAAGGTGGTGGACATTGCACGGCTGGCTGCTGCAGGGAAGCGGCAAGGAGCGACGGTTCTGGTGGACAACACGTTCGCGACGCCCATCAATCAGAGACCTCTGGAACTGGGCGCCGATCTGGTGATGCACAGCGCGACGAAATTCCTGGGTGGCCACGCCGATGCGCTCGGCGGTGTTGTGTGTGGAAGCAGGGAATTGGTCAGCCGCATTTACCATTACCGGGAAATCAACGGTGCCTGCCTGGAGCCGATGTCAGCATATCTGCTTTTGCGGGGAATGAAGACGCTGCATTTGCGGGTACGGCAGCAAAACCAAAGCGCGTTACGGATCGCACAATTTCTTGAAGCACATCCTCGCGTCGCGAAAGTCTTTTACCCGGGATTGGCGTCGCACGAGAATCATGAAGTAGCTCGCCGGCAGATGACGGGATTCGGAGGAGTTTTAAGTTTCGCCTTGCACGGCGGATTCGACGAGGTGAAGGAATTTCTGCCACGGCTGCGTTACGTGAATCTGGCGGCCAATCTGGGTGCGGTGGAGACGGTGGCGGGTCCGCCCGCAACCACCAGCCATGTTGAGTCATCGGTCGAAGAGCGCGCGGCTAGCGGGATTCCCGAGGCGCTGATTCGCTACTCGGTGGGGATTGAGGACACGGAAGATCTGATCGCCGATCTGCGGCAGGCGCTGGACAGCGGTAGAAGATAGTACGGTAACTGCGCAGGCACTTCTCAGAATCGCGAATCTTCTTCAAGCTGTTGATGTGACTCACGCAAAACTAGTGGATATGGCAGTTGCCTGGCTGCGCCGGTACCGGTGCGGCGTGGTGTTGTCCGAGCAGGCCTGCGTCAGCGGCGAGACGCCGGATGCGCTGGGCTGGAAGAAGAAGTGCCACTCGGTGTTGGTCGAATGCAAAGCGTCGCGGGCAGATTTCCTGGCGGACCGAGCCAAGCCGTGGCGGGAACAACCGGAGACAGGTGTTGGCTGCGAGCGGTTTTATCTGGCGCCTCGCGGATTGATCAAGGCCGAGGAACTACCCAAGGGATGGGGATTGCTGGAAGTGACCGGGCGAGAGATTGAAACGGTGCGGCGCTCGTCAAAGAACTTTCGATCGGCGGAAGGGTTCGAGTATGAGATGAACCTGTTGCTGGCAAGTTTGCGTCGAGTTGAGGTTCGAATTGAGCCGCAAAGCATCACCGATTTCCTGAAGTGGAAGAACCGGATGGTGGAATACAACGGTGGGGCACTGCCGGAGGGAATGGTTGAAGCGGAGCGGGAAGAGAACCTGTTTCTGGAGCCGGAACAACTGGAACCTGTCAATGGAGATTGAAAAAATGAAACCGGGCGATTTGCCCGGTTTCGTAGCGTCGGCTGAGATGCGGTTACATCGCAGCCGGCAGCGGCTGGTCTGAGATTGATCGGACGCCATTGGAGTCCGGCTTTTCATCTCGCACCAGCGAAGTCAAAGGAGCGAGGTACGGTGGAGAGAGCAAATAGAGTTCCAGCAGGCTCTCTAACGTTACGTTTTCACTATTCTACTTAAGTGGTTGATTCTTAAGACACGAAAGTCTCGTTTCTCTGGCGAATGTCTAGTGAAAATCGAGAAGCTCTCTGGGGTGGGCTTCAAAATTCTGCACTCTGCCCATGCAACTTCGATCTCTATGGGGCGCGTCGCACGACGAAACCAAATCAACACGGGAACAAAAAAGAGAGTAACGAGTTCATTACCCCTCAGGAGTGTTGTCAGCATCTTGTCAAAAGGCTTGAGCGGTACTAGAACCGCTCTGTGAGCGGGGAAAGGTGACGGAATGACCGGTGCCCAGTTTGACAACTATCCCCCACTTTCGCGGGATGGAATGACTGTCCGATTAATTTACACTGGCGTCAGGGTTGTCATGGCTTTGGGGGGATGTTGTGGTCGGAGCCGAACGCTGAATGGATAATGGGATTCCGGTAAGTGTGGGAGAAAAACGGCAGACTGACGAGAAAAGGCTGAAGAAGCCTTACTCGAAGCCGGCATTCCGATTTGAACGTGTCTTTGAAACCCAGGCGCTCGCTTGTGGCAAGCTCAGCGTAACCCAGGCGCATTGCAGGTTCACCCGAAAGACCTCCTAGTTTCTTCCTTCAGGTCCGGGCGCCGTGCCAGTGCGATTCATGAGCCGGATGGTTACCTTGGTAAGAGGAATGACTACACTTTCGTAGCAACTGGCTCGGCCAAAACTGGCATAAACTTTAGACATCCAACGAACCTGAGTGTAGTCGGCGATTACGTAAGACTGGTCGGAACGGGATCGGGGAATTCTTGGTTCGCGAAGAGGGTGCCGTATGGTGGACGCGTCGAAAACACGGACGAAGGGTTATCTGGGACTGTTGTTCAGCGTAATGCTGCTGGCAGGGCGGTCGCACGGTCAGGCTGCTTCAGCGGCGGATATAGATGGCGGGAGGGCGGAGATTGCCACTCCAGCGACGAATTTGGGGTATCCCGAGGATTGGAGCTCGCACCACCTGGTGATGGCAGGCGGAAGTGCGGAACGCGCCCTTGCCATGGGTTCAAAGGACCCGCGCTACGTCTACAACATGGTGATGCACCAGACGGCGGTGAACAACGCAAGACTTGCTCTCAGGCGGGGTCAAAAGAAGATTAAGGTCGATTGGGCAGTTTCGCTGGAAAATGGTTTTGTACCGCAAGACCAGAGCCCCGCGAAGTATCGGTTCACGACCAATGGACAGAACTGCAATACCGATTACCTGTTGCTGGCTTTGAATGTCACGGTCACTCCGGTCACGCAAGCCAACGTTGTCGGGATCAACAACCTCTATACAACATCTACGGCAGGTTGCAATGCGGGAAAGCCTTGGGTCTCGTTCGCCTACAACACGGTGACCAACAGCGGACAGATTCTGACCTCACCGACGCTTTCGGTGGATGGGACGAAAGCAACGTTTGTCGAGAGCTCGGCGTCGGGTTCGTACCTGCATATTCTGGTTCTCCCCAGCCCAATTCCGGTGCCACCGGCGCAGCAGGGAAATGTAATTGCGCCGTTGAAGCCGACGACCTGCACGAAACCGACGACGCCCGGTTGCATGGTTACGCTGAAGTTCTCCAATACATCGGATTCAAATTCTGCCCCGTGGGTGGATTACAACTCTGATACCGTCTATGTGGGCGATGACAATGGCAAACTCTACAAGATCCAGCCGATTTTTGGAGGAGGCACGCCTGCCGTCATCAATGATACGAACTGGCCGGTTTCAGTGTCGACGTCGGGAAACAGGATCGTGACCGATCCGATTGTGGATGTCACTTCCAACCGAATCTTCATGGGAGACATGAACGGGTACATCTATGGGATTAGCCTGAGCGCTCCTGCAAAGACATACGCAGCCCGAACGGCGATCGGGTGGGTGGGGCATGGAGCGGGTACGAGCGTGGTGGACGGGCCGATTGTGGTCAGCGACCCGTCGAATCCCGGGACGAATCAGGTGTTTGCATTCACAGGATGCAGTGTTGTGGTGGGAATCGGCGGCGCGATCAGCCAGGTGCCCGCGAATTTTACTTCGTCCACCTCCTGCGCGAATCGGACCGGTTGTACGACCGTGGACCTCGGGTCCAGCGATGGCCAGGGAAATTGCACCACGGCGAACGCGCACAACGGAACATTCGATAATGCGTTCTGGTTAAATGGAACGGCTAGCGGTCACATGATGGGATGTGGGTTTGCGAATGCGGGTGGCGTTGCTTCGACTCCGCAGATGTACTTCTTTCCATTTACTGCCGCGCACCAGATTACATCGACGGGGATGACTGGGTGGTCGATCAATAGTTCGACGGCGGATGAGTGTTCGCCCTTAACCGAGTTTTACGATGGAACCACCGATCGCGCTTTCTTCGGAGTGGGCGGCCGCACTTTGGATGGCTTTATCGAAAGTTCCGTTCTTACCAGTTCCGCATCGACAGCAAACTGCTCGAATCCGCCCACGTCGAGCTGCGTGACGGCCCCGATTGCCCTGGGTGGGACCAGCGCCATCGTGATTGACAATGCCGTTTCCGGGGGAGGAACCAATCTCTATTTCACCACGCTCGCGCCGGGATCGGTGAATGGACAGAAGTGCAACGTTGCGGGCGGCACGGCGAATCCGTATTGTGCGGTGCAGTTGACGCAGGCTGGCTTGCAGTAGGGGAGTTTTTGCGTTGAGTTCTGCGCCAATTCTCTGAGTCGGGCCGCGCCCATGATCGGCGGCGACGCTTACATCTCGCGGCGGCCTTCCATCGCTTTCAGCATCGTGACTTCATCGGTGTATTCGATGTCGCTGCCCACCGGTATTCCCATCGCAATCCGTGTCACCTTCAGGCCCTGCCGTCGCAGTTGCTGCGCGATATAGGTCGCGGTTGCTTCACCCTCGACCGTCGGATTCGTGGCCAGGATCACTTCCTCAATCTCTCCCTTGGCTACGCGGCTGATTAGATTGCCGATTCGAAGTTGGTCTGGGCCGACGCCGTGAAGCGGCGACAGCGAGCCGTGCAGTACGTGATACGCACCGTTGAAGTGGCGTGTCTTTTCAACGGCAGCGATGTTGGTTGGCTCTTCCACGACGCAGACAAGTTTCTGATTGCGGGTCGGGCTGCTGCAATAGGTGCAAGGGTCCACGTCGGTGATGTTGTTGCAGATGGAGCATAGACGCAGGCTAGCCTTGACGTCGCGAATGGATGCGGCCAAGGCCTCGGCGTCGTCTTCGCTGGAGCGCAGAATGTGGAATGCGAGACGCTGTGCGCTCTTGTTGCCGACGCCCGGCAACTTCTTGAGTTCGTCAATGAGCCGGGTCATCGGCTCGGCAAACTTGGACATAGGGATTTTGTAATTTGGTAATCGGGTAAATTTGTAATTTCAGCCCACGCTGCTGGCTTATGCTATTGCGTTTCGAATCGCGAAATTGCGAAATTTCGAAATTACCAAATTACAAAATACCTCCGAGTCCACCCAGCATTCCGCCGAGGCTGGATTTCACTTCCTGATCTACTTTACGCGCGGCCTCATTCACCGCGGCCATGACCAGGTCTTGGAGCATTTCTACGTCGCCGGCTTTCACCGCTTCGGGATCGATGCGGATGCCGAGTACCTGCTTGCGGCCATCCATCTTGACGGTGACCGTACCACCGCCGGACGAAGCTTCGACGACGGTGCTTTCCATCTTCTTCTGCAGCATATCCGCCTGCTGCTTCGCCTGCGACATGATTTCCTGCAAATTGAATCCGGACATAGGGATATCTTGTAATTGTGCAATTTTGTAATTTGATAATTTCAAAACCTCGGTCTGCGTTTCATCCGGGACAAGCTTTTCAAATTGCAAAATTACCCGATTACCAGGTTACAAAATCCAGCTCATCCTTTCTCTCGATAATCGATTACGGTGCGAATTTCTGCGCCGAATTTCTCTTGCATGCGCTGTACGACTGGATCCTGTTCGGCGCGACTGCGAGCGCTTCCTGCGGGCGCTGCGCGACGTGTGGCATTGGCGGACTGTGCGGTGCCACCCGGAACGACCTGCACCTTTAACGCTCGGCCGGCCTGACCGCTCGCTGCGCCCGTCGCGATGCGTCGAGCTTCGGAGGTGAACGACATATCAATCATCGTCGTGGATGCGGCTACTTTTGCGATCAGGGAATTGCCTTCGAGCGACCATTCCGCGCCTTCCAGCATGGACACCAGCATGGGCTGATTGCTGAGAGCTGTAAGGACAGTTTCGCGCAGCGTAAGGGGGGTGGCGTCGGGTCGGGCCGGGGTTGGTGCCGGGCGCAGTGGTTCGGGCGCCACTTCCTCCACTGCAGGAGCGGCCGAACCCATAATGACTACATTCGAAGTGGTTGTGCTGGCGGGCTGAGGACGCGCCGCCATTGCGATATCTGGGCTAGCCTCGGCTTTTGGGACGCCCTTGCGGGCGGTGTCTGCCGCAAAAGGAGAGACGGAAGTCGAACGCGCTGGGGGATCAGGACGGCGAATGTCGGGCCGGGCGGGCGAATTGGATAGAGGACTTCCTGCTGGCGACGAGGCCAGGACAGGGCGGCCGGGTGCTGGTGAAGGTATTTGCGTTGAACTGGCGGTCACGTCACTCAGCAATTGTTCTAGCGGCAGCAAGCGCTGGGCGTGGGCCATTTTCAGGAGGCCGAGTTCGAGATGGAAGCGCTGCTCCTGCCGATAGCCAAGTTCGCCGTGGGTTCGGAGCATGATCTGCAAGTGGCGTGCGAGGTCTTCTTCGCTGAACAGTTCGGCAATGCGGCCAACACGCGCGCGCTCGTCGGACGAAACTTGCAGGAGTGGAGAATCGTTGCCGGCAATCTTGGCAACCGTGACGTTGCGCAGAAAACGAACCAGTTGACGCGCGAAATGAGTGGGGCTGTGGCCTTCGCCGAGCAGTTCGTCCACGAGCACCAGGATCTTCTCGCTGGCGCTTTCCGAGACCGCCTGCATCACGGTTTCGAGAGCGCTGGCCGGGGCAGCACCGATCAGGCCGCGCACGGAGTCGAGAGTGAGATGTTCAGCTGTCGAGGCAATCGCCTGATCGAGAATCGAAAGCGCGTCACGCATGGAGCCGTCGCCGGCTTCGGCTAACAAGGCGAGCGCATCATCGTCGGCCGTTATCTTTTCCTGCGCTGTGAGATCGCGCAGTTGTTGCAGGATGGCTTCAAACTTGACGGCGCGAAAACTGAAATGCTGGCAGCGCGAGCGGATGGTTTGTGGAATGTCCTCGGGCTGCGTCGTGGCCATCATGAAAATGATGTGGCTCGGCGGCTCCTCCAGCGTCTTGAGGAGGGCGTTGAAGGCGGCGTCGGTGATTTGGTGCGCCTCGTCGAGAATGTAGATCTTGAAGCGGTCGCGAGCGGGGCGGTAGCGGGCGGCGTCGCGGAGTTCGCGAATTTCGTCAATGCCGCGGTTGGTGGCGGCGTCGATCTCGATCACGTCCACGGAGTTGCCAGCGCGGATCTCGGTGCAGGAATCGCAGACGCCGCAAGGTTCAGTGGCGGGCTTATCCGTGGAACGGCAATTCAGCGCCATGGCGAGAATTCGCGCGACGGTGGTCTTGCCGATACCGCGATGGCCGCTGAAGATGTAGCCGTGGGCAATGCGCTCCTGAGAGATCGCATTTTGGAGTGTGCGGGTGACATGTTCCTGGCCGATTACATCGGAGAATTTTTGGGGACGGTATTTGCGCGCCAGGACCTGGTAGCTCATCGAGAGTTTTGATTATACAGGGACGCGGATGGAGACATTGAATCACTGAATCATTGAGCGATTGTTTCGCCTGAGAGCGTCCGGGCGGGGGTTGTCGAGAGTGTCTTCGTGTCTCAATGATTCAATCCCGCAATGACCCGATGGTTTGGTTGAGCTACACTCTGTAGACCGATTTTTCAGGCATGGAGAAGGTGTAAATATGCAATTGAGAATGAGCACGCGAACTCTAGATGGGGCGATGGTTGTGGATTGCAGCGGGCGACTGGTGTTCGGAGAAGAGTCGGCTAGCCTGCGAGACACCGTCAAGAAGCTTTTGGCGGAATCTCCAAAAGTTGTGTTGAATCTGCACGACATCAATCAGATCGATAGCGGCGGCCTAGGCACGTTGGTCTCTCTGTTTACCACGGCGCGCAGTGCCGGCGGCGCGATCAAACTTGCCCGCCTGAGCCAGCGTGTCGGGGACTTGTTGCAGGTGACCAAGCTGTTTACGATTTTTGAAGTCTTTGACGATGAAGAGAAGGCCGCGAAGTCATTCAACAAGACTGCCGCCTAAATGGAACGGGCCTCTTGCGAGGCCCGGTTCTTCGAAAGTTACTAGTCGCGAGCAGGCTTGAGTCTTCAACCTGACTCAGTTCAAATCCGAAAGTATCATGGGCTGGCCTGAGAGTTCTCCGCCGCCCGGAATATCCACCAATACGATGGTTCGAATCGACCCACTGTTCAACGTGAAGGGGTACGTTACGAACGGAATCGTCTCCCCATTTGCAGTGACGAAAATCGTATATGGCGTGCCGTTGGCTTCGGCTCCTTCAGGGATATAGGCGCTCGCTGCACCAAATTGCAGTGAGGGCACCGTGGGAGTGCCGTTGATGCCTGTGCCTGCGGGTTCGATGTATATATCCACGCCGTTCGATGCGTCGAGTCCGACAGGCGCGCTCGGCGAGGCATGAACAAATCGGAATGAGCCGTTGCCTGAGGCTGGGGCCGTGTTGTTATCCGTTTTCAGAAAGACCGATGGAGCGTAGGTGTTTGTTCCCTGGTATCGACCCATCAAGAAGACGGTGTACTTTGTGCCGCTACTTAGATTCAGCGAAGAACTGCTGATGACCGGAGTGGTGGTGCCGGTTTGGAAAACCGCGATTGGATCGGCGCCGGAACCGATGGACTTGTATCCGCTCGATGGTTCCGTGGCCTCGAAGCCTACGTTCGTAAAGACGTTGGATCCATTCACGGAAATGTCGAAGTTAACCGGCGAATCTGGAATGGTCTGGACTACTCGATATTGTGAAGTCGTCGAGCCGCAACTGGCCGCGAATGCGGCGAGTGCGAAAAGGGTGAGGGCGGAAGACACAAGCTGGATTACTCGGGGCATACTTAATCACTCCAATGGCATTTATGTTGTAGGCAAGTCGGTGTGATGCCCGAATCTTAACGTTTGGTTTTACCAAGCAGTGTAAATTTTTGTAGAGTTTGTTTTCGCGGCTTGTGGGAAAACGGCAGTGGCTTGCGCACGAGCTCTATTGCAGAGTTGAAACAAGGATGGCTGGAAGAAGAATGCGACCGCGGAAATCGGTGAAGAAGAATACCTCGGATGATAAAACGGCTCGAGTAGTACGCGCGATTCGGGCGATACCTGCGGGGAAAGTTTCAAGCTATGGAGCCGTGGCCCGTGCTGCGGGCTGGGCTGGAGCGGCAAGGCAGGTAGTACAGATCCTGCGAAAGGTGCACGGATTGCCGTGGCAGCGCGTGGTTGGCTCAGGCGGAGCGATCAAGTTGCCGGGCGAGAGTGGCGCGGAGCAGCGCATCCGGTTGCGCATGGAGGGCGTTACGTTTCGAGGGGCGCGGGTGGATATGAAGCAGCATGAGCACAAGTTCGGTCGCTCGCGGCGAAAGTCGAAGGGATAGGGACGGATGCTTCGGCTATTACCTTCGTGACAGGCTGGACAGAGATTCGAAAGATAAGATCAAGAGGCTGGAGGGTCCTTGCGCAACTATCTGAGCCTTGTTCCGACACTCTTGTTTACGGCTTTTGCTCTGGTCGCTGTTTTTCGTGCGATTCGGTTTGTTCGACGGATTCGCGCCGTTGTGTCAGACGGTGCTATGGGTAAGACGATTCATCTCGATACGCCCGCCGGTGCGGTGGACATAAAACCGCGGACAGGTCGAGATCCTGCCCTGGCAGCTTTGCCTCTTTACCCGGGATCCTTGCCGTTCGAGCCTGAGAAACCGGGTTACGATGCGAGTTTCAATTTGTTTGGCCGTGCATTGGAACTTACCGCGGAGAAGTACTGGACTCCAGATGGCGCGGGGGCCGTGCGAGATTTTTTCGAACGCAGTCTACCGGGCTGGCAATGGGACCGACACTATGACGCTAGCGGCGACCGGCTGCGTCACGATGACGGTGTAACAAATCTTGCCATTACAATCCGGCGAGAAGGTGGCCGCACCATCATCGAACCGGCCGTGTCGAGGAAGACGAGTTCCAATGGCAGTCTGGGTCCGGTGATTTCGTCAGACTCCACTTACGGTGTGCTCCGGTAGTCTGCCTTCCAGTAAATCGAACAGGTTCATGGCAGGACAACGGAGGCCTATGAAGAAGCTGCCGAACAGGGCATAGACGGCGCTCACCTGATCGAAGCGCATTTCATAAATCAATTTCTTGAAGACGAGAGGATCGTCGGCGAACAGGTCCACGCCCCATTCCCAGTCGTCAAAGCCGATGGAGCCGCTGATAATCTGCTTGACCTCTCCAGCATAGCGGCGGCCGACCATGCCGTGCTCGCCCATCTGACGTTGGCGTTCTTCCATGGGCAACGTGTACCAGTTCTTGTCTTCTCCACGCAGCCGATTCATCGGATAAAAACAGAGATAACGATTCGGCGGCAGGGCGGGGAACAGGCGCGGCTTCATTGCTTCTTTCTGGCGCGCAATGGTTTCCTGAATTGCTTTCTTCCATTCCTCGGAGTGCGGCTCAATGTTGCGATCCGCTAGCGCCTTGTAGGTTTTAAGGCTCGATTCATAAAGCCCGAGTTCAATCACAGAAAGATAGGAAGTCGTGGGTTCCAGGAAATCGCTGAGAGACAGGCGGCTGAGATCGAGTTCGGCCTGGTTGAGCTGATCGAAGGTGTCGCGGAAGTGGACGAACAGCAAGTCGCCCTTGTGGCCGAGCATCGAGAAGAGCGCAGACTGGCCGCCGGGCTTGGTCTCCATCTGGGCGAGCAGCGCGGACGCTTCGGCGGCAATCTCTCGTCGCTTGTTCTCCGCCAGTGCTCGCCATGCGCTCCAGCGGAAACGCAACATCTGGTGAAGGGTGGCATAACCTTCCAGCGTAAGGGGGACAGCAGGCAGCGAAGCGGCATCAGCCGGAGCGTTCGGACGAACAGGATGCGTGGTTCCCATGCGAATGATTGTAGAGCGAAACGCCCTATGTCGGTGTTGTCGGAGGGGCAGGGTATCCGGCGTGCCACGGGTCTGTGATTGCTTGCGCACAGGGCAGTGTGCTACAAGCGCAGTATGCGGAAATGGAGTGGTGAGCGTCCCAAGCGGCGCAGGAAGGGTGCCGCGGGCCCTGCGAAGGATCCGGCGAACGCGCCTGAGCCGTTACAGCCAAAGTACTTTGAGGCCGACATTGCAGGCCAGCCTGCGCCTGCTGTAGTGGCGCACGAAGCTGAACGGGCGGAGGAAGCCGAGCCAGAATCTGAGCCGGAACCACAGGATGCGGCGGACGCTGCTGCTCCCGCCTCTGCCGATCAAGGTCTTCGACCCACGCGGCGGCGACGCCGGAGGGGCGGTCGCGGTCGATCACGGGGAGGTGCAGCTCAGGCTCCCGTGACGCCGGTTGAAACTGTGCCGCCGGCGGACGGCGACGCGATCGCCACGGAGCCGGTCGCGGCGGAGTTGTTGCCTCCTGCACCGGCGCGTGCCAAGCCGACGGAGCGGCCGATCAAAGGTGTTGTGACCCTCGCGATTGGACTTCCGGGTTCCGGCAAGACCACGTGGTTTAAGCGGCATGAGATTCGTCCGCTGTCGAGCGACATGATGCGGAGTTTGCTGTTTGACGATGTTCACGAGCAGCGGTTCCAGGATTTGGTCTTCTCGAATCTACGGTCGATGCTGAAAGCGCGGCTGATTGCTCGAAGACCCTCGAACTACGTGGATGCCACGAATCTGACTCCACAGGAGCGGCAGCATTGGATCAAGCTTGCCAAAGATTTTGGGTACGAGGTGCACGCGGTATTTTTCGACGTGCCGCTGGATGTATGTATTGAGCGTCACCAGCGTAGAGATCGGGTGGTGCCGGAAGACATCATGCGAAAGATGGCGGCGAAGTTAAAGGCGCCGGTGTTCGAAGAAGGATTCGCGAAAATCACAGTCGTGCGGGTGAAAAAGAAGGAATAGCGGGTTCGGACAGGCGGTCGTCCTACCTCCGCGGCTGAAGCCGTATTTTGAATGGAAGCGGGACCGCAGCGGTCAACCGCTGCCCCACCCAAGACTCGGTTCCCCGCAGGACCGCTGCTGTTCGCGAAGACTGTTGCTTGCCCCGTCCAGAACTCCTGCTCACCAACCAGACCTTCCGCGGAATCGCGCTTATGCACTGATGCACAAGCGCCGTTCTAACCCTTCAGATGAGGCAGCAATTCTTTGAATGCGGGAGCGCCCGAGGAACGAAGCAATTCGTAGATGATCATCTCGGTCGAAGATAGGATTGCGCCGGCGCTGCGCATGCGTTCGAGACCAACCTGCCAGTTAAATTCCGCTCGTGAACTGACGGCGTCGGAGGCAACGTGGACCATGTAGCCTTCGCGTAGAGCGCCAAGAGCCGTTTGCATCACGCAGATGTGGGTCTCCATCCCGCACAAAAGTAGAGTCGTACGGTGTCCGGGGAGGCGCTTGAGCAGGCTGCAGAAGACGTCGCTGCCGAAGCAGGAGAACATCAGTTTATCGGTGCTGGGTATGTCGGGAAGCAAAGAGGCGACTTCGGGGACCGTCCCGCCCAAACCCTTAGCGTATTGCGTGGTGACAAGAGACGGAATCTTCAAAATGCCAGCCAAGCGGATGAGCAATTTCGCGTTGCGGACAAGACGATCCTTTTCCCAGATTGGCGGGAGTAGTTTTTCCTGGATATCTACGACGATAAGAGCGCATTGTTCGGGATCGAGCGGACGGCGGGCGATCTCAGAATAGTCGTTGGAAACGGTTGAGATACTTCCTAGCGTAGTCACTATGCGGCACTCCTGGTCTGCACAGATAAATACGAAACCTTCTGGCAGGATTCTACCGCGACGAGGAAGCGTTTGGAGTTGCAGCAGTCTCTGGCGATGCCGTGACGCGCGATATATTGACCACAAGCGCCTCCATCCATAGAATCAAGATGTAAGTTGCGCTGTTGCCCCCTCGTTCAACGGCTAGGACACCTGCCTCTGGAGCAGGCTATCGGGGTTCGAATCCCTGGGGGGCAGCCAAATTCCTCTGGCGCATTGCCCATGGCACTGCCGCCCGCAGCAAACCCTACTAGAACGATTTGAGAGGACGCCGACCTTTACCCGCGCCGTCCTACGAAAGGAACCAGGGCGTCCCGCATCTGCAACCGTGCGCGGCAGAGGCGCGTCTTGACGTTGGCTTCGGAGATGCCTAGCAAATCGGCAGTTTCGCGGATGCTGAGATGTTGCACATCGCGCATTACAAGCACAGAACGATATTTGGCCGGAAGCGACTCCAGGGCCTGATGCAATAACTCCCGGAGTTCGCGGTTTTCCAGCGCCTGGGATGGAATTTCTCGCCAGTCGGCGAAATCGCGCGGGATGTAATCGCCGTCTTCGCCCTCGTGACCCTCATCGATCGATTCGTACAGATGGCGGCGATCCTTGCGAAGCCGCATTCTGGCCTCGTTGATCACGATTTGCGTAAGCCAGGTACTGAACTTGGATTCCTGGCGGAACCGGCCGAGGGCCCGGAAGGACTTAAGGATTGCTTCCTGAGCGACCTCCTCGGCGTCGGCCTCGTTTCCGAGAATCGAGAGAGCGGAGACGAACACCATACGCTCGTAGGGTCGCAGCAGTTCCATGAATGCCCCGGGGTCACCATTGACGACCCGTTGAATCAGGTCCGCTTCCGGCGTGGACGCAGTATCCACTTTCGGTTGGCTGGCTGTGGCGGTGGAACATCCCAAGCTGAAAGGCTGCGTGATGGCTAAGCTGGACATAGTTTGCTCCGTGACGAGTGAAGTGCCTGAAACACGGGCGGAGTCTAGCTCAACCACGAAATAGATCAATTCACTGCAGGTCTAATGCAAACCTAATAGGGGTCTCCGTTTATAAGACTGAAAAGGCGTGAGTTAACTGAAAACATCTCCTGTGCTGAGCAAGGGACGAGCTAGACTTCCGGGCCGAATTACGCGAAGATTCTCCTGCCACTGTGGAACCTGATCCCAAAAGTCGTCGTCGATATCACTTTGGAGTATTCCAACTCGACTTGGCGTCGGGCGAACTTTACAAGCATGGCACGCGAATTAAGCTCCAGGATCAGCCATTCCGGGTCTTGCAAATTCTGCTCGACTATTGTGGCGAAGTCGTCACTCGGGATGAATTGCGAAAGCGACTGTGGGATCACGATACCTACGTCGATTTCGATCACAGCCTGAACATCAGTATTAACAAGTTGAGGGAAGCGCTCGGGGATTCTGCGGCCAACCCTCGATTCATTGAGACGCTGCCCAAGCGGGGCTATCGTTTTCTCTCGCCAGTGAGTGCCGAGGATTCTTCGCTGTCCGTATCCGTCGCGAGCCCTACGCAAACGAATGCCAGCACAGTAGAGAGTATACAAGCGCCCGATGCCCAGACGGGTCTTCAAACGACCGAGCACCCGGAATCGCCGATACCGGAAAAAGCCGTCGAAACAGAACCTCCGCGGCGCAGGAAATTCTTTCTTGTAGCCGCTGCCATGGTCCTGGCGGCTCTCGGCGCGTGGTTGTGGTGGGTTTACCTTGGCGGTGGCGCGGCAAAGGGAAAGGTAATGCTAGCAGTGTTGCCGTTCGATGATCTCGCTCCTGATCAGCACGACGCCTATTTCATTGCCGGCCTGCATGACGAGATGATTGCACAGTTAGGACAGCTGAGTCCGATGCATCTGGGGGTGATTGCGCGGACATCAGTGGCGCAATATGCCAACCAGCACACGCCGTTGGAGCAGATCGGGCGCGAGTTGCATGTGGATTACGTTCTTGAAGGGACAGTACGCAGCGTTGAGGGGCACTTGCGAGTCACGGCGGAACTGGTTCATGTGAAAGACCAGACGCAATTGTGGGTGGAAACCTACGAGCCCAGGATGGACAACATTCTGGCAATGCAGGAGGATGTGGCGCGGCGTGTATCCGCGGCACTTTCGATGGAGTTCCTGCCTGAAGACCAACAGAAACTGCGGCAGCACACGACGCCGAATGCCGAAGCCTACGACGCCTACTTGCGAGGGCGGTTCCTGTGGTACCAGGAGACGCGCGAAAGTCTGGAAGGTGCAGTTGTTCAATTTCAGAAGGCGATTGCGCTGGATCCCAATTATGCGCCGGCCTATGTGGGACTCGCTGACGCCTACGATGTGATGGGCGGATATGGTTTTGATGATCCAGAAATGGCGTTTCCAAAGGCAAAGGCCGCCGCTAGAAGGGCGTTGGAGATCGCCCCAGGCCTCTCGGATGCCTATGGCTCGATGGCATTCGCGGCGTTCTACTATGACTGGAATTGGAGCGAGTCGGAGCAGTTGTTTCGCAAAGCACTCGCCTTGAACCCAAACAATCAGGTGGCACACGAGTTTTACTCTTCGTTCCTGCATGCGATGGGACGATTGGACGAGGCGCAAGCGGAAAATGCGGTGGCCCGCAAACTCGATCCGATCTCGGGATGGTTGCATGATGACTACGGATGGATGCTCTTGTCGCGCCGGCGTCCCGAAGCAGCTGTTCCCGAGTTTCAGAAGGCGATCGAACTCACAAAATTTCCAGCGGCTCACCTTAGCCTTGCGGTTGCTTACTCGCGGCTGGGGAAGTATCGCGAGGCGCTGACGGAAACGCAAAAGGCCGAGGAACTGGGAGGGGAACCGACTCGGATATTCGAGGTTCGCGGTTCGGTGCTCGCATTATCAGGAGATCTCGCTGGAGCGCAGGCATTAGTCGATCGTTTACGCTCTGGAGCGGTGGTGGGGCGTGTGTCGCCGTACAGCATAGCGCTCATTTATGCCGCAATGGGTAAGAAGACCGAGGCATTGGAAGCGCTGGAAAAGGCTTATCGTGAGAAAGACCCTTGGCTGGTCTGGACGAAAGTTCTAGTAGAGTGGGACGCGTTGCGCGCGGAACCCCGCTTCAACGACCTGATGCGACGGATGAACTTCTAGGGGCGCACGCCGGCAATCTTCAACCGGATGCGATAGAGCCCTGTCCGCGCGCACAGGTAGAGAGTCTTCCCGTCATCATCACCCCAGGCGAAATTGTGCGGATGCTCCGGACCAATGATAGTTCCAAGATGCTTGCCGGCGGGCGAGAGGATCCAGAGACCGCCCGGACCAGAGACATAGAGATTGCCTTTTTGATCCACCTTAAGGCCATCCAGCGCATCTTCGCCGTCCGCAGTAGTCATGTCAAAGAAAACGAGGCCGTTTGACAGAGAGCCATCCGCGTTGACTTCGTACCGCATGATGATTTTCCTCGCCGGATCCCAGTCATCGACATAGAAGAATTTTTCGTCCGGAGAAAACGCCAAGCCGTTGGGACCTTTTAAGTCAGTGGTCAGTAACTGCACGTTCTTGCCATCGGGAGACACTCGAAACACGCCACTGTAGGGAAGCTCTTTGCGCGGGTCGTCGAAGAACTTCGGTAGTCCGAACGGTGGATCCGTGAAGTAGAGAGCGCCGTCTGACTTGTAAACGAGATCATTCGGGCTGTTTAGCCGTTTGCCGTCGAAGTGCTCGGCAAGCACGGTGAACTGTCCATTCTTCTCCATGCGAACAACGCGCCGGTTACCATGCTGGTTGATCGTAAGACGGCCTTGCTTGTCCAGAGTGAGGCCGTTCGAGCCTGGCTGTCCATATTCCCCGATATCCATGCCACGATAGCCGCTCTTGGTAAGGAAGATGGACAACTGGCCGTCCTGGGTCCACCGATAAATGAGGTTGTTATTCGGATCGCTGAACAAGAGGAAACCATCTACATCGTCCGAGCGGGGAATCCAGATGGGGCCCTCAGTGAAGAGGAATCCTCCCGCTAGTTTCTCAATTTTAGCGTCGGCGGGAACGATGTCATCGAGGGCTGCATCCTTGCGAATCACCTGCGCGGGAGTTTCGCTGGTGGCAACTCTTGGCGATTTGTAGAAATCGAGCGTTGCCGACTTGATCCAGATGAAATTCTGCGGGCTGTAGGAAATTGGACCATTGATACCGAAGATTGCAAGTTGAATGTGTTGGCCAGGCTTGGCATTTCGGGTGAGGATCACGCGGTTGGGGGCATTAAAGCCCTTGATTAACGGCCCACCCGGCTGGCCGAGTACGCGGGGAAGTTTGCCGTCAACCCACACCTCGGCATAGTCGTCGATCACAATCTCAAACGCGATCGTCGAGCCAGCGGTCTCGAATTTACCAACCCGCTGTGGAATCGTGATATTGATGCGGTACCAGTTGAAACAGACCTTGGCGGTGGACCTGCGCTGGTCGAGGGTTGAGGCGTCAATGGATTCCCACTGAGAATCGTCGAAACCTGCAGTACCGGCATGTGGGGTGTAGTCATACGTCTTGATCGGATCGCCGCTTGGTTTGAGATCAGCGCCGACCGTGCGGGAGTCAGCTTCGACTATCTTTACATCGTGATAGCGCCATTGACCCTGTATTAGCTGCACGCCCTCTCGCGAAGCCAGATCAACAAGGGCATCCGGTCGACCGAAGGGAGGATCCTGAATAACCTGGGCTGCTGCCGCGACTGAAACTGCGAGGAGGACGATCCCCGACAGGATTTTCCAAACGCTCTTTCCATAAGTCATGGAGATTCTCACTTATCGGATTTTGACCACATAGTAAAGAAATGGGTTTGTGACTTCGAGGAACTGGTGGGGTACACCGTTGGGAACAACGATGACGTCACCCTTTGCGATCTGGCGCACTTGGCCGTTGCGAATGCTGGAGCCTCGGAGTTCGTCTGGTGCCGTTGTGTTCGCTTCGACCGCTTCGCCACCCGTGATAAAAGTGGCATTGCCGTCGAGAACGTAGATTACGTCTGTATCTTTCGTGTGAATTTCGGCTTGCCCCGGTTTCTCGCGACGGCTGGCGTGCACCATGTAGTTGCGTCCATCGCTTCCATCGAGCAGAACAGAACCCTTCGCGAACGCGTCTTGCACTTTCGACTTGTCAAAGTAAGTCACCGGCGGATCTGCCGTTGCCGTTGCATTCGTTGCGAGAGCGGACGCACCTGCGATCGCCAATTTTTCGTCCTGGTCGGCGCTGGCGGCACCGCTTACGCCGATTCCACCTACGATCTGCCCGTCCACAACGATGGGAATGCCGCCGATTAGCGGAGTAAAGTTCTCAAGAGCGGTCATCACGGTTCGCCCTTTGCCGTTCGAGTTGATCAGTTCCTCGAAGAACCGCGTCGGCTTCTTGAACATGACGGCGGTCCGCGCCTTGCCTGAAATGTTGGCACCGGCGGAAAACGTACCATCCAGACGCTCAAGTGCCATCAGGTTTCCGCCGTCGTCCACTACCGCGATGACGCCGCCGGGTGCCTGTAGTTTTTGAGCTTCGGCTTTGGCGGTAGCAATCGCGCGTTCTGCGCCGGAGAGGGTCAGAGTTTTCTTGTCGGCGATCTGTGCAGCGGCCAACACTGTCACGCTAAGGAGAGCCGCAACGAATGTGCCGCGGCGAAGATTTCTGATGAAAGTGTTCATATGCTCCTGCCTTCTGATGGTTGTGGAGGCGAACTGAGCAGGTTCGAACAGTCGCCTCGTGGGTTGAAGTTCGCTACTTTACGGGCGAACTGAAGCTGGCTTCGCCAAGGTTGGCTTCGGCCCAAGCACACCAGATGATGACCTTCGAAACGTTCTTCACGTACGCAGGTACGACGATCTCTTTCTGGAACTTGTCGCCGATCAGAGCCTTCTTCTTGAGCTTGTCGACGAGGTAGACGTTGCCGTCGGAGTCCACGAGTTGCCAGTGCGGATCTGGTGTGTCGGGCACAACGAAGTCGTCGGAGAGAGTGAGAACGCTCTTGCCGTCGCGCGTGCTGTGGCTGACATGGCCTTTGTTAGCTTTCGGCCCTTGAAACTGGCCGGAGGTGTGCATGTCCTGAGCTAGAGCTGCGACGGCGAGAGTCGTCACCAGCAAAAGAGCTCGTACGAGATACTGAATTGCCTTATTCATGGTTTTCTTGACCTCATTGTTCTAGTAGTTCGTAAGGAGTTGACCGGCGATCAGCGATGAATCGATAACGATTCTTGAGCCCTGCATTGGTGGGCTCCGGTGCCTTGCCGGTTTCCGCTTACGTGGCTGTGGGATTACGAACCAGGCGGAAGGTTTCATGCGGGCCGCAAAAATGAAGACAACGGGACAGCGTCACTTTTTGTAAGTTGGCACATCGGACCAGCAGAGGCCCCACGTGCAACGCGAAAAGAAAATCGTTGAGATTGATTGTCTTGAGGTGATTCGGGAGCTGTCGAACTATTTAGAGAACGATCTGAGTGCGCAACTGCGGGAGCAGATCGTTGAGCACCTGCGGCACTGCGCCCACTGTACAGCCATCCACGATGGGCTGAACAATGTCGTGCGCTTGCTAGCGAACGAGAAAGCGGTGGAACTGCCTGCTGGACTTAGCGAACGGCTCTTCCAGCGTGTCGCACAACAGGCACGTTAGGTCGGATCGAGCGAGTCGTCATTCGCTGCGACGTAGAAACGCGTTTCTCACCGCCGGGCGTAGTAGGTAGGCTAATAGCAATCCTGCGAGAACGAAGCCACTGGCACCGCGGACAATATCTCCCCGCAGCAAATTCACCAAATCGCCGAGAACCTGGGTCGAGATGATCGCAACCGCGAGTACCCATCCCCACCGACGTCTTTTGAACCACCCTGTCCCGGCAGTTGCTAAGGAAGCGGCGAGCAATACAAACAGAAAGCCCACAGTCCGTCCGAGCGACAACAGTTGGCGATGGGCCGATGGATTCAGCGTCCACACGCGGTCCAGCGAAGTGCCAGGCAAGAGCAACGTCGCAGCCGCCAAGCTAGCCATGGTCATACCGAAGAACAAGAAGTAGCCGACGGCGGTGATTCCGACAGGACTAGCTGAGTTGGTAGGGCTGCCATGAGAACGCTCCTGCATCGCATGACTATAAACGACTAACAAAACTAGTTGTCACTTCCACATCGCGTTTGAATCCCATCACGCAGAATCCATGAATGTCACCGAGCACAACCTGACAATGAGCCCGCCAGAACTGGCAGCCCTCCCCGTGGTAGATGCGAAAGCGGTCTCACAGTCGCCGGCGCTTAGTGCGCTTGCGTCACTGCGCGCCCACTGGCAGGAGTACTTGATGGAGGCGGGGTTGCTTGGTGCGTTCATGGTTTCCGCGTGCGTGTTTGGGGCCTTGTACGAATTCCCCGACTCGCCCGTGCGCGAGGCGATTGCGTCGTCGCTGCTCCGAAGAATACTGATGGGCGCTTCGATGGGGTTGACGGCAATCGCCATCATCTATTCGCCATGGGGTAAGCAGTCGGGCGCTCACATCAATCCCTCGGTGACGTTCACTTTCTTTCGATTGGGGAAGATCAAGCTCTGGGATGCCATCTTCTATATGGCGGCTCAGTTCTTTGGTGCTGCGCTCGGCGTTGCCTTGGTCGGCCGATTTCTCGGAGAAAAGCTGGCTGACCCAACGGTTCGCTACGTAGTGACGTTGCCAGGGAAAGACGGGCCGCTGGTGGCTCTTCTCGCTGAGTTCGCAATTGCTTTCGGGCTGATGTCTGCTGTCCTCTATTTTTCGAATCACCATCGACTGGATCGCTATACGGGGTTATTCGCCGGCTTGCTGGTGGCAACATACATCACTCTGGAAGCGCCATTTTCAGGAATGAGCATGAATCCAGCGCGCACGTTCGGTTCCGGATTTTCCGCCGAGCTTTGGACTGGACTCTGGATCTATGTAACCGCACCGCCGTTGGGAATGTTGGTCGCCGCGGAAGTTTATCTGTGGCGTAAGGGGCGGAAATCGGTGAAGTGTTGCAAGCTTCACCACAACAATGACAAACGTTGCATCTTCTGCGGCGCAAATGGAGGGTTCGCATGAACGAAAACCACTATGACGTGATCATCATTGGGACTGGAGCTGGCGGTGGCACCCTTGCTTACCATCTCGCGCCGTCCGGTAAGAAGATCTTGATTCTCGAGCGTGGCGACTACGTCCCGCGTGAGAAGGCGAACTGGGACCCTCAGGCCGTCAATGTGGACGCGCGCTACAACACCAAGGAGTCGTGGCTCGACAAAGATGGAAAAGACCTACACCCCCATACAAACTACTACGTGGGCGGGAACACTAAGTTTTATGGCGCGGCACTGTTCCGGCTGCGCAGGGAAGATTTTGGTGAACTGCGTCATCACGATGGCATTTCGCCGGCGTGGCCGATTCGCTATGAGGATATCGAGTCGTACTACACGCAAGCGGAGAACCTCTATCAAGTTCATGGCAACCGCGGCGAGGATCCCACCGAGCCACCGGCGTCAGCGCCGTATCCATGGGCAGCCGTCAGCCATGAACCACGTATTCAGCAACTCTCCGACGACTTCGCACAAGCTGGTTTGAAACCATTTCACGTTCCAGTAGGAGTCATGCTGGACCAGAAGAACCCGCAGAAGAGCCGGTGCATTCGCTGTAACACGTGCGACGGGTTTCCCTGTCTGGTCTCTGCTAAAGCGGATGCGCAGGTGCTTTGCGTAGATGAAGCCGTTAAACACCCAAACGTCACGCTGTTGACGAATGCCCTGGCGAAACGGTTGGATACGGATTTGACGGGCCGTGAAGTCCGGTCTGTTCTCGTGGAGCGCAACGGCAGCCTCGAGACCTATTCCGCCAATATTGTTGTGGTCTCGTGTGGAGCGATCAACTCCGCCGCGCTGCTGCTGCGCTCCGCCAACGATAAGCATCCACGGGGGTTAGCGAATAGTTCGGACGTGGTGGGCCGATATTACATGGGACACACCAATTCCGTCCTAATGGCCATCTCCAAGTGTCCTAATCCGACCGTGTTCCAGAAAACGCTGGGAGTGAACGATTTTTACTTTGGGGCGGAGGACTTTCCGTACCCGATGGGACATATCTCGTTCGTAGGCAAACTCGACGCAGTCACGCTAAAAGCAGGTGCTCCCGCGATTGCGCCAAACTTTACGCTGGAGCTAATGGCGAAGCATTCGCTTGATTTCTGGCTTACGTCTGAAGATCTGCCCGATCCGGACAATCGAGTGACAGTCGACCGGAACGGAAAGATCGTGCTTGCCTATACACCTAACAATCTGGAACCGCACCAAAGGCTACAGGCGAAATTGAAAGAAGCAATGAAGCAAACCAACTGCACGGTTCACGGCCATGAATGTCACCAAGGATTGTTTGCGCGAAGCCTCTACGTGGGGCAGCGGATTCCCCTGGCTGGAGTTGCTCACCAAAACGGGACCATTCGTTTCGGACACGATCCGAAGACTTCGGCCCTCGATGTGAATTGCAAGGCTCATGATCTCGAGAACCTCTATGTGGTGGACGGAAGCTTCTTCCCGTCAAGTGCGGCGGTGAATCCGGCGCTGACGATTATGGCGAATGCTTTGCGGGTGGGTGATCATCTGCTCGCTCGGCTGGGAGTATCGCGGGCCGATTCCGATCGGATGGCCAACGTGTCGTCCGAACTCACGGCGGCCAGGTAGCCAGACATGAGCCTGACTCCCTCACTGCGCAATTGGTTCAGAGCGACGGTTGCCGTTGTCGTCCTTGCATCGATCTTGCAGGGTAAACCTGCTGCAGCACAGGCGACAGATCCGCTCATCCAGACGGTGGACTCCGTTGAGATCACCGTCTCTGACATGGATCGGGCTATCGATTTCTATTCGCACGTTTTAAGCTTCGAGAAAGTCTCGGATGCAGAAGTCGCCGGAGAAGAATACGAACATCTGGAAGGTGTATTCGGCGTGCGAATACGCGTGGTCCGTATGCGGTTGGGCGATGAGTTCATCCAACTGATCGAATTTGTGGCACCCAAAGGCCGGCCGATTCCAAGCGACTCGCGGAGCAATGATCGATGGTTCCAGCATATTGCGATCATCGTAAGTGACATGGACAAGGCATATGCGTGGTTACGCGAGAACAAGGTCGAGTACGCATCGTCCGGTCCGCAGCGCCTTCCGGACTGGAATCGGAATGCCGCAGGGATCTCGGCATTCTATTTTAAGGACCCGGACGGGCACCCCGTTGAAATTCTCAATTTTCCGCCGGATAAGGGCGCTTCGAAATGGCATCAACCGGCTGGAAAGTTGTTCCTGGGAATTGACCATACCGCGATCGTTGTCTGGGATACGGAAGCGAGTTTGCGGTTCTACCGCGATCTTCTAGGCATGCATGTGGCCGGAGAGAGCGAAAACTACGGCACCGAGCAAGAGCATTTGAACAACGTATTTGGAGCACATCTGCGCATCACAGCGCTGAGGGCTGCTGGTGGCCCTGGAATTGAGCTGCTCGAATACCTGGCGCCGCGGGATGGCCGTTCGTTTCCCGCCGACGAGCACGCAAACGACATTGTTCACCGCAATACCGTGCTGGTCACAAAGGACTCTGGGAAGGTTGCCGCAAGTCTCGAAAAGAGCAAGACAATCTTTGTTTCCTCGGGCACGGTAGCGAATCCTACGAGAGTGGGAACATTCGGGAAGGCGTTTCTGGTTCGCGATCCCGATGGCCACGTCGTAGAAATTGAACAGAAGTGAGGCGACGTATGAGGGGAATGCTGGAATCCGCGATCTCGAATCCCCGTTTGGAACTTACGTACCAAATTCCGAACGGTGGCAGAAATGTCCCGGCACAATGGGATGACACAGAAGAGTCAGAAGAGTGGGATACTGCCCACGAGTGCGAACCGTTCTTGACTTCAATCTAAGGCAGCGTTGTTACGGATGGAGAGACGCATGACACATGAAGAAATCAGGCTAGTCGAGTCCGCGAGCCGGACTAAACACTGGAAACGCTGGGGACCCTACCTCAGCGAACGCGCGTGGGGAACGGTGCGCGAAGACTACAGTGCTCATGGCACCGCCTGGGAATTCTTTCCTCATGACCACGCCCGGTCCCGCGTTTATCGGTGGAACGAAGATGGACTGGCTGGTATCAGCGATCGCCATCAACTGATTTGCTTCTCGGTGGCTCTCTGGAACGAACGCGACCCGATTCTGAAAGAACGCCTTTTCGGTTTGACGGGGAACGAGGGTAATCACGGCGAGGACGTCAAGGAGTGTTACTTCTATCTCGACTCGACGCCGACTCACTCGTACATGAAGTATCTCTACAAGTATCCGCAGACAGAGTTCCCCTATTCCCAGCTAGTCGAAGAAAACCGGCGGCGCGGCAAGGATCAGCCGGAGTTCGAGTTGATGGATACGGGAGTATTCAGTGACGATCGTTACTTTGACGTGTTCGTGGAGTACGCGAAGGCCGGCGTTGAAGACATACTCGTGAAGATAACGGTCGCGAATCGCGGGTCGCAAGCGGCGACGCTTCGTCTGCTGCCCACGGTTTGGTTCCGCAACACATGGGAGTGGGGCGATGACGAGAAACGCCCCCAGTTGTATGGGTCGGGGTCCGGGGCAAATCCCGTGATCCGGCTCAATCATGAGCGGCTCGGCCACCGGCAGCTTCATTGCGAAGGTTCTCCGGAACTGCTATTCACCGAGAACGAAACCAACGCGCGACGACTCTTTGGTGTTGAGAATCGGGCGCGGCATGTGAAAGACGGGATCAATGACTACATCGTGCATGGAGTCAAGGAGGCGGTAAACGGTGAGCGCTTGGGCACCAAGGCCGCGGCTCACTACAAGTTGACTTTGGGCGCCGGAGAGACGACCGTCGTGCGGTTGCGGCTCGCAAGCTCCGAGATCCCCGCCAGAAGTGCATTTTCCGAGTTTGAAACGATCCTCGCGCAGCGGATCAAAGAAGCGGATGAATTCTACGCCACCATCATTCCACAGGAACTTTCGGCAGATGCCCAAAATGTGATGCGGCAGGGATTTGCGGGAATGTTGTGGTCGAAGCAGTTTTATCACTATGTGGTCAAAGATTGGCTGGACGGAGATTTGGGGAATCCTCCTCCACCGTCGGAGCGGAAGAACGGCCGCAACCGCGAATGGGCGCACCTTTACAACGCAGACGTGATTTCGATGCCGGACAAGTGGGAATACCCGTGGTATGCCGCATGGGATCTAGCTTTTCACTGTGTCCCCTTGGCACTCGTGGACGCTGATTTCGCGAAAGACCAGCTCGTGCTGATGTTGCGCGAGTGGTACATGCACCCGAATGGACAGATTCCCGCTTACGAATGGGCATTCGGGGACGTGAATCCGCCCGTGCACGCTTGGGCCGCATGGCGCGTGTACAAGATCGATAAGAAGCGCACTGGCGTCGGTGACCGGCAGTTCTTGCAGCGGGTGTTTCACAAGCTGATGCTCAATTTCACCTGGTGGGTGAACCGCAAAGACGCGGAGGGGATGAACATTTTCCAGGGCGGGTTCCTGGGGCTGGACAACATTGGGGTCTTCGATCGCAGCGCTCCATTGCCTACGGGTGGATATCTTGAGCAGTCGGATGGCACGAGTTGGATGGCGATGTACACCTTGAACCTGCTGGCTATCGCTCTGGAACTCGCCGTTGAAGATCCGACGTATGAAGATGTGGCGAGCAAATTCTGGGAGCACTTCGTCTTCATCGCCAACGCGATGAGCCATCGTGGACACGATGGCATGGGGTTGTGGAACGAGCAAGACGGATTCTTCTACGACGTCCTGCGTTTGCCGGACGGGCTGCACTTCCCGATGAAGATTCGTTCGATGGTGGGGTTGATCCCCCTGTTTGCGGTGGAGACACTGGAGCCGGAGGTCCTGGATCGTCTTCCTGATTTCAAGCGACGGCTGGAGTGGTTTATCGACAACCGCCCGGATCTGACCGGGAATCTGGCTTGCATGCGGAGCCATGGCAAGGGAGAGAGACGGCTGCTGTCGATTGCCAACCAGGAACAACTCCGGCGGATGCTGAAATACATGCTGGATGAGAACGAGTTCTTGTCCGCGTACGGGATTCGTGCTTTGTCGAGGTTCCATCGCGATCACCCCTATGAACTCAACGTGAATGGAATGCAACACCGCGTGGACTACGAACCGGGGGAATCGACCACCGGACTGTTCGGCGGGAATTCCAACTGGCGTGGGCCGATCTGGTTCCCCGTGAATTTTCTGCTAGTGGAATCGCTACAGAAGTTTCATCACTACCTGGGAGATAGCTTCACGGTGGAGTTTCCGACAGGCTCCGGTCAGATGATGACGCTTTGGGAAGTCGCGGGTGAGCTTTCGCGCCGAATGACGAGCATCTTCCTGCAGGATGGAAATGGGAGACGGCCGGTGTTTGGAGGACTGGAAAAATTCCAAAGCGACCCGCACTGGCGCGACCTGGTTCTCTTTCACGAATACTTCCACGGGGATTCTGGTGCCGGCGTCGGAGCAAGTCATCAGACAGGCTGGACTGGGCTGGTTACGAAATTAATGCAGCAAAGTGGGGAAAAGCGCGAGGATACAAAACCTGCGGTTGAGACTCTCGCCGCTCGCTGAGCCCAAATCTTAAGGAGATGAAAGAAATGAAAGCTATTAGTGTGTTTCCAGGAAAACCCAACAGTGTTCACCTTGCGGACGCGCCCAAGCCGGCACTGGACCAGGTGCCAGATGGAAGAGGCGTGCTGGTGCGCGTTCTGCAGGTCGGTGTGGACGGCACTGACAAAGAGATCAATGCGGCCGAGTATGGTGCGGCGCCTCCAGGGTTCGACTACCTGATTATCGGCCACGAAGGTTTTGGGCAGGTCGAGGCCGTCGGGCCGAATGTGACCGAACTTAAGGTCGGCGACTATGTGGTGGCGACCGTGCGACGTCCGGGCAAGAGCTTGTACGACTTGATCGGCACCAACGACATGACGACTGATGACACATACTTTGAGCGCGGCATCAACCTACGTCATGGCTTCTTGACGGAGTACTACGTGGACGATGTCGAGTTCATCGTGAAGATGCCGCAGGGATTGAAACATGTCGGTGTGCTCCTGGAGCCAACGACGGTGGTGGAGAAAGGAATCTACCAGGCATATGAAATCCAGCGACGACTCAAAGTTTGGAAGCCACGGAAGGTCGCGGTAATGGGGGCCGGCACGATTGGACTGCTCGCGACGTTGGTTCTGCGCTTGCGGGGACTCGAGGTAACTACTTTTGGTCGGACACCACAGCCCTACTTGAACGCGGATCTGATCGAGAGCCTGGGCGCGCGGTACGTCTCCACCAAGGACACGCCGATCGTTGAGGGAGCGAAAGAATACGGACCCTTTGATCTCATTTTCGAAGCGACCGGGAATTCTTCGGTGGTTTTCGAAAGTATGCAGGCGCTGGGAAAGAATGGAGTGCTGGTGCTTTCGAGTGTCACAGGGGGCGATAGCATGATCCAGATTCCGGCTGATCGGATCAACCTTGAGTTTGTGTTGGGAAACAAGGTCATGGTCGGCACAGTCAACGCGAACCGCGAGTATTTTGAACTCGGTGTGCGCGACATGGCACAGGCAGAGGCGGAGTATCCCGGTTGGCTCGGCAGTCTGTTGACTCATCCTGTGAAAGGCCTCGATAACTTTCAGGAACTATTCCGCACGCTGACAACTCCGAACGGCGCGATCAAGGTGTTTTGCGAAGTTGCGGAACTCTAGACACGAAAGGGAACGGCGATGATTCGATTTACGCGAGAGATTTGTGGAGATGTGGCCGCCGCCAGCGGGAAAGAATGGCTAGAAACGAATGGCCTCGGCGGGTTCGCGTCGGCGACGATCATCGGCTTGAATACACGCCGCTACCACGGCTTGCTCGTCGCAGCGACCAAGCCGCCAGTCGGGCGCTGCGTCCTGTTGTCCAAGGTGGAGGAAACGCTGAAGATTGGCGAAGCGCGCTTCGATCTCGCTGCGAACCGCTATCCGGGAGTGGTCCATCCTGAAGGATTTCGCTATCTGAAAGAATTTCGACTCGATCCCTTTCCAGTGTTTACGTATGAAGTTGAGGGCGTCGAGATCGAAAAGAGTGTCTTCATGATTGCCGGCGAGAACAGCACGGTGATTCGTTACGAACTAAAGAAGAACAATCACCCGCAGGCGTCCGCAAAGCTTTCGTTGGAAGTACGGCCCTTGATTGCCTTTCGCGACTATCACAGCACCACTCATGAGAACGGATCTCTCAACCGAACGGTGGCGCAGACTCGTGGGTTGGTGGCGGTTACTCCTTACGTAGGGCTCCCAACTCTGTACCTTGCGCACAACGATGCCGAGATTGAGAAGACGGGCGATTGGTATCGCAATTTCGAATACGATGCCGAGCGCGAGCGAGGGCTGGATTTTCAAGAGGACCTCTTCAATCCCATGGTGCTCCGCTTCGATTTGCGCGTACGGCGACAGGCCTCCCTGATTGCGTCCACTGAGTCTCGGGATTCCGCGCTGGTTGACGAGTACCGGTTGGCCGAGATTACGCGGCGTCGGAAGGTTACGATGACTTCACCGGTGGACGACGATTTTGCCCAGACGCTGACCGCGGCCGCTGACCAGTACATAGTGTCTCGTGGGGATCAGAAGACCGTGATAGCCGGCTATCACTGGTTCAGCGATTGGGGGCGCGACACCATGATCGCGCTCCCTGGTCTGACACTCCCGACCGGCCAATACGAAGT
>Ga0302322_100000148_pt1 | contig 47382 bp, 35 predicted proteins | sample Fen_T0_2_FD_203757 | JGI IMG/M metagenome (GOLD analysis project Ga0302322, IMG submission 203757) | Peat permafrost microbial communities from Stordalen Mire near Abisko, Sweden - Fen_T0_2 | ecosystem: Environmental > Terrestrial > Soil > Wetlands > Permafrost | place: Sweden: Abisko...
CGTCTTGGACGCGCCCAAATGTTCGGGAGGCATGTACAGCGGGGAGCCCATGACAGCGGTCGTTCTGGTCAGATTCGCGTCCGGCCCAGAGGCATCGAGCGCCACCACCTTCGAGATCCCGAAGTCGAGGACCTTGATCGACCACAAGCCGTCCGCGCGGCGCACCACGAACAGGTTCGCGGGTTTTAGATCGCGGTGTACGATGCCGAGGGCGTGGGCTTCGGCGATTGCTTCACAGGCTTGCAGCACGAACTCGACCGCTTGCTCGATGGGCAGAACGTGGTGTTCCTTTAGCCAGCCAGCCAGGTCCGAGCCCTCCAAATATTCCATGACCATGTAGGGCGCCCCGTCCTCGAGGGTCCCAACATCCGACACACGTGCCACGTGCTCGCTCTTGATCCGCACGGCGGCCCGCGCTTCTCGCACGAAGCGCCCGATCACTTCGGCGTTGCTCACCGCTTCGGGCAACAGGAACTTGATCGCCACCTTCTCATCGAGTTGGAGGTGGTGCGCAGCAACTACGATGCCCATGCCGCCGCGGCCGAGCACGCGTTCGACACGGTACTTGCCAGCCAGCACCTGACCTTCGGCTATCTCGCGCTGCATCGGCTTGTGGACACGAGCCCCTGCTAGTGCCTCGGCTCCAACGCGCAGCATATCGAAGCGGTACGTGACGACAAGGCCGCTCCGCATGAGTGGGGCGCTGTCGCCACGCCGGCTACGTTTTCGCGCGAAAATCCGCTTGAACGGGCTTGCGAAAATCGATTCAGGGCCCTTTTCAAAACGAAAAAATCAGCAAGACCAAGCGTGGGTGCTTGCCTCGCGGGGCACGAGCCGATCCGAGCGCTACCTAGAATCGCCCGTTACAACTCACACCCGCGCCAGCCACGCCACAGCCGAGCAATCCCGCGCGCAAGCTCGGACTCGCCGCGGGGCGGCCCGCAACGATCGCGATCACGCTGCCGGTCAGCAACGCCCCGCCAGCCGCGTAAAAGCCGATCGCGAGGTGCTGATTGCGCTCGCGGCTATCGTTGACCTGTTGGCATTGTTGGACGCGAGTTTGCCCAGGGTGTTCGCAGCTCACGCTATTCCATTCCTGGGCGTCGCTTTCGCGTTTGACTTGGAAGACGATGCCGGCGACGACTGCGCCCAGACCGGCGACGCCCAGGGTCATCGGCAATAGGTAGGAGCGCGCGTGCGGGGCTTGGGTCAGCCCCGAGTCTTCGTTTGGGTGGGCGAGGTCCACGCGCTCGAGCTCTGGATCGGCGTCGCTGCCGCGTTCGGCCAGGACGTTGCCGAACCGGTCGAGGGCTCGCACCGTGTACTCGTAGCTGCGTCCGTGCAGCGAGGCCGGCAAGGCGAAGCGCGTGGTAGGCAGCGCGCTGAGATCGAACGACGGACGCGGCGTGGTGCCCGCTTCGGCGATGCGCAGTTCGATTTTGCCGACCAGAGTAGCCGGATCGCTGAGCTGGACGATCAAGTGCTCTCGGTCGCTAGCCGGCTTCGCGTTGAGCGAGAGGCGCTCGGAGGAGGCGCCCCAATAGCCTTGGGCTTCGAGATACGGATCTCGGAGCTTGGGTGACAGCCCTTTGTCTAGCTTGAGCGACGGCTGGACGGCCAGCGCGACCACGAAATCAGTTTTGGCTTCCTCCGCATCGTCCTGTGCGGCGGCGGAGATGCCGAGCAGCACATACAGCCGCGCGGTCTGTTCGAGATCAGCGCCGCCTGCTTCGAGCGCCTTCTTTGCCAAAGCGTGCGCGGCCGGGAAATCCACCGCTTGATACGCTCGTTCGGCATCGGCCAGCCCGTGACTCTGCGCAAACGCGGGTGTCGTGAGCAGCACACCGAGGCAGCTCAACAAGAGTCGTGCTCTCATTCGATACCGATCCTTCGCACGGTGGTTTTGCCGCTTTCGATCGTGATCGGGTAGCTCGTTTCGATGCCCAGTTCTAGATTCTTGAGCGACAGAACCTGACTCCCGCTCGGCAATTTCACGCCAATCAGCGGGGTTTGTCCGAGGATTTTGCCGCCCACGCTCACCTGTGACCAAGGGCTGGTGTCGATCGTTAGATAGCCGAAGCTCGGCGCGACTTTGGGTTTGGTTGAGGTCGGTGCGGTGGTGGTGGTGGGCGCAAAGGCGGTCGTTGCTACGGCGATCGGAGCCTTGCCCGTGCGGGCTGACGGTAGGGGTCTGACCGCTTTGGCGCCGCTCGACTCGGGCTGTACGGCAGGCGCGGCGGTGGGTTCGAGCGCTTGCACGTGCGATTGAGTTTCGAACGGAGCCGCGCGATCGCCACGCGGTTGCGGGGTCGGCGCGATTCGCGGTGTCGCCGCGGCCGAGTTCGGTACCGTTCGGAGCGAATTGCCGCCCACCCGGGTCATGGTCAAGAACAGCGTCAGGCAGGCCAACAGCAAGAAGACGCCGATCAAAGCGAACAGCGAGCGGAAGGCGCGGCGATGGCGTTTGCCGAGCTCCTCCATTTGATCGTTGATGCGCGTCAAGTCGGCGGACGTGGCACCAGCTCCAGGCACCTTCAAATACAGCGCGCTCGTGCTGCTGGGCGAGCGGTTCGATGCGGGCGCAGGCGGTGTGCAATCGCTACGCGCCATCAGCGCCGACACCAACCGCTGTTGTTCGATGATTTCGCTCGCGAATAGCTCCTTCATCCGACCGCCAATCGCACGCGCGTCGCGCGAGAAGCCGGCGTGCGCCAGCCAGCTTTCGAGGTCCTTTTGCATCGCGGCTGCGGTTTGATAGCGCAAGGCCGGCTCGCGCTGCAAGGCGCGGATCAGCACGGTCTCGAGCGCTTCGGGAATGCCCGGTCGGCGCGAGGCTGCGCTCGGGATCCGGCCCTGTAAGGTGAGACCGAGGGTCGCGGCGTCGGTTTCCGCTTTGAACAAGCGAGCACCGGCGAGTGCTTCCCAGAGCACGACTCCCGCGCTCCAGATGTCCGCTCGACGATCTACGTGCTCTGCACGCGCTTGCTCGGGAGCGATGTAGCCCACCTTGCCTTTGACTATTCCAGTTGCCGTGTGCCCCTCTTGGCTGTTTGCCTTGGCGATGCCGAAGTCGAGCACTTTGACTTGCCCGTCGTTCGCCACGAACACATTCTGCGGTGAGACGTCGCGGTGCACGATTTCTAGGGGTTGACCGTGCGCATCCTTGATCTCGTGCGAGTAGTGCAGGCCGTCGAGCACGGAGATGGCGATGCTCACCGCCAGGTGCGCGGCCAGGCCTCCGCGTTCGTTCGCGCGACGCAAGACGCGCTGCAGCGGTTGCCCCTCCAAGTATTCCATGGCGATGCAACAGCGCCCCTCGATCACGCCTGCTTCCAGCGTCTTCACGATGTGCGGGTGGTCGAGCTGGGTGAGCAGTCGCGCCTCGTCCAGGAACATCGCGACCAGGCGCGGATCTTCGTTGAAATGCGCATGCAGCCGCTTGATCACCACCGGCCGATGCACGAATGGCGCGACCTCCCAGGCGGCCAGGTAGACCTCCGCCATGCCGCCCTGGCCGAGGCGCGCCAAGAGTTTGTAGCGCTCGAGCGACTCGAGCTGTTCCTGCGGCGCGCGCTGTGCGGCAACGCCGCTGAAGCTCGGCACGACTGGCGTGAGCTCGGCTAGGCTCGGAGCGTCGTCGCCAGCGAACGGAAGTGAGGTGCGTTGTGAGGAGGACTGCACGACGCCCAGGCTATGATCGCTCTGTCAACGCTGGGACAAGGACGCAAGAATTCGCCGCAACGTTTGTGTGGCGCTGCGGCATTCGGCGAATATCGACACTGCCTCGGTAAGCGAGTGTTCAGCGCTCGCAGTAGCCCAGCGAGCAGCTTTCGCCGATTGCGCAGTCGCCTTGGACTTTACACTCGGTGCAGCTGGTCGAGCCGGTGGCTTTCAGGTCGAATAGGCAGGAGCACGGACTGGTCGGCTGGTAGGGCAAAATGTTGCCGCCGTCTTTGCTGCGCGTGACGTGCATTGCGCATTCGGGCACGAGCCCGCTTTGTGCGTATAGGTCGATCAATTGCACCTGGTTGGGCAGCGCTTTCGTCCCTGACAGATAGCCGATGATGTCGGTCACGGCCTGACGGTTGGCGGCGTTCAGCGGTTTGCCTTGTCCGTCCACTCGGAGCAACAAATGCAGCGGTCCCCAGATCGGGTAGTGCCCGTCGCGCACGTTCCGCTTGTCCCTCGCGGTGCTACTCGAATCTGGATACAGCGCACAGTGCTGAGCGGTGTCTTGAAAAGCCAGCACGCGAATTTGTGCGCGCAAGGTATCGGTGATGTAATCAGCGGCCAAGATGCCCAGAGCCGCGTTGGCGGTCTCTTGTGTCTGTGCTGCCGCTTGGATCGACGCTGCGACATCACTCGAAGCCTTGTGGGCCTTGCCCTTCCAAGCGCCGGCAGGCACGCCGATGGCAGCGGCGAGCATGGCTTGCGTTCCCGATGTTGCGCTGCGTTTGAACAGATAATTTTCGTCGTTCCAAATGGCCACGCTGCCGGTGGCGTCGCGGAGCCCCCCGTGTGCGCCGAAACCAAACGCGAAATAGGCCGCTTCCGCGCTAATTTCCGCGTATACAGAGTTCGTTGGCACGACGAAGGTCATGATCTGGATCGGGCCGTGCGCGTCCCGTACTTGCAATGTGTCCAGGTTCGCGAACTCGAAGCCCGCGCACGACTGTGCAAAGACGTCCGATGCGCCGATATCGGCGGTGACGCCCTCGGCTGGCAGATCGCACGCGGCGCCTGGGCTGGTAGGTGAGTCCCAATACGTGGCCGTGAGCGCCGGCGCCGTTGGGCCCGTGGTCATGGCCGTGCCGTTGAGCACGGCATCGACTCCGACGCATGAGCCGGTTGACTCGTAGACGACGTACACGTTCTGCGCGACGAGTTGCTGCCCGATCTGGCGCAGGAACGGGAGGGCGGCCGAGGAGCCCGTGATGTAGACGATTGTGCCTTTACTCCGCAAGTCCGCGCAGAATTTGCCACTGCCTCCGGTGCTGTTGCCCGCGCTGGCGGCGCTGCCCGCGCTGCCCGCACTGCTGCCGCCCGCGCCGCCAGTGCCTGCAGTTCCCCCCGCACCGCCCGCACCGGCTCCGCCAGTTCCGGACGGCGGACTCGGTAGAGGCGGCAATTTTCCGGCTTCATCGAGAAGAGTGAGCCGCATCGAGTTGTCGAAGCGGGTGCATGTTGCGGTCGTGCACGCGTTCTCCAAAGTCCCGATCTCCGCTGGTTCGCAGCGGTAGCAGCCGAGTCCGTGGAAGCCGTCTGGGTCTTCGCAGCTCATGCCGCCCCCGCCTGCACCGCCGTTCGGCGTGAGTATGCCAGCAACGCCCACGTTCGCGCCCAATCCCGCATTGACGCCGCCCATGCCTGCGCCACTTTCACGCCCGCGACCAGCGTTCCCGCCGGACAGCTCGCCGCCGCCCCCGCCCACGACATCACCGAACCATTGATTGGGATCTTCGAGCTTGGTGCAACCCCACGAGAGCAAGCACGAGATCGCGAGCCATTGTGCGGGGGAGCGAACACGTTGCTTCATGAGTTTCACGATCGAGGGTTTGCTGCGTAGCAGACCCGCCCCGTTCACTCCATGGTGCTCGCGCTCGATCGCGATGATGTCGCGCGCGCGTAACCGAAGCGCCATACGCGCCGCGGACCATCGGCGCCGTGAAGCTTCCATTGAACGTCGGTGATTGGGCCACGATCGCGTTTCTTGCGTTGGGCGTGGCACTCGGCTGTTGCGGACAGAGCGGACGCAAGCTGCCGGTACGGGCCCCAGCGAGCACGACCACGGCGAACCAAAGCAATCCCGTTAGAACCGCCGTGGCCGCCGTAGGACTCGAGTGACCTAAACGCGCTCTGCGAATCAGAACGCGGCTTGTGCCGCGATAATGAACTCACCGCGGTTCAATTCGTTCTTGTAGACGTACTTGGACCACGCTGCTTGCAGCTTGGCGTTGTCGCCGCGCAAGTAGTAGTTGAGACCAAACTCGTAGGTCGTCACTTCGTCGCTCGTGGGCAGATTGGTGCGCTCTTTGACGTTGCCCGGCAGATCTCGGTGGATGTCGGGATCGTAGTAGCCGATGCGGACCAACGGCTGGAGCCTCTCCGCGAACGTGTAACCGAGCACCGCGTAGACGCCCGCTGCTTCGGGGCGCGGAGTGCCCGCCTGGCCGCTGGGACCATCCCAACCGTGAATGTATTCCGCCTGCAGCAGCACGTGGGCCAAGTCGAGCTTGAAGTCGGCTTCGAGGCGGTCCTTGGTGGGCGACGAGTCGCGGCGGGTAACGCCAGCGTAGCCGACGCCGCCGATCATGATGCCGTCAACCGGGTAAACCTCGAGGCGCAGCGCGAGGTCCTTCTGCGTGTTGGTGTCGAGCTTGTTTTGTCCTTCGCCGTTGAAGACCGCTGCCTGGTAGTAGAAGTGCTTGCCGAGCTTCTTGTCGATCTTGATACCCATATCACGCACATCACCGAAGCGACGCGAGACCACAGAGCGCTCGGGGAACAAGAGCTTTGAAGCGCTGTTGTAGCCTTCGTAGCTGACTGGGATCTTGAATTGGCCCACGCTCACGTCCGCGAAGTCGGACATGACGGTGAGCACGAAATCACCAAGGATGCCGACTGCCCCCTGGTTGTTTACGGAGACCGTTCCGCCGCCGCCGCCACTCACGGTGAGCGTGCTCTTGTTATTGTCGAGCGCACGCGCCGGGTCGATCATCACGTTGAAGCCGATCAGCTTCGGGATGACCTCACCCTTGATTCTCAACTCCGCGCGACGGACGCGGAGCGTGGTGGTGGTATCCCCCCCCTGATTGGCGCCGAAGGCCCAAAACTGCAGGGTGGCACCCGGCTGCCACCAGCCGTCTTTGAGGATGCCGAGCTTGGTTGGCAGCGGGATCTCCGGAACCACCGGCGGCAGGACCTCCGCAGGCGTAGCCAGCGGCGCCGGAGCCGGCGCGCTCGTGGTCACGTCGATTGCCGGAGGTGGGGCCGCAGCGGTCACCGGCACGTCCAAAACAGCTGCCGGAGCAGCAGTCTCGGGCACAGTCACGGGTGCCGGTGCGGGTGCGACAGCAGACGTCTGAGCGAAAGCTGCAGAACTGGCGAGTAGCAGCACAGGAGCAGCAGAGAACAGTGAGAGCTTCATTGGGGGGTGTTCCTTCCGGGCGTCAGATAGTCCGGGAAGTGTGACGATTAAGAGGCGAACTCGTGAAATGATCGAAAATAGCTGGCAACTGGGAGACGGACGGTGACGATTCAATGAACGCTCGCGTCGTAAAGACACACTGCGTCCCTCCGTTTGGGCCTACCCGTTTCACCAACGCGGACGCCTGCGTGCTCCAACTTGGAGCGGCTGTCAACCGCTCCACCTCGGTGTGCTCGATCCAGAAAAACAGCGCGTTTCGGCTGTAAATAGTGGCGCGATCTGCCACATTGTCCGGATTTTTCCGCGGAAGTAGCGTTCATCGGTGGTCGGCGAAACTTCTCGGGATCAGAAACTGCTCGCACAACGCTTGCTCGTCGCGGTGGTCGCCCCCATTGGGTTGCTCTTGCTGGTCGGCCTGATCTTGGCGTTTCAAATCGTCAAGCTGACGGACACCGCGCATTGGGTCGATCACACCGACGAGGTGATTGGCCGCGTGAGCGAGATCCAGAACCAGGTCGTCGACCAGGAGACCGGGATCCGTGGCTACTTGCTCACCAGCGAGCGCGAGTTTTTGCAGCCATACGAGCGGGCGCAACCGTTGCCGCTTTTTGCGGCAGTGCACGGCTTGGTTGCGGACAATGCGCCGCAGCAGGTGCGGATTGACGTAGCGCGCGCACGCTACGAGGCGTGGTTCAAAATGTCGGCGCCGATCGTGTTGGCTTCCGACCCGACGCCATTTCGCAGTCAAGAAGCGTTGCTCGAACGCAAACGCCGCATGGACTCCATCCGAGAAGCCCTGCAAAACGTGCTGTTGATCGAGCAAGGGCTGCGGGTCGAGCGTGCCGCGGCCTATGCCGACAACAATCGGCTGATGACGTTTCTCGGTATCCCGCTGCTACTGGTGCTGGCAATCTCCTTGGGCTATCTGTCGCGGCGTCAGTTGGGCGCGGTCGCTTCGACTTACCGCGGGTTGCTCGAGGGGGAGCAGGCCGCACGCGAGGCGGTCGAGACTCAGAATTGGGTCCGCACCCAGCAGGTGAAGGTCTCCGAGGCCGTGCAAGGTGATCCCGCGCCCGACGAGCTCGGCCGACGAGCATTGGGCGAGCTTTGTGGGAAAGTCGGCGCGGTCGCCGGCTCGTTCTTCGTGGCTCAATCAGGCGGGTTCAGGCGTTACGCCAACTTCGGTCTGAGCGGCGAGCTCAATGACTGGTTCGCCCCGGGCGAGGGCCTCGTCGGGCGCGCCGCCCTGGGCAAAACCTTGCTGCACGTCACCGACGTGCCTGCGGACTTCGTGAAGATTCGTTCGGGCTCGGGCGAGCGAGTCCCGGCACAGTTACTCTTGCTCCCCGCGTGCCTGGAGGGCAACGCGCTCGCGGTGCTCGAGTTCGCGTTCTTCGCGCCGGCCTCGGAGCGGGCGATCGAGCTCTTGTCGCGCGTGGCCGAGACGATCGCCGTCGCGCTGCGCTCGGTGCAACAGAAAGAGCGCCTAGCCGATCTCTTGGAACAAGCTCAACGTCAGGGCGAGGAGTTGCAGACTCAACAAGAAGAGCTGCGCGTGGCCAACGAGGAGCTTCAGCAGCAAGGTGACGTACTGCGTAGCGCGCATGCTCAGCTGGAAGAAGGCAAAGAAGAGCTGGAGGCCACCAATGCCAGCTTGTCACTCCAGCGCGACGCGCTCGAGAAGGCGCAACTTGCTCTAGCGCAAAAGATGAGCGAGCTCGAACGCGCGAGCCGTTACAAGTCCGAATTCTTAGCCAACATGTCGCACGAGTTGCGCACGCCTCTGAATAGCTCGCTGATCTTGGCCAAGCTCTTGGCGGACAACAAGCATGGCAATCTGAGCGAAGAGCAGGTCAAATTCGCGTCCACCATCTACTCGGCCGGCAATGATCTGCTGGCTTTGATCAACGACATCCTCGATCTGTCGAAGATCGAGGCGGGGAAGGTCGAACTACGCGCCGAGCCGATCACGCTGGCGCGCTTGGTGGAGCCCGTGTCGCGTACGTTCGAGCCCGTTGCCAAGCAAAAGGACGTGAAGTTGGCGCTTTCGCTCGGTGACTCGAAGGCGAGCATCGAGACCGATGCCCAGCGGGTGCAGCAGATCTTGAAGAATCTATTGTCCAATGCCTTCAAATTCACCGAACAAGGCACTGTCTCGCTGACCGCTACCGCCCATGAAGACAGCTATTCCTTCGCCGTGCAGGACACCGGGATCGGTATCGCCAAGAGTCATCATTCGGCGATTTTCGAGGCATTTCAGCAGGCCGATGGCACCACCAATCGACGCTTCGGTGGCACGGGTTTGGGGCTCTCCATCTCGCGCGACTTGGCGCACATGCTCGGTGGCGAGCTGAGGATCGAGAGCGAGCTCGGCAAAGGCAGCTGCTTTACCTTGACGTTGCCCAAAGTATTCGTCGCGCCAAGTCTGGAACGCGTGCAGGCCGTTGCCGAGCCCTCCCAGCTCGCTTGGTCGACGCCAGAGCCGAGCCCAGCGCCGCCGGCGGTGGGGCACCTCGAGACGCCCGCATTTCCCGACGACCGTGAGCAGATCGATCCTCAACGGCGCCTACTTTTGATCATCGAGGACGATGTCTCGTTCGCCGAGATCTTGGCCAGTTTGGCACGGGAGCTTTCGTTCCAGTTCTTGGTCGCTCACAGCGCGGAAGAAGGCGTGCGGTTGGCCCTGCAGTTTCTGCCTGCGGCCATCATCTTGGACGTCAATTTGCCCGACCGGTTGGGGTTGACCGTGCTCGATCGACTGAAGCAAAACGGCAGTACCAGGCATATTCCGGTGCACGTGATGTCGGTCGAGGACTATTCGCGCATGGCGCTATCCATGGGCGCCGCCGGGTATCTGCTGAAGCCGGTCCAGCGCGCCGACCTGGTTACGGTCTTCACTGATATGAAGGAACGCCTGACGCGCTTGCGCCGGCTGCTGATCGTGGAGGACGATGCCGTGCAGCGCGAGGCGGTGGCGCAGCTACTGCGCAGTGAGGAAATCGAGATTGTGGCGGTGGCCACCGTGGCTGAAGCGCGACAACAATTGGCCGCGGGCTCATTCGATTGCGTCGTTACCGATCTCTCCTTGCCTGACGCGTCGGGCTACGATCTGTTGGAGACCATGGCCAACGACGAGGCGTACGCATTTCCCCCGGTGATCGTCTACACCGGGCGCTCACTGACCGCGGACGAAGAGCAACGCTTGCGCCGATTTTCCAGCTCGATCATCGTCAAAGGCGCGCGTTCGCCGGAGCGCCTGCTCGACGAAGTCTCGCTGTTCTTGCACCAGGTGGAGGCAACGCTGTCCGCCGACCGGCAACGCATGCTGCGTCAGGTGCGAGACCGCGAAGCCGCCTTCGACGGTCGCAAGATTTTGGTGGCCGAGGACGATGTTCGGAACATCTTCGCGCTCAGCAGTATTCTGGAACCCAAAGGCGCCAAGTTGTACATCGCGCGCAATGGCCGGGAGGCGATCGAGCATTTGGAGCGCACACCCGACATCGATTTGGTACTGATGGATATCATGATGCCGGTGATGGATGGCCTGGAGGCGATGCGTCAAATCAGGAAGCGCCGCGAACGTTTCAGCAAGGTGCCGATCATTGCCCTCACCGCCAAAGCCATGAGCGATGACCGAGAGCTGTGTATCAAAGCGGGCGCCAACGACTACGTGGCCAAACCCCTGAACGTGGAGATCCTGCTCTCGCTGGTGCGGGTGTGGCTGCACAAGCAGTAGGTCGAAAATGCCGGAAGAGATCGAAATTCGGCTGCTGCTAGACGCTATTTACCTGCGTTACCACTACGACTTTCGTAGCTACTCAGCGGCCTCCATCAAGCGCCGCTTGACGGCCGCGAAGCTGCAAATGCACGCCGAAACGTTATCGGCGCTCCAAGAGAAGGTGTTGCGCGAGCCGCAGGTGTTCAGCCGCCTTTTGCAGTTCTTGACGGTGGGCGTGAGCGACATGTTCCGGGATCCCAGCTTCTTTCGTAGCTTCCGCGAGCAAGTGGTGCCCGAGCTCCGCACCTATCCGTCGATTCGAGTCTGGGTCGCTGGCTGCAGTACGGGTGAGGAGCTGTATTCGTTCGCCATCTTGCTGCGCGAGGAGGGCTTGCTCGAACGAACTACGTTGTACGCGACCGACATCAACCCACAGGCCCTGCACAAGGCAGAGCAAGGCTTGTATCCGATCGAGCGCTTGCAGGCCTTCACCGAGAATCATCAGCTTTCGGGCAGCAAGTGCTCGCTCTCCGAGTACTACACGGCAGCCTACGGCTCGGCCGCGTTCGATCGTAGCTTGCGCAAGAACGTGGTCTTTTCCGACCACAGCTTGGCGACCGACAGCGTGTTCGCGGAGGTGCAGCTCGTGTCTTGCCGCAACGTGTTGATCTACTTCGACCGCTCGCTGCAGGACCGCGCCCTGGGCTTGATGAAGGATTCGCTGTGCAGGCGCGGCTTTCTCGGTCTTGGCTCGAAGGAAAGCCTGATGTTCTCCGCGCACGCCCCGTCCTTCCGCGATTTCGTGGCAAACGAACGCTGGTTTCAGCGATGTTAGCCCCGGATCTCCGAGGGCTCTTGCTGGCCTGTGAAGCGCTGGTCGTGGGCGCGTCCGCGGGCGCCATCGACGCGCTGAATCAGATCTTGCCTGCAGTGCCGGAGGCGGCGCGCATCCCGGTGGTGGTGGTGGTGCACTTGCCCGCCAATCGACCGAGCCTACTGGCGGACGTGTTTGCTGGGCGCTGCCAAGCTCGGGTCCGTGAGCCCGTGGACAAGGAGCCGATGACCGCGGGTAGCATCTGGTTCGCTCCGCCGAACTATCACCTCCTGATCGAGGCTGACCGCAGCTTTGCGTTTTCCACTGATCTGCCGGTGAATTTTTCACGTCCGTCGATCGACGTGCTGTTCGAGTCTGCCGCCGATGTCTTCGGTCAGAAGTTGTGCTGCATCGTGCTCACCGGGGCGAACGATGACGGCGCTCAGGGGGCGAGTTCGGTGCGTCGCCAAGGAGGCCTCGTGATCGTTCAAGATCCGAAATTAGCGGAGGCCAAACAGATGCCATCTGCCGCTATTTCCTGCGCAAAACCACAAATCATTGCCACCCTGCCCGAAATCGCGGAGTTGATTCGGCTGGTGACACGAGCGGCTCCATGAACAAACCTCGCCCTCCCGTGAAGTTCCTGCTCGTCGACGACCTGGACGAGAACCTACTGGTGCTAGAAGCCTTGCTGCGGCGTGCCGACCTCGAGCTACTGAAGGCTCGCTCGGGACGCGAAGCCCTGGAGCTGATGCTCGAACACGAGTTTGCCCTCGCGCTAATCGACGTGCAAATGCCTGAGATGGACGGCTTCGAGTTGGCTGAGCTGATGCGTGGGGCCGAGCGCACTCGCCACGTGCCGATCATCTTCGTGACTGCCGGAATCCAAGAGCGCCATCGCGTGTTCAAAGGTTACGACGCCGGCGCAGTAGATTTCTTGTTCAAGCCGCTCGAGCCGCAGATCTTGCGTCACAAGACCGAAACGTTCTTCCAACTTCACCGCCAGCGGCAGGACCTTGCGGAGACTCTGCGTCTGAACGAAGAGCTGATGGCCGTCGTCGGGCACGACCTGCGAAACCCTTTGAACGTGGTGCTGATGACCACGAATTTATTGGGCGATTCGACCGACCCGCACTTGAAAAAGTGCGTGGAGCGCCTGCAATCCAGCGGCACCCGCATGCTGCACATCATCGAAGAGTTGTTCGATTTGTCGCGCGCTCGCCTGGGAGGCGGCATCCCGATCGAGCGCCAGCCGCTCGATCTCGAGGCGGTGACCAAGAAGACCGTGGCGGAGTTCGAAGCCACGAATCCGAGTCGACAGATCGATCTGCTGGTATCGGGCGACACGAAGGGCAACTGGGACGCGGGGCGCCTCGGTCAGGTGCTCTCGAATCTGATCGGCAACGCGCTCCGGCACGGCTCGGTCACGGTGCCAATCACGGTCAAGCTCACCGGTAGCGAGCAAGAAGTGATCGCCTCCGTACAAAACGGCGGATTCATCGCTGCCGATTTGATGCCGCGATTGTTCGACCCGTTTCAGTCCGGAGTCGGCCGGCGCACGCGCGCCGAGGGCCTGGGGCTCGGCCTATATATCGTGCAGCAGATCGTCCACGCACACGGCGGGGATGTTCAAGTCAGCTCGTCGCCGGAAGCCGGCACCCTTTTCGAGGTGCGGTTACCACGCAGTTGACGGCGTGTTGGCAATGTTCTGAACTTCCGCGCGCCGGAATCCGTTGGGAAACTGCGCTAGATATTGGGACGCTTTTGCGCGAGCCTCGGGCCCGCGGCCATTCCGAAGTAGATCCACGATCGCCAGATAAGTATCGTCCTCTGCTGTATCTGGCGCAGGGTGTTCGATCGGCTGCAGTTGCGGCCGCGCCAGCCGAAGCTTTGCAGAAGGCGAGCTAACGGGGGGAGTGGTCGTAGGCACTGCAGCGAGCGCCTGCGCTGCAGCGAGCGCCTGCGCTGCAGCGAGCGCCTGCGCTGCAGCGAGCGCCTGCGCTGCAGCGAGCGCCTGCGCGGCCGTGGCAGCTGGCGCACTTCGCTCCGCATGCCAAGATTGGCCAGCCTTCAGCTCGAAAGGGGGCTGCGTTTTCAAGCGCACGAATACGCGGCCTCGGCTGATGGAAATGTGCTCCGTACGCTGCTCGTGAACCTCCACCTCGAAGACCGTGCCCAGATCTTCGATCTCGCCATCTGGCAGGTCGATGAACAGTCGTTGCCCGTTTGGTCGCCGAACCGTGAACGAGGCGAAGCCATCCTGGAGCGTGATTCGAGTCATGCCCGGCGCCTCTCGGGCCGCCCACAACGTTCCCGGTTTGCCCACGACTTCGAAAAAGGGCGCTGCGGGAGCGGGGCTGTGCGAGCCAAGGCGGAGAAGCGGATGCCCGACCGCCAGCGCCACGGCCGCGGCCGCGGCCGCACAAGATGCGGCGATCAATGCGACGCGGGGCCTAGTCTTCGGCACCCGTTCTGCGAGCAGGTGCTCATTCCAAGCGCCGAGCAGCGCTTGGCGAGTGCGCCTCAGCAGTAGCGGATCCGCGCGCTGAACGGGTAGCTCTTTGATTTGCCTCCCGAGCTCGGAGAGGGTGCGCGCTGCCTGGTTGCAGTCCGTACATTCGTCGCGATGCCGCAGCGCGTGCGCCAAATCGCTGCCCACGAGCCGACCGTCGCGCACCGCCTCGACCTGCCACAGGCGCGCGCACGCTTTGCGGCTCACGCCTCCTCCTGGCGTTCGAGCAATCGTCGCAGTTCGCGGCGAGCGTGATGCAGCCGGGTCCAGACTGTGCCGATCGGTACCTGCAGAGCGAGCGCAATTTGCTCGCACGATTGGTCTTCCGCCTCTGCCAAGAGCAGCACTACTCGCTTCGGCTCACTGAGCCGGGCAAGGGCCGACGATAGGCGCTGAACTTCATCTCGCGCGGACAGTTCTTGATGCGGGTCGGCACAGCGATCGGCGTCGCGCAGGGCGAGCTCGCGCAGTGCCCGTGTCCAGCGTGAGAGTCCGCGCCGCCTTCGGTACAGGATCCGCGCAGCGATTCCGACCAACCAGGTGCGGCAGTTCTGTCTTCCATCGTGGGTGGCGACGGTCGTGGCGGCGCTGAGGAACGTAGCTTGAACGATGTCGTCCACGTCGCTTTCGTCGTTGGCAGCGCGGCGCACGAAGTCATACACGGCTCCGCTGTAGCGGTCGTAGAGCAATCCTAAAGCGCCGATCTGGCCGCGGTGCAGCGCTGCCAACGCCAGCTGGTCAGTGATCGGGGGCGCGCTCGGATCCGAGTTCCGCGCTCGGCCCTCGACGGTCACTTTCCGCTCCACATCACACCCAACGCAAGCCCGAAGCTGAAAGATGGTAGCGCAGGCAGGCTGGCTGCTGCGTAGTGCCGCTTTGCCAGGCGTGCAGGAGACGCCTCCAGATCGGCGCTGGCGTAAGCGCGAAAGCTGGCGCGGCGCGCTACCGACAGCCGTGCCCCGAGGTCGAGTCGCACATCCGCTGCGGAGCCTGCGATGTCGAGCTGGCCGTCGTCGGCATCTTGACTTTCGTGCACTAGGTTTGGTCCTAGCAGCAGTTCCAGGGAAGCGCTCTCGAGTTCGAAGCGTCGCCCCAGGTGCACACCCACGGCGGTCGTCATCAGGTAGTAGTCCATCAGCGTGGGCTCGCTCAGCAGACCCGTGCTGATATCCCAGCGCGCGGACACGCCCACGACCCACGGCTCGAGTGCCACGTCGGCGAAGCCCGCGACTCCCCCGGCAAAGAACAGGGGTAGCCCCCCCAACCTGGCTGAGGCCCCCACACCGAGTTCGACGCGCGCGGCGGCGGGCGGCGCTGGCTCGGGCAGCTCCCGCTCTGACGGCGGCTTTTCGGCGGGTGACTGGGCAAGCGATGAGTTTGGCGCCTTTGGCGGCAGCGTCAACAAGGCCTCGCTTGCCCGCAGCAGCTGCGCTTCGTTTTCGACCGGTCGCGAGGCCACGCGACCATCGCTCGCGCGGACGTCGAGCACCAGGGTGCCTCCCTGCGCGCGTAGCGTCAGCTGAGCGCAGCGGTCGAGATCGCGTAAGGTCAACAAGTGTTCACGCAGATTGGCGCGCAATGCTTGCCACTCGGGTCGGTCAGCGGCGGGCGCTACCAGCCTGATCTCGGGTCCCTTGCAGGGCGCTGAGGACTGCGCCAGAGCCGAGCTGCTCAGCGCTGCGCCAAGTAGCGCCGCCGCCAGTGGCGGCCAACGGCGGTTGCGTGCCTCAGCCATGGCGTTGTACCGTCTCCGGTCGAAGCACAAGCTTCAAAAATAGTCCGTCGAAAAGTCGAATCTTGGCTGCAAACTCGCGGGTTGACAGAGTGCCCCTCGCACCGCGAATTTGCACGTCAAATGCCGACCCGCCACGGCCGAGCCCTCGCTCTCACGACCGCGCTCTGCGCAACCGCTTTCGCGCCCCGAATGGCGCGCGCGGAGGACCCGCCTGCGCCCGAATCCGCGGCAGCGGAAGGCCCAGCCAAACCGGAAGTCCAGCCCAGCAAGGCTCCTGAGCGCCAAGTCTCGCTCGATCCCAGTCAGTCCGAAGTGGCGCCCTCGGGGCGCACCACGTTCGACATCGACCCGATCGCCGACAGCGCGATGATTGCGGTTTCGCTGGGCTTTGCAGGCACGCTCGAACTGATCAACTCCACCGGTGAAATTCGACCTCAGCAGATCGACAAGCGTTTTGATCGTTCTCAGTTGATCTGGATCGATCGCGGCGCCGCCACCCAGACGCCCGATCCCAACGCAGGGCGCTACTCGACGATCGGTCTCGGTGTCGCCGTTGCGTACGCGCTGATCGATCCGATCATGAGCGGCGTACGCGAGAAGAGCGTGCAAACCGGCGTGGCCGATGCCTTCATGTACGCGGAGGCGCTGTCCTTCACGATGGCCATGACCAACATCGTCAAGATGGCCGTGCGGCGCCCGCGCCCGATCGCTTACATCGACGCGGCCGCCCACAAGGACGATCCGAACTATACCAACGGCAGCACCGACAGCGCGCTGTCCTTCTTCTCCGGTCACGCAGCGATCACCGCGACCATCAGCGCCACTGCCACGTACTTGGCTTTCGCCCGCGCGCCGCACAGTGCGCGCCCCTGGATCACGCTACTGGTGGGTACGGGCCTGACCACGTTCGTGTCGATCGAGCGCGTTCGCGCAGGTCAGCATTTTCCGACCGACGTAATCGCCGGCAGCATTGCAGGTGCCGGCATGGGCCTAGTCGTACCGCACTTGCACCGCACGGACGACATCAAGCAACGTCGCATTTGGGTGGGCTTCACCCCGCTCACGACTCACGAAGGCGAGCACGGAGGTCTACTCAACGTGAGTGGGGTATTCTGAAACACGGCGTTTACGTGACGCTCGGAATGTCGCAAAAAAGTCAACAATTCTAACGGATTGGCGTTTGCGCATCGGAGCTGAGAATGCATGCGCCACACAACTGTCACGAATCTGTTGCTCGGGTGTAGCGCACAGGAGCCGGCTGCCTGGTAGTTAGAAACCGCAATGTTTGCCCGTAGAAATCTGCTCGTCGGTCTGCTCCTCACGTTAGTTGCCTGTAAAGGCAACCAACCTGCGCCCGTTCCAGCCGCCTCCGAGCCGGCTCCCGAAGTGAAGAAGGACGAGGCAATCAGCCTGACTGGCGCCGGGGCCACGTTCCCCTATCCGCTCTATTCGAAGTGGATCTCGGAATACAACAAGCAGAATCCGAACGTGAAGATCAATTACCAGTCGATCGGTTCGGGGGGTGGCATTCGGCAGATCACCGCCAACACGGTCGACTTCGGCGCTACCGACGCGCCGATGAAAGAGGACGAAGCCAAGCAAGCGCCAGGCAAGCTGTTTCACATTCCGGCGACGATCGGTGCGGTGGTCGTGGCCTACAACGTGCCGGAAGTGACGGGCACGCTGAGGCTCGCGCCGGAAGTGCTGGTCGATATCTACGCCGGCAAGATCAAGAAGTGGAACGACCCCAAAATCAAGGCTGACAACGCGGACGCCAAGCTGCCCGCGAAGGACATCTCGGTCGTGTACCGCACGGACGGTAGCGGCACGACTGCGGTCTTCACCGACTATTTGGGCAAGGTCAGCGCCGAGTGGAAAGAAAAGGTCGGTGTCGGCAAAGTCGTAAACTGGCCGACCGGGCTCGGGGCCAAGGGCAATGAGGGCGTCACCGGTCAGGTCAAGACCACCCCCTATACGATCGGCTACATCGAGCGCGCTTACGCTTCGCAGAATAAGCTGCCGATGGCCGAGCTGAAGAACAAATCCGGCAAATTCGTGGCGCCCAGCATCGAGGCCATGTCCGCCGCAGCGGATGCAGTGGAGGTGCCCGAAGAGCTGTTCGTCTCGCTCTCCAACGCTGACGGTGAGGCTGTCTACCCGATCACCAGCTATAGCTACCTGCTCGTTTACGAGAACGCCAAAGATGCGACCAAGGGTGAGGCCCTGGCCAAGTACATCTGGTGGGGCTTGCACGAAGGTCAGAAGTTCTCGAAGGATTTGGATTACGCGCCGATCCCGAGCAAGGTTTTGGCCAAGGTCGAGGTTCGGCTGAAGGAGCTGCGTTCGGGCGACAAAAAGCTCCTGTCCGGAGCGTGATCAGCGATGTCCGTCGTTCACGAAGTTTCGCCACTGATCCGTCCGCGCTCGAAAATATTGACCCGCTTCGGGCGCGAGGTGAACTGGGGAGACTTCGTGTTTCGCCGGGCGACCGCTTTGCTCGCTGCGCTGGTGATTGCCGCGCTGGCAGCCATGGCCGCAGCCATGGTGCACGGCTCGGCGGAATCCTTGAGCAAGTTCGGCTTGGGCTTCATCAGCTCGCGGGTCTGGGACCCCGTGCGCGACGTGTACGGCGCTTTGCCGTTCATCTACGGCACGATCGCCTCCTCGCTCTTGGCGCTGTGCTTCGCCGTGCCGATCTCACTCGGTGTCGCCATCTTCCTGTCGGAACTGGCGCCCGCCTGGCTGCGTGGCCCGGTGGGTTTCTTGGTGGAGCTCTTGGCGGCAGTGCCCAGTGTGGTCTATGGCCTGTGGGGGATCTTCGCGCTCGCCCCCTGGCTGCGCACGACGGTCGAGCCGTTCCTCGGGCGAACGCTGGGTTTTTTGCCGTTCTTTCAGGGGCAGCAACGCGGCTTCGGCATGCTCGCGGGCGGTATCATCTTGGCCATCATGATAACGCCGACGATCTCGTCAGTGAGTCGTGAGGTGTTGCGTGCGGTGCCCAGTGCTCTACGCGAAGGTGCGCTGGGCCTGGGCGCCACGCCGTGGGAGGCAGTGCGCGTCGCCGTACTGCCGTACGCCCGCTCCGGGTTGGTGGGCGCGACGATCCTCGGCTTGGGTCGCGCGCTCGGCGAAACCATGGCCATTACCATGGTGATCGGCAACCGCAGTGAAATCAGCGCGTCCTTGTTCGCGCCCTCGTACACGATGGCGAGCGTGATCGCCAACGAGTTCAGCGAGGCGACGGGCAGCCTGTATCTGTCGGCGCTGGCCGAGGTCGGGCTGCTCTTGTTCGTGGTCACGGTGCTGCTCAACATCGTGGCGCGGCTGTTGGTTTGGCGCGTGGGTCGGCTACCCCAAAGCGGGAGGCTGTGATGCGCAGTAGCTACGCGCGCCGTAAGATCACCGACATTTTCGTGCGCTCGGCGTGCGTAGCGGCCGCGCTGGTCGCGCTCGTTCCGCTGGTCAGCGTGCTGTACTACGTGACCTCTCGAGGCATCGGCGGCATCAATCTGGATTTCTTCACCGAGCTGCCCAAGCCCGTGGGCGAGAGCGGCGGCGGGATGGCAAATGCCATCGTCGGCTCGCTCAAGCTGGTGTTTTTGGCGTGTCTGTTCGGCATCCCCTCTGGTGTGCTGGCGGGCGTCTATTTGGCTGAATTCGGCGAATCCCGTTTCGGGAAATGGGTGCGCTTCAGCGCCGACGTGATGTCCGGCGTACCGTCGATTACCGTGGGTATCTTCGTGTACTCGCTGGTGGTGCTAGAAACCAAGCATTTTTCGGCATTCGCGGGAGGCGTTGCGCTGGGCGTGCTGATGCTGCCCACGGTCACGCGCACGACCGAAGAGCTACTGAGGCTGGTGCCGGAGTCACTGCGCGAAGCCGCGCTCGGTTTGGGCTTGCCCAAGTGGCGCGTGACGCTGCGCGTGATGCTGCGCACGGCCGCGCCCGGTATCGCCACGGGCGTGATGCTGGCGGTAGCGCGCGTGGCGGGGGAAACCGCGCCACTCTTGTTCACCGCATTCAGCAATCCATTTTGGAGTAGTGGCTTGAACGAGCCCACCGCCTCCTTGCCGGTGAACATTTACAACTACGCGGTGTCTCCGTACGAGGAGTGGCACCGCCAAGCATGGGCTGCAGCGTTGGTGCTGCTGCTCTTGGTATTGCTGCTCAATGTCTCCGCGCGCCTGTTGGTGCGCAGCCGCGTGGGTGCACGATGACCGTTGGATCGCAAAGCATGATCTCGAAACCGACCAACCGAAAGGGCTCTCGCAACGAGGGCTCGTCCGGCGATGATAAGTCACGCTGGGATGAAGTGTCGGTCAGCACGCTGGTGCCCAAGATGCGCACCGAAGATCTGCACGCCTATTTCGGCCAGGCCGAGGTGCTGAAGGGGATCAGCCTAAAAATTGCCGAAAAACAAGTCACCGCGGTGATCGGGCCTTCGGGCTGCGGCAAGTCCACCTTCGTTCGCTGCTTGAATCGCATGCACGAGGTCGTGCCCGGGGCGCGCGCCTCGGGCCAAGTGTTGCTCGACAAGCAGAACATCTATCAGGGAGATGTCGACGCCGTGCGCGTGCGGCGCCGAGTGGGTATGGTGTTCCAAAAGCCGAACCCGTTTCCGACCATGTCGATCCGCGACAACGTGCTGGCGGGTCTGCGCCTAAACGGCGAACGCCCCGATGATCCCGACGCGGTAGTCGAGAAGATGCTACAGCGCGTCGCGCTTTGGGATGAGGTGAAGGACATTCTCGGTCGTGCCGGCACCGGACTCTCGGGTGGCCAGCAGCAGCGATTGTGCATCGCGCGCTCACTGGCGCTCGAGCCGGAAGTCCTGCTCATGGATGAACCGTGCTCGGCGCTGGATCCGATCGCAACCGCGCGCGTGGAAGAGCTGATTCACGAGCTCAGAAAATCCTACACGATCGTGATCGTGACGCATAACATGCAGCAAGCCGCGCGCGTCGCGAACTTTACGGCATTTTTCTACCTGGGTAAGCTCATCGAGCACGATCGCACGGACGTGATTTTCACGCGCCCCAAAGAACAGCGCACTGAAGACTACATCACGGGCCGTTTCGGCTGAGGGGAACGAGATGGATCGTCGACATACCGACCGAGAATACGAAGGGGAACTCGAGAGCCTGCGCGAGCGCGTGCTGCTCATGGGAGCACACGTGGAGGAGGTGCTTGCGCTCGCGATGCGAGCCTACGTCGACCGCAATGTGCTACTCGCGCGTGGCACGATCGAGCTCGACAGCAATATCGATCAACTCGAGCTCGAAATCGACGAAGCGGCGATTCAGATCCTGGCGCGCCGCCAGCCGGTTGCGTCCGATTTGCGCTTCATCACCACCACGCTCAAGTTGGTCACCGATCTTGAACGGATTGGCGATCTGGGCGTCAACATCTGCGAGCGGGTTGCCGAACTCGGCGCGGACCGCAGCGAAAACCCGCACGATCCGATCCCGCGCATCGCGGACGTCGCGCAGGCCATGGTGCACGACGCGCTGGACGCGTTCGTCGCGGGGGATGCGGTGAAGGCCAACCAAGTGATCGACCGCGACAAAACCGTGGATGCCTACTACGCGCAGCTCTATCCCGAACTCTTGCCGCGCATGATGTCCAATCCAAGCGTGGTGTTCGAATCGACCCGTCTGCTCTCGATTGGAAAATCACTGGAGCGGCTCGCCGATCACGCCACGAACATCGCAGAAATGGTGGTGTTCATGGTCAAAGGCCAGGACGTTCGCCATTCCGGCCCTGCTTCGCACCAATAGCGCTGGCGGAGGCTGCCTCAAACGTCGCCAAACTCGCGCCGGGGACCGATCGCTTCCAGCGTATCGAATACCGGCCGCCCGTAAAAAGCTCGCTCTTCTTGCGAGCTTTCCGGTGCCCCAGGCTGGCTCTCATCGATTACGAACGCACGACCATCGGGCCCGAGCAGCCAGGGCGGCAAACGCGTGAATCGATCGACGAGCGCATCGACGAACAGCCGAACGCGCGCTGAAAGATGGCGACTGCCCGGGTACACGACGTGGATTTCCGAGCGCCCGAGCGTCCACCCTTCGAGCACGGGCGAAAGGTGCCCGGCGCGCAGTGCCTCCGCGCAGAAGAAGGCGGGCAGTACCGCGACACCCGCGCCGCGTAGCGCGGCGGTGAGCGCCAGTTGCACCGAGTTCACTGAATACCGGCCCTGGATCGCGATCGACTCGGAACGCCCTTCTTTGGAAAATACCCAGGTCCCACGGCGGTCGCTGCTCGACACCAAACACGAGTGCTTGAGCAGATCCTTGGGCGCTTTCGGAGGCTCACGTTGCGCTAGGTAGGCGGGGCTCGCGACGCACATCCGTTCAGCGCTGCCGATCTTGCGAGCGATCAGCGAGGCCTCGATCGGACCGAGCACGTGCACGGCTAAGTCGAGCCCCTCCTCGACCACGTCGAAGCGACGATCGCCGACGATCAACTCCACCTCGACCTCGGGGTGCGCGACCAAGAACTCAGCCACGAAGTCGCCCAAGAAGGCGTGCCCGAAAAGCAGCGGCGAGCCGATCCGCAGCAGCCCCTTGGGTGAAAGGTGAATATCGGTTACAGCGGCGTTCGCTTCTTCTATCTCAGCCACCACGCGCGCCGCACGCTCGTAGTAGGCCGCGCCCGCCGCGGTTGGGCGCACATGGCGGGTGGTGCGCTCCAAGAGCCGAACCCCCAAGCGCTCTTCGAGACGGGATACCCGTTCGCTCACGGTTGACTTAGGTAGCCCCAGGGCTCGCGCCGCTTTGGTGAAGCTCTCTTCCTTCACGACGCGCGCGAAGATCGCGATCTCGTTCAGGTCCTGCATTGTTCGCCTATACGAATAACGTGTTCGTTTATCTGGGTCTAGTCCGTATTCCCGAACGGCCCGAAAGAAGAGCAGTTCCTCCTCCCCGAAGTAGGTCCCATGGCCAACGCCGCCGTATCCTCAGCGAACTTGTCAGCTTCCGAATCTGTTCCCACTTCACCTGTCGTGGCCCCCGCCAAGCGTTCTCGGGCCAAAATCGTGCTGCCCGCCCTAATCGGCGTGGCTGCGCTGGTCGGCGCTGCAGTGTACCTGCACGGCAAAGGCAAGGAGAGCACGGACGACGCCTTTGTCGAGAGCCACGTGGCCAACGTGGCGCCGCGCGTGCAGGGCCAAGTGCTCCACGTATTGGTCCGCGATAACCAAGCGGTCAACGCGGGGGACGTATTGGTCGAGCTGGACGACCGCGACGCTACCGCGCGCGAGCACGCAGCCAAGGCGGATCTAGGGTCCGCGGAAGCGAGCCTCGCGGCCGCCAATGCGCAGCTCGCTCTGGCGCAGCACTCGGTCGACGCCGGTCTACGCCAGGCCAAAGGCGGAGTGACGCAGGCCTTCGCCCTGTCTGGCAGCTCCAAAGCGCAAATCGACCAAGCCCGCGCCGACCTAGTCGCCGCACAGTCGCGCTCCGCGCTAACCGGCATGGAGCTTGCTCGCACGGTCAAGCTCAACCAAGACGGCGCCGTCGCGCAAGCCGAACTCGATCGCAGCAAAGCGGGGGACGACCAAGCGCGAGCTGCGGTCGACCAAGCCAAGGCGCGCTTGTCGGCCGCCAGCGTCGGTCTGGTCAATGCGGGCGGCGGCATCGAGAGCGCGCAAGGTCGTCTGGCGGCCGCGCAAACCGGCCCGGATCAAGTGCTCGTCGCCGCTGCCCAGGTCGATGTGGCCAAAGCCCGCGTCGATCAAGCCAAAGCCGCGCTCGAACAGGCCGAACTGAATCTGTCGTACATGAAGGTGCGCGCGCCGACACGCGGCGTGGTCTCGCGCCGAAGCGTGGAACCCGGACAACTCGTCGATCCCGCCCGTCCGCTGCTCGCGCTCACCGAACTCGATGACTCGTGGGTCGTGGCCAACTTCAAAGAAGATCAGATCGGCACCCTGCGCGTCGGTCAGCCCGCACAAGTCACGCTCGACGCCTTCTCCGGCCGGAAGCTAAACGCGCACGTGGACAGCTTTTCTGGCGGCACCGGCTCGCGTTTCGCGCTGCTGCCCCCAGACAACGCCTCCGGCAACTTCACCAAGGTCGTGCAGCGCGTGCCGGTCTTGATTCGCATCGACGATAAGCCGCAAGACCTCGTGCTCCGCCCTGGCCTGAGCGCATTCGTCACTGTCCGCACTGACCCACACTGAGAGGGAGCCAACCGTGGACGCAGCCGTAACCGGCTCGAAAAAGGCCATCACCTTCGTGGTGATGATGGCCGCATTGATGGCGCTGATCGACATTACGATCGTGAATGTCGCGCTGAACGACATCCGCGCCAGCTTCGCCACGCCGATCGACCAAATCGGTTGGGTCTCCACCGGCTACATGATGGCGAACATCGTCGTCATCCCGATGACCGGTTGGTTCCAACGCCGCTTCGGCTACCGCCGCTACTTCGCCGGCTCGGTCGTCCTGTTCACGGTCGCCAGCGCGCTGTGCGGCTGCTCCTGGAACCTCACCTCACTCGTGCTCTTCCGCGCGCTGCAAGGCCTCGGCGGCGGCGCCATCATCCCCACCGCACAGGCCATCCTGTTCGCCCGCTACCCGCGCAAGGAGCACGGCATGGCCTCGGCCCTGTTCGGCCTCGGCGCGGTCACGGGCCCGCTGCTCGGTCCCACGATCGGTGGCTATCTCATCGAATGGTCGAACTGGCACTGGGTCTTCCTGGTCAATGTGCCACTCGGCATCATCGTCGCAGTCATGTGCACGCGCGTGGTGGAAGAACCTGGATTCAAGCCTGCCAAAAACCCAATCGACGTATTTGGCATCGCGCTGCTGGCCATCGGCATGGCCTCCCTTCAATACGTGCTGGAAGAAGGCAATCGCGACGGCTGGGATTCACTGCCAATCATGGTGTTGATCGCCACTGCCTCCGTGTGCCTGATTACCTTCGTCATTCACGAACTCGAAACGTCCTACCCGGTCGTCGATCTGCGCGTGTTCAAGAACGTCAGCTATTCCGCAGGCACGGGCATCAACTTCCTGCTCGGCCTGGTGCTGTTCGCGGGCAACTTCCTGTTCGCCCTCTACTGCGGCACGGTCATGCACTACGTCGCCCTCGACATCGGAAAAATCTTTCTCGTCGCCGGCCTGATCCAAATCGTGGTCATGCCCATCATCGGCAAAATGGTCACTCGCGTCGACCCCCGCCGCATGCTGGTCTTCGGCATCCTCGGCACCTCACTCAGCCTCTGGCTCAACGCACACCTCACCGACCAAGCCGGCTTCTGGGACCTCACGCGCCCCCAGTTCGTCCGATCGGTCTCGATGGGCTTCATCTTCATTCCCATCAGCATGCTCGCGCTCTCCGACCTGCCGAACGAAATTCGGGGCAATGCCACTGGTCTGTTCAACCTCACCCGTGAACTCGGTGGCTCCATCGGCACCGCCTGGATGGGCCTCCTCGTCGACCGCGGCAGCAAGATTCACGCCTCGTACCTGCGTGAGGCGATCAACCCCGAGAACCCGTTGGTGCAGGAGCGGATAGCAGCGATCCGCAACTCGGTTGGACAGCAGACGTTCACTTCCGATCTCGTCCCAGAAGCGATCCTCGAGTTCAAGGTGCGACTTCAAGCGCTGATTCTGAGCTTCAATGAGGGCTTCGCGCGGGTCACCCTGCTGTTCTTGGTGTGCTTGGTGCTCGTGCTCTTCCTCAAACGGCCCAAGCCGGGTGGGGCAGGGGCGGCTGGGGCCCATTAGTTCGGACCCGAGGTCGGTCTCGCTGGACGCAGGGCGTTCAGCAGCCTAAAATTTGCGCATGCGTTTTGGGGCGAAGCACAAGATTCGTGATTTCCGGTGCACGCTTGCTTGCGCCGCATTTCTGGCGAGTGCTTGCGGTGGCAGGGCAGCCGAGCCGGGTAACGGCCCGCAATCGACCGCCGGCATGAGCAGCACGGGTTCCAGCGGGACCGCCGCGGGCGGCGGCCCGGCGAGGACGGGCGATGAAGGCGGCGCGCCAACCGTGAGCGACGGCGGCGCCACTGTGAGCGACGGCGGCGCCACTGTGAGCGACGGCGGCAGCACTACCGTGAGCAATGGCGGCAGCGGCGCCGTCGGGGCGACGAGCAGCGCTGGTTCAGCTCAGACGTTGAACTGCGAGTACGTGCTTTGTGCGCCGATCCCGGCGACCTGCAAGCGGCTCGTTCAAGGCCCCCGGGACTGCTGCCCGACTTGTCCGGACACCGGCTGTGATGCTTGTCCGGATATCGACTGTGCGCCAGGCAGTCATGCGGAAACGAAACCCGGAGCCTGTTGTCAGAGTTGCATTGCGGATCCGCCCGATGCCTGCGACCAGGGGGCGAGGGTGTACGCTAACTTGCGCACCCAGCTGTCGGACAAATACGGTTCGGGCAACTGCAAGAACAGCACTGAATGCTCGCTCGTGAACGAAGACAACGCTTGCGCGCATGTCTGCAACATCGCGCTGCCAACTCAGTCGATCAACAACTATGTTTCCAATCTGGACAACTACGCCATGGGCTGTGCCACGTGCCAGGCGCCGCCAGAGCCGGTCAACTGTGACTCGCAGATGATCGCTGCCTGCGTGAACGGAAAGTGCGTTGGCGCAGAAGTCGGGAAGCCGTGATTGGCGCGATCGAAGTGATTCACCAGTCTCCTCGTGCTGGACGACCAGCCCACTGAAGAGTTGCCAGCGGCAAGGGCTGCTGATCAGCGAACCAGTGAGGTCGCCATCGTTCGATGCGCTTCGAAACGTTGACGACGCCCGCGGGAACTTCTATCGCTTGCAGCTGTCTAGGCCAAGCATGAGATCTAGTGGAGGCAGCGCCGCATCGTTCTTCCTGCTCACGTTTGGCATCACTTGGGGACTACAAATCCCCGGAGTACTGGCACAGCGCGGGATCGTTCCCGGAGATCCCAGCGCCTATCTACCGCTCGTCGGGCTAGGTGTTCTCGGCCCACTCGTGGCGGCCACGATTCTGAGCGTCCGTGAAGGTGGAACGGCGGCCGTTAAACAGTTGTACGCTCCCTTCCTGCGTTGGCGAGTGCACGTGGGTTGGTACGTCGCTGCGCTCGTCCTTCCTGGTGCGCTATTGACTGGCCTGCTCGCGCTACTGAACTTGGCAGGCCGACACGGCCCCATCGCGTATTTCCCCGCCGCTGGCGCCCTGGTCTTCGGATTGGTCATGTCAGTGGTGGAGGAGGTCGGTTGGCGCGGCTACGCTTTGCCACGCCTACATGCGCGCTGGGGGGCGTTCGCTGCGGGCACGATGATGGGCGTGCTCTGGTATCTCTGGCACATCCCCATGTTCCTAGGGCTTGGCGTGCCGCTGAATCTCGTGCTCGTGATGCTCCTCTATTTTACGGGAACGAGTCTGGTTCTGACCTGGATCTACAATGGAACCAACGGAAGCCTACTGATCGCGACGCTCGCGCACCTGGGCGCGCACCTCAATAACTCACACCGCGCCTTGCCAGGTGAGGTCGTGCCACTGGTCGCGCACGCGATCGTCTACGGGGCGCTGGGATTGCTCGTCATGCGCGTTTCGACTTGGGGGAAACCGCCCACCCGTGGGTGCCACCGATCTGGGTCTTTCGTCACATGAAGTGAAGGCCCGTCCGCGCCAAGCGTCGTGACACCCGAAGCGCTGCGATTCAGCGTCGCAGCTCGTGATGCGCTGAGTTTCCCGCCTTCGGGGATCGCGAAGCGCGTCCGAAATTCGACGCCGAAGGCTGAGCCGAGCGCGACGTGGTCGGTGACCATCAACAACCAACAATAGAAGAGAGAGAGAGAGAGAGAGAGAGAGAGAGAGAGAGAGAGAGAGAGAGAGAGAGAGAGAGAGAGAGAGAGAGAGAGGAGGACGGCCACGGGCAAGTCCGACTACATTTTTGGTCTGAGCTGGACCTTGTCGCGAACGAAAGTCTAGTTTGAATTCCAACTACACTTTTGGATTTTGAGCTCAGACGTGTTCGCGAATGAAAGATCAAGTTCGAACCCCTTACGATTGGGTCAGCTCTTTTCGCGTGGCGACCCCGCGTGGAGCGAAATTCGAGTGCCGATCGTCGTCCTCTTGCCACCGAAAATTATTGCTTCGTGCACGAAGTACAATTGCGACTGCGAGGGGCACCTCCAGTGGCGCTGGGTTTCACGTCCACGGGGGTAGAGAAGACAAAAAGAACAGCGCGGCCGGAGGAGGGGAGCTCCGGTCGCGCTGGGTAAATTAGGTGAGCGGCTCGAAGTGAGGGGGGAAACTCCGAGCCGCTCGTAGAAGTAGGACAGCGGCTCGGAGTGAGGGGGGGACTCCGAGCCGCTGGTTAGTAGGAGCCGGCGACGCGATCTTCAGGCGGAGGGGGTCGCCCGGGCGTCGCCAGGCAATTACTCCTATTGCAGGGCGTGTGCCAACCAGCCAAAACCCGAGATCTGCGGGGAAAGGCGCGGAAATCCCGCATGGATGAGGGGCGGACCGTCTCGACTTGAATCGGCTGAGACGGTGCCGCGTTTCGTTGTTGGAATCGCGGCTTTCGAGTCTGCGAGTTTCGCCTCGCTCGTTACGCGCCCGCTTCGCGGACGACCCGACCCAAGCGGGCGATTGCGTCGTCGATCGTGGCTTCGCTCGGACCGAACGAGAAGCGCGCGTGGTGCAGGAAGCGTGATGCGCGACTACCGCGGCGTTGCCCGGGATCGACGTCGAAGAAATGGCCGGGCACGGTGATCACCTTGTGCCTCAGCGCGGCGCGGAACAGCGTATCACCGGTGTTGATCGAGGCGGGTAGGTTCGCCAGATTCCCCCAGCAGTAGAACGTGCCCTCGGGCTCGCGCTCGAAGCGCACTCCGAGTGCACGCAAGCCATCGAGCATGCGGTTGCGCTTGCGGCGGAAGGTGGTGCGGATGGCTTCGGCCTCGGCGCGCGCATGCTCGGCAGTGAGCACGGATAGAGCGGCGGTTTGCATGGGCCGGGAGCCTCCTCCGTCCAAGAACGAGCCCGCGCTGGCAAGCGACTCGATCACCTTGCTCGGCCCGACCGTCCAGCTGACGCGCCAGCCGGGGTAGCGCCAATTCTTGGTCAAGCCATCGAAGATCACGACCGGATCTTTTTCGACGTCTTCTACGTATTGCGCAGCGCTAAACAGGGACGGCCCTTCTTTCCACAAGTAGTGCGAATAGAACTCATCCAAGAGCAACGTGCAGTCGAGCTCGCGCGCGGTCGACACCCAGGACTCGAGCTCGGGGCCGGTGATGGCCTTGCCCGTGGGATTGCAAGGGTTCGACAACAACAGCGCGCCCAGGCCGCGCCCCGAGATCTCGCGGCGCAACGCATCCAGCGAAAAATCATAGCCGTGCTCGGGATCCAGCAAAATCGGGATCGGCGTGAAGCGGCGGAAGATATCCAGCAGCTCTTCGTACGCGGTGTAGTCGGGCAGGAAATGGCCCAAATGGATCTGCCCGATCGCCGCACAGGCGCGCATGATCGAGACGCGGCCACCGCCGCACACGGCCACGTTCTCGGCGCTGTATTGCGAAGGCATGCCGCGCCGGAACAAGTTGTTGTACATGCTGGCGACGGCCTCGCGCACCTCCCACAAGCCGGCCACTGGCGCATACTCTTGGTCGTTCAGCGAGATGTCCAGCTGGGTGACGCGCGGGGGCGCACCGGGCAGCGGCCCCGTTTCCGGTTGCCCTTGACCCAAGTTGCACCACTCCGGATCCTCCGAGCGGAAGCCGGCACGCGTAGCCTCCGAAGTGACATAGATGACTCCAGTTCGCGGGACGGGACGAAACGCACTGGGTGCGCGCTCAGCAGAGTTTTCAGACATAGCCGTCGGGCACGCTAGCACAAAGGCGTCGCGCCCTCGCTAGCTTTGCCCTACGTACTATTTCGCCGTGCACTCGCCGGCCCTAGCCACGCTGACGCCGGCGTGAGCGGCTTCGCACTTGTTGGGATAGGTTCGGTTGTCGCAGCCGCACACGGGCATATATTCGCGCGTGCAAGCTTGCGACTTCTTGGTGCAAGTTCCGCCGCTATCGGTCGCGCCGCACTGGGAACGGTACGCGCAGTACAGACCTTCGGAGCAGTCACCGTGCACGCCGCGCGTGCCGCAGAGTTTGCCCTCGGCAATGCCAGTGCCGCTGTCTCCGGCGCATGCGCCGGCTTTGGCGACCGACACGCCACTGCGGCCAGCGACGCAGGTCGTGGCGTACGTTTTACCGTCGCAGCCGCACACGGGGGCGAACTCCATGGTGCACAAATCCGGGATTGGCTTGCAGCTCCCGGCCATGTCCCCGGCGCCGCACTTAGCAGAAAGTGGGTACGAGCAGAATTGTTTTTCCGGGCACTGGAAGCCGGCGATGCCGCCGCACATCTTGCCCGCGGGGGCCGCGACCGATCCAGCGTTAGCGTCCGCGATCCCCGAAGACGGCGCAGGAGACGGCAATGGCGCCGAGCTGACCACGCCGGTCGGCGTCAGTGCCGGGATTTGGCTCGCGCTGGGTGTCACAGGCGCGCTGATAATCGCGGTGGCAGTCGGGGCTTGGGCACCAGCAGGCGGTTTGGGTTGCGCTGAGCAATTGACGAATGCGGTCGCCGACAGAAACAGCACGCACACCAGCACTCGCTTCGCTTTGCCCATGCAGCAGCATTAGCAAGTCGAGCAGCGCGGGTCGAGTGCGCTCACCAAGCCAATCGCGTCGAGACTTGCCGCTCGGAAAGAAACTGGTTCTACTCGGGTATGGCAAAAGCATTCGGTGAGTGGAAAGTGCTCGCGCATGGCCCGCTGCTGACCCTCGCGGACAACCTGCTCTGGGTGCAAGGCGCGATACCAGGCATGTCGCTGAAGCGCTCGATGGTCGTCGTGCGTTTGGGCGACGGAAGGCTGGTCATTCACAATGGAATCGCACTCGAAGCCGAGAAAATGGCCGAATTGGAACGCTTCGGTACGCCAGCATTCTTGATTGTGCCGAACGGTGGACATCGTTTGGACGCGCCGGCCTACAAGCAGCGCTATCCGGCGCTGCGCGTACTGACGCCTGCTGGCTCACGGAAGCGCGTCGAACAGGTGATCCAGGTCGACGGCGCATACGAGGATTTCCCGCACAGCGATGTGCTGCGACTCGAAACTCTGAACGGTGTCGGCAAGGCCGAGGGCGCGCTGGTCGTGCAATCCAGCGACGGCACGAGCTTGGTCTTGAACGATTGCATGTTCAACATGGACCGCAAAAAGGATCCGCTGGGCTTCTTCTTCACCACCCTGATGGGCTCTGCGCCGGGACCTCGCGTGTCCCGGCTGGCCAAGATAGTGTTCATCAAGGACAAGCAAGCGCTGCGCGCAGACTTCGAGCGCTATGCCGAGTTGCCGAACTTGGTGCGGGTGATCGTGGCGCACGAGAAAGTGGCGAGCGGCCCGGACGCGCGGGCTTCGTTGTTGAAAGCCGCGACCTATTTGTAACAGCCGGGTGAACCCGGCGCAGCGAATCCGAGGCCCCGATTGACGTCGTCCAGAAACGCGGGCTCGCTCCGAGTCGTGAGGGATATGAAAGCATCGCAGAGTTTGATTGGTGTCGCGCTGGGTTTGGTTTTAACTGCTTGCGTGAGCTCAGCGCAAAGGCCAGAGGCCCCAGGACTACCCGCAGGCACTCCCGCGCCTTCGCCCGCACCCGCGCCTCCGCCGGCCGCGCCCAACGCCTTTCTGCGGTCAAGCACGCTGCCGTATGAAATGCCGCCCTTCGACCAGATCACCGACGCTAGTTATCGGCCCGCGTTCGAAGCGGGCATGGCCGAGCAGCGCAGCCAAATCGCCGCAATCGCCAACGACCCTACTGCGCCGAGCTTCGAGAACACGATCGTCGCGCTGGAACGTTCGGGTCGGATTTTGTACCGAGTCGCGAACGTGTTTTTCAATCTTCAAGCGGCGAACACCGATCCAGAGTTGGACGCCATCGCGCGAGACGTGGCGCCCAAACTGTCCGAGCATCAAGACGCCATCTACCTCGACGCGAAGCTGTTCGCGCGCGTGAAGGCACTCTACGATGGCCGCCAGGCGCTGCACCTCGATCCGGAATCGGCGCAACTGTTGTCCCGCACGCATTTGCAGTTCGTGCGCGCGGGCGCAAACGTCTCGGACGCGGACAAGGCGCGCCTGCGCCAGATCAACGGTCAATTGTCGTCACTGACCACGCAGTTTCAGCAGAACGTACGCCAAGCCACGCAAGACGGCGCGGTCGTGGTCGACACCGCGGTGGAGCTGGACGGCTTTTCAGCCGAGCAAATCGGCGCCGCCCGGGCCGCCGCCGAGGCGCGCAAGCTGACTGGTAAATGGCTGATCCCGCTGCAAAACACTACGATTCAACCGCCGCTCGCCCAGCTCGAGAATCGCGCACTGCGTGAACGGATCTACCGGGCGTCGATCTCCCGCGCCAACGGTGGCAGCGCGGACAACAACCTCCTCATCTTGCAGATTGTTCGCTTGCGCGCCGAGCGCGCGAAGGTTCTCGGGTATTCAGACTATGCCGCGTACGTCTTGGAGGACGAAACAGCCGGCACCGCCAGCGCCGTCAACAAGCTATTGGGCGATCTTGCACCGCGAGCGCTCGCCAAGGCCAAGCGCGAAGCCGCAGATTTGCAGGCATTGATCGATCAGCAAGCGAAGGCCCAACACACTCAGCCGTTCGAGCTCGAGGCTTGGGATTGGGCATTTTACGCCGAAAAGCTCCGGCAAACACGCTACGCCTACGATGAAACGCAGGTGAAGCCCTATTTCGAACTGAACCGTGTCCTCTTCGACGGTGTGTTCTTCGCCGCGACGCAATTTTACGGCGTCACCTTCAAAGAGCGGCATGATCTGCCGCTGTACCGCTCGGACGTGCGTGCGTTCGAGGTCTTCGACCATGACGGCTCGCCCCTGGCTCTGTTCTTCTGTGACTACTACGCGCGCGACAATAAACAGGGCGGTGCGTGGATGAACGCGTACGTCGATCAGTCGACGCTGCTGGGTACGAAGCCGGTTATCGCCAACCACCTGAACATCCCGAAGCCTGCCGAAGGCCAGCCCACCTTGCTCACCTTCGACGAGGTGACCACGCTGTTTCACGAGTTTGGCCATGCCTTGCACGGCATGTTCTCCAACGTGAAGTATCAGTCCCTGGCCGGCACCAATACCCCACCGGACTTCGTGGAGTACCCATCGCAGTACAACGAAATGTGGGCGAATGAGCCCGCCGTCATCGCCAACTACGCCAAGCACTACCAAACCGGCGCCGCGATCCCACAGCCCCTCCTGAACCGAGTGCTTGCCGCTCGCAAGTTCAACCAGGGCTTCATGACTAGCGAATACATCGCGGCAGCGATTTTGGATCAGTCTTGGCATCAAGTGCCGGCCGCGCACGCCGAAAAGCTTCCCCAAAGCCCCGATCAAGTGATGCCCTTCGAGGCCGCTGCGCTCAAAGCTGCCGGAGTCGATTTCGCACCCATCCCGCCGCGCTATCACAGCCCGTACTTCCTACATGTGTTCTCGAGCGGGTATGCGGCCGGCTACTACGCGTACTTGTGGAGTGACGTGCTGGCTCGCGACACCGAAAGCTGGGTGCACGCGCACGGCGGCCTCAAACGTGAAAACGGCGACCTCCTGCGCGCCAAAGTACTGTCGCGCGGGCGCACCGAGGAGCCCGCGAAACTCTTCCACGACTTCTACGGCCGTCCGCCCGACATCGGACCGCTGCTCGAAAACCGCGGGCTTACGCTCGGCCCGAGCAAGCCGCCCCAGGCAAAACACTGATTCCGGTCGCCCCTGGATTAACGGCCTTCGGAATGCCAGCGAAACTCCGATGCACGCCGGTGACATCGCGAGCACGCGAGCGCTCGGCGAGCTCGCCGACAATTGAGCGCCTTTTCGAGACGAAAAATGTGGTTTGAATCCCAACTGCATTTTTTGTTTCTGAGCCACCCCTGGTGCAAACCGAGAGGAAGGGCAGCGTTCTGATCGGCCGGTCTACACCGCTACCCGAGCGACAAAAATGCGGATTTCACCAAACCGAGCAGGTGTTCGTGGGGCGCATCGGCGAGCCGACTTTGCAGGCGAAGGCATCGCCGAATTGCGGCATGTTCGTGAGTGGGCCGCGAACCCGGAAGCGTGGCGGCGAGTGCGGGTTGGTCTGTACGACCATACGCTCGAAATCCGGGCGATAGACCGAGCACCAACCCTGAGCGAAGCCCAAGAAGAACTGCTGATCCTCGCTCAACCCGTCGGCGACGACGGCTTCTTTCGCGCTGCTGCGTAGAGCACGGTAGGCCTCGAACGCGAGCTTGAGGCCGCCATTGTCGGCGATGTTCTCGCCCAAGGTGAGCGCGCCGTTCACGTGCAGGCCGGGCAGGGCAACGTATGCGCTGTATTGTTTTTCGACGCACGAGATTTTGGTTTTGAATCTGTCGCTCGCTGCGGAAGTCCACCAACCGGCCAGGTTGCCCTTGGCATCGAATTGTGAGCCTTCATCGTCGAAGCCGTGCGTGAGCTCGTGACCGACGACCATGCCGATCGCGCCCGCGTTCACGGCTAGACCTTGATTGATCCCGTAAAACGGTGGCTGCATGATCCCCGCGGGGAACACCATCTGGTTGCGTTGTGGATCGTAGTAAGCGTTCACGGTCGGCGCGGTCATTTGCCACTCGCTGCGGTCTACCGGTTTGCCGACTTTCGAAAGTGCGCGCTTGAGCTCGTAGTTGCGCGAGCGGAGCGTATTTTGCGCATAAGTCCGGGCGCCCACGGGAAAGTCGTAGGCCTTCCACTTCTCGGGATAGCCGACCAAGTAGGCGAGCGAAGCAAGTTTCTCGTGCGCACGCTTGCGGGTCTCCGCGTCCATCCAATCCAAAGCGTCGAGGTCCGAGCCCATGGCGGTGCTGATTGCCGACACCATGGTTTCAGCGGACTGTTTGCTGTCGCCAGGGAAGTGATCTTTGACGTACGGCTGAGCCAGCAGATCTCCGAGCGCGTCGTCGGTCGCGTGCACGCAGCGACGCCAGCGGGGGGGCAGCTCGGGTTGCCCCGTCAGCGCCTGCTGCATGCGGAAGCGCTCGTCCACGAACGGCTTGGACAGCAGCGAGGCCGTATCGTGCACGATTTGCCACTGCAAGTAGCTGTGCCAAACGGCAGGCTTAGTGGTCGTGATCAACGCCTGCACGCCTTCGAAGAACTTCGGGGCGGTGACGGTGATGTTTTGGATCTCCGGAAAACCGATGCCCTTCCAATAGCCGTCCCAATCGAACGCGGGCACCGCCCTGGCAACGCCCGCGCGGTTCCAGCGATTGAACATGGTCTTCGGATCCCGCCGTTCGACCTTGGTCTTCGAAATTTGGGCGAGCGCCGTCTCCAGGGCCAATACGTCCGTGGCGGCGGCGGCAGCGGACTTTTCAGGCATGCCCGTGAGCACGAGCATACGCGCCACGTGTTCGCGATAAGTCGCGAGCAACTTCTTGGAGCCTTCGTCGTCGCGCAGGTAATAGTCGCGATCCGGCAAACCCAGGCCATTCTGATCCAGGTTTGCGACCCAGCGCGTCGCGTCGTCTGCGTCTTGCGAGGGTGAAGTATCGAACAGTGGTGTGATGCCGACGGCGTGCAGTTCGGTCACCACTGCGGACAGGCTCTTCGCGTCCTTCACGCTGGCTGCCCGATCGAGCAGGGCGCGGATCGGTTGCACACCCGCCTTGTCCGCGCCCGCTTCGTCCATGCAAGCGCCGTAGAACGCGCCCAGCTTCTGCGTCACTGGGTCTGCCGAACCCGGCTTGGAGGCTTGCTCCAAGATCCGCTGGAGCTCGAACTCGTTGCGCTTCTGAATCTCGTTGAACGAGCGCGACCAAGCGGGTTCGTCCGCGGGGATTTGCACGGTTTTTAGCCAATTGCCGCAGGCATACTGATAGAAGTCCGTGCACGGGTCTTGGCTACGGTCCATCGCCGACGGGTCGAGCCCGACGCTTGCCAACGTGACCTGGGCGATCGGCTTGCTGGGTGCAGCGCGGGGCGCTATCGCGAGCGCGGGGGCGGGCTGAGCGATGACCGGTGGCGGCGCGCCACCGCAGCCGGCGAGCAGCGCGATGCCGAGTGGCAACGCGGCGGGCGCGAGCAAGAAGCGAATCGGACGTGCGCAGTCACTCGAGGTCAGCATGCTTCGCGCAGCCTAGTGCCAAGTGTCGAGCATTTCCAGGACTAGTGCAGCCCTCGTGATTGGTCATTCGTCACATCCCCTGGCTGACGAAAACGGCAAAGAGCCCAGCCGCGCTCCGGAGGCACCGCTCGTGATGAGAATTATACTGCGCGAACCCGGCGCGAACCCGGCGCGAACCCGGCGCGAACCCGGTATAGTTCTACGCGCCGACGGGGTCATCGTCGGATGCCCCGGCTCGTCCCGCAGTCGCACGCTGACGACGCCGACCCGCTCGATATCGTGATCCCGCTGGTTCACGCAGAACGACCTGTGAGCAATGAGCGCGTGGAGCGCATATGATTGGCCTGAAGTCTTTCGACGACTAGCTGCGTGACGGCCTGGCCGCACTGACCGGCTTGAGCCACAGCTCGCGCCCGACGGCCAAGAGCACGAGGGCGATGATCAGGAACGGAATCATCGACAGCAGATCCGATTGTTCGCCTTCGAAGAACGGATTGTGCAAAGCCGCCCAATGCTCGAGATTGCGATTGGTATTGCTGAGCACACCAGCCATGAACGCGATCACGATGCCTGCGATGGCCCCGCCCGCGATGTAGCCCGAAGCCAGGAGTACCCCCGGGCTCTTGTCGCCCTCGGCGGTCAGCTCTTCTTCGCTCAGCTTTTGTGCTGCATTCTTGCGCCGAAGATAAGAGTCCACGAGCCCGCGCAACAGCCCGCCGACGAAGATGGGCGTGGTCGACGAAAGGGGCAAATACACGCCGACTGCGAACGCCAGCGACGGGATGCCACTCAGCTCGAGCACGACGGCGATCATCACGCCGAGCAGTACCAACGCCCAGGGCAACTGCCGATTGAGGATCCCCTTGATGATGTAAGATATCAGCGTCGCCTTGGGCGCGTTGAACTTCGTCACGCGCGAGCCGTCTGGACGTTCGCGATGCGTGCCGTTGATGCCGGGATCGATCAAGTATGCGGCGTGACCATCCGCGGCCACCAAGTATCTCCCCGCCGGTCCTTGCGCGGCGTCGGTCTTCTGCCACACGAAAAACTCGCGCCCGTCGCTGCTCGCCTGCGGCCCCTGCAATTTTTCCTTCTGAGTCAGTGCGGACACGTCCGTGTGCAGGTCGGCAACGAACGTGCGACGAATGGCCAATACGGGCGCACGGGTCTGGGGGTCGACCAGGTACTCGCCAGGCAGCAGGCCCGCCTCCGCGGTCGCCAACGAAAGCAGGCGATACTCCGCCTTGTCCAGCGGTTTTTCGGCTTCGTACTTGGGCAGCGCTGCCACGCGGTCCGCTGACAGGGGCGTCGATTGTGCGACGTGCTCGAAGCTTACGGGGGTGACGTAGACGGTGGCCGCGTCGTTCAACTTGAGCAGGATCGGGCCCAGGAACAATGCCGAAACCAGCGCACCAATCAGGATCGAGATCTGCTGCAGTCGCGGCGTCGCACCGATCAAAAAGCCCGTCTTCAGATCTTGCGAAGTAGAACCGCCGTTGGAGGCTGCGATGCACACGATCGCGCCCACCGAGAGCGCCGTCACGTAGTAGTTCGGCCCCGTCCAACCCAGCACGAGGAAGATGGCACACGTGAGCAGCAGTGTGGCGACGGTCATGCCCGAAATCGGATTGGAAGAGGAGCCGATTTCACCGGTCAAACGCGAGGAAACGGTCACGAAAATGAAGCCGAACAGCACGATCAACAGCGCGCCGGCCAAGTTCATGTGCAAAGGTGGTGCGATCACGATCGCGGCCAGCAGCACGATTAAACCTGCGCCCACGAACTTGATCGACAAGTCCTGGTCAGTGCGCAGGCCCTCGTGCGCATTGGCAATCGCGCTCTTCTTGCCGAGCAAATCGTTTAGACTGCCGCGGATCCCCTGCCAAATCGTGGGTAGCGCGCGCACCAAGCTGACCACGCCGCCCGTGGCCACCGCACCCGCGCCGATGTACAACACGTACGCCGCGCGGATCTGATCCGGCGCCATTTGACTGATGGGTACGAGCCCGGGCGCCAGCGGCAGCGGATTTGCACCGCCAAAAAATGCGATCGCGGGGATCAGCACCAGGTAAGCCAGCACACCGCCCGCGCACATCACCGCGGCGATCCGGGGCCCGATGATGTAGCCCACGCCCAAGAGTTCCGGCGAGATCTCCGCGGCAATCGAGCCCGTCTTCAAGGGCGCGGCGAAGATCTTCTCCGGCACTTCCTTCCACAGCTTCAGCGCCGACATGCCAATTTTGTACAGAAGACCGATGGCAAAACCCGCGAAGATCGTCTTGCCGCCGCTGACTTCGCTGGCACCCGAGTCCGCCGTCGCTGCCGCTGCGCGCGATTCCTCGGACGCGCCCGCTTTCAAAACTTCGGCGCACGCGGTGCCTTCCGGATATTTCAAGATCCCGTGCTGTTCCACGATCAGCGCGCGGCGCAGTGGGATCATCATCAAGATGCCGAGCAAGCCGCCCAGCACCGAGACCAGCGCGACGCGCGTGATCTCGAGGTCGAAGCCCAAGATCATGATTGCCGGCATCGTTACGCCAATCCCGAACGCGATTGACTCACCCGCCGACCCGGCCGTCTGCACGATGTTGTTTTCCAGAATCGTGCGATTGCGCAGCCCGAATTTGGAGAGCAGTCGAAACAGCGCGATCGAGATCACCGCCACCGGAATCGACGCACTCACGGTGAGCCCCACCTTCAACACCAGGTACAACGAAGACGCGCCGAACACGACGCCCAGCACCGTTCCAGCCAAGAGCGGCACGAACGTCAACTCAGGCAAGTTCGCCGAAGCCGGAATGTAAGGCTTGAACGCGTGTCCCGGGTGGGGCTGGGGCGCTTCCGGCGGAGTCGGGGCGTGCGGCGTCTCGGACGACATCCCCGATGGTTTATCGCGTTTCGGCCCAGCGCGGGCGCCTGACTCGCGTCTCGAACCCTGCTAACTTCTGCGGATGCCGATCGACCCCAAATTCCTTAAGGCTGAGGAGCTTGGAATTCGTTTAGAAGTCGTCTCCGGCCTGCCGATCTGGGAGGCGCATCCGGTCTGGAAACATCAGAAAGCCATCGATCGTATTCGGGCGACGATCATGCCCAAGTCCGAGGCGAGCTGCGCTTGTGTTCACGCCAGCGACGTCTACGTTCAGTTCCCCGACGGCTCACTGAAGCGCCCGGACGTCGCCATCTTCTGCCGAGAGCCCGATGAAACCGAAGATGCAATCTTGCTCGTTCCCGAAGCCGTCATCGAAGTGGTCAGCAAGGGCTACGAAGCGAAAGACCTCGAGCTTGGCCCGCCATTTTATCTCGCGCAGGGGGTCAAAGACGTAATTGTTTTCGATCCCACCAGCCTGCTCGTGCTCCACGCTCGCCGCGAAAAGACGCTGCGTTTGACCTCACCGCAGACGCTCGGTCTGGAGTGCGGTTGCGAGGTTACGGTTTAGCCATGGGTCCTGCGGGGCATCTGCGCCGGTCGACGCGCCGCTGCCTGCCTCATACACGGAATGCCCCGTCCAAGCAGCGTTGCGCGGATCGCTCTCGTGCGCGTGGGCCGCGCAACTCGGAAGTCGGGGCGAGGGCCACGTACAGCGCATCATTCCCGACGGCTGCATCGATCTGCTGTTCAGCGAAGGCGAGCTAATGATCGCCGGCCCGGATACCGAGAGCGTGGAGCTGGAGGTCGCGCCGAACCGGTCGATTGTCGGCTTGCGCTTTCGTGCGGGTCAGGCGCTCGCGGTGCTGGGCGTGCCCGCGAGCGAGCTGCGGGATCAAGGCGTGCGGCCTACCTCTCGAGCCCAGCAAAGCCGATCCGGACTACGTGTACAGAGGGTGGGCGGTACGTGTTTTTACCGGCGGTGTCTCGCGGTGAGGCGCGGCGAAAGGCGCTGGCGCACGTGGTTTCCACGTTCTTCGGCGGCTCGGTCGAAGAAGCCGTGCTCACCCTGGTGGAGTCTTCTCGCAGCAAGCTGTCTGCAGATGAGCTCGATCGTTTGGCCGAAATCGTCGAAAACGCGCGACAGGAGGGAAAGTAGTCATGACTCTATTCTCGCTGCTGGGACTCGTGCTCCGGGCCTTCTTCGTGCTCGCGCTTTCGCTGGCCGTGCTGCCGGCGTTGCGGGGCGCATCGGCTTCGTTGCGGCGCTGGGTAGTCTTGCTGGGGCTGGCGGGATCGCTCGCTGCGCCGTTGCTCGCACTGGCACTTCGAGGACGGCCCGTCGTGTACGTCGCAGCGCCGGCGCTCGTCGGCCACGTGGTGACCGAAGCTCTGTCGCCCAACGTCGCGCCCGTTCCGCTTCCGGTTGCGCAGCAGGCGAGCACTCAGGCTGCGCCATTGCGGCTCAGCCCGAGCATTTGGCTGTTGTTGATCTGGGCTACTGGCGCTCTGTTCGTCGCGGTCCGCGTGCTTCGCGGCGGTCTGTGGGCCTGGCGGCTGAGCGCGGCAGCGCGGCCCGCGCCATCCGCGCAAGTGGGCGTTCGCGTCAGCTCCGAGATCGAAGCACCCGTGGTGGTCGGCTTGCTCCGTCCGCTGGTGCTCTTGCCAACCACGTCACAGAGCTGGAGTGAAGAGCGCATGCACGCGGTGCTGCTGCACGAGTTTTCACACGTGCGTCGCCAGGATGGCTTCGCGCTCTTGATCGCGCAAGTGGCGTGCGTGCTGTATTGGTTTCAACCGCTGGCTTGGATCGCCTGCAGCAGGCTACGGCGCGAATGCGAGCTCGCCGCGGATGAGGCCGTGATCGCGGCGGGTGTCCGCCCGACCAGCTATGCGCAGCACCTGCTGGAGATCGCGCGCGAGCTGGTCCCGGCGGGCGGCATCGCGATGGCCGCGCGGCCGTCCGAGCTTTCGCGGCGGATCTACGTGCTGGTCTCGCGGGAGCGCCTGCCCCGCGCGTTCACCCGTGTGCGAGCCGTAATACTCGGCGCAGTGGCGATGGCCGTGCTCGGCTGCGTGGCATGCGTGGCTGCCGGCGTGAAGCCCGCCCTCGCGCCGGCCAACGCGGCCGCGCCCGTCAAAACCATTGACGCACGCCTACAGGCGATCGCCGACGACGAAGCGCGGCGCGTGCGCAGCGAATGGGGCGCCGAGCGCGTCGCAATCCTGGTGCTCGATCCGCGCACTGGCGCGCTGCTTGCGAGCTCCGATGATGCGCCAAATCAGCCGATCGTGCCTGCCTCGACCCTGAAGCCGCTGGCCGTGGCAATGGCCCTGGATGCCGATCTAATTACGCCCCAGCAACGCTTCGATTGCGGAAACGGCTCGCGCAACTACGATGCGCAGGTTCTGCGCGACGCTGGGGCATACGGCTCGCTCGATGCCGCCGAGATCTTAGCCGTGTCCTCGAACATCGGCGTCTCGCGGATTTTCGATCTGATTGGCGGGCAACGGTTGGGAGACGGCCTGCGCCGTTTCCGCGTCGGCGCACCGCCGAGTATTCCGAGCGGCACGATGCGAGGCGCGATCATCGCCATGGGTGAGGGCAGCACCACGACCCCGTTCGCGATGGCCTCTGCCTACGGTGTGTTCGCCAACGACGGCCTGCTGGTGGCCGCGGGAACGGCGCAGCCAGAGCGGGTGATCAAAGCGTCGACCGCAAAGACGGTGCGTGCGATGCTGGAAGGCGCCGTCAGCAGTGAACGTGCCACCGGGAAGGCGGCAGCGGTTGCCGGCGCGCGTGTGGGCGGAAAAACTGGAACTAGCGACCCAGATTGCTGCGTAGAGGGAAGCCACGGCACCTTTGCGAGCTTTGTCGGCATCGTGCCAATCGACGCGCCCCGTTGGGTCATCTATATCGGCGTCGGCAAGCCGAGCAAGGAGGGCACGGGAGGCACGCTGGCAGCGCCCGCGTTCAGCCGCGTCGCGACGCGCGCACTGGCGCTTTGAGCCAGCGCGCTCGGTATTCGCGGTCGAGTAGGGCGAACACAACGCTGTCGGTCCATTCGCCCTTGCTCCAAGACGTTTCCACGAAATGTCCTTCGCGACGCAGTCCGAGTCTCTCTGCGACGCGCAACGAGGCCCTGTTTCGCGGATCGATGTCGACGAAAATGCGGTGTAGCCGCAGTTCTTCGAAGCCAAAGCCGATCACCGCGCGCGCGGCCTCCGTCGCGTAGCCCTGCCCCCACGCATCCTGGGCGAGCAAGTACCAGAGCATTGCCTCACTCTGCTCTGCGTCGCTCAACTTCATGCCGCATCGTCCGATGAGTCGTCCCGTATCATGCTGGACAATCGCGTACTCGAACACTCGACCCGGCTTTGCCCGCGGCTGTGTACGCACGGCTTGGATGTACGCGAGGCTATCTGCCAGCGAGCGCACCCCGTGCGGTGCGTAGCGAACGACGACGGGATCGGCCTCGTATCGGTTGGCCTCAGCGGCGTCGCCCTCGACGAATTCGCGCAGGAGTAGCCGCGGCGTGTGCAGATCCATCCCAGCGACGAGTCTTCAGGAGCAAGTTTTCGGGATGATGTCGGCGGGCAACCTCGTTGTTCTCTCGACGAGCGCGAATGACCGGCCCCACGCTGGCTCGAGGTCCGGCGCGTCGGCATGGCAGGCCGGCTCGCCGTTGCCATCGGCGGCCCACCCCAAGGGCCCGGCCGGCCACCGCGGCTTGCAGCGCCCCCTGACGGGGGGCATAGTCCGCGGCGCAGATGGGCACGAAATGGCTGCTGATCGCTGTGCCTCTGGTCATTTTCGGAGCGCTTGCCCAGTCGGTCTTTTGGGTGCCGACGTACGACAGTCAGACTCGGGGTAACCCCGAGCGGCTACGCACGTTCTTGCGCGCCTCCATTGGTGACGCGAAGCTTTTGAATCCGATCGTCAATTCGAACGCCGCCGCGAGCGAGGTCATGGAGGACAACCTGTTCGAGGGGCTGGTCAACGACGACGAGAACCTGAAGCTGGTCGGTGGCCTGGCTGACCACTGGGAGATCACGGAGGAGGCTTACGTGGCCGCTCTGCCGGGGCGAGTGTTGCCCGACGGACGGCCTGCCAGCGCGGCCAACGTCGCGGCGTCGATCGAAGCGGCTTGGAAGGGGGCGCGGCTCGCGGGCGTCGAGGCGAGCATCGTGGGACTAGAACTGGTGCCTGCGGAAACGCGCAAGTTGACCGAGAGCGTGGAGATCGCCGATGCCAAGGGCAAGAAGGCGCCGGTCGATGTCGAGCTGAGCGTCGAGGTCCCCGAGCGCGTGAAAATTCGGCTCTCCAAGGTCGAATCGCAACTCTTCAAAAAGCTCGAATCAGCGCTGGGCGCGGCGTATTTTCACGATTACCCGTTCGCCGACCGCTTCATGCTCCAAAAGCCCGAATTGCTCAGCGCCCTGCGCGAAAAGCTGCCGGAGCTGCTCGATATCGGTGAACACAACCCGGTCATTACCTTCCACCTGCACGCCGGAGTTCGTTGGCACGATGGCGTGCCGTTCACCGCGGACGACGTGAAGTTCACTTACGAGGCCTTGGTAAACCCGCGCAATGCGTCGCCGCGGGCCTCGAGTTACGACCCGATCAAGTCGGTCGAAGTCGTGGACGAGCTGACCGCGCGCGTGACGTACAAGAGACTCTCCGCGCCAGCGATCATCGATTGGCAGATCGGTATTGTCCCGAAGCATTTGCTGGATGACGCCGCGTTGAAGCGCGAGATGACCACGGCTTCGCTGTCGAAAGACGCACGCGCAAGCTTCTCGGTTAGAAACTCGGAATTCAATCGTCGCCCGGTGGGCACGGGCCCCTTCAAGTTCGCGGAGTGGCGTCCGGACCAGTACATCCACTTGCAACGCAACGACGATTATTGGGGCAGGAAAGCGGAATATCGGGACGTATTCTTTCGCGTCATTCCCGACTTTTTGACCATGGAGCTCGAATTCCAGGCGGGCGCATTGGATCGGTACGACGCACTGCCGCATCAAGCGGCGCGTTACCGCAAGGATCCCGCCTATCGCGTGCTCGCGCGCAAACGCGGCTACTTCAGCTATATCGCCTACAACCTGCGGCGGCCGGTATTCCAGGACGTGCGCGTGCGCCGCGCGTTGGGCATGGCAATCGACGTGGACAGCATCATCCGCTACGTGCTCTCGGGTGAGGGCAAGCGCTCCACCGGCCCTTACTATTCGAACACTCCGTTCAGCGATCCGACCGTCAAGCCGTTGCCCTTCGACCCGGCTGGTGCTCTGGCTTTGCTCGCCGAGGCCGGCTGGAAGAAGAACGCGCGCGGCATGCTCGAGAAAGACGGCAAGCCGCTCCAGTTTACTTTGGTCACCAACAACGCGAACCCGCAACGAAAGGCGATCATGACCATCGCTCAAGAGGCGTGGCTGAAGCTTGGCATCGATTGCAAAACTCAAGCCTTCGAGTGGACCGTCTTTTTGGAAGACTTCGTGCACAAGCTGAACTTCGACGCGGTCGTGCTGGCGTGGGTTGGCGGTGACATCAACCCGGACAGGTATCAACTCTGGCACTCGAGCCAGACGAACCCATATCAGCTCAACTATGCCGGCTACAAGAATGCCGAGGCCGACCAGCTGATCACGCGTATCCGGGAGGAATATGACTTCGACACCCAGGTTCAGCTGACGCATCAGCTGCATCGGGTGATAGCTGAAGATCAGCCGTTCACGTTCCTGTACGAGCCAACCGAACCGATCGTGATCGATAACCGCATTGCGCGTGTGGAGCACGGACCCGATGGACGCGAAGTGATCAGCAGGATCGAGCCCACGCCCTCTGGCTCGATTGACGTGTACTTCAGCCAATGGCGCAAATTCGCGGAGGCACCCAGCTATGCTCCGTGATCGCGCGCGCCGGAGCGGGAGCCTTTGATGTGGCGCTTTCTCGTGCGGACGATCGCCTCGCGTCTGCTGCTCTTGATCGTGATTTCGATCGTATCGCACACCGTGATTCACCTCGCGCCAGGCGAACCCACCGAGGTGGACGCGATGAACCCGATGATGAAGGCCGAAGACATTGCGAGGATCCGCAAATCATTCCACCTGGATGACCCGATTTACCTGCAATATCTGCATTGGATGAAGGATCTGTGCACTGGAGAGCTCAAATCCTTTCGTGACGGTCTGCCGGTGGTACCCAAGATCTGGGAGCGCTTTTTGAACTCCCTGCCTCTGTTCCTGTGCACTACGGTGATCGTGTGGACGGCATCGTTCCCGATCGGTATTCAGGCGGCCTTGAAGCGAGGCTCCCGCTACGATCGCGGGACGACGTTCGTCGCCTATACGCTGATCTCGATTCCCGGTTTCTTCCTGTCGTACCTGCTGATCCTTTGGGTCGTGCGCAGCTTTCATCTGCCGGTGATTGGCCTGCGCACGTTCGGCACCGAAGGCGAAGGCGGCCTGCAGCGCATGATGGATCGCGTGTGGCACCTGGTGATCCCATCACTGATGGCCGCACTGACGGGCATTGCCATACTCTCGCGCTATGTGCGCGCTCAAATGCTAGAGGTGCTCGAGCAAGACTACGTGCGCACGGCACGCGCCAAAGGGCTCGACGAGGATCACGTGGTTTACGGCCACGCCCTGCGCAACGCGCTCTTGCCGTTCGTGACCATGTTCGGTTTGCTCTTGCCTGGTCTGATCAGCGGCTCGGTGATCTTCGAGCAGATTTTTGCGTGGCCGGGTCTGGGCTTACTCGGCTACGAAGCGATTCTGGCCCGTGATTTCCCGCTGATTCTGACACTCAACTTCATGGCTGCCGCGATCACGCTGCTCGGTATCCTGCTCTCGGACATCCTCTACGCGCTGGTCGATCCACGCATCCGGCTCGAATGAGCATTCCGATCGGCCCCAGCCCAGTGCTCGAATCGCCGTTCCCCGCGCATGCGGATGCAGAGGCGTTGGGCATCGCCGAGACGCCCGCGCAGCAGCTCTGGCGCACGTTTCGCAAAGACCGGCTGGCGATGCTTGGCCTGTACCTGCTCTTGGCGCTGGTCGTGGTGGCGTTGCTGGGCAACTTGCTGACTGATTTTTGGGTAGTGTTCGATCCAAAGGCGGTGCGCTTGCCGGACAAGCTGCTGCCGCCGCTGAGCGCTGCCTCGCGCGCACTGGCGAAGGACCTACAGCCGCCCTTTCACCGCTATCCGTTCGGCACTGACGAGCTAGGGCGCAATGTCTTCGCGCGCATGTTGCAGGGGTCGTTCGTGTCGTTGTCGGTGGGCGTCGTTGCCGTCAGTATCTCGCTCGCGATAGGCGTTACCGTGGGCGGCCTAGCGGGCTTCTACGGGCAGCGAAAGCTCGGTCCGATCAGCGTGGACTCACTGCTCATGCGCTTCACCGATGTAATGCTGTGTTTTCCGACTTTTTTCCTGATTCTCACGGTTGTCGCGCTCTTACCGCCCAGCATCTACAACATCATGATCGTGATCGGCATCACCAGCTGGATGAGCACCGCGCGCTTCGTGCGCGCGGAGTTCCTCGCGCTGCGGGAGCAAGATTTCGTCACCGCCGCAAAAGCGCTCGGGCTGCCGGAGTGGCGGATCATCTTTCGACACATGATCCCCAACGCGATGGCACCGGTGCTCGTGTCCGCAACGATCAACGTGGCGCACGCGATCTTGACCGAATCCGCGCTGTCCTTCTTGGGCTTTGGCGTGCGTCCGCCTTACGCCACCTGGGGCAACATTTTGGCCGATGGTCGTTCGTACATTTTCGATGCTCCGTGGTTGTTCTTGATTCCTGGCGCTGCGATCCTGACGGTAGTGCTGGCCTTCAACCTGGTGGGTGAGGGGTTGCGTGACGCCATGAATCCAAAGTTGAGAAAGCGGGCGGGTTGATGGCCAGCGAGAGCCAAAAGCTCTTGTCGATTCGCAATTTGCACGTCGATTTCGCGACGGATGGCCGCCCCGTGCCCGCGGTACGCGGCATCGATCTGGAGATCGCGGCTGGTGAAACCGTGGCTCTGGTCGGGGAGTCAGGCTGTGGAAAATCAGTGACCGCGATGTCGGTCATGCGCCTGACCGAGGGCCGCATTGCGGCGGGCAGCATTCACTTCCAAGGGCGTGACTTGGCCAGCTTCGCAGATGCCGAAATGCGCACCATTCGTGGCGGCCAAATCGGCATGATCTTTCAGGAGCCGATGACCTCGCTGAACCCCGTGCTCACGATCGGTCGCCAGATCGAAGAAGTGTTGGTCCTGCATCAGCGCCTGAGCGCGCGTGCCGCTCGCGCCCAAGCGCTAGGGTTGCTCCAACGCGTCGGCATTCCAGCGCCCGAGCGCCGCATTTTGCAGTACCCGCACGAGTTTTCTGGCGGCATGAAACAACGCGTGATGTTGGCCATGGCCATCGCTTGTCGTCCGCGGCTGCTGATCGCCGACGAACCGACGAC
>Ga0302322_100000149_pt1 | contig 47244 bp, 37 predicted proteins | sample Fen_T0_2_FD_203757 | JGI IMG/M metagenome (GOLD analysis project Ga0302322, IMG submission 203757) | Peat permafrost microbial communities from Stordalen Mire near Abisko, Sweden - Fen_T0_2 | ecosystem: Environmental > Terrestrial > Soil > Wetlands > Permafrost | place: Sweden: Abisko...
GATCTCGTACAGCCGTGGCAAGAATAGCTGTGCTCTGGTATGCCACAACCACCCACACTGAGTTCTGCCGCTGATTTTGCTGAAGCTAATACACTTGCAACTTGCGTCCCTGGCGTGAAATCACCCGTAGAAATGCGAAGAAACACGCGCGCGAATAGGGAAGGACGAGCGTCGAACCAAGCCCTCTTTGCTAAGTGGCTTGTAATGAGTGAGTTGTCTGGGCGTCACGGCCTTCGACTATGGCATCCGGAGTGCAATACTCACTGGTATTCTTTGTATATTTTCCACGTAAGAAACTTCGTTTGTCGTTGCGGTGAGGTTTAGATGAACATGCAGACTGAGGATGCCGGCCCCACCAGGCCGGTCACGATTTGGCGTCCCTTGCACGCGTACCTTATGGCGGCACTTTGCCTGATTATTGGAGTGGCCATCGGCTATCTGGTTCGCGGTTCGGCGCCGCCGAAGATCGCTCCCGCGGCCGCAGTGATGCCGGCAACCACGCCTGCTCCAACTCCGGCTCCAAGCGCCGAAGCTGCGCCAGCCAACAAGCCCTCGCTCGAAGACATGAAGCGCATGGCAGAGAAACAACGCGAACCCCTGCTGACCGAGTTGCAGAAGAAGCCGAATGACGCGGCGTTATTGAACAAGGCCGGCCTGACCTACAAGGCCTCCCACCAGTTTGACAAAGCGGCGGAGTATTTCAAGAAGTCCCTCGACAGCGATCCCAAGAATGTCGCTGTCCGCGATGACTACGCCTCGTGCTTGTATTACCTCGGCGATGTCGATGGCGCTCTTGCGCAATTGAACAAGTCGCTCACGTATGACCCGAAACATCCCGGCACTCTCTACAACATCGGCATGATCGAGTGGAAGGGCAAAGGAGATGCCGGCGCTGCCGCAGCTGCATGGGAAAAGATGATCAAGCTGAATCCAGACCTCCCTCAGAAAGAACAGATCCAGCACATGATTGAGATGGTGAAGCAGAGCAAGCCCCAGGTCGCAGAAAAGCAGTAGCTGTCGAAACAGCCACTTTCCTAATCCACCTTTCCGGGTAATTCGTAACGGAGCTACCGCCGCCTTCCGCCGCCGCCCATTCTCGCACCACCCATTCGCGAGCCTCCCATGGAATTGTAATTCTGCGTGCGTTGCGCTCCCTGGGTGCGGGCTTGTTGTTGGCGCTGCAGGTTCGCATCCGGCTTGTTCACCGAGTCCCATCCGCTTCCGCTGTTGGAAGACCAGCTGCCACTGTTCTTGTTGTATTTGTAGACGGTTCCGTCTTTGCCGGCGTAAACGTTGTTCTTTCCGGCGGCAACACCGGTGTTGGTATTGGTGTTGTACGCGAACTTGCCGCTGGCCGTGCCGCCCTGACCACTGTAGATATTGCCTGCGTATCCCGCCCCACCGCCGGCCACGATACCCGTGTTCGGGTTGTAGGTCGCTCCGCCGCGATACCCGGCAGTGTTGCCCGTATAGATGTTGGTGTTGGTGCCGCGTCCTGCGACAGTCGTTCGGCCGGTCTGCGTGTTGTGGTACGCGCCGCGAGTGGCGGCGCCGTAGTTGCCGGTATAAGGATTAGCCCAAGCGGCTCCGGTGCGCGAGTAAGCTGTATTGCCCCACACGCCGTACACGTTCGCCACGGCGGCTCCGCCCCATGCGCCCCATCCGTAATAGGGATACCAGCCGTATCCGTAATAGCCCATCGGTCCCCACCACGGGTAGTAGTAAGGATAGTAGGCATAGCCGTACCCGAACCCGAAACTCCACCCGGTTCCCGTGCTATAAGTGAAACCAGCTCCCACACCATAGGTGTAAGGCCAGCCATACCACACTGTGGGACCAATATACGGCGGATAATACCATCCGGTCCCGTAAACAACCGTGGAAGTGTCTGCCGATACGACCGTGCCATAGTATCCAGGCGTGTAACCCGTATAAATGACCTCTGGCGTCGAGCTGTAGATCTTCACGTAGGTCACGTAATACAGCGGCGAACTTGGCGGGATCGTGTAAATGTCCTCCGGAACCGAATCCACGACGCGCCACGGACCCTGCGGCGACGGGGCCTTAAACCACACTCCAGCCTCAAGACAGTAGTAGTTGTTGTCGGATACCTTGATGACGGCCGCACTCGTGTTTTTGGCATAGAACATCGATGTGCCCTGGATGGGAACGAAGGTGGCCTCGCCGTCATACTGCACGGTCACTTTGGCCTCTGCGCGCGTGATGGTCGCCGTCTGCGGAATCGAATTCGCGATTAGCGCATCCTTGGCTTCCGGTGTGCCCGGAACCGACGCCAGCACTGTAGCCTTCGGGTCGGTGGTCGGGATCTTGGCAAAGTCGGCGGGCATCTCTTTGGCGCTGACATAGGTCCACGGTCCATCGAGTGACGCGCCTTTGAACCAGCGCCCCGAAATCAGGATGTAATACTCGCTGCTGAGGCGAAAGATGTTGCCATTCGTATTGCTGACATACTCGAGGTCGGTGCCGGGAATGGCAGCGTAGACGGGCGTTCCCTTGGTTTCGATCATCTCCGCCGGAGCGTAAACCACATAGATCGCGGGAATCTCAGCCTTCTTGCCCTGATCTTTCAACGATGGCTCTTTCGGCTTCGCCTGCTCACCCTCCGATTGCTGCGCGAGGTTCTGTTTGACGATGTACTCCTCGGCCTTCTTCATGTCTTTTGGAAGCTTGTTGGCATACGTCCAGGGTCCGTCGAGCGATTTTGACTGCAACCACCAGTCCTGTACGCGGAGGTAATACTGCTTCTTGTCGGTTTCGAACAGGATTATCGACCGCGTATTGATTACGCGCTGCAGGTCAACGCCTTCAATCGAGCGTAATTGAGGCTCGCCGTCCACCAGCACCAGCAGCGACGGCTTGCTCGAGATGATCACCTTCGGCGGATCATTCTTTACTTCGACTCCCTTGATCCGTTCGTTGTCGGCATCCAGTGCTGCTTCCAGCCGATCGAGTGAGATCGTCTTGGTGGCGCCGGGCAACTTCTTATCCAGTAGCGCGGTGAGTTCTGCTTCCTTCTCATGGGCGAGCGGGAATTTCACCTTTGTAATCTTGACTTGATCGAACGTTACTAGCCGATTGACCTTGTCGACGTCCGTTCTTGCCTGCATCCACACCACGCCGTAGCGGGCGGCACCCTCTTTGCCCGCCTTCACCTCGACGGCGCAATACAGAGAGATCTGGTCGCCCTCCCACTTGTCCACCTGTGGCTGATAAACCGTGAAAGTATCGGCGCCACTGGTAAATGTCCGCGGCCAACCTTCTTTAGGAGGCTGGGCGACTTGCACCTTTGCTTTCTGGGTACTGGGTGCGTTGGGAAGGCTTTGTCCAAACGCTGGTGATACCAAAAGCAGGCAGAAAAGAACGAGGAAACTCAACGGCAAAAATAAGTCCGTACTCTCGAGAAAAACTGCTTTGCGCACAACCAGCCTCCGCCTGCGCCTAACCTGCAGGAATGCTTTTGTATGCACTAAGGATACGATAACCAAGGCTTTTAAGCGGTGTCCGGTCCCCATCGATTTGACTGATTCGCCGTTCTGTACATAATTCATCTACGTAATCTTCAGCGCATATTCGGTTCACCGAAGGACATTCGTGTCGACTTCCAACAGCCTGCCGCAGGATATGTGTAAGCTCGCCGAACCTCTGAGTGCGAGCGAACCCTACACCCCCGCGCACCCCGAAGGCCGGGTGACGCTTTGGGGGCCATACTTGAGCGAGCGCCAGTGGGGAACCGTTCGTGAGGATTACTCCGCCGACGGTGACGCATGGAACTACTTTTCGCGCGATCACGCACGCAGCCGCGCCTACCGTTGGGGCGAAGACGGACTGGCCGGGATCAGCGACCTGCATCAGATTCTTTGCTTCGCCCTAGCTTTGTGGAACGGGAAAGATCCGCATCTCAAGGAGCGTTTGTTTGGCTTGACGAATGGCGAAGGGAATCACGGTGAAGACGTTAAGGAATGCTATTACTACCTCGACGCCACTCCCGACCATTCATACTTGAAGATGCTTTACAAGTATCCCCAGGCTGAGTTCCCGTACGAGCGCCTGCTCCAGGAAAACCGGGCGCGTGGCCTCGACGACGACGAGTATGAGCTGGTTGATACCGGGGTGTTCGACGAAGACCGCTACTGGGATGTTTTCGTCGAATATGCTCAGGCTTCCGAGGAAGATATTCTCGTCAACATCACAGTCCACAACCGGGGACCCGAAGCCGCTACGATTCATGTTCTTCCGCACTTGTGGTTCCGCAATACCTGGTCGTGGGACTCTAGCGCTACCACCAAACCGACTCTGAATGCCGAGGGCGGAGGTGCCATTCACGCTTCGCATCACTCGCTCGGCGACTATTTTCTTTACGTCGACGGTCAAGTGCCTGCGCTGTTTTGCGAAAACGAAACCAATGTAGCCATTTACGGAGAACAGACTGACGGATATTTTAAAGACGCCTTTCACCGTTACGTCGTCAACGACGAACAGCCTGCTGTAAATCCGTCGCAACAGGGCACGAAGGCATGCGTTCATTTCGTGCGCGAAGTGCCGCCGAAGCAGAGCGCGCAGTTTCGCCTGAGGCTCTCGTCGGTTAAGAATCAGGCACCCTTCGGCGATTTCGACGAAAGATTTGCTGCCAGAGTCCGGGGATGCGACGAGTACTATGCCGATCTCCAATGCAACATGAGCGATCCCGATGCGCGCCTGGTGCAGCGCCAGGCTCTGGCGGGAATGATATGGAGCAAGCAGCGTTATGCATACAATGTTCAACGATGGCTCGACGGCGATGATCGCTTTCCCGAACCCCCTGCCTCTCGCTTAGCCGGCCGCAACCAGGACTGGACTCACCTCAACGGCGACGCAATTTTCTCCATGCCCGACAAGTGGGAATACCCTTGGTTTGCGGCGTGGGATCTTGCCTTCCATACCGTTACGTTTGCCCTCATCGATCCCGAGTTTGCCAAGCAGCAACTCGTTCAATTGGGTCATGTGTGGTATCTCCATCCCGACGGACAGTTGCCTGCCTACGAGTGGAACTTTGCCGACGCCAATCCTCCCGTGCATGCCTGGGCTTCCTATCGAGTGTTTCAGATCGACCGCAAACAGAAGCGCGCCAAAGATCCCGATTATCCCGGCGACCTGGTGTTTCTCGAACGCATCTTTCAGAAGTTGGTGATGAACTTCACCTGGTGGGTCAACCAGAAAGATTCGCATGGCCGCAACCTCTTTCAGGGTGGCTTTCTGGGCCTCGACAACATTGGCGCCTTCAATCGCGACGAGCCGCTGCCCGACGGCGGCTATCTGAGTCAGTCCGACGGGACCAGTTGGATGGCAATGTACAGCCTCAACCTGATGCGCATCGCTATTGAACTCGCGCAACACGATCATGTGTACGAAGACATGGCCACCAAGTTCTTCGAGCACTTCCTCTACATCGCCAAGGCCATGACTGACATGGGCGGCAAAGGTGTGGGTCTGTGGAACGAGGAGGACAGCTTTTACTACGACGTGCTGAATCTCCCCAATGGTCAGACGTTCCCGCTGAAAGTCAGGTCGATGGTTGGGCTCATGCCGCTGTTCGCTGTAGAAACGATTGAGCCTGAGAGTCTGGTTAACATGCCGGTTTTTAAACGCCGTATGGAGTGGTTCCTGCAATATAGGCCCGACATGGCGAACCTGGTCTCGCGCTGGACCGTGCCCGGCGTCGGTGAGCGCCGATTACTCTCGCTCCTGCGTGGCCATCGCATGAAGGCCCTCTTGAAGCGGATGCTCGACCCTGCGGAATTCCTTTCCGACTTCGGCGTGCGCTCGCTCTCCCGCTATCACGCCGATCACCCCTTCCAACTCCAAGTTCCGTCAACCGGGAGGGTGCTGACCGTGGACTACGAGTCTTCCGAATCGCGCTCCCGTTTGTTCGGAGGCAATTCCAACTGGCGTGGGCCGATCTGGTTCCCGGTGAACTTTCTCATCATCGAGTCGCTGCAGAAATTTCATTACTACTATGGTGATGACTTCAAAGTGGAGTGCCCCACGGGCTCCGGACGTTACGTCACTCTAGATCAAATCGCCGAAGAATTGACTCGTCGTCTCGCTTCTATGTTCCTCAAGAACGATTCTGGCGTTCGCCAGGTAAATGCGCTCTATCCCAAATTCCAGAACGATCCCAACTTCGCTGACTGTATTCCGTTTTACGAGTGTTTCGACGGCGACAACGGCCGGGGAGTGGGCTCGTCGCATCAGACCGGCTGGACAGGCGTGATCGCCAAATTGCTCAACCCGCGAGCGGGATATTCCCTCGGGTAAGGCAGGCCGGCGGGAAGTCCTCTTTCCGCTTCTCGAAAATGGGTGTGCCGTCCGGTTCAGCCTCAGTTGGTAAGAACCATGGGCAATTGGTCGCGATTCATACTCAACTTCACCTTCGTAATCACACCAATTGGTGTCGCACGCCCTTTCGCGCCCGGCTCTGCCCTGTGTAAAACAAGCAACGTGAGGCCGAGGGATTGGTGTCCCCTCAGGGAAAGCCGACGGTCTTTGACAACTGAACAGTAAACTCTCCGCGCCAGCCGTATCAGAGGTGCGGCACTCAACCCTTTTGTTTGCACGATTTTGCCTGTAAGTCCTATTGTTTGTGCGAATTTACGCGTAGTCGTGCTGTAAACCATTTGTTTTCAAGATGCGCGGAGGGGGGGTAGGACGCCTTGAAACACGGAGCGGGGAAGCTGTGAATCAGCTGGAAAAAACACATCCCCCGTCCGCCGCTGCGGACGAGGGATGACAGTTATGAAGGATCCGGACTAGCGCAGGTTAGTCGCCTGTGCCGGTAGGCTGCAGGTTTGCGGAGGAGAAGCGCTGCCGGACGTTATCTCCCAGTTCCTGCGCTTTGTCCGCGATTCTGGCTCGAGTGTCGTCTCCCTTTTCCGGAGCTAACAGCATCCCGACACCAATCCCAACTCCCACGCCGGCGGCGAACCGCAGCAGATTCCATCCAGTGCTGTTGTCTTCTTTGCGGAGAGCCTTGGATGCCCTGGTAACCCGGTCGGCGGCAGTTTCATATGCATCGGTAGCGAAGTCCCGGAGGTCGCCAACGTGGTCGCGGACCTTTTTGCGAGTGCGATCCGATTGATCCAGCATAAAAAGACCGGTTCCCAGCGCTAGCTTTAACACTTTGTTCATGTTCATAATGCCTCCATAGAGCGCAAGTAATCTACGCCAGTAAATCGTGATCGGCCGCGCTTACACGGCGGTTCTGCGCCCGCTCACGAGGTTGAATATCAGGGTGACAAGGGCCAACAGTAATAGGATGTGGATGAAGCCTCCCAAAGTGTAGGAGCTGACCATGCCTATCAACCACAGAACCAAGAGAACTACAAAAACGGTCCACAACATTGCAAGCCTCCTTCAATCGTTTTCGTCCAATGTGGCTTTTAGCGCGTCGCTCGCTCAGATCGAGTAATGTGCTTACAGAACTCAGGTTAGCAGCCTGAGACGGAGCAGACTATCGGGTCAATTCCGTACTCCGTTGATATTTTGCTGGTTTATAAGCGGATAGGATTTGCCGAGCATCCGGCTGCCCTGCCGGTCTAAGGACATCGCCTGATTTCCTTCCCCTCACCAACGTGCTTTCTTTATAGGGTGGGCTGGAGGCGTGCATATCTGACAGTGCATCTCCGAATGCTGTGAGTGCCTTCTAACCGATCAATTGCAATTCGATTGCTTACACTGAATTTCAACGGCTCTCGGTGTGGCAAAGTACCTGATCTCGCCGGGCACCTCAATTTATGTGGACTATCTCCCCGAAGTCTTACAAAACGGGCTTCGCCATTCTCTTCGCCATACTGGTGAGTATCGGGATTAGCTCATACGTCATGTCAGCTCGCTTTGCAGCCAGCGAAGAGACAGTCATTCACACACATGAGGTAATTTCGGAACTGAAGAGCACAGTCGCTGACCTGATCGAGACCGAAGATGACCGCCGGGGCTTTGTGATGACCGGAGACAACATCCTGCTCATCGACTATGCCGATGCGACCCGAAGGATGCCTGGGCATCTCAAACGACTACAGGCATCAACGCATGACAACTCCCGGCAGCAGCAAAGGCTGACCCAACTCGATCCGCTCGTAAGTGAAAGACTGGCGTCATTGGATGCATCCGTCCAACTACGGCGACAAGATCCGTCCGCTACCGAAAAGCAGCTAGAGTTCACCCGCCAGGGGATTTCCCAAACCGAAAAGATACGGTCGCTCCTTGACGCCATGGAGCAGGACGAAAACGAGATGCTACAGGACCGTTACCGTATCTCAACAGCCCGGCACCATAGGGCTACCATGATTCTGGTGTTGGCCTTTCTGTTCGCATCCATGATGCTGGTGTCTCTGTTTCTATTAATGAATTTCGAAGTTGCCCGAAGAAGATTAGCGGAGTTGCAAGCCAACGATAACGAAGAGAAGTACCGCCTGCTGGTCAACGGTATTCAAGACCACGCCATCATACGGGTTGACCTGGAAGGACGAATCACGACATGGAACAGCGGAGCTGAACGTTTATTTGGGTTCCGTTCGTTAGAGATACTGGGAGAGCCCTTGCATCGTCTCTACAACACCTGCGAATCAGATATGCCCCACCGGCATTTGAGTACGGCCCTTGAGCACGGCCACGTAACGGACGAGTGCGAGCAAGTGAGAAAAGACGGCTCTCATTTCTGGGCAACTGCTGATGTTACGCTGTTGCGGAATGACCAGGGTATACCACGCGGTTATGCTGTCATCACCCGCGACATTACAGAGCGAAGGCGACAGCGTGAGGAAATTGAGCATCGGGAAACCCAGCTCGACGCTTTTTTCTCGAATGCGCCTGTGGGGCTCGCGATCATTGACAAAGATCTGTGTTTCCAACGAATCAATGAACCTTTTGCCGAACTGAACAGGCTGGATCCGCGCGACCAGCTAGGCAAGCCGTTGCGGGCTGTAATTGCGGATTTGTCGTCGCAGCTTGAACCTATCCTTCGCAACGTCCTCCGCACCGGACAGCCGGCTTTGACCCAGGAAATCAGGGGGCCGATGCCGTCGAGGCCCGGCGTCACTGGATGGTGGTTGAAGTCCATCTTTCCGACCGCCAGAGAAGGCCGCGAGGTTACTGAAATGGGGATCGTTGTCCAGGACATTACCGGGCTTAAACGTGCTGAGACGTCGGTGCGCCGCTTGAGCGGGCGGCTTCTGCAAATCAGGGATGAAGAGCGCCGCCGCCTGGCGCGGGACTTACATGACTCGCTGGGCCAGACGCTCACCGCCGTCAAGATGAATCTGTCGTATCTCGGACGAGACACCTCGCAGCTCGATGAGCGAGGGCAGAACGCTGTAGCGGAGAGCAAAGAACTTGTCGATAACTCCCTGAAAGAGGTTCGGACTCTTTCCCATCTACTCCATCCTCCGATGCTCGACGACGTAGGTTTGTTGGCCGCCATCCGCTGGTTCGCCAATGGATTCTCACAGCGCAGTTCGATCCAGGTTGAGCTAAGTCTGCCCGCGGACTTACCCCGCCTTCCGACGGAGGTGGAAACTGCGGTGTTTCGTGTCGTGCAGGAGAGTCTTACGAATGTCCACCGCCATTCCGGCAGCGACACGGCGATTGTACGTCTGGAAACAGAAGCGAACAACCTGCATCTTTATGTCATCGACCATGGCCGTGGTATAAGTCCTGATAAGTTGTCTCGTCAGGAAAGCGCCAGCGTTGGAGTCGGCCTCCTGGGTATGCGGGAACGACTGCGCCAGCTTCTCGGCCAGCTCGATATAGACTCTGGTAGTCAAGGCACCACCATTCACGCAACAATTCCACTAAGCGAGGCCGCATGAGCGCACTAAGAGTACTGATCGCCGATGACCACGATTTGGTTCGTAAGGGCCTGAAGATGCTCATTGAAGAGCATCCCGGATGGGAGGTCTGCGGGGAAGCCCGGTCAGGCCGCGAGGCCGTCGAAATCTGCGGGCGGTTGCACCCTGACATCATCGTGGTCGATATCAGCATGCCCGATCTGAATGGGTTGGAGGCGACCCGGCAGATTCGCAAGGCGTGCCCCCGCACTGAAGTACTCGTGATCACTCATCACGATTCGGACGAAATGGCGGCGGAGGTGATGGATGCGGGAGCCCGCGGCTACGTTCTGAAGTCAGACTCGGACACTGACCTGGTTCGCGCAGTGGAGGCGCTGAGTCGCCACAAGCCATTCTTCACTTCGCGGGTCACAGAGATGTTTCTTGCCAATCGGGGAAGCCGGGTAACGGATCCAGCCGAGATGATGCGTAAACGCCTGACGATGCGGGAACGCGAAATCCTTCAACTTCTCGCGGAAGGCAAGACAGCCAAGGAGGTAGCGACGATTCTGGGCATCGCGGTAAAGACGTCTGACACGCACCGCACCAACATTATGCGAAAACTGGATGTCCATTCTGTTGCGGAACTCGTGCGTTATGCGATCCGGAACAAGGTGGTTGAAGCGTGAATCGCAATATACGCAGATTACCCTATGGGCAGCGGTGCGATTGTGGGTGATAGTCAGTCATTGGCCGATCTCATGTCTGCGACCCGAGTTTTATTGGCTGACGATCATTCTTTTGTGCGCCGCGGTTTGCGCACGATCCTCGAAGCCACTGATCAGTATGAAGTCTGCGGCGAAGCTGCCGATGGCAGCCAGACCTTGGAACTAGCTGCGCGGCTGGCCCCGGATATCCTGATACTGGATATTTCCATGCCTCCTCCGAATGGTTTGGAGGTAGCGGCACAACTCCGCCGCTCGCTGCCTGGCACCCGAATTTTAATGATTACAATGCATGATACTGATGAAATGCTGCGCGCAGCTGCGGCGACCGGTGCTTCGGGATATCTTCTAAAAACAGACGCAGAGGAACTTCTCATGGTTGCACTGCAAAGACTGCAACTGGGACAACCCTTTGTGAGTCCAGCCTTTGATCCCGACCTGGCGGAGCAACTCTTCCACTAGTATTTGCCCGCGCTATTCTTCCCAACCCAGTCCTTCCACTCAATGGGTTGCGATAGATCGAAATGATCAACACATAAAGGCGCGTATCTCTCGCCGCTAAGCCGCTTAAGGCTGCGGCTGGTGAGTGGGTCAGCTCTAAGCGAGATGAGTAAGAGGCGGGCTCAGACGCCGGCGGAACTTTCGTCCCTGACAGCGTCTGCCGTATCGGGTGGGGTGTCGTGGGGTAATTTTCGGGCGGAACATCGTGCAGCGGAACAATGGTGCAGTAGAACGAGACCACAATATCGACTCTCCAGCGCGCCATCAATCAGGTGATTCCCGTAGAAACGTTAGCTACATCGCCTAGTGGCCATCCATCCATCACAAGGCTCGAGCTTCGTACCACTTCTCGCTTGTGACGTTTTCTTCTATCTCCGACTTCTTCTTCTTTCTTCGTATGTTGCCGCTTACCTGAAGCTGAGGAAGATTTTGGGGAAGGCTAAGAGAATTACCCGATGCCTGTGAAAGACATCAAGTCATAGAGTGACACTTGGTAAGACTAATCGGCATTTCGAAAAGGAGTAAACGATGAATTCCGACCAGATGGAAGGCAAGTGGAAGCAGGTAAAAGGCGCTGCCAAGGAAAAATGGGGCAAACTCACCGATGATGACCTCGACGTGATCGCCGGCAAGTCTGATCAGCTCGAGGGCAAGATTCAAGAGCGCTATGGGATTACGAAGGAAGAAGCGGCCAAGCAGATCCGGGATTGGGATGATGCTTCCCTCCGGGATACGGACGCCTCTCCTCAACGCAGAGTGGGCTAACTCATTCAGCTGATCCAGAGCCGAAGCCGCCCACGCAAATGGGCGGCTATTTACGTTGTGTGGTCCTTGGTGCGCCCCTGGGCGGGCAGAACGACCGCTCGGAGTACAATCCTCGTCGTTTGTAACAACGAAGAAGAGGCGCCGCCCGCGGACGTGCGGGCAACGCAGTATGTCTGGTAGAACAGAACTCGAAGGAAGCGTAGGGTTGCCGGCCGCCACCGGGCCTTTACTGCTAGCAACGCAACTTAGCGGTGCATCTCGGCCCCGGGGCCCGCCGTCGGACTCGGGATCGGCACCGGAGGCGGAAGCTTCACTTTCTCCGCAGCGCCCGTGGCAAATAGCATGAAATGGTCAAAGTTGGCGCTGCGGTAGAAGCGTCTCTTGCCAAAGTGCACGTACAGTTCCGCACTCTTTGGGAGCCACAGGTCAGCCCCGCCCTTCTTGAACTGCACAGGACCGTAGCTAACACTGGTGTGTTCCGTCATCAGTTGGATCTCGGGGACGGGCCGCACCAGATCAGTCTCGAGGTGAAGGATCTGGAGGGTGTCTGTCCCGATCCACGCTCGTCCTTTTAAGCTCACGGGGTAGTTATTCTTATTCACCACATAGGTCCGCAGCCGGCTCGGCTTATCGTCTTTCTGCCGGAAGTGTACCAGCCACGCCGCCTGTCCTTCCCAATCGCCAAGTCCTTCGCAATGCATCTCAAAGTCATTGCGGAACGCGGGATGAAAAGCGACCGCCAGTACTGCCAGTCCCGTGGTCTTTATCTGGCCTGGCATGTCCAGGTCATCGGAGTCGCGATATTCATCAACCGTCAACCCGCCTTGTGGCGTCTCGCCAAGCGAGACAACGTAATTGAATTGTCGTGTTTCGCGACTTCTGGGAGTTCCATCCGGCGAAATACTCTCATGGACCATGTGCTCGACCGCAGAAAACTGTGACACGCTATCGACCAGCGCCTTGGAAGGGTTCGCGGTCAACCCGACAATGTTTGCCGGGCAGGGAACGCCCGCGGCGATTGTCGGTTTTACCGTGTCGATGTCAGATGGCATCCCGGCGTTTCCACCGTAAGCATCAGCCTCTGACACGAGGTTAGGATCGCCTGAGCCGACGTCTACCCTGGAATTAGCGTTGCCTTCTGTACCCTGCTTCTCCATCTGCACCAGCAGTTGCCGGGCCTGCGCAACGGTCGGTCCTGCAGGTGAGTTGTCAAGGTAGGCTTTTAAAACGTGGATGGCGGCCTCGTACTGTTTCAGCCCCGCCAATGCCTGCGCTAGAAGGAACCTTGCTGCCGCACCCTCGCTCCCGCCCTTATCCACAATCCATTGTGCGTTATCGCGCGCCTTCTCGAATTGCTTCAAATTTAGATAGGAGTTCGCCAGTACTTTTCTTGCGATCAAAGAATCCTTGCTGCTTGCCAGCACAATCTCGGCGGCCGCCGCTGCTCGCGCATAATCGCCGCGCCGGTAATAAAGCTGGCCGAGCAGGTTCTGCGCCTGTATGTTGCTCGGATCAAGCTTGGTCGCAGCCGTAAGGTAGGTCAGTTCAGATTCCTGGTCCCTTTGCTGAAGGGCCAGGTATCCCAGCAGGAAGTTGATCGAGGAACTGGACGGATATTGGTGATTCGCAGCCTCCAGATGCTTGCGCGCCTCGACGAAGTTCGAGAGCTGCAGTGCTTGGATCCCTTTTTCGGCCTCTTTGCGGGCCTTGCCCGGAAGCTGACCCGGGTCTTTCAACTTAAGCTCAACAGCTGCCGGATCGAGCGACAAAATCACCGTCTCATTCAAGTCATAGGCGATATTGGGAATAACGAATTCTGTATGCCTTCCCACATATCCCGCGGCCCCCACCTCAAGCAGATACTTGTCCACGGGAAGGTCGGTGAAGGTCGTCTCTCCTGCCCGCGTAGTTTGGAATAAGATCCTGCCCGAATCCTGGCCTGTCAGTCTGATCAAGGCCTGCTGTTTCAATGGCTTCTTGTTTTCATCGACAATGGTGACGCGCAGGTTAGCTCCACTTCGCGTGGCGACGGGAGCAGTTGGCAGGCCATTACCCATATTCGTCGGGAACTGGGCGGAGGCGCGCGGTTCACCCGCGATCAGGCCTGCCAGCACCATCAGCAGGACAGCCGTTGAACGGACTATTACACCGGCCATTTGATGTCGATTGAGAGGGCGGCGTGAACTCGAGAGTGTCGCAACAAACATACAATTATCGCTGCTTTTAACATCCATACTTCCGTCCACAATAAATCAGGGAGCCCAACCAGTATGACCGGGCGTCCGGTTCAGCCCCGCCAGAACGCGTGGACACGCCACGGGAAGCATCGCTATGAGGATCCGGCAGCAGTTGCTAATGCTCAGGCCGCCCAGTCGAGGGTCGCAGCACATGGCACTAACAAGCATCTCTTATGAGGGTGTTCCGATCAGTAGAATAACTCAGTGAGCTTAGTCACCGCCACCAGTGACTAACTGGTAAGCGAATAACCTACTGAAGACAGGATGTAACCTGCAAGAACAGAAACGAATCGCCCGCGTCATTCACCGTAATCACGCCCGGGACCGAATTCGGGAAAGGCCACCGTCCACGCCAAGCACTTGAGCGGTAACCCAGCTTTGTTCGGGATCAAGCAGCCACTCGATCGCTGAAGCGATTTCGTTTGGTTCCCCGATACGTCCGAGGGCGTGCATGCTGGCTGAAGCCTTGGCCATCACTTCGTTCTGCAATAGCTTGGCGGAGAGAGGCGTTCGGGTCATCCCAGGGGCAACACAGTTAATCCGGATTCCCTTCGAGGCGTAGCTCGCAGCAGCGGCTAGCGCCAGACCCTCGACCCCGGCCTTGGCCGCCGAGATAGCTTCATGGTTGGCCAATCCGATACGAGCCGCGGCGGTGGAGAGCAGCACGATGGAACCACCATGCGCCGACATGGTTGACGTTGCAGCCCTAACTATTGCGAATGCCGATTTCAGATTGGTTGTAATCGTGGCATCCCATTCCTCTTCGGAGAGCATGTGCGCCGGTTTCAACAGGAGGGATCCAACGCAGTTCGCTACGCCGCTCACCTGTCCGAACAACTCGGATGCGTGCTTCATACACGACTCCACCATCAGAAGCTTGGTCGCGTCTAGGGCAAATGTCTGCGCGCCGAGTTCCGCTGCCAAGTCAGCGAGACGTGCCTCATCTCGGCCCGCCAGCAGCAGATTCGCGCCTTTCTTGGCGAGGCGGCGACTGAGGGCGGAACCGACTCCTCCATACGCGCCGAATATCACATATGTATATTTCATAACAACCTATCCTTACCGCATGAATGACTGGGTTAAACCGCAGGGCTTACTGCGCTTTCAAGAGAACCTCGATGGCATTTCCGTCGGGATCGTTGAGGTATACCGATTTCGTTCCGTCCCGGTGTGGTGTGAGCGCACCAAAGTCGGCGGCGTCGGGACGGGAGAATCCAATGTGTGCGGGGTGTTGCGACGGCAACACCAGCGCCAGCTTGATATTCGCAAACTGCAGGAGGGCCCATGTTGCGTCTTGATAGAGAAGCTCGCACTGAAAGCTGCGGCTATACCAGTCGAGCGCCAGTTGGATGTCGTGGACCGTTATGGCCACATGGTCCATGCTGTCGAGCGTTGGGTTCATCTTCGACCTCTCAGCTTGCGATTCTAGTTCGATAGGCGTACGGGGGACGTTACAGAGTATTGGTCGCAGCTACTCAGTTGCACCGCCGCGCGCTGCTTGGTGAGCACCAGTTGCACATCTCCAATGTGACGCTCGCGGAACGCTCCTTCGCAGTAGCACAGGTAGTACTCCCACATGCGAACAAAGCGTTCGTCAAAGCCCTGCGCTCTCACTTCATCGAGATGCAGCACGAAGCGCTCGCGCCAGTGCTTGAGCGTCTCGGCATAATGCAGACCGATGTCTTCGAGGTGGAAAAGCGTCATCTTGGTGCTGCGTCCCAGGCTCTTTCCGACCTCCGCTATCGACGCCAGCTCTGAACCGGGGAAGATGTATTTCTGAATCCAGTCGCAGCGTTTGCGGTACACCGGAAACTTCTGTTCGTTCATGGTGATCGCTTGCATCACCATCATGCCCTCGGGCTTGAGCAGGCGGTCGCAGGCGCCGAAGTAGTTGTCATAGAAGTGCAGGCCAACCGCCTCGAACATTTCGATGCTGACGATTTTGTCGAATTGGCCACGCAAATTACGGTAATCCTCCAGCAGCAACGTGATGCGATCTCCGGCTTCTCCCATCCCCGCAAATAATTGCTTGGCATAGTTATGCTGCTGGCTGCTGATGGTCGTCGTCGTAATGCGGCAGCCGTAATTCTTCGCGGCGTAAGCGGAGAATCCGCCCCACCCAGTGCCAATCTCGAGCAAGTGGTCAGTCGCTTTGAGATCGAGTTTGCGGCAGATGCGCTCGAACTTGTTCAACTGCGCCTGCTCCAGACTGTTGTTCAGCGTCTGAAAATAAGCGCAGGAATACGCCATCGTGGCATCAAGGAACATGCGATAGAAATCATTACCTAAGTCATAGTGATAACTGATGTTACGGCGGCTGCCGGCAAGCGTATTGCCGCGCAGACGATGGCTCACGGTGTCGGCGAGGGAACTCAAAGCAGAGAAGAGCTTATTGCTGTTCTCCATCGCGCCAAGATTACGAACTGCCAGCCGAATGACTGCCACCAGGTCGGGCGAGGACCAGTCGCCATCCATGAAGGCCTCGCCCATGCCGATGTCGCCGCCGAAGAGGGCACGGCGGAAGAAGCGCTCATGGTTCACAACCAGCATCGCCCGCAAATCGGACTCGGGGGAGCCGAAGGTGTAGGTGTCTTCGGGGCAGACCAGTTCCAGGAAGCCTTGGTTAAGGCTGCCAAGCAGCTGTAAAAAAAGACGTTTAGGCAGAGTGTGGTTCATTCGATGCTCCAGGATGCGCCGACAGGGCGCGTATTGGCGGGGACGAAATGTCCAGGCCCCGGATGATGGACGATGGGAACTTTCTTCAGGTAGAGGCGCGCGGCTTCTAAGTGAATGGCAGCAACGGTCTTAGCTGTGACCCACGGGAATCGCATCAGGGCATGGCGGAGCCACTGTGCCGACCAGGGCTTGCGGACCAGCCGGAGTGTTCCGTCAAAGACCGCCTCGTGGTTCTCATCAACGTTTGTTTGCACCAGCAAAGACTCGCCGGGCGCGGTGAAAGTCCAGTGGTATCGGCAGTCCATGCCGATGAACGGCGATACGTGGAATGTCTTTGGAAATGAATAACTTATCGATTGGTCGGATTCTCTGGACTGGCAACCGGCCGAGAGCCAGTAATTCTGAGTTTCCCCGAAGGTGTTCTTCACTTCCGACATGATGAGTTGCAGGCGACCTTCTGCATCGTGGCAATAGAAGAAGGAGACCGGGTTAAAGTTGTAGCCCAGGTAGCGTAAGTGTGTGAGCAGAAAAACCTTACCATCGGGGAGATCGTGCCCATGTAGGGCCGCATCGGCAGCTAATCGCTGGCGCAAGGGAAGTCGCGGGTCGCCGAAGTGGTCGGCTTCGCTGAAACTGGCCCAATTCCAACGGTTATAACTACTTAGCCGCGATACCTGCATCAGTTCAGCAATGCGGTCCACGTCCAAATACGCCATGAAAAGCGGGTAGGTGAATTCGTGGCTGGCGGGACGGAAGCGGCGGTGGCGGATGGTTCCGAAGTAAATTGCTGATTCCATTAGGCTTGGGGCCTCCAGTTGACACCGAGGGATTGCGCCACGCGGATCGCTGAGTTCAGGCCGTCTTCGTGGAAGCCGTAGAACCAATATGCACCGCAGAAGTGAGTGTGGTTGTGGCCGCTGATTTCCTGCCAGCGGGCTTGGGCGCGAATGGCCGGCAGGGTCATCAGGGGATGGTGGTAAACCATTGATTGCAAAACCTCTTGCGGCGCAATCTGGGCGGTGCCGTTGAGGGTTACGCAGTAGGGTTCAGGCGCCGCCAGATTCTGCAGGCGATTCATGTGGTATGTCAATGTAACCGCGCGATCCGCGGCACGGAGATGGTAGTTCCAAGAAGCGCGGGCTCCGGGTCGGGTCGGCAGGAGAGTGGCGTCGGTGTGCAGCACGGTTTCGTTGCGGCTGGTGGTAAACCCTTGCAGGACAGCTAGTTCCACCGGCGTGGGGTCGGCAAGCATTGCCAATGCCTGGGGAGCGTGGCAGGCGAATACGACCTCGTCAAAGTCTTCTGTAGTGCCGTCAGCGTAAGCGAGATGGACTCCGGATTGCGAGCGCGTTACTGCTATGATGTTGATTCGCTTACGGATGCGGCCTCGATACGGCGCGGTCAGGGGCGCGATGTACTGGCTGCTGCCGCCTTCCAGCACATACCACTGAGGATGCGTATTGAGGCCGAGAAATCCATGGTTGGCGAAGAAACGAACGAGCGTAACTGCTGGAAAATCTTCAACTTCCGCCATCGAAGTGGACCAGACGGCCGCAGCCATGGGGTAGAGGTAGTAACGGCTGAATTCAGGGCTGAAGTCGTTGGCACTGAGCCACTTACCCAGAGTTAGATCAGATCCGGCGGGATCGTCGAGCACGCGCGGCGCCTCGCGGTTAAACCTCATGATTTCAAGGAGAAAGCGGTAGTGGGCGGGACGCAACCAGTTGCTTTTCTGCGCAAAAAAACCGCCCATACCCCGGCTGCTGTACTCGAATCCCGTCTTCTGGCACGAAACGCCAAAGGACATATCGCTCTTTTTTCTCTCTATCCCCAGTTCCTTTAACAACTTAACCAGATTCGGATAGGTGCGGTCGTTGTGGACGATGAAGCCAGTGTCAATGGGCAACGGGCCACGGCAGGTTTCGACGGTGTGGGTGTGGGTATGGCCGCCGATACGTTCGTCCCGCTCGAGCAAATGCACTAAGTGCTTCTGGCTCAATAGGTAAGCTGTGGCCATGCCGGCGATTCCAGAGCCCACAACGGCGACGCGGCTCATGGCCGGACCTCGGATTCAGACCCCGGGAGACGCACGCCACGCAGCTCACGGGCGATGCCCAGCCAACCTAAAAGACGTAGCCCGTAGTAGGTTAAGTCCAACTCCCACCACAAGATGCCTTGCCGACAGGCATACATGAAGCGATGGTGATTGTTGTGCCAACCTTCTCCAAAAGTGACCAGGGCCAGCACGAAATTATTGCGACTCTCATCGGCGGTGGCGAAGCGGCGGGTACCCCAAACGTGAGCCAGGGAATTGATGCAAAACGTTGCATGGTAAAGGATTACGGTCGAAAGTACGTAGCCCCAGAGGAAGGCGCCGAGGCCTCCAGCGAAGTAGATCACAGCGCCAAGGACGGCGGTCGGTACCCAGTGGTAGCGATCGAGCCAGCGGAGCTCGGGAAACTTGGAAAAGTCGCGGATGAGGGCCGGGTCATATTCGTCGTAAGTGTTTGAAATCACCCAACCTACGTGCGCCCACCAGAACCCCCGCAGCCCCGGGGAATGAACGTCAGGCTGCTGATCAGAGTGGCGATGATGGACACGATGGTGGGCCGCCCACCATAGCACACTCTTTTGGCCCGAGCTTTGCGCGAGTAGCGCCATAAGTAACTGATAGAAACGATTGAGCTTAAAGGAGCGGTGACTGAAGTAGCGGTGATACCCAGCGGTCACGCCGAACATGCGCACGGCGTACATCGCCAGCATAAGCCAAAAATACGACCAGCGGAAAGGCACAAAGAAGACGCCGAGCGCAGCGAGGTGCAGGGTGGCGAAGGCGGCTACGGCTCCGAACTGATAGTTGTGTAAGGATTTAGACAAGGGATGAACTGCTATTTCTTGGAGTTGCGACGGCGTTGTCTGCTGGGCAACGTACGCTCCGTCAGGGCGATCTGGATTGGCGCTGTAACCGGCGTTCATTCTCAAACGAGAGTACAAGTTTGTCAATGATTTGTCAATGACAAATCATTGACAAAAGATTCGCCCGTAAGATAAGGTGAACTTGAGAGGCGACGTGAGCGAAACCCTTTATCCCATCCGAGCAGTCGTGAAATTGACGGGCGTGAACCCTGCCACGATCGATAGTTGGGAGAGGCGGCACGGGGCGCTGAAACCCAAGCGCGGCGTCCACGGAAGGCTGTATAGCGAGCAAGAAGTACAGCGAATCCGACTGCTGCGCGACGCAATTGCGAAGGGCCACCACATAAGGCACTTGGCGGAGAGGGACGACGAACAGCTTCGGTTGCTGGCACAGTTTCCCAATCCGGCGACGATCAACAACGAGGAAGCGTTCGAAGCGGCCGCGGCGGCCGTGACCATTCTGGATGCGTTGCTGGAGATGATTGAAGACTTTGATTACAGCAGCGCGGAGCGGGAGCTCAACCGGCTGGCAGCAGCGACGGCCGACGCCAGTGATATCGTGCACGAAATCGCGTTGCCGCTGATGCGCATCACGGGCGAACGCTGGCACGAGGGCGATTTCACGATTGCGCAGGAGCACATGGTGACGGCGCTGCTGACTGGGCTGCTGGCGTCGATGCTGCGGTTATATGGCAACCCGAAGCCGGTGGCGAAGGTACTGATGGCGACGCCGGAGCATGAGCATCACGGGTTTGGAATTCTGGCGGCGGCGATGCTGACGGCCGCGAAAGGGCTGGGCGCACTGCACCTCGGCACGAACCTGCCAGCCAGCGAAATCGTGTTTGCAACGAGAAGCACGGAAGCCGACGCGGTGTTGCTGGGAGTGTGCGGGGCCAAACGCGAGCGCGTAATTGAAGTCATGAAGGAAATCCGCAAGGGTACAAAGAAACGTACGCAATTGTGGGTGGGCGGCTCGGCTGACGAAACGGTGGTGGCGGCTGCCGAGAAGCTGGGCTGGAAGGTAATGAAGAACTTTCACGAGTTTGAAGACCAGCTGGATGTGCTGGCGGCGGGAATCTGAGACTTTATGAAAACTGTTCTGAAAATACTGTTCGCAGGCATCCTGATCTACATGGTCTGCATGACCACGTGGGTGAGCGTGCACAAGTCGATCCTGCTGAGTCCAGACGAATTCAGTTGGGCGCATAGCCCGTGGGCGGTAGCCACGCTGTTTGACGCCTACTTCGGGTTCCTCACGTTTTACGCCTGGGTGTTTTATAAGGAAACGAGTTGGGTAGCACGCCTGATTTGGTTCGTCCTGATCATGGGACTTGGCAACATCGCGATGTCGAGCTACGTGCTGATTCAGTTGTTCAGGCTGCGGGCGGAGCAGTCGGCATCCGATATTCTGCTGCGGAGCCGTTCGTGATGCAGGAATACTTGCACCGCCGCCTGGTGCGGCCCATCCTCGATTTGCTGACGCAGGGCATCACTCCGGAAAAGATTGCTTTGAGTATTGCCTTCGGGCTGGTGCTGGGAATGTTCCCAGCGCTGGGCTGGTCCACGCTGCTGTGCTTGGTGCTGGCGCTGTGGTTGAAGCTGAATGTTCCGGCGATGCAACTGGTAAATTACCTGGCTTATCCGCTGCAATTGGCGCTGCTGGTGCCGTTTCTTCGGGCCGGAGAGTTTTTGTTCCGCGCTCCCAGGCTGGCGATTTCGCTGCCGCAGATTCTGGCAATGGTGAAGGCCAATGTGTGGCATGCCATCACCTCGCTGTGGGCGGCGACCATGCACGCGATCGTGGCGTGGGCGCTGGTGGCTCCGGTGGCAGTATGGGTGATCTACAAGATTCTGGCGCCAATTCTCAAAAGGTTGTTGCTGGTCAGTGGGTCGGCCAGACAGCAATCCGACGCGGGGGTGGCCGAGGGATGCTGAGCGTGGGACTTCAACTCGCGTTGAGCGGTGGCGCGGCGCTGGCGGTGATGATGTTCTTTATCTGGCTGCTGAGCGTGCGCATGAAGAATGCTGGGTTTGTGGATGTGGGCTGGTCGCTGGGCCTGGTGATCCTGGCGCTATGGTACGGGTGGCAGGGACCGGGATTCGCGCCGCGGCGGTGGCTGATAGCTGCGATGGTGACGTTCTGGGGATTGCGCCTGGCGCTGCACCTGATTCGGCGCATCGCAGTTGAGCCGGAAGACGGACGCTATCAACAATTGCGGCGCGAGTGGGCGGGCAAGAATGTCAACCTGCGTTTCCTTTTCTTTTTTGAATTCCAGGCGCTGCTGGATGTACTGCTTTCGCTGCCGATGCTGTTGGCCGCGCTGAATCCTGCGCCGAAAATTTCGCCGCTGGAATATGCGGGAGTGGGGCTGTGGCTGGTAGCGGTGATCGGGGAAAGTGTTGCGGACGCACAATTGGCGGCCTTCAAGCGCAATCCGAGCAATCGCGGGCACGTGTGCCAACAGGGACTGTGGCGTTATTCGCGCCATCCAAACTATTTCTTCGAGTGGTTTATCTGGGTGGCATGGCTGGTGTATGCGCTGGCCTCTCCTTGGGGATGGCTGTCGATTGTGTGTCCGGCGCTAATGCTGTTCTTCCTGTTTCGAGTGACGGGCATTCCCGCGACGGAGGCGCAGGCGCTGCGTTCGCGCGGACAGGAATACGTCCGCTATCAGCAGACTACGAGTGCGTTTGTGCCGTGGTTTCCGAAGTCGCAGCCAGCGGCGTGAGAGTGGCAGACGCGCGGAATAAAGTCCACTCGGGATCATAAGTACAAGCGGTTTTCGGCACGACGGAAGTCGTGCCCTGATACAAATCCAACGAATTGAGATCTTCTAACATGAGCACGACTACTTCACTTGATCCGAACTTTACGACGCCTACGACGTCGGCGCCGACGAGTCGCCTGGACAATCTACTGGAGCGCGATCTGCTGCCTGACTGGCTCATTCGCATCGGCATTCGACGGCTGCTGAAACAGCGTCTTCGCGAAGAAGATCAGGGGGACGTGGAACGGCAGCAGGCGCACCTGCTTGCGTTCGCGCAGCAGTTGAAGGCGAGTCCGATTGCCATCTCCACCGATGCTGCCAATCAGCAGCATTATGAAGTTCCGTCGCACTTTTACCGACTGGCACTGGGCAGACAGCTGAAGTACAGCAGTGCGCTGTGGGAGCCGGGGACAACGACGCTCGACGCGGCCGAGAAGGCCATGCTGGAGCTGACCTGCGAGCGCGCTCGACTGTCCGATGGACAGCAAGTGCTGGAATTAGGCTGCGGCTGGGGCTCGCTTTCGCTTTACATGGCGAAGACATTTCCCAACAGCAGTATCACTGTTGTTTCCAATTCGCGCACCCAGAAGCAATTCATTGACGCGCGTGCCGCGGAACGGGGACTTACCAACCTGCAAGTCATCACGGCCGACATGAACCGCTTCGAGGCGCCGGGTACTTACGACCGCGTGGTTTCGGTAGAGATGTTCGAACACATGCGCAACTATGAAGTATTGCTGTCGCGCGTGGCCTCGTGGATGAAGCCGGATGCGCTGCTGTTCGTGCACATCTTCACCCACAAGGAATTTGCGTATCCGTTTGAGGTGCGCGACGCGAGCGACTGGATGGCGCAGCACTTTTTCAGTGGCGGCATCATGCCCAGCGATGACCTGCTGCTGTATTTTCAGCGCGACGTGCAAATCGTGGACCAGTGGCGCGTCAACGGAAAGCATTACCAGAAGACCGCGGAAGCATGGCTGGCCAACACTGACCGGCATCGCGACCAAGTCCTGCAACTGTTCGCCGAAACCTATGGCGGTGGACTGACGGGCAGGGCTCGCGATCGGGAGGCGCGCAAGTGGCTGGTGCGCTGGCGGGTTTTCTTTATGGCCTGCGCCGAACTGTGGGGCTACCATCAGGGCGAGGAGTGGATGGTCTCGCACTACCTGTTCAGCAGAGGATAGTCGCTATACCGATTTAACTATCGCTGGCATAGTTCCAGCGATGCTTGCCTGTCATCGAAATAAGTGGCACGACAATTTGGACGTGGACCTTTCATGGCTAGTATTCCCGCAAGTTTTCTGCAAAACATAGACAAGTTGGCCTCGCCAGATCATGCGACTGGAAGCCGGTTACGTTTGGAGAACGTAGTTAAGACCTACTTCAGCGATGAACAACCGGTTCATGCGCTGAATGGCGTCTCGCTCAGCGTGCGCAACGGGGAGTTTGTGGCGTTAGTGGGTCGCAGCGGTTGCGGCAAATCGACGCTGCTGAACTTGGCTGGCGCGATGGACTCACCAACTTCGGGAACGATCCTGTTGGACGGCGTTTCTACGGTCGAACTGAACGACAATGGGCTGACTCAATTGCGCCGCGAGAAGGTGGGCTTCATTTTCCAGAGCTTTCAGCTGCTTAATACGTTGAGCGTGCTGGAGAACGTGGAACTGCCGCTGCTGCTGGCGGGCGAATCGGACACGCGCGATCGCGCACAGGCGCAGCTTAATCTGGTGGAACTCGGCGACCTCGGCTCGCGCATGCCGCATCAGCTTTCCGGGGGGCAGATGCAGCGGGTGGCGATTGCGCGATCGATGGTGCATCAGCCCAAGCTATTGCTGGCGGATGAGCCTACGGGAAACCTCGACACCGCCACGGGCAACGTCATCCTTGGGCTGCTACGACGCATTGCATCAGAGAAGAACACAGCGATCGTGATGGCGACCCACAGCCTGGAAGCCGCTGCACTGGCGGACACAGTGGTGAAGATGCGCGACGGCGTCATCGAAGAAATGACGAGCCGGTAGCCATGCCGCTGACAAAATTGTTTTACCGATTGATCGTTCGCCCCTTCTATCGCGACTCACTGCGCACGGCGCTGGTGGTGCTCGCGGTAGCACTGGGTGTAGCGGTGGTACTGGCGATTGAGTTGGCCGGAGATGCCGCCGCTGGTTCGTTTCGCTCCTCCATTGAAACGCTGGTCGGCGATGCCGATCTCGAGGTCGCTGCGGTCGGGGGCGTCCCGGATGATGTTGTCGGCAAACTTGCGACGCTTCCGTACGCAATTGCCGCACATCCGAGGATGGAAGGCTATGCGGTTGTGGCAACCACTGGCCAGACCGTTCCGTTGATCGGACTCGACCTGGTTGCTGAGCACCCTGACAATCTGGGCGGTATTGCCGGTGCTCCGATGCAAGGTGAGAACGCGCAGGCGCTCGTTGAAGAGCAAGCCGTCTGGGTGAGCGATTCGCTAGGAGTGAAGAGTGGCGACATGCTGCAACTGCAGGTCAATGATCACACCAGCGAATTCAAAGTACGAGGCGTTCTGAGGAATACAGGTGACGCGGGCGGGTTGGTGCTGATGGACATTGCGGCCGCACAACGAGTGCTGGGCCGGATGGGGCGCGTGGACCGTGTGCTGGTGAAAGTTCCGACAAGGCCAAGTCTGACAGAGTGGGAGCAGCGACTGCGGGGCGAGTTGCCGGCGGGTGTAATGCTGCGGCGCGAGGGAGCGCAGACCGAAGAGAACCGCCGTATGCTAGGCGCATTTCGCTGGAACCTGCGAATCTTGAGTTACGTCGCGCTGGTCGTGGGCGCGTTCCTGATATTCAATACTATTTCCGTATCGGTGGTGCGCCGGCGGCCTGAGATTGGAATCGTGCGTGCGTTGGGTGCAAGCCGTATGCAGGTGCTGGCCGCGTTTCTCGGAGAAGCTATGTGCTTCGGTGTGGTCGGCGGATTGGTCGGCATTTTCCTGGGACGCATCATGGCGCTTGGCGCGGTGCGGCTGCTTGGGGCGACAGTACAGGGGCTTTACGTGAGCAGCCGGCCGGCCCCGATTGAATTGAGCGTGAGTGCGGTGGCATTGGGCTTGCTCGTTGGCATCGGAGTGGCGCTGGTTTCCGCCGCTGCTCCCGCACGCGAGGCTTCGTTGGTGCCGCCGGTCGAGGCGATGGCACGGGGCGAACGCGAACATGCCGCGCGGGTAAACCAGATGCGGGATTTGTGGATTTCGATGCTGCTGGCGATGTCAGGCGCGGCCGCGAGTTTCGCGCCGCCGATCATGGGCAAGCCGTTCTTCGGATATATGGCGGCGCTGCTGATGATCGGTGCGTCGGCATTTGCCATACCGGCCTTGGTCAGCGGGCTGACAGCGGCTTTCTCGGGATTGCTGCGTCGCGCGCTGGGAGTGGAGGCGATGCTGGCGTCGCGCAGCCTGGTGTCTTCTCTGCGACGCACTGCCGTGTTGGTGGCGGCGCTGTCCACGGCCATCGCCATGATGACTTCGGTGGCCATCATGGTCGGAAGCTTTCGGCAGACGGTGGAAGCGTGGATGGATGCCCAGCTTAAGGCTGACCTCTTTCTTCAACCGGCGGGAGACCCGCGGGCAGACCGGCTCCCAACGCTTGATGCCTCACTTGCTGATGCACTTGCGACGCTGCCGGGAGTAGCGGGAGTGGATCGCTTTCGCGGGTACGACATCAGCTATCAGGGCATGCCTGCGACTTTCGGATCGGCGGACACACGCGCGAACCATGACCTGGCGAAGATTCGCTTTCTGTCGGGCCGGGCGACCGCGGTGGTCGATGCGGAACTGCGCGGCGGCGATAATGCGGCCGTCAGCGAACCCTTCGCTAACAAACATCACATTCGGGCAGGCGACAGCATCACGCTGCCGCTGGGCAGCGCGCCGGTGACGTTCCGCGTGATCGATGTGTTCTATGACTACGGCAGCGAGAAGGGAATCGTTGTCGTCGATCGATCGACGATGCTGCGATATCTTCCTGACCCGGCGCCGTCGGGCATCGCGGTGTATCTCTCGCCGGATGTCGATATGGCCGCGACGCGAAAGGAGATTGAGAAGATAACAGCCGGCCGGAACGTGCTTATTGTTACCAACCGCAATCTGCGGGCCGAAGCCATTCGCATTTTCGATCGCACGTTTGCGATTACCTATGCTCTGGAGCTGGTAGCTGTCGTGGTGGCCATCGTCGGCATTGCGGGCGCGCTGCTCACGGTGGTCATCGACCGGCGTCGTGAGCTCGGGCTGCTGCGCTTCCTGGGAGCCAGCGTCGGCCAGATACGCAAACTCATTTTCCTGGAGGCCGGGCTGATTGGGTTGCTCGCCAACCTGGCAGGGCTGGTTCTTGGCATCCTGCTGTCGTGGCTGCTGATCTTCGTCATCAACAAACAGTCGTTCGGCTGGACGATTCAACTGCACTGGCCCGCGGCGGTGCTGTTGTCCGCGCTCATGCTTGTGTTCGTCGCTACCGTTTTGTCGGGATTCTATCCGGCGCGTATCGCCACACGCATGAACCCGATCGAGGTGGTGCATGAAGAGTAGAAGGCGTTTCGTAAAAAGTAGGTCGTCAAAAAGCGAAGGGCTCCCGGGGCTAAAGCCCGGTGTTTTTACGGCCTGGATCGGCACGGCTGAAGCCGTGCCCTTTCAAAGAACGGTTTGTGAGACTTTTTCCAGGCTGCTGTGGATGTTGCTGGCACTGCTGATCACGCTGCCGGCCGCGGGACAATATCGCAAGGCTCTGCCCGGCTATCAGTACCAGTTCCCGCGTGATCACTTCAATCATCCAGACTTCCAGACTGAGTGGTGGTATTACACCGGAAACTTGCGCGCGACGGATGGCCGCCGGTTTGGCTTCGAGCTGACGTTCTTCCGGCAAGGCATCAGCCGCGGAAAGACCTCGGAGTCTAGTTGGGATGTTCGGGACGTGTACCTGGCACATCTCGCGCTCAGCGATCTGGATGGCGGGCACTTTTATCATACTGAGCGCGTGAACCGCGCCGGGCCGGGTCTTGCGGGCATCGATGAAAAATCAGCGAAAGTGTGGAACGGAAACTGGCAGGTGCTGGGCTTGGGTGGCACGCAGGAGTTGCGGGCGATTGCATCGGAATTTGCGCTTCGACTGGAGATGACGTCGCGCAAGCCGGCGGTGATTCACGGCAAGAATGGAGTCAGCCAAAAGGCGGAGGGAGTGGGGCAGGCTTCCCACTACATTTCATTCACCCGGCTGTCGACGACTGGCACCATCGAGTTGAACGGGAAGAGCCTGCAGGTAGAAGGTACTTCATGGATGGACCACGAGTTCTTTACGGAGGAAGTTGACCCTACGCTGCGCGGGTGGGACTGGTTAAGCTTGCAGCTCGACGACAACACTGAGCTGATGTTGTATCGCTTCCGCAACAAAGACGGCAGCATGGGTGCATATTCGGCGGGGACGTATGTTGATGCGCACGGTAAGACGACGTACCTGGGCGCATCCGATTTCACCATGTCTGCTGGGCAAACTACGTACTCCAGTCCGTCCACGCACGCCGTGTATCCCACAGCGTGGCACATCGCGGTTCCTTCGCTCAGGGTTGATCTGCAACTTGCAACCTCTTTACAGTCGCAGGAGTTGGTCAGCGGATTGGCCGCAGGATTGTCGTATTGGGAGGGCGCCATCACGATCCGAGGGACGCGGGAAGGGCACCCGGCAACCGGGGTGGGCTATCTCGAGATGACGGGATACGGCGGTCTCAACACCCCGCATCCATAGGTGCTCATGCTGCTGATGCCGCCCGGCACGTTCGCGGACCAGCCGTCGGCCCCTTTCGCGTGCCAGCGGGCACGGCGAAGCCGGCATCGGGCCAATGCGCGGCCACGCATCCTGCGAGGTCCGCACCGGTTTTTCTGGCGAAGTCTGAGAGCGCGGTGACGTTTTGGAAATAGAAGACCGTACCGCCCGGCGGGCCGGGAATCTGGAGAAACATCTGCGGCGCGGTGTTGCCCGTCTGGCAAGTAAGCAGCCGCGCCGCGCCCGGGAAGGCATTGAGCTTGCCGTCGAGGAAGCACATGTCACGCGGCATCGCTTCGATCTTAAACTCCGCACAGGGCGTCAGCGTGGTTGTGCAGCGGAGGAGCGTGGCGGGGCTTTCGAGAATGGTGAGGCGCACCCGGTATTTGCCGTAGCCACCGCGCGCGGTGATCTCCATTTCCTTGGGCGACCGCTGGATCAGGCGCAGGGAGCGGAAGCCCGCTGGATCAAACGGGATGCGCATCCCGGCTTTCAGGTTTCGTGCGAGAGAAAAAATTACCCAGACGCCGAGATGCGTCTGCCGCATTTCCATGGGCACTTTCGTCTTCATCGCATGCGGCAGCACTTTGGCTTCGCGCAACATCTCGCCAAGCCCCGCGACCCATTGCGACATCGGCCACGGCTTCAACACCTGATCGGATAGAGTGGGTATTCCTTTCATGGCAAGATAGCTCGCGAGGCTAGATGCTCACCAGTTCGTCCGCCCGCAAGGCCTCCAGCAAAAAGAACAATCAATATGGCTTCCTTCTTTTACCTCACTTGTAAAACGAAGCGGGACTGGCCTTGATAATGGCCGTCCACGTTTCACTCAGCAACATGATAGAAAAAGCGAAGTCGAACAGCTGGTCACAATAGACCACCCTGAAAGCCGCAGCATCGAAAAGTGAGAACGTCCACAATTGCTCAGCTTCAAAACACGGCCGCCATCAAAATATAGGCATGTCAACTGGCGAACAAGCTTCGGGTTTCATCCCAAGAACCGCTAATTAAGGTGAGTTTCCGAATGCAGACTTCGTCGGATAATGAAGAGAGTAGGACAATTGATGTGGAATAGCAGTTGCGCTCAATGTCACCGAGTCTTGGTGAAAGAGCACCTGAAAGAAATCACGAAATGCGAGTGCGGATGGATGTGGGGTAACAGCAGCAGCCCTGAGAGGCGAACCGGCGATCGTCAGAGGCCAACTGATCTCAACCTGCCCGATCGTTCCGCGGAATTCAACTAAACCACATTGTGTTACTCATGGACTACTGGAGCAACGGGCGCGATTCTCCGGAGCAGGCCATCAACGTGCGAGCGGCTCGTCATGATTTCAGGCTATCCAGCTGCCTTTTCACATCGGCGGCTTCACTGTAATTAGGATTAATCTTCAATACCTGCTCGAGTTGCTGGCGCGCCAGTGCGGGCTTCTCCGCCTTTACGTAAGCCATCCCCAGATGGTAATGGATTTCGGCACTGTCCGGCGCATGTTGCTTGGACTGCAGCTTCAGGGCTTCCTGGAGCATGCTGATTGCCGAGCCGTACACACCTTTCTGATAGTAAATCCAGCCTAGCGTGTCGGCCGGGTTCGGAGAATTAGGCATGCCACGGCGGGCGGACTCGGCCAACGACATAGCCACGTCGATGTTGCCACCACTTTGCAGCATGACGTTGGCCAGGTTATTGGCAGCGAGCGGATCCCCCGGCTTGAGGCTCAATGTTTTCTGATATGCGTCCTGGGCCTTCGTCCAATCCCGTTTGGAATCGTACAGCTGGCCCAGAAGGAAATAGAGCTGCGGAGCATTAGGAAGATAATGGACCGCCTGCTGACAGGTAGCGATCGCTTGGTCGATGTCTCCCCTTGCTGCTTGTACCTGCCCCAGCTTGATCACCGCGTCGGAGTTATTCTTGTCGAGTTCTGCGGACTTGTGAAGAGCTGCCTCAGCGCCGTTCAGATCCTTCTTGTTGCGCAAGAGAATTGTGCCCAGTAGATCGTAGAAGCTGGTATTGGCAGGGGATTTGGCAATTTGGGCGTTGGCGCTGGCGATTGCCTTGTCAACTTGGTTCTGGGCGAGGAACGTGTTCGTCAGTCCGCGCAGCGCGTCGGTAGAATTGGGGTCCCGGTCAAGTGCATCCTGGTAAGCCTTGCTGGCGTCGCCGTACTGCTTTTGAACAAACTTCAGGTTTCCGCGCTGAACATAACCCAAGTGACTCTGAGGATTTATTTCAATCGCTTTGCTTATATCTTCCTCAGCAGCGGCAAAGTTTTGGCGATTGATATAAGACACGGCGCGCAGCGAATAGCCTTCCAGCGATACGGGCTGCAGGCGAATGAGTTGGGCGGCCGCCGACTCGAGCGCCCCCATATCGCCCTGGCGCATGGCCAGTAAGGCCAAGGAGCGCTGAGCTTCGAGCAGGTCGGGACGAATACGCACCGCATTCAGCCATTCGACTTTGGCGTTTTCCATGTCCCCTGACTTTTGAAACGCCACTCCCAACTGGTAGTGGGCTGCAGCATTATTGGGCTCACTCCTGATCACAGTTTGCAATGCTACGGTGGCGCCATTGGTATCTCCAGCGGCAATTTGGAGCTGTGCGCCGCAGAGCAGCGCCTCGGTGTCTTTGGGGCTGGCTTTCAGGATTTCGTCATTGAGCTGGCGCGCCTCATCGAAACGCTTGTTCTGGATCAGAAGTTGAACGTAATTCTTCTTGACCTGAATATCTTTGGGATGCTCCTGGTAGAGGGCAGTGTATTCGGCGCTGGCTTTGTCCAGATTTCCCGTGGCCAGGTAGAAGTCACCCAGCATGCGGTAGCCTGCGGAGTTGTCGAGAAAGTCCCGCTTGGCTTGTTTCAGAAATTCCTCTGCCTCGGCCTTCTTTCCTTCGGCGAGGTACAGCGGCTCCCGCGCGGGCGAGGGGGAATCAGCAGTAGTCCTTGAGAGCGAATGCGCATAAAACAGCTATCAAGAGCCCACCGCCGAAAGGCAGGTGGGTTTTGCATTTATAGGTGTGTAGCCGTTCATTGTCATGGGACGGTAGCTGCAGCCTCGTTCGAGTAAACGCTTTCCATACCTTGAGAGTCCACAGCCGTGGTTACGTAGTAGTACGTAACTCCACTCTGCACGGTCTGGTCGCTGTAGTTCGTGATCGCGATCAGGCTGGAATTGACCAGCGTATATGGCCCACCCGAGACGGTAGCCCGGTAGGCGTTATACCCGGAGATTCCCGAGGAGATGCTGGCAGTCCAGGCAAGGGAGACCGAGTGAATCGGCGCGGTGACGGTCAGGATAGTGGAGCCCGAGATGGAACCCGAGGTGGCCTTGACGGTGGTAGTGCCGGCCGTGAGCGAAGTAGCCAGACCAGCGCTGACAGTGGCGACCGCGGGAGCGCTGGAGGACCAGGTGGCGGTGCTGGTCAGGTTCTGATGGCTGCCGTCGGTGTAGTTGCCGGTGGCGGTGAACTGCTGCTGCTGTCCCGCGGTGATGGAGGGATTGGCCGGAGTGACGGCAATCGACACCAGCACGGGCGCGGTGACGGTCAGGATAGTCGAGCCCGAGATGGAACCCGAGGCGGCCTTGACGGTGGTAGTGCCGGCCGTGAGCGAAGTAGCCAGACCAGCGCTGACAGTGGCGACCGCGGGAGCGCTGGAGGACCAGGTGGCGGTGCTGGTCAGGTTCTGATGGCTGCCGTCGGTGTAGTTGCCGGTGGCGGTGAACTGCTGCTGTTTCCCGGCGGCTATCGAAGGATTGGCCGGGGTCACGGTGATGGAAACGAGCGTGGGCGGTGTCACCGTCAGGCTGGTCGAAGCTATGATGGAGCCAGATGATGCCTGAATCACCGTGCTGCCTGCGGCTACTGCGATGGCCACGCCAGGAGTGCCGAGAGTTATGCCAGCACCGCCGCTGCTGATGCTCGCCACCGCGGTGGCGCTGGAGGTCCAGGTGGCAGTGCTCGTGAGGTTCTGACGGCTGCCGTCACTATAGGTCCCAGTGGCCGTGAACTGCTGCCTCTGACCAGTTACAATCGACGGATTGCCGGGAGTCACCGCTAGCGAAACCAATGTCACCGAGGAAACATTCAGACTGACAGAGGCCTTAATCGAGCCCGCAATAGCCCACAGTGTCGTGTTACCGGCAGCGATCGCAGTGGCTACGCCACTATTGCTGCTGTTGACTACCGATAGGAGACTAGACATCCAAGTCACGGAACTCGTGAGGTCTTGATGGCTGCCGTCGCCATAAGTTCCGATGGCTGTGAACTGCTGCTGCTGGCCGGGCAGAAGCTTCGGGTTGGCTGGAGTGATTTCAAGCGACATCAGTTTCGTGCTGTTGTAAATCTGCCCGATCTGCTCAGCGGCAAGGGCGGTATTGTAAATACGGAGATCGTCAATCGCACCGGAGTCAAACTCATCCGTGCCGCCACGCGAAAACAGATAGAGAGGATCGTTGCCGAAGTTATTGGTGTTGGTGGATGCATAAACGCTCCAGGTCGCGCTCTGTAATACCGCATCAACATAGAACAGAACCTGGTTGCCTCCCGTCTGGCTCTTGTCGAAAACAACCGCCAAGTGGTGCCAAACACCGGAAGACGGTGCACGGTAACAGTTCGCCGTGAGTCCAATGTCACCCCGCAGGGCGGCCTGAATGCCGTGGCAGGTGGCATCGTCCGGGAAAAAGCCGAAACCGGAAGTGGAATTGGTGTAATCAGTGGTGGCCTCAAACAGCGCATGTCCACCGGTTGTAGAGTAGTTCCGGTTTGTCCAGAGTGAGACTGTGACTGCGTGGGTGCCGCTGAGGTCAATTGGGGTAATACTCACATACTGGTGATTGGCCGCGTCGGCCGAAACCGCGCCGCCGATTTCTCCCGAGATCCAACTGATGCCGTTGACTAGAGTGGCGTTTCTGCCTTTAACGGACGAATCGACCGCCTGGGATCCAGAGCCATCGTCGAAGGTCCAATGACCAGCTGGCGCCAGGATCTGCACAGGGTTCGCATCAGAAGCGGCGAACAACAGCGGAACCAGCGATACGAGTGCCAATGAGAGAAGGCCGAATTTTTTATTGACTGCCACGGTCAGGTCCTTTTGTCTTGTCTGGTCGACAAATTAATCGCATTGCTTGGCTGTCTGGAGGTGAGTAAACGCCGCAACTGTCACTCATGTCCGCTTGAGGAGCCACTTTAGTTTCATCCAGCGAGTTAATTGTTCCGCTATTGCGGGCGGCTCCGTGAAGCCCTGATGCGACCATAACTGCCATGTTGCAAACAACATAAGAACTAAACTACGCGCGTTCTAGTCGGTTTCGACGCGAGTTACTGATTGGGCCGCGCAAGGTCGAATCGCCAATACATACTAAGAATGCCATTTCAGATTCGAAAACCGGCCGATTAATGCCCGATTGATCGCACTTTGGTAATCTCGTACAAAGTTACCAATCATCGGTGGGAACCCCGGAACCTCACGGAAACGCGCGACTACGCCGTGGTCACAAGTGCGCATTACGAGGTCGCGGAAATCATGGAGTGCTTCGATGCGGATTGGTCCAGGCAGCCATTCACTCCTGGAGAGAACTCGCATTTGATCTGGTGCGTGGGTAATGGTCGCCAGCGCATCGGTCAGTTCATCGACGAGGCAAAACACACCCTGTGGTTGCAGAACGAGCGCTACCAGGACCCCGTCATAATTGAAAGGCTGGTTCGAGCTTGCGAGCGCGGCGTGAAAGTCCACGTGATGGCCTGGCCGGCCCACAAGCTGAAAAAAGGAAAAGCTACTCGAAGGCGTGGGCGGATTGCGGATTCTCGACGATGTTGGGGTCAAAGTTCACAAGTTAAAGGGGCTCAAGCTCCATGCCAAGCTGCTTTTGGCCGACAATGTCCGCGGGATCGTTGGATCGATCAATTTTGCTCTCGGGAGTTTCGACAGCCGGCGGGAATGCGCGATTGAAGTGCGGGATGAGGATGTCGTTGGAAGGCTGCACGAAGTAACTCACGCCGACTGGAAGAACTCGCATCCGCTGGATCTGACGGACGAGGGACTACTGGCGGAGTTGGAAGATTACGACAAGAATGCGGCCGAAGACTTGGCACTCGAAAACCATAACGGCAAGCACAAGAAGGACTGATCGCGCAGGTCGCCGCCCGGACGCTATTACTAAAGACCAAACCTGTCGAGTTCGCCATCGATCTTTGGCGTTAGTTCGATCGATAGTACGCAAGAGGATGACTTCCAACAGCGTGAATGAGAGGTAGCTCTTCGCCAAGCCTCCAGAACATTTTCAGTGCATAGAACCGTCATGAAGATGTTGAAACTCGGGAACCACCTGAAACGGAATTGTAGGCGCAGTGAGAAGTTCGCCTGCTTGATCGAGCAGCCGCGATGAAGCGTTTCCAAGGAATCGTGAACCTTCGCGAATGTGCGAAACGCGACCGGGTTTGAACCCCATCAAGTACGCAGGTTGCGTCGGCTGCGACAGGATCATCCGACAGCACAACCTTCTCAAGGGGACGAGGAGTGCCGTTGAGTGGCCCGTTTCCTTCCATCGCCACGATCCCGTCCGCGATAACGAAGTGGACCGGGACGGTTGCGCATCGATCGACGATGCTTTCCTGAATGCCCTTCCAGTGGAGAATGTTCTTCGGCCATCCTATCTCGCGCCCGGGACGATACCAAACATGTTCTTCTGCTGAGTGTGACGCCAGACCAGTGGTGGGTCTTGATCTTCGGCATGGAAACCAGGAAATCCGCTGCCAGCACTGTTCGAGGAAGCCAGAGATCCTTCAAGCCTGTCTAACTGGCGCGGATCTGGTCGACGAATTCGACAAGGTCGACCACAACAAGGCGAATTCACGCAACGCTGTTCCAATTTGCGGGAGGATCGCTGCGGGATGCGCAAGCGCAGCTGGGCCACTCCAAGACGTCCACCACCCTCGAAATTTACACCCTACCGATTGCCGAGCAGCAGAGGGCCACAGTCGAAAGACTGTCGGTTTTGATGGCAAGTGATGGCAGAACGGGTCAAATCCGGGAAGATCTGCCGCTCGGTTCGCAGCAGATTCAATGAGTTAAATGGTAGGCACGAGGAGACTCGAACTCCTGACCTCTACCGTGTCAATCCAGCCCGGATAGGTTTTTCAACAACTTACAAGTGCGTGGAGACTGCCTAAGTACACGCAAGTCGTACAAGACACCGCTTTTTGTGGGTTGGGTTGTGGGTTGAAAATTTGGGTTCACACGAACGCCATTTGCAATCCAAGCGACATCCGAACACACGATAGGATCGCCCTCCAGATGCTCGCAGTCGTACCCTTTCTCCGGTGTACACATCATCGTAGGAGGGGGAAATGCGAGTACGCTACCAACGAGGATATCTTCGGCTTGGCCATCGCAAGACGGGACCGGACTGCTGGGAATTTCTTTGGTGGGATATCGAACTTACCGGGCAGAGAGTACGGCGCAAGGCGGTCATAGGAACCGTTCAGCAATACCCGAATATTGAGGAGGCTTGGCAGGCCAGCAACGGCCTCCGGGTGTCCATCAACGAGGCTCGAAACCGACAGCAGGAACAATTGGTTACGGTCTCCGACTTAGTGGATCATTACACGAGGACAGAACTCACCGATGATCCGTCGGACGGTGGGAAGTCATACGCCACAAGGACAGTCTACAAAAACTTTCTCGTGAGATGGGTCCGGCCAGCGTGGGGCAGCTTGAGCATCCGGGCCGTCCGCACCATTGCTGTCGAACACTGGCTTCGTCAACTGAGGCGCACCGACGGCGGTCCGCTCGCTCCCTCGACAAAGGCGAAAATCCGCAATGTGATGAGCGTGGTCTTCAATCATGCTATCCGATATGAGTGGCTGGAGCAGGGCAAGAACCCCATCCTCCTTGTCCGCCAGGGTGCTAAGCGTCAAAGCATCCCAGTGTACCTGGAACCTGAAGAATTGCGGTCGCTGCTTTCGCAACTCGATCACTGCTTTCGTGTGATGGTTCTCTTGGATGCAGCCACCGGACTGCGACGCAGCGAACTGCTTGCACTCAAGTGGGCAGACGTTGATTTCGAACGATGGCAAATCAATGTGCGGCGCTCGATCTATCTGAATGTCGTGGGCAATTGCAAGACCGAGGCTTCTCGAAAACCAGTGCCGCTGGACCTGACTCTGGCTTCCGAGCTCTGGACCTGGAAGCAGGACAGCGCGTACCGCCAGCCTAGTGACTGGGTGTTTGCGAGCCCGCACAGTCAAGGCAGAAACCCGTACTGGCCCGACATCCTTCTTTCTCGGGTGGTGCGCCCGGCGGCTGCACGTGCAGGGATTCGGAAGCATATCGGCTGGCACACGTTCCGACACAGCTTTTCTACCATGCTGATGGCGAACGGGGAGAATGTGAAAGTGGTGCAGGAACTCATGCGTCATGCCAACTGCCGGTGCACGCTGGAGATTTATTCTCAGGCTCGGCTACAGGCGAAGCGCGACGCGCAGCATCGAGTAGTTGAGATGATCATGCCTCGCGAGCGCGAGGCCAACGATAGTGAATTGCCCTTGATTCTTGCGAATAGGGAAGCCGCCACGATAGAGATGCCATGACCCGATTGTGCCTTAGACTTTGAGCAGTCCCGCACATTTCCCACAAGCCGGTTTCTCGGGAGTTGACACCAGCTGGCACTTCCGCGCATAGGCGACTATCCCCTCATGTGGATTTCCGCCGCGAGATGCGCCCAATAGGGGTCGTAGACCCTGTTTCCCAGTACCGATCTGGTGAAACTTCCTACAAACAGACTTCTCACTCGGAATAACTTCCGGCTTGCCCGTCAACCGCCAAGGAACATATCCACCGCAAGTGGCGTGACTGGCGTCATAGACCAAACCGGCGAACTTGAGTAATCTTACTTTCTACGATTGAAACGAACTGAAAATGGAACGAGCCTGCAGCCTCAGCCGTAGAAAATTCTTGCAGACCGCCATGATCGCTGCGGCCGCCGTTGGCTCTGGCGTTGCTTGCGCCGATGGCCGGAGCCCCTGGAGGTTTCTGTCGCTGGATGAAGCCAGAACTCTGGCTGCAATTTGCGATCAGATCATTCCGCCAGACGAAGATCCCGGAGCAGCTTGGGCAGGCGCAGTGAATTACGTAGACCGGCAGCTCTGCGGCCCCCTTCGACACCTGCGGAAGTCGTACCGACAGGGCATCGCCGCCGTAGACAAAAGCAGCCGCTTGCTGTACGGCGCGCCGTTCGTAGATCTAGCCGAGACGCAGCAAGTTGAACTGCTGAGCCTGATGGAACAGGGGCGGGCGCCGAAGGAAGCTTGGCAGCAGAGTTCTTCTGAGAAATTCTTCGCGTTGCTGGTGGACCACACGATGCAGGGCTTCTATGGCGACCCTCGTCATGGCGGCAACCGCGGCGGAGCAAGCTGGAAGATGCTGGGCTTGCCCTACCCGCCCATTCGCGGCCGGCTCCACTACGACGGCAACAAGCCGGACGACACGGCACGAACGTTTGTCCCGGCAGCAGATTCAAAGGTCAAGTGAATGGCGCTGAAACACGTCAATGCCGTGGTGATAGGTGCGGGCGCTGGCGGGGGCATAGTCGCCAAGGAACTAGCGACGGCTGGCCTGAGCGTCGTGCTGCTGGAACGGGGCAAATGGTACACGGCCTTCGATTGCCGGAAAGACGATCTGCGCAATCAGCGCACCACGGTATTAGGCAATGCCTTCGGGCCGAACGAAGAGCGCAATCCGCGGGTTTTCGTCGATGAGCAAGGCCAGGAACATCTACTGAAGCCGAGCGACGGCGCATACAACAACAATGCCGCCTGCGTGGGAGGCGGCACTGCCAGTTACGGCGCCATGGCCTGGCGCTACATGGAAAGAGACTTCCGCATGCGTTCGACGTACGGAACGGTTGAAGGCAGCACGTTGGAAGACTGGCCGATCAGCTATGCCGACCTGGAGCCTTATTACGAAAAAGCCGAATGGGAAATCGGCGTCTCGGGCGATGACGCGAACAACATTTTTCGCTCGCCGCGCCGGCGCCAGCTACCCATGCCTCCTCTTCCTCCGAACCGCGAGTACGAAATCCTGAAACCCGCGGCGCAGCGTCTCGGACTTCACCCGTTCGACATTCCGATGCTCCGCAATTCGGTTCCCTACAACGGCCGGGCAGCCTGCATGCGATGCCGATGGTGCGTCGGATTTGCCTGCGAAGTGGACGCGAAAAACGGCACCCAGAACACGGCAATCCCCACGGCGCTGGCGACGGGAAACTGTGAACTGCGCAGCGAATGTATCGTCAAAGAAATCCTCACCGACGGGCAGGGACGAGTCAAAGGTGTGGGTTATTTCGATTCTGGGTCGCGCCTGCAGGAGCAGATCGCGGACATCGTAGTGGTTTCCGGCTCGGCGAACGAATCCGCGCGGCTGCTGCTCAATTCCAAGAGCCGACTGTTCCCCAGCGGCCTGGGTAACCGCTACGACTGGGTGGGACGAAATCTTCAGGGTCACGCCTATGCAGGTGCTGTGGGGCTGTTCGATTTCGAAACCTACGATGACCTGGGTCCCGGCGCCTCGATCGCCATTTGCGACTTCAACCACGGCAACGAAGGACTCATCAGCGGCGGCATGCTGGCGAACGAATTCATCCGCCTGCCCTACCAGTTTGTGGGCTGGCGAGCACCGGGCGTGCCGAGGTGGGGGCAGGCCCACAAGGAACATATGCGCCAGTGGTACCGCCGCAGCATTGGTGTAATGGGACCGGTCCAGGAGATGCCGGTGTTCGAGTCCCGCGTCCAGGTTGACCCGAAGGTCAAAGACCACTGGGGAATCCCCGTGGCCCGGCTTTCTGGACATCGCCATGCCAACGACCTGGTGGTGGGCAAGTTCCTTTCTTCGAAGGCCGAAGCCTGGCTCAAGGAGGCAGGGGCGACCACCACCTGGCCGATCTTGCCGGGCACTGGTCTGAGTGGCGGTCAGCACCAGGCCGGCACCTGCCGCATGGGCGACGATCCGAAGACCTCGGTGGTGGACAAGTATTGCCGAGTGCATGACGTGGACAACTTGTACGTGATCGACGGAAGCGTCCACGTCACGAATGGTGGATTCAATCCGGTGCTGACCATCCTGGCGATCGCCTATTACGCCTCCGAGAACCTGGTGAAATCCTGGAAAGGAACTCATGCCGCGTCTTAGGGCGAACAGGCGATGAGCGAAGACCGCAAGCCCTGGTACCGGCGTCTTTACGTTGTCCTTTCCATTCTGCTGGGAGTGATCCTCCTGGCGTTCTTGCCGGGGGCCGGCATTTATCATCGCAACTCGGGCGGCCAATACTGCACCGGCTGCCATGAAATCTTTCAGCCTTACACGGATTGGCATACCTCCACGCACCGTGACGTGCCCTGTTCGGACTGCCACGGGGATGTCTTCACTCTCGAGTTAGGTTTTCATCTCAAGAATATTCAGCGCCTCACGGCCCACTTAAGCGGGGCGGTGCCCGAACAAGTGCGCCTTAAGAACGACGATGTGCTGCGCATGAGTAGCCGCTGCCAGAAATGCCATCAGCAGGAATATGCGGAATGGGCGGCAGGACCGCATGCGGTTACTTACAAAGAGATTTTTCTGGACACCGGCCACAATCACCGCGAGCATCTGATGGACGATTGCCTGCGCTGCCATGCCATGCACTTCAACGGCGGCATCCGTGACCTCGTAATGCCGCTCGACACAAAAGGACCATGGCAACTGCGTGATCCGAAGCTGGAGGGACAGCCGGTCATTCCCTGTTTGGCCTGTCATCAAACGCACCGTCAAGGAACTCCGCTGACTCGTGCGAAGGGGAAGCGGGGCGATGGCGGGCCAGTCCAGGAAATTTCGCGGTCGCCGCTGGCGTTATTTGACCGGCGCGAACTGGACTACGTGGCCCTTGAAAGGCTGCCGCTGCCCACGATGTACGATGGCGAAAGAAGCGTCAAAATCAGTCCAGATAGCCGTCAGGCCCTGTGCTACCAGTGCCACGCACCTCTGGCCGCAATGAAAGTGGCTTCGGGCGACGATCGTACTCCAGTGGGTGTCCATGAAGGGCTCAGTTGCTTCGCGTGCCACCAGGGACACGACCAGAAAACCCGAGCTTCCTGTGCCACCTGCCATCCGAAGCTCTCTAATTGCGGGTTGAACGTGCAAACCATGGACACCACGTTCAAGTCCGCCAAGAGTCCGCACAACATTCATTTCGTGAAATGTATCGATTGCCACGCCAAAGGGATTCCGAAGACGAAAGCGACGGGCGCGCCAGCTCGGGTCGGTTAGCCGACAAACAGGACTTTTAAGATTGCAGCAAAATTGAAATGAGGTTCAGCCCGACACCGAAACCAAGGAACAATATTCTTCATGCGATTCACTCATGCAGAACCGACATTTCACTTTAGATTTGCGGAATGTGGGTCCCGTGTTTCATCTCAGCTGGACCCAGGCGAGAACCGGCCTTGATGCGATTGCTCCTGCCTCTCTTGAGCAGGATATTATGCCGGGCGACACGCGTTTGAGCATCCCTTGAGTGAAGGCGACCATATATGTAGGAAATTGTTCCCGCGAAGTCGGCCAGCATCCGGCAACCGCATTGGCACCGCCACTCGGACGTATACGCCCTACTCGTAGAAGTGCAACCCCTGACTCCCAGGAAGCCTTGCTGTGGGAGAACTGCCGCTGACAATTCATGGGGAATAATCGCCCGTGCTGGCCAAACGAGTTTCGTTGATCGCTCGGCCGCGACCGTCGCAACTGGCATTTCAAGTTGGCGAAGGACTCGCGGTTGCCAGGCTAAAGAACCGCAGTGAGACGGTATTCGCGGGCCACAGGTTCTACGATTTTCACGCGTCCGTGGCCGGGATTGACCTGTTCGCGGGTTCGAACCACTCCCGCTCGCTCTAACTTCAGAACGTCTCGGCGCACGGATTTGGGATCACGCTTCAGCGCGGCCGCCAGTGCCGTGATCGACGAGGATCTTGTCCGAACTTTCTGAACCAACCGGAGACGCTCCGCGGTCAGAACCTCGACCATAGCGAGTGGGTCCTCGAACGTGATGGTGATCTCCGGCTTGATGGCTTCCCGTCGATCCAGCTTGCGCGCCCGCTCCAGGGCCCGCTTCGCGTAACCTTCAAATCCATCCGTATTGATCTTCAACTTCATATCGGCTCCTTCTCTTGGCGGAGTTCCCGCACTTCGTCTAGGAATCGTTCCAGCAGGCCTTCGTAGCTGATAAAAGCGAAATTCTCTTCGGTGCCGGCGAAATGCCGATGATGATCACCGTGGCTGTTGTCGTAGCCCACCACCCTGCCGTTATCTCTGGCACAAAGAGCGTGGTTAATAAAGGCAAGGTTGTACTTGGCGACGGCGCCGCGAGAGTCCTGCCATACCTCTTCGTGGATGAGTCCTTTTCTGAGAGCACAACGCACTTGGGTCGTTTCGTCTACAACCTTGCGTAGCCTCCGGGTTTTCTTTACCAGAGGATCATAGCACAGATAGGGCATCATGCGCCCTGTCTGTCGCCCAAGACTCAGCATTTCAGCACAGTTCGAGGAAGCCAGAGATCCTTCATGCACTTATGGTCCGCGCGTAGCAGAGTGTCAATCCGCCGCGCTCCGGATTCGAAGTGAAAAGTCCGACTCGTGTCAATCTGCTGAATATCCAAGGCATTCTCTGACCGAGAATGTCGGCCTGCATGGAGGGTTGAGCTTTCCGACGATTCAAATCATCGCCACAAACCGAATGATCCAAAAGGGTTTAAGTCTGGTGCCGGGAGGGGAATCGAACCCCCACAAGACTTTCGTCCCTGCGAATTTTAAGCCCATTCAGTATGCTTGCAAATCGTTGATTCAAAATATAGTTCGTGTTGAGAAATGTGAAACTGTGTAAGCAAATGTGTAAATTTCATCGTTTTTTGTAAGCTCCCCCCACAGATCGCCAGCTATGAACTGCTCATCGTCGATGAAATGGGCTTCCTGCCTCTCTCAAAACCCGGCGCCGAACAGCACTTCGAGATGCTCAGCTAGCGCTGCGAACGCGGATCAACTCTGGTGACCAGCAATCTGCCCTTCCGGGAATGGACCGAACTCGGATTGGAGCGGCTCACCGGCGCCCTGATCGATCGCCTCACCCACCATGTACACATCCTGGAGATGAATACCGATAGGCACCGCCTCAAGCAGAGCCGCCGCAAACCCACCTCATCCTACGAACGCTGAACCCCACCCGAGCGCACCTCGGGGCGTGCCCAACAACTTCACAACCATCTACTGGCCTGCCTTTACTCCGCCCTTGACGGAAGTGTCGACCTCCGGTTATCTGTGGACGATCGTGTTCCTCAGTCCGATCGCGCAGCATGTCTGGGTGGCGCAAGCTGTCTGGAACCCAACGGCGATTGGTACTGTGGCGATACAAGTCCTTGTCGCCCTCTCGGCCATTATCAGCGACATTGATTAATCAAAGCAAAAAGCGCGATTTCAACTGACGGACACGGTTCGGGCCTAGGGTAATGAAGATGCGGAAAACGAAGCGTCTCATCTGGATTCTCAGACTGATCGTGGCCGTCGTTGCGATCGGCTGTACCGCGGCCTTTGTGCCCTGGGACGCGGCTTGGGTCTACTTCGCGCCCTTGCCCGACACGGTACAGGAACAGGTTGAGGCCGCGCCCCGTTACGGCATGGACGGCATCATCGTCTATGTCGATCAGGCGGGCAGGAAACCGGCCTTTTACGCCGCTGGCTGGAAGGACAGGCAGGCCAAAGTCGCCGCCGATCCGCACGCACTGTTCAAGATCGGCAGCATCAGCAAGCTTCATATTGCCGTCGCCGCCGCCAAACTGGTCCGTGCCAAGCGTTTGTCACTGGACGGCACGCTCGCCCACTACCTGCCTGAACTCGCCGGACGCATCGAAAACACCGACAAAATTACCCTCAGAATGATGCTGCGGCATCGCAGCGGCATCGCCAATTTCACCGACGATCGCAGGTTCAGGTGGGATAAGGCCGTGAACGCTACGGAAGTACTGAACCTGGTCCTGGATAAACCGGCGGAATTCGAACCCGATAGCCGCTACAGCTATTCCAACACGAACTATCTGCTGATCGGCAAGATACTCGACAAGACATTGGGGTACAGCCACCAGGACTACATAAAAGCGGAAATTCTGGCGCCGCTTGGGCTGACCCACACCTATAGTCTGCTCAGCGAAGTGGACGCGGCCGACGTTGTCAGCGGTTACGTCGTTGGTTATGACGGCGACATGAAGCCGCTCGATTATGTCATTCCCGGCGGTTCGATAGTTGCGACGGCGCAGGATGTCGGCATCTTCGTGAGGGCGCTGAACGACGGCTCGCTACTGAATGATGAAGAGCAGGCCATCTATTCGTCGATCTACGTCTACGAACATACGGGCCTGTTGCCGGGATACCAGAGCATCGCACGTTATCAGAGGGATATCGATACCGTCGTCATTCAGTTCACGAATACAAGCGGCGGAAATTCCTGGATGAAATCAGAGGCGATTTTCAGCCGCATTGTTCGAATTCTACGCAGGCAACACAAGCAATAGCATCCGTTGATCCGGCACCTGTGTATCAGATCTACTGGAGGTGGTTCCATAAGACCGAATGCCTTCACATTTTGCCAGCACAATTTCTGGTGCTGGTCAAGCGCCGACGTAAAGACGCCCTTCAGCGATGTGGGAATCCTTAGCCTCGGCGGTCACCCCAAATCCGGCCAACAAGGGTCACCCTCAAAGCCGGCCAACGAACCCCACCCAAGCGCACCTCGGGGGAGGTCGACAGTGCCCTGGGAGCGGGCAGCCGTCGGCGATGACCGCTTGCAGGCGATGGCAACCGGCCACGTGAGCCCAGATTCGTTCACTCACGGGTCGTCGGCGCAAGCAATGGCGGAATCCAGCCTTTCTTCACCCTACCCAAGTTCGAGCTCACACTTTCACTGCGGAAGGCCGGCGCGAGAACAGCACTAAGCCCGCCTGACCCTGTCGGACTTTTAGGACCGACCCACGCAAGTCGGAAGTTGCTTTAAATGAATGATGTACAGGCACTTAGCTAAAAGTGACGGTTTGGTCTTGCGGTGCAAAATGCGGCTTTTCGACGGTCTGTGCGTCACGTTTACGTCGCGTCGCGATCGTCATACTCACCCTTCCTCAAGAGTGCGTGCTTGGGGTCTTGAGAGCACTTGAGAACTTCGACTAGACAATCACTGAGTTCCGCCGTAGCCCTGAACATCGTAAAGTGCTCCACCCTGAAACCAACAGCTGGAGCGGCGGTTTTCTGGCCCACTTGCCCTGTTTGTTACCACTCATCTTCGAGGTATTCTCTGGGAACTCGCGCCGTTCCGTTTGTGCTGAACGACCTGATTTGCAGACGAGCGGCCAGCAGACTCGCGTGCGTCGAATTCCGCGTTAACACAACTTGGGACTCGCCGCAATTTAGCCGAGCGAAGGCTGGGGCGACTTCGCGGAGCCGGTTCACACTCACATGGCACCAGGACAGTGCGCTGGCGCGCGCGTTCGCTGCTGGCACTCTCTTTTCTTCCTAGCACTTTGTCCGGTCGGGCTGGCTGCCCATTCGGGAGAACCGAAGAACGTACTCATCCTGTACAGTTCTTCGAAGAGTGACAACTTCGATTCGTTGCAGCCCCTGGAAGCAACCCTCCGCTCCCGTGTACCGACGCCCGTTAACTTGTACGTCGGGCACCGATCAACATATCAAGCACGCGAAGGTTGAAATCTGCGACGGGGGTATCCGCAACGGCTTCCATAGCTCCGCAGCTCTCGACGACTGCGAGCTGCCAGCGCAATCGGTGTCGCACTAACACTTGATTCGGCGCAAAACTCGATCAGGCCGCCTGCTGTTTCGGCCTCTCCGCCACGAGTTCTGATTCGGCCCTGAGCCAATCTTCCTCGGCGGTTCCGCCTTCGCCGCCGCGCTGCAGATACAGCTCGTAGGCTCGCGCGCTGATCGCCTGCTCCAGTTCTGATGGGGACTCGGAGATCTCGGACGAGGGGTCGACGGGCATATGATTTGAGGTAGTCACCGACACTCTCCTTTGAACGAACAATTTCCCTGATTATCCGTCTGCGATGTGAATATCGGGCAGACCTGAAGTTAATTTCCAATGGCAATCTGAGGACTCAACATCCCGCCATGACCATCGCATCTCAGCGAAGTGCGGATTGGTAACACCGAGCACTCTTGTGCGTCACCGCGCTGTTCAGCACTCAACAGTAAAATAAGTGGTTCGGGATTACTGTAACCGGAGACGCACGTGAGCACTCTTGCCCCAACCGGAGGAGCATACTGAGCAGCCCCCGGCTGCGTAAATTGTGGCGTGACCAGCAGGTGCAAGGGCGGGAGGTTTCAAATGCCGAGTGTTCCGTATGTTTTGACGACGCGAAGCAGAGGCCATTTGGGCCTCCGCTCGAGAATAGGTGACGGCGTTTTCAGGAATTGAAATCGATCTTGACCGGCCAAGTCCGCCAGATGTCCGAGCAGTATTCCCGGATCGCACGGTCCGAGGAGAACTTGCCCATGCGCGCGACATTGAGAATCGACATGCGGGTCCAGCGGTCGCGGTCCTGATAGGCAGCTCCCACACGGTCCTGGCATTCGATGTAAGACTTATAGTCGGCCAGTAACATGTATTCGTCGCGGTTCAGAAGCGATTCGTACAAGGGACGAAACAGGTCGTGATCGCCCGCAGCGAATTGACCGGAAACCAGCGAGTCGATGCAGTGCCGCAGTTCCTCATTGGATTCGTAGTAGGGACGGGGATCATAACCGGCAGATTTCCTGGCCTGCACTTCCTCGGCAGTTAGTCCGAACAGGAAGAAGTTCACGTCGCCGACCTCTTCACGGATTTCGATGTTCGCACCATCCAGTGTGCCAATCGTGAGAGCCCCATTCATGGCGAACTTCATATTGCCGGTGCCGGAGGCTTCCTTGCCCGCCAGCGAGATTTGTTCAGACAGGTCGGCCGCGGGATACACCCTCTGCCCCAACGTGACGTTGTAGTCAGGGAGGAACACGACCTTTAAACGCCCCTTCACATCGATATCGGCGTTCACAACGTTACCGACCGAATGGATGAGCTTGATGATCAGCTTGGCCATGTGATAGCCGGGAGCGGCTTTGCCGCCGAAGATGACAGTTCGCGGCGCCACTTCAAGATCGGGATCGCGCTTGATGCGGTGGTACATGGTGATGACGTGCAGAACCTGCAGGTGCTGGCGCTTGTACTCGTGGATGCGTTTCACCAGGACATCAAACATCGAATCGGGATTGACCGTCATGCCCACCCGTTGCTTGATGAAACCTGCAAGTTCGTTCTTGTTGCCCTGCTTGATGTCGTGCCACAGGGCCCGAAACTCAGGGTCCTCCACGAATGCCTCGAGCCGGCGAAGCCGTTCCAGGTCGTGAATCCAACCCGGCCCTATCCTGGCGTTGAGAGCGCCGGTCAAGCGCGGATTGCTCAACACAATCCAACGCCGGGGAGTGACGCCGTTGGTCTTGTTGCTGAACTTCTCGGGAGTGAACTCGTAAAAATCCCGGAGAACGCGGGTCTTGAGCAGCTCGGTATGAAGCGCGGCTACGCCATTGATCGCGTGGCTTCCCACGGCGGCGAGATGCGCCATGCGAACAAAGCGCTGGCCATTTTCGTCGATGATGGACATGCGCGCGACACGCTCGAGGTCGTTGGGGAACTTCGCACGGACGTCATCTAAATGCCGGCGGTTGATCTCGAAAATTATTTCCAGGTGGCGCGGCAGCAAGTCGCCAAACAACTCCACGGGCCATTGCTCCAGCGCTTCTGGAAGCAAGGTGTGATTGGTGTAGCAGATCGTGTTCTGCGTGATGTGCCAGGCGGTATCCCATTCAAAGAGATGTTCGTCCATTAGAAGACGCATCAATTCGGCGACGGCAATCGCCGGGTGCGTGTCATTCATCTGGATTGCGAATTTGCGATAGAGGTCGTTGAGTGGCCGCTCTTGGAGGGTGTGAATACGAAGTATGTGCTGCAAGG
>Ga0302322_100000150_pt1 | contig 47066 bp, 46 predicted proteins | sample Fen_T0_2_FD_203757 | JGI IMG/M metagenome (GOLD analysis project Ga0302322, IMG submission 203757) | Peat permafrost microbial communities from Stordalen Mire near Abisko, Sweden - Fen_T0_2 | ecosystem: Environmental > Terrestrial > Soil > Wetlands > Permafrost | place: Sweden: Abisko...
AGAGCTGGCTGGCCGACTATCGCGTCCTGGGCATGCGCAAGTTCTAAAAAAGGCCTCAGGCGCTGAGCGCCTCTTCCCTCTCGATCGAATAATCGAGAATTCTGGCGGCGATTCCCGTCAATTGCGCCGCCGCGCGGTCGGTGCGCACCACACGTCCCCTACATCGAACCAGGCACCAGGCTGAAAGCGTGATCTCTGGAGGCAATTCAATTAGGAACTCAAAGTTCCCGCCAATCGGGACGTCGCCGGACAGGTCCAGAAAGAAATAGACGCCAAGATTATTCAGATCTCGAGTAAAGCCCGGAATCTCGCGCTTTCCCCAATAAATAGTGATCGGAGCACTGATTCCGAAACGCGCCCTCTCTCGCCGTTCATTTTCCGTCCGCGGTTGATGCATCATTGGTTTCCTTTCCATCGAAAAGAGAGAACGAAGTGCGCAATAGGAATCGAGTGTGTCAGAGATGCAAGAGAGCGCTGTCGATGCTGGTTACCAGAAACCAAAAAACTGATTACGTCGTGTGTTAATGCAATTTCAATGCCGAATGAATCGTATGTAAATGAGGAAGTTGCAGGAGGCTTCGGGCGCTACTATGCAATGGATTGCACACTAGATGGTAATTATTTGGATACTTTAGGTCTATATTGACCAGATCAGCCAAGCCCTCAAATGCTCTACGATGGCATCATGGCGCCACTCTTGAATATCCGCGGTCTTAAGATTTGCTTTGGAGCGGCAGAGGCCGTGCGGGGTGTCAGTCTCCACCTTGATGAAGGCGAAGTCCTGGGACTGGTGGGCGAGTCGGGATCAGGCAAAAGCGCCACTGCGCTGGCCGTGATGGGGCTGCTGGGGCCTGCTGCGCGGGTTTCGGGGAAGATCCTGTGGCAGGCCAACGACTCGGCCGCGCAAAACGCATCGATGATCGATCTGTTGGGACAGTCACCCGCGGCTTTGCGGCAATTGCGGGGCCGTGAGATCGCCATGATCTTCCAGGAGCCGATGACGGCGCTGAATCCTGTGATGTCCATTGGCCGCCAGGTTGCCGAATGCGCCGAGGCCCATTTTCCTTCCTGGACGGGCAGGGAATCCAAAACAAAGGCACTCGCCGCGTTGGAGGCTGTCTCGATCCCTGAGGCGGCGCGGCGCTACGGAGATTATCCGCACCAGTTCTCAGGCGGGCAGCGTCAGCGGATTCTCATCGCCATGGCGCTGATCAATCGTCCGCGTCTGCTGATTGCCGATGAGCCCACGACCGCGCTCGATGTCACCGTGCAGGCGCAGGTGCTGGAGCTGTTGCGGGAGCTGCAGCAGAAGCACGGCCTGGCCATGCTCTTTATCTCGCACGATCTGGCGGTGGTTGGCGAGGTGGCCAGCCGGGTAGCGGTCATGCGTGCCGGTCAGATCGTGGAGGAAGGCCCCACAGCGCGCATTCTGACCGCTCCCGAACATGCCTATACGCGGAGTCTGCTCGCGGCCGTGCCGACGCTAAGGACAGATCGGAAGCTGCCGTTGGCGATGGTGCCGGCTTAGGAGATCGCCCGGAAGAGCCAGTAGAGCGTGCCCGAGAGCAGCGCGGCTGCCGGCAGCGTGAAGATCCATCCGGCGGCGATGTTGCGAACTGTCGACCAGCGCAGGCCACTGCCGTTTGCGCTCATGGATCCTGCAACGCCCGAGCTGAGAATGTGAGTGGTCGAGACCGGCAGACCGAATCGGTCTGCGGCGAAGATCGTGCCCATGGCTACCAATCCAGCTGCGGCGCCTTGAGCGTAGGTGAGGTCTTCCTTGCCGATTTTTTCGCCGACTGTGACCACGATGCGTCTCCAGCCAACCATTGTGCCCAGGCCGAGAGCCAGCGCGACGGCAACCTTAACCCAGTCGGGAATGAACCGCGTGGCCTTATCGACCTTGACCTTGTAGTTGGCCAGGGCGGCATTCTCAGCGGGCGTAAAGGCTGGATTGTTGCTCTTTTGCATCAGGCGGATGGCTTCGCTGGCCACGTACATGTCGTTGCGGACATTGGCCTGATCCTGTGCCGGAACCGACTTGAAAACCCCGTAGAGAGCAACTTCATGGTTCACATCCTCCACCAGTTCGCGCAGAGCGAGGATCGTGTCGGGCTGCAGTTGCTTGGTGCGGATGTAGTCGGTGACTTCGGCGCGGGCATCCTCGCCCAGAATGCCATTCTTGTCCACGTGCCGGTCGAGGATATGGCCGGCCTGCTCTGAGGCGGCGATGAACTGCTGAATGTCGTTGGCCGTGACGGCGTGGTTCAGCGCATAAGCGGTAGGAACGGTGCCGATCAGGATCAGCATAATCAGGCCCATGCCCTTTTGTCCGTCATTGGAGCCGTGGAAGAAGCTGACGCCTGTACAGGTGAGGACCATCAGCGCACGAATGGGCCACGGTGGAGGCTGGTTGTTTTTGGGCGCTTCGTAAAGGGACGGGAACTTGATCATCTGCTTGGAGAGATAGACCAGAAGTCCAGCGCAGATGAAGCCGACCACAGGTGAGACAAGCAGTGCCTTGAGAACCTTGGTGGCCTGCTCCCAGTCCACACCGGAGGTTCCGTTGCGAGCGTGCATCAGTTGGTTGGCGATGCCCACGCCAATGATCGAGCCAACCATGGTATGTGAACTGGAAGCCGGCAGCCCAAACCACCAGGTACTCAGGTTCCAGAGAATCGCGGCGATCAGCAGGGCAAAGACCATGGCAAAGCCAGCGCCGGAGCTGACCTGAAGGATCAGTTCGACGGGCAGCAGCGTGATGACCGCGAAGGCCACGGTGCCGGTGGAGAGCAGAACTCCAACCAGGTTGAAAATGCCCGACAGGACAACGGCAGTCATCGGTTCGAGCGAATGGGTGTAGATGACGGTGGCGACTGCGTTGGCCGTGTCGTGGAAGCCGTTCACAAACTCGAAGCCAAGCGCGATGATCAGCGCAAGAGCCAGCAACAGATAAGGCCAGATGCTGGTGATGGTGACCGTGTCGAGGTCTTCGGCTACGTGGAAGGCGATGTAGCAGAGGCCGCCGGCCAATGCCAGCAGGAAAACTGCGATGCCCACGCGGCTGGGCGCTTTCGACAGCTTGCGGTCAAGCAGGGATACGCCCGAAGGCATAGCAGTCACCGTGGTAGCCATGTCGGCCATCAGAGTTCACCAATGCGGCCGGAGAAATTCCGGACACGCCTGGGCCTCCTCAGTCGAGACTGAACAGCAAAATCCAATAGAAAATAGAAGGGGGATCGCTTGTGGCGGGAGAGAGAAGAGCCGGATAAATTGGCGTCCATAAAACCCCAACAACCGCATTCTTCGCGCAGTTGTTATGCATGGTCAGGCCGAGGAATTCACCTGACTGAAACAATTCTACACCGGCAAGGGGGGGCTGTGGGAAGGGCAGAATGGGACGGCGGTGGAAATCGATCGCAACCTGTAGTTTGCCGAATCAGGAATCCGCCAGTCGCTGCAAGGCATCAGAGTACCTTGAAGTGATGCGTTTCGCGCCCTCCAGCTTCCTGAAGAACTCGGGGGTATTTTTGTCCTGTTCCTTAACTTCCGGCTCACAGGGCAGATTATTGCCCAATTTCGTCTTTTCTTCCATTTGCATAACCTCTGCTTACGCAATACTCCGTTAGACCGCAAGCAGTTGTGGTTGGAATCCGGTTTCTTCCTCGATTGATATTGGTTCACTGCGAAGAACGGCCTCGTGCAACTCCTTCATTCTCGAAACAGGAAGTCCTTTGGGCATGAACCTGAGCAGCGAGGCGGCAACATACTCGCGATTCAGCTCAAAGGCAAGCCAGCGACGCCCCTCGGCCTCAGCTACCATGCCCGTGGTATTAGAACCGGCGAATATGTCCACGACCAGATCGCCCGGGTCGGTCAGTAGGCGAATGAAAAACTCAGGCAATTTGGAAGGAAACCGCGCAGGATGGCCCTTGATCCCGATTTCCTTACAGGCGCCAAGATACACGCCGTTGCTCTCGGAGTTCGGAATCTGCAATAGGTTTGAGGGGATCGCGCCCCCGTTATCCGTCGCGAAAGCAAGGCCGATCTCATGTCCGGATGGCCGCTGTTTGGGCGTGTAGAAGGCAGCAGGGTCTTCGAGCAGCTTCTTCATTCGTGGGCTATACTCGGCCAATACATTGGATACATTTGCCTTCGGCCATTCTGAGCGCGAAAACCACCACAGCGTATTCACGGTATCCTTCGCCCGTAATTTTCGCTTATTGACCCATTCGATGGGACTGGGCAATTTAGACGGGTTGTGCCAGAAAAACTCCTGGGCCAAGTGAAACCCTAACTCATCGCAAAACCGAAGCAGAACCCGAAACTGGTAGAGACTGCGTACCGGAACCCCCTTCCGATATGCTCCTCCAAGATCGAGTACAAAGCTCCCATCCTCACGCAGCTTCTGGTGCACTAGCCGTCCAAATTGAAGTAACCAATCGACATATTCGCCTTCGTCGTGATTGCCATACTCTTTTTGCCGCTGAAGTGCGAAAGGGGGACTGGTCATCACCAGGTTGACTGAGCCATCAGGCAAGTCTGCGAGCAATTTTAGAGAGTCACCCACATATGCCGCACCAAGTTGCGTCGTGTATGCCGGGTTCACGGAATCGCGGGTAGCCAACATCGTTACCTCATACAGTCTATAGGCTGTAGATTTCAGCTTAGCACGGGTCGAGCATGAAAGACGATGACACCCTCGAAAGATAAGATTACCGCTCGTGCAAGGTTTGCTGTCAACCTCAGATCGGCGCGAATGGCGCACGGATTCTCACAAGAGGAATTGGCAGCACGAGCTGGCCTCCATCGGAACTACATCGGCAGCGTCGAGCGAAATGAGAAAAACATCTCTATCGACAGTATGGAACGGCTTGCGATTGTCCTGGGGGTTGACGTAGTGGACCTGCTATCGAAGGGGCAGGCATGAAGCCACATTCCGATTACGCAAAATTACAGAAATTGTGGCCCAGCATCCGGCATCTGCAAAAGCTCGCATCCAAGCATGGAATAGACGACATATTTCAAGATAATGGAGGCAAAATACTCCAAGTCTTGCTATGCACAGAGCTGAAGATCATACCAGGGCGTGAGGGAAACGACGCCCGGGATGAAAACGGCCGCGAATACGAAATGAAGTCGATAAACGAGCGGCTCACCCAGGGCTTTTCCACACACCACCACATGAATCCGCACATTATCGCGAAGTACAGGCAAGTAGATTGGATCTTTGCTGTTTACAACGGAATTGAGCTGATTGAGATATACCTTATGACACCCGCTCAGATAGAGCCCTATTTCGACAAATGGGCTAAAAAGTGGGTCGACGACGGCAACAAGGACATTAACAATCCAAAGATCCCATTGAAGTTCGTACGCAAAACCGGGAAGCGCATTTATGCCGCTCCCGAAACTGATTAGTCATCCCGCTACCGCCAGTCGTCCTGGGTGTTCATCAGACCCCCACCCATCACACCGTCGAAGCCGGTGTGCTTTTTGATGAAGATCTCGCTGAATTCGCGGTCCTGGCGCAGCAGGATGGCCTGGAGCCTCACCAGCTCCAGCAGCGCCAGGAACATGGCGATCAGCGCCCGCTCAGAGTGCGTGTGGCTCAGCAGGCGGCGCAGGGCCACGGGCTTGTCGTCCATGGTCAGGCGGCGTGCGAGGAACTGGATCATCTGTCCGACGGTGACCGAGTCTTCGTCGACATTGAGCACAGGACGCTTGCGGGCGCGCTCCAGAATATCGCGGAAGATGCGTACCAGATCGTCCGTATCTGCGGCGATCTCCGGTTCGGTGGCCGCGTCGTCCTTGAACTCGCGGACTCCTGGATTGGTCCAAGTGGCCGCTTCGAGCATCTGCTTTTGTTGCAGCATCTGCGCGGCGTTCTTGAATCGCTCGTGCTCGAGCAGCCGCTCCACCAGCTCGCGCCGTGGATCCTCGGCAGCGTCTTCCGCATCCGAGGTGGCTCGCGGCAGCAGCATCTTGCTCTTGATGTGGATCAACAGTGAAGCGGTGTAGATGAACTCGCCGGCCACGTCCATATCGCCAGCCTTGAGCTGGTTCACATAAGCCAGGAACTGCGCGGTGATCTTGGCGATCGGGATGTCGTAAATGTCGATGTCCTGCTTGCGGATCAGGTCCAGCAGCAGGTCGAGGGGGCCGTCATAAACCTGGCCAACAATTACAGAAAAGGGCGACTGTTCGGAGCTTTCGTCCAGCTTCTTCTGCCGCGCGGCGAGCTTGGCCGCTGCACGGTCTTCGGCCCTCTCTTCCGCCTTGGCCTCTGGCGTGGGCTGAGGTCTCAGCACCAGTGCGCCGACAGCATCGGAGACAGGCTCTGCGACAGTTTCTGCCTTGCTGGTTTGCTCAGCGGCGAGATCGTTTTCGGATTTGGCAGTTGGATCGCTCAATGCTTCTTCTTCCGGGCTTTCTTGTGAAACTACTCTAAAACATTCATTCAACCCCAGCAGGTCACGCCCGGCGCAGGCCACGGCATAGTTTTTCCGCAAGGGATCGTCCGTCCAGAGCGGTGCCTACTTGTTCTCGTTGCCGGTGAGGCGAAAGGTGATGGTGCCCCAGAAGAGCCGCGCGCGCATCTGCACCGGCAGATGGCGTTCGTCGTCGGTGTACCAGATCCAGATGTTGCCGCGATTCTTCACCACGCCGACATCGGCGATGGGCTGCACGCGGATGGTCTTGAAGCTGCCCAGCGGAGTCTTGATCTCCTCGCGGCCTTCCACCTTCATGGTCACGGGCACCACATGCAGGGCATCCACCACGGGCAGCACAAAGTTGTGTCCCAATGCGATCGGTTGTGACGAGGCGTAAAAGATGCCGGTAAGCAGGTCGGTTATGCAGCCGGGAACAGGCGATTCGATGCGTTTGGTCTGCCCGGTCACCGAGTTTCTCTCATTGAGAATCGAGCGCTTCTGCGCGTAGTCAATGTGGAGCGTCGAAGTTACCTGACGGCGGCCCTCAACTGTCTGCTTGTTAAAGTCGTCCGTGCAGCCGGTCGTCCGGTCAAAGCTCGACTGGAAGCGGTCGCTGACATGGAAGAGTAGATTGATCGCGCCACTGGTGTCGGCGCTGGCGGTCACATTCTCTCGGTCGCCAGCAGCTTCAAAGCGCAGTACGGCGGTTCCAGCGGGAAATACACGCCAGTCTACCGAGTAAGTGAGGGTCTGCTTTTGCGGGAAGCTGTAACCGGCGCGCGGTGGCGGCAGCGGGGGGATCTGCTGGGCAAAAAGCACAGGGGGAGCCGCGGCCAGGGGAAGGGCTAGGGCACAGAGGATGGCTGTTGCGGTTGTGCGCGTCTTCACCGGCGGGTTTAGCTCCTGTATAGCTGGACTTTCCTGTCGCAAAAAACCGCTCAACGCGGCACATGTACAAACGCTGCGAACACCGGCCGCAGGAGGAGCAGACTGAGATAAAGCAGAGAGGCCCCTATCCCAGCATTGTACTCGCGGTGACGGAGGTAAAGCGAAAGTGAAAAGGAGCCGGAAACCTTGTCACTCCCCGGATCGGGTGCCGGGCTAAATCTCGGGATGAGACGCGGAACCTGCCGGCAATATTCGTCGAATCCGGGGAAAGTAGCGCGCAAAAACCGCTCCTCTGAGGCAATCACTGGAACGTAGATCACTGTGAATCCCAAGCCGAGCACCAGGGCAACCGGCCAACTGAGCAGCGCCACGGCAAATCCAGCTGCGATCAGCATCGAGCCTAAATAGAGTGGGTTGCGGACGTGCGCGTATGGACCGGTCACGGTCAGTTCGCGGTTCTTCTTCACGTATCCGGCTGCGTAGCCGCGAAGCCAGAGTCCGGGCAATACTAACGCCAGGCTCCATGCCACGGCAGCCGGCCGAGGAGCGCGCCGCCACAGTTCAAAGAGGTAGAGCGCCGCTGTGAGAAAGCCCAGCGGTACGCGGATGCGCCGGGCAATGCGCTGCCAGCGCGAAATCCAGTCGGCTTGCTGCATTTCGGGTTGTTCTTGCGTTGGCTGGCTCATTCGTCGCTTTCAGTGGCCGTCTCAGGATAAAGCAACGCATCGGCCGCGCGCAGCACGTCGTCGGGTTGAATGGTGAGCAATCCCGACTCCGGCGACTCGTGGCGGCTGTGGTCACGTCGGCTCAGTGGGCTTCTCAGCACTCTGAATTGTGTCCCAAAAGGTCCATTGCGGCTCGGGTCGGTCGGCCCGTAGATGCCCACAACCGGCTTGCCCAGTGCGCAGGCCAGATGCAGCGGGCCGGTATCACCCGCAACCACAAGGGAAACCCGGCGAGTGATGGCGATCAGTTGCGCCAGCGTGCAGTTGAGCGGGATCGCCGCGCCGTCAGTTCCGCGGGCGATCACCTCCGCCAGCTTCTCTTCCCCAGGGCCGGCATTCACCAGGATGCGAAACCCTAAGTCGATGAATCCCTGGGCAACAGCATCATAGCGCTGAACCGGCCAGCGCTTTGCGCCCCAGCCGGCTCCGGGATTGATCAACACTGAGGGTTGGTCTCCACCCCGAGCACCCGTTTTCTGAGGCAGGACTTCAGAAGCCCAGGCCTCCGCGGCCGGATCGAAAGGCAGCCACGGAGGCACTGCTGTCAGCCTGTCGCCGGCGATCGCCGACACCAATTCCATGTTCTGTTCGATAACGTGCGCGCCGTGGGTAGTTATACGTTCGTTGTAAAGCCAGCGCGCCGGCCACTCCCACGATTCCGCCGGGCCAATCACCCGCAGGGATCCCGCAAGCCGCGCCACTACCGCAGACCGGATCGACCCTTGCAGGTCGATCACGGCATCGTACTTGCATGCCTTGAGTGTCGCGCGCAAGGCCTTGATTTCATGCAGAGTCTTACGGCTGAGTGGAGCTTTGCGCCAGTCTTTGGTGGGGGCGAGATGAATGCAGTCCACGAGAGGTTGCCCTGGACCGCGGCCGATGCTGTTTTCAGCCTTCAGCAGCGCCTGCCAACGAGGCTCGACGACCCAGTCGACCACCCACTCCGGATGGGCTTGCCGCAGAGCCGTGACCGCCGGAAGCGCATGAAGGATGTCCCCCATGGCGCCCAATCGGACCACTAGCAAGCGAAAGTTGGACTGGTTTTGCAAGCTCTGATTCTCTCACAACGACGAATGTGCTGGGGCGGGCGAGACCCGCCAAGTAGCACATTCGTATCAACGCCAACCGCGCACGGCTTCCGTGTGCGCTTCGGTGCGGGTTCTATTCGTCCTTCTTCTCATTCCGCGCCTTCACTTTGAACCAGATCGGCGTCCCCTTGAAGCCAAACGCCTCGCGGATCTGATTTTCAAGGAACCGCTCGAAGGAAAAGTGCAGCTTGATCTCCCGGTCGGTGAAGAGCACAAAGGTCGGCGGCGCCACGGCGGCCTGCGTCATATAGAAGATGCGAATGCGCTTTGCCATCGGAACCGGCGCGCGCTGGAAGTCGATCTTGTCGAGGAAGCGATTCATCTGCCCGGTCGAGACGCGTTTGCGCCGCTCGGCTGCCACAGCCACGACCTCGTGCAGCACGCGCAGCATCTTCTTTGCCCCAGATCCGGTGCCTTCGAGCGCGGAGAGGAAGACCACCGGAGCATAGTTCAAGTACTTGAGCACCGTGCGCAACTGCTGCTCAAAGATCTCGCGGTCGGCCGGCGGCTTGCCGTCTTTGCGGCCGGTCGTCACAATATCCCATTTGTTCACGACAATGATGACGCTGCGGCCGCTCTCGTGGGCATACCCGCCAATGGTCGCATCGGCCGCCGTCACTCCATCAACCGCGTCGATCACCAGCAGTGCCACATCCGCGGCCTCAAGATGCCGCCGCGCCATCACCACGCTCAACTTCTCGGCCATCAGGTGAGTTTTGCTCTTGCGCCGGATGCCGGCCGTATCGACAAACCGCAACTGCTGCCCTTCGAACTCCACCATCTCATCCACCGCGTCGCGCGTGGTGCCTGCAATGGGTGAAACAATGGCGCGGCTCGTGCCGGTCAGAGCATTCAGCAGTGTGGACTTGCCCACATTCGGCCGCCCGATAATGGCTACCGAGGTCTCGTGCATCTCAAACTCGCCGTGCGTGCGGTGCAACGGATGCGCTTCGCCCTCTGCCGTCTCCTCCGGGGTCTCCCCAGCCGCGGCGGCTTCTGCCTCGAGAACAGCCTCGGCCTCTTCAGCGGCCCGAGTCTCTTCCTCAGTCGGCACCGCTTCGGGCGGCGCAGGAATCGCTTCGGAGATCGCATCCAACAGGTCGCCGATTCCGAGCCCATGCTCCGAGCTGATGGGAAAGACATTGCGAATACCTAACTGGCGGAAGTTCTCCGCGGCCAGCGCCATAGCCTCGCCCTCGACCTTGTTCACCGCCAGAAAGACCGGCTTGCCGCCGCGAATCAACAGGCGCACAAGGTCGTAGTCGGGGCTGGCCAACTCCGTGCGCGCATCGACCACCAGCACCAGCGCATCGGCCTCGCCCAGCGCCACCTTGGCCTGGGTGTAGATCTCGGTAGGGATCAGGTCGGGGTCGTCGGGAATGATGCCGCCCGTGTCAACTACGCGGAAGTCGCGCCCTGCCCACTCATATTCGCCATAAATGCGGTCGCGGGTAATTCCCGGCTCGTCGCCGACAATGGAGCGGCGGCTCTTGGTGAGCCGGTTGAAGAGCGTCGATTTACCCACGTTGGGCCGGCCCACAATGGCCACCAGCGGAAGCGCGGCGGCGCCTGGCTCTCTGGGCACTACCGATTTGCGATACTTTGACAAATGAATCTCCAGTCACTGTCCCAAAAAGGGGAAAGACATCCACGATGAACCCAGAACTTGACTTACGCTGCACAAGCCATAAATACGGCGGGGCTTCAATCGTCAGACACCTCCTTCCAGCTTAGTCCTCCCAGTTGGGTGAATCCAGACGCGAATTGCGGGTCGTTGGGGCGGAAGCAACCGCCCGAGGCTAGTCTTCCTGAGTTTCTTCTTATCTCCGCAACGTGTATTTTGGTCCGTCAGTTGCCCTGCATCCATTCCAGTGAGGCAACGATGCGCGAAGGCAGCGATTCCAGCAACCCCGTCAACCCCTACAACGCCGCGAGCGAGAAGACGGCGGCAGCGCGCCGGTCTTACCAGCAGCGGAAAAAGCTCGCAAAGCGTGCGGGAGCCAATCAAGCCTGGGCAGGGCTGGACCAGGCTTCGATGATTGGCCAATGGATGAGCGCCGGACGGAGCCCGGCGTCGACCAAGAACCAGCGCCCTGGTGGAGTCCTCGCCAAAGGCTCGAAGGTCGCATAGGCCTGAGCTTTTAGACTCCGTGCAATGCCGGAAAACAGGCTGCCTGCATTTGCACGCCTTGTCGCAGACAACAAATATCCCCCAACGTGCCCGGAATCTGTGTAGACTAAGCAAATTCCCCGTCCGTTGGAGGTCGTCTTTTGCCGAAATTTGTGATTGAACGAGAGATTCCGGGAGCTGGTTCTATGTCGGCTTCTGCGTTGCAGGGTGTTGCTGAGAAATCCTGTAGCGTGCTGCGCAACCTTGGGCCGCAGATTCAGTGGCTCGAAAGCTACGTAACCCAGAACAAGATCTATTGCGTTTATATCGCGCCCAATGAAGAGATGGTCCGCGAACACGCCGGGCTGGGCGGATTTCCTGCAAACAGCGTTTCACAAGTGCTGCGGATCATCGATCCGACGACGGCAGAGAGTACGCCCGGCTAGAATCGGGGGGCCGGTCGCGCCACTATGATGAGTAGAGCGCCCGGTCCCGATGCCCGCCAACGACAACCCAACCCGCGCTCTGCCCACGCTGCACGAGTTCTTCGCGCCCGGCGGCATACTCGCGCGTTCGCCGCTGCCGTATGAATACCGTCCCGGCCAGCTCGAGATGGCCAAGGCTGTCGAGCGCGCGCTCACTGAGCGCCGCCACCTGATTGTCGAGGCTGGCACAGGCACCGGCAAGACGCTGGCTTACCTGCTGCCTGCTCTGCGTACAGGCCAGCGCATCATTATCTCCACTGGAACGAAGGCTTTGCAGGACCAGCTCTACTTCCGCGACGTGCCTTTCCTCGAAACGCTGATTGGCAACCTGCATGTTTGCTACATGAAGGGTCGCGCCAACTACCTCTGTCGCCACAAGCTGGCTGCGCTGCGCAATCAGCCTATTTTGTCGGGGTTGGAGGAGATCGACCAGTACCGCCAGATTGCTGAGTGGGAGCAGACGACCGAGACCGGCGACCGTTCGGAGATTGCCGGCATGCCGGAGTCGAGTGCGCTATGGCAAAAACTCGACGCCCGCGCCGAAGCCTGCCTGGGATCGACCTGTCCGGACTATCGCCGCTGCTTCATCACCGAGATGCGGCGCAAGGCACTCGAGTCGGACATTATCATCGTCAACCATCACCTCTTTTTCGCCGATCTCTCGGTGAAGCGTGAGGCCGCAGGCGCGCCTGATGCCGGGATACTGCCCGAGGCCGCGGCGGTGGTTTTTGATGAAGCGCACGAGCTAGAAGAAGTTGCTTCGAGTTACTTCGGCCTTTCGGTGAGTAACATTCGCTTTGAAGAGCTGGCGCGCGACACAGATGTGCTGTTGCGCGGCAAGGATGGCGCGAATGCATTGCCCGCGATCACGCAGCAACTTCGCGATCGGGCGCGGATCTTCTTCGCAGGGCTTCCCATGTCTGGCGACGGACGCCAGCCCTTTACCGAGCGCGAAGAGTTTCTGGAGGTTTCGGGCGACCTGTATATGTCGGTGCGCGCTACGTTGCAGCGCATGGAAGCAGAGATGGACAACATGAAGGGCGTCGACGAAGCGCCGGGGCTGAGGAAGCGCGTCACCCGCCTGCGCACGGAGCTTGAATTTGTTCTCGAATCGAGCGCCAGCAACATGGTCTATTGGATGGAGCGGCGCATCTCCGCGGCTGCAGGCTCCCCGCAAAGATCCGCCGCGCGCAGTGCATCGCGAACGACTTTTTTGCAGGCCACGCCCATCGATGTTTCTGAGTTGCTTACCGAGTTAGTCTTCGATCAGATTCCTACCGTGATCATGACTTCGGCCACACTTACCGTGCAAGGCGGCTTTGAACACATTCGCAAACGCATTGGCTTGAGCGAGGCGCGTGAGTTGGTGGTGCCGTCGCACTTTCGCTATGGCGAACAGGCGCTGCTCTATCTGCCGCCAGAGATGCCCGACCCGCGCGATCCTGAGTTTCCCGAGGCCGCGGCGCGATGCATCGAGCGCGTGCTTAGGATTACTCGTGGCCGCGCGTTTTGTCTTTTTACGAGCTATGCCCAGATGCGTACTCTTTACGAGCGGCTTCTGCCGGTGCTGGATTATCCCATCCTGCTGCACGGCACGGCTCCGCGAAAAGCGCTCTTGGAGCAATTCCGCGAGACGCCGAATGCGGTGCTCTTTGGCACTTCGAGCTTTTGGCAGGGAGTGGATGTGCAGGGCGAGTCTTTGAGCTGCGTGATCATCGATCGCTTACCCTTCGCCGTGCCCAGCGATCCGGTGGTTGCGGCACGTATGAAGGCGATCGAAGAGGAAGGCGGCAAGCCTTTCTTCGACTATCAGGTTCCCTCGGCCGTGCTGACTTTGAAGCAAGGCTTTGGCCGGCTGATTCGCTCGCTGGAAGATCGCGGTGTGCTGGTGCTGCTTGATTCACGCATTCGCACCAAACGATACGGCCAGACCTTCTTGGCCAGTCTGCCGCCTTATCGCATGACCTCAACGATCACCGACGTAGAAGAGTTCTTTGAGGTCGGAAAAGCGAAGGAACTGTAGAATCGAACCTGTTCCATCTGGGCGCCTATGTCCCGAAACTTCTACATCCTAGCTGGCACGCTGCTCTTCTTCGCATTGTTTTCGGCGGCGATGTCGTTGGCGCCTTTGAGCTTTCAGCCCGGCCTGCCAGCGAACGCCTCTCTCTGGCGAACCGGCGCGCTGATTCTGCTGCTGGCGGGGCTGGGTGCAGCGCTCGTTGGCGTGATGAGCCATCTCTTCGAGCAGGTGGACCGGCGCAGCGAAGAGGCTCGCCGCCAGCTGAACGACCCAAAGCCCTGAATCGGACTTAAACGCTAAAATGGATTGAGGGGCGCATCCCCAAACAGAATCGAGCTGATAACGATGTATGAAGTTACCGTGGAGGCAGATTTTTCCTCCGGACACTACCTCCGCAATTACAAGGGCAAGTGCGAGAACCCGCACGGGCATAACTACAAGGTTCAGGTGACCCTGGCCGGAAAAGAGCTGGACGCCGCCGGCCTGCTGCTGGACTTCAAGCTGCTCAAGCAGGTGCTGCGCCCGGTCATCGACCGCATCGACCATAGGATGCTCAACGATCTGGAGCCGTTCATTGAGCTGAACCCCTCGGCCGAGAACATGGCCAAATATTTCTACGACCAGACCAACGAGCAACTCGGCGCCATGACCCAAGGCCGCGTCCGGGTGAAAGACGCGACTATCTGGGAGACGGATACGACCAAAGCGACTTACTACGAGTAGTCGCGGGCCTGGCTCAGTTCATCTGGCTTGACTTCGATTTCAAGTACTTGTCGAAGGGAATCTCGAAGTAGTAAAGCTCCTTGCCGTCGGCGCTGCGCAGCATGCGCAAGTGCAGGCTGGCTCCCTTGAGCGGGTGGTCGAGGTCTGAAACATCGTAGAAGAGAAAGCCGGCGCGGGTCGAGTGTGGCTCAACCACCAGCGCCTGGTACTCGAATGTATCGAAGTCCTGTTCGATCGCCTGATTGCTTGCCTTGGGCTTGACCTTGATAGGGGGCAGCGGACCCGGCAGCGGAATCTTGCTGCCTTGGCGCTCCTTGCGGGTCATCAGGCGTTCCACATCCTCCGGCTCGGCGGCAGGAATCTTGTCACCGGCGGCGGTATAGAAGTGAATGCGCGCATCACGCAGGCTGATCGGCCGGTCGCCGTTGTTGGTGACAATGATCCGCACCGGCATGACGCCGTGGCTGAGATAATCGACGCGAAAGATGGCTTCTTTTTCGCGCGTATCGTAGGGTTCAACGGCAATGGCCACCTTCTCGTCATCGTGAACCTCGACCGCTGCAAAGGTCGTGGCAGGCTGCACGGGTGGCGGCGTGTGGTCGCTGGCCAAGGCCGGCAGCGCCAGCCAGAAGAGAAATGCCGCAATTGCCTGAGAACCCCTCATCGTGCTCGACTGTATCATTTGAGATTGGACTGCGGAAAGGCACAATCCGTCACTCAATGATTCTGTTTTTCTACAATCTGGCCTTGCTGGTGGCACTGGTGGTTGGAGCGCCCTGGTGGCTCTTCCGTATGGCCACCACACAAAAGTACCGCGAGGGGCTGCTGGAGCGGCTGGGAGCTGTTCCGGCGCGGCTGGCCGGATTGGACCCGATCATATGGGTCCATGCTGTTTCCGTGGGTGAGGTGCTGGCCGTCAGCCGCCTGGTCAAGACACTCGACGATGCGCTGCCGGACTATCGGATTGTCATCTCCACCACGACGCGCACCGGCCAGGCGCTGGCTCGCGAGCGCTTCGGAGCTGAGCGCGTTTTTTATTGCCCGCTGGATTTGCCTTGGGCTGTGCGGGCCTATTTGAACACACTCAGGCCTCGGACGCTCATCCTGGCCGAGACGGAGTTTTGGCCCAACCTGCTCAGCGGCTGCTTCCGGCGAGGAATCCCAGTCGCCGTCGTCAATGCACGGATCTCCGACCGTTCCTGGCCGCGTTACAAGGCGCTGCGAAGCCTGTGGCGGCCTTTTCTCAGCCGCTTAAGCCGTGTATTGGCGCAGAGCCAGACCGACGCCGACCGGCTCAAGGCGATCGGCTGCCTGCCAGAGCGGGTCTCGGTGGCCGGAAATCTGAAGTTCGATGTACGCGCAGCCCATGAGGCCGATGCGACAAGGCAGCTGAGAGCAATTGCCGCCGGTCTGCGGCTCGTCGTTACGGGCAGTACGCTGGAGGGCGAAGAAGCCGCGTTGCTTGAGGTTTGGCCGCGATTGCTGGAAGCGGATTCTCAATTGGCGATAGTGCTTGCCGTCCGCCATCCAGAGCGTTTTGCCGCAGTGGCTGCGCTGCTGGACAAGTCTGGGATTCCTTGGGTACGACGGTCTGCGTGGAAGGGCCAGCCTGCTGAATCGCTGAGTCCGCTTCGCGGAGGGCAGATCGTTCTGCTGGACACGATCGGCGAACTGGCTTCAGTCTATTCGCTGGCGTCGATATCCTTCGTCGGTGGCAGTCTGATTCCGGCCGGCGGCCACAATCCGTTGGAGCCAGCCCAGTTTGGCGTTCCCATTGTGATGGGTCCGCACTATGCCAACTTCCGCGCTATTACCGAAGATCTGATCGCACACGATGCCATTTGCATTGCTGAGAAAGATGAGCTCGCGAAGATGCTCGTCGACTTGCTGTGCGACCGGACGGGAGCCGCGGCTATGGGCGCGCGAGCCAAGCAGGTCTTTGCCAGCCAGGCTGGAGCGACTGACCGCTGCATCGAGGCGATCCGGGAACTGCTCTCGAATCATGCAGCTACGGAGCGGACCTCATGAACCAGCCCTTTACCCCGCGCCGCCTGCTTCTTCCGCTGATTCCGCTCTATCGGTCGGCGCTTGCCTACCGCGAGCTTCGACTGCGCCTGGGATTTGAGCCGGTACGGCGGCTTCGCTTTCCCGTCGTCAGTGTTGGCAATCTCTCCACAGGCGGCTCCGGCAAGACGCCTCTGACAATAGCCCTTGCCAAGTTGCTCACCGAGCGCGGATTGCACGTCGATGTGCTCTCAAGAGGCTATGGCCGCGAGAGCCAACTCGCAGCTCAGGTTAATCCCGAAGGAAGCGCTAAGGAGTTTGGCGACGAGCCACTGCTGATTGCGCGCGAAGCTGGCCTACCGGTTTTCGTGGCTTCGCAACGCTACGAAGCTGGTCTGCTAGCCGAGGCCGAAGAGCAACAAGCCGCAGAAAATCGTCAGCCCGCCGTTCACCTATTGGACGACGGCTTTCAGCACCGCCAACTGGCGCGCGACGTTGACATTCTGCTTTTGGATCGCCGCGACTGGCAGGACGGTTTGCTGCCCGCAGGCAATCTGCGCGAGCCGCTCAGAGCCGCCCGACGAGCCAGCGTCATCGCCATTCCAGCCAATGAACCGGCGCTGGAGGGCGAACTGCGCAGATGGGGATGGAAGAAGCCGATCTGGCGTTTGAAGCGCGTCATGGAGATTCCGGCAGAAAACGGCACGGTCGCCGTTTTTTGCGGCATTGCGCGGCCAGAGCAGTTTTTCGCGGGAATCAAGGCTGCCGGATTCGAGATTGCTCTCCAGCGGGCCTTCCCCGACCACCACAGCTACACCGCCCGCGACCTCGAACGATTGGCCGCCGCCGCCCGCGCCACCGGAGCTTCTGCTCTGCTCACAACGGAAAAGGATTTGGTGCGGCTGGGAAAGCTCGCCTCTGAGTTGCCGCGATCCCTGCCGATCAGGACCGTTCATTTGCGCGTGGAGATCGAGGATCAGGATGCAGCCATCGACTGGCTGCTTGGCCAGTTGCTTCCTCTCAAGAAAAAAGCCACCTAGCTCGACCGATTCTGTGATTGAAAAGTGATCTTGGAATCGCGGAAGAAGCTGCCCTGATGCCAGAAGAGCCCTTTGCTATCTGCGTGCGACGGGGCCGCGCAACGATTCGATGATTGCCTTGACCGACCTCAACACGCCTGAAACCTGGCGAACCGGCCCGCTGACGGCTTCAACCACAAAGCCACCGGCGTGGTCCACGGTGTCCAGAAGGCGGGAGGTCATCTCATCGACACGATTACTCTGCCGACGCACCTTGTCCATGACTTCCTGGGCCGAAATCTGCATCTCCGCGGTTTGCTCGCGCAGCCGGTGAGTGATCTCGACAATATTGGCGGTGGCGGACTCGATCCTGGGCGTTACGCGGGTCAACACGCTCTGCGCGTTCACCAGAAACTCCTGTGCGTTAGCGAGAGTTGCCTGCGAATTGGCCAGCAGGTCGCGCGCGTCAAAGAGGACGGGCGTGATCGAGTTGCGCAGACTCTCAGCCTCTTCGCGGAGGGAGTTGGCGGCCTTGCGCATGGCGACGAAGATGAGCAGCAGGATGAGCGTCTGCAGAAGCACTGCCAGGCCGGTAACCACAATGAAGGCGAAAGCAATGGTCTGATTGTCCAGTTTCAGCATTTGTGTGGCCTCGCGCAGCTAGTCTGCGGGCTTGGGTTCTGTTCATTGAAGCGCGCCCCGACCCAGGCAGGAGCGTGAAATGCGGAGCCTGCACGCGAGGGTAAACTCACCACTCCGAGCAACTCCGGGTACATGCATGGATGCTGCGTTTCGCTCCATCGGGCCGGATGGGAGTCCGGCCCAAGAGCAAGCGCTGGATTAACCCTCCGCGGGTGGCTCGGGAACGGGGGGAGTTTTGTAGGCCTGGCGTCCCGCTTCAACGGCTGCGGTCACGCGGCCAGTCTGCTCAGTCACCAGACTCTTGCCGCGCTCGACAAACTCTTCCCACTGCGCACGGCCGCGATCGACGTAATCGCCCAGATGTTCCTTGCTTTTGTCGACGAGGTCGCCAACCTGTTCTGCGGCCTGCCGGCTGCGGTTGCGCAGGTACTCGGTTCCCTCGCGCGCGCCGTTGATCAGATCCTCACGGGTTTCGCGGCCAGCCTTGGGGGCATAGAGAATCCCCACGAGTGCGCCGACGCCCAATCCAGCTACAAACCACGCCAAACCATTAATCTTGTTGTCTTCTGCCATGATCGAAATCTCCTTTAGCCCAGCCTGAAGATGGCCTGAGCGTATCAAAGTTCTACGGTATGCCGCAAACTAGAAGGCGGTTGCGTTCACTCAATCCATCGTAACGCACATTCAGTATAAGGAGCAGCGGCGGGAATTGGGTGAGCTAAAGAGAACTTTCACTTGTGCGGTGGAGAGAGGGCCAAACCAGATCATTGAGCCCAGTTTGAAACAAATGGGCTGAACAATCCCGAAGATCCGTAATTCTGCGGTCTTCGCAGTTCACTCCACTGGCTTGTGAAGCCGTTCGCCCGATTTTTCGATCTCGCCGCGAATCTCGTCGGCGTCGTCCACGTCATGCAAAGCCGCGGCCTCTTCTTTTGTCTTTGGCCGGGCAAAGCGAGCTTTGGCGGGCGAGAAGACACGCGGGTCGGCGAGGCGCAGGGCATACAGCCCAGGATGCGGAACGTTGTCAAAGATGCTGGTGATCTCCCCAGCCAGCGCGTCTTCAAGATTGAGCGGGCCGAGACCGAGCAACTCGTCGATGGTGCGGGTGATCGAACCCATGCTGACGTGCTGGTGGGAGACTGCACCCGGCTTGACCCAGGGGCCGGCCACCAGCAGGATACTACGATGTGCATCGACATGATCGACGCCGCCCTGAGCATCGTCTTCCGTGACGAAAAATGCCGAGTCTTTCCAGATTCGCGTCTTCGACAGGAACGCCACGATGCGGCCGAGGGCCAGGTCGTTGTCGGCCACAAACGAGGCGCGGTAGGGGTAACCGTCTGCCGGACGTGGATCGGCTGTGTGGTCGTTAGGCAGGCGAATCACAATCAGAGCCGGAAGCTTGCCCGCCGCGAGCTTTTGCCGGAAGTTGCGCTCAAATTCCGTTGCGCGAAACTGGTCGGGAATGCCCAGGTTGAAGGTGGGGTAGCGGCGATCGCTCGACTCAAAGACCGGCTTGGGCAGCGGGGAGTTCAAAAACATCCGGTGCCCCTCCGGCACGCTACCGTCGAGCTCTTCGTTGCCTTCGATCTCAAGGCTCTCGCCGTAGTTGAGCAGGCCTTTGCCGCTGGCTGCGATGTGCTCCCATAGTGAGCCGAACTGCGGCTCATCCTCGGGCATGGGCGCATCGCCGCCGCCGAACAAAGCCCGCCGGCCCGGCTGAGCCGACCATGCGTTCTGATGGCGTCGGCCACCGTAGTTGGATGTCCAGGCGGTGTTGAAAAACGGCGTGGGATTGATGCCCAGCACCCAGCGATGGCCGTCGACGGAAACGTCCGAATCCACAAAGAAGTTGTCGCTCATGGCGAACTGGCTCGCCAGCGCATGCAGATTGGGCGTAACGCGAAGATGCATCGCCGACTTCAGCTCCTCGGCCCAGCCGTCGATGCCGAAGCGTGCGAGCGTGGGGTCGCCGTTGGTCCCGGCTACATCACCCAGCACTTCGTCGTACGTGCGGTTCTCGCGGATCACTAGGAAGCAATGCTTGAGCCGGGGCAGCGGCGGACGATTGGCGATGGCCGCAGTATTGGCCGCAATCACTGTCTGAGTCAGCACATCCGCGGCGGGCAAGCTGGCCAGTGGAATTGCACTCAGGCTGCCGAGTTCAAGCGCGCCGATATACGTGGGCTGATTAGGATCGTGCAGACTGCCGCCATTCGGTCCCGCACCCTTGCCCTTGGTGTTGACCACGTAGAGTGTCTTGCCGTCCGGCGAGAGGGCCACGGCCGACGGGTTCCAGCCGACGGGAATCTGCTCGATGAGTTGCATCGTCGCGGCATCGACGACGCCGACCGCATTGATGCCCGCCTCGGCCACGTAGAGCCGCCCATCGCGTACGGTGAGGCCGCTCGGCATCACGCCGCGCAGAGGCCGGCCTTGTGTGTCCTGGAAGTTCGCTCCAGCCAAGGGCGAAAGCGCGGTCTGCGTGAGAATTTTCGTTCCATCGGCGCTGATTTTGGCAACCGCGTCTTCGTGCGCCAGCGCAACATACACTGCATCGGCCAAAGCTTCCACGCCGCAGGGAGCGGCTCCGCCGATGGTCTCGCCAGGAGCTTCGCTGATACGCGTGCCAAGCCGGAGCTTTGCCGTTATGGCCGGATGTTCGCGATCATGCACGTCATAAGTCCACAGCGAACTGCCGCGCACGGAGTTTTCGTCGCCCAGGCCGGGAACCTGCTTGCCCTCGGCCGCCGTCCCTTCGCGCGCAGCCTTTGACGGATAGCCAAAAGGCGCAAAGTGCAGCCCTGTGCCCAGCTTGTCTTTCTCGCTGATGCCGGGAACGGTGGTGTATTCAAAAAGTCCTATGTTGGTGACGTAGAGCCTCGCGCCATCGGGAGAGAGCGCCAGTCCGAAGGGATAGCTGCCGGTCGGAATCTCGGCGATGCGCTTCAGCGTGGCTGCGTCGAGAATCACGACGCGCCAGTTCCCCTGATCGAGGGCGTAAAGCGTGTGGCCGTCCTGCGAGAGAATCAGCGTGGCCGCAAAGCTTCCGCTCGATTCCTTGCCTGCAATCGGCCCGTCAAGCGAAACCTCGCCAGCAGCCGTCCAGTCGCTCGTTCGGTAGGCGCGAACCTTTCCCGAGTCGCCGGTGGCCACATAGAGCAGGCTGCCATCAAGCGAATAGGTCATTCCCGCGTGGACCTCGATGACTGGATCGCTGTGCATTCCCGCTGGCGGCATCCGCCGAACTGTGGGGCTTGCGCCAGAGGGATCAGCGACGACATTCAGCGTAAAGGGAAATCCGATCGACGGTACGGCAATCTCGCCGCCGTCAGGGCGAACGGCCAGGGCGAAGGGATAGGGTGCAAGCGGAATCCAGTTACCCGCCGGGTGAATCTCGCGTCCATTGGGCAACACTGCGGTTACGCCACTCTGCGCGCTCAGTGCCGGCGAGGCGAAAACCACAGCCGCACACACCCTAAAAACCAGCCTGACAATCCCGTTCATCCTCAATCGCATCATTGTGATCCAGTATGCACCGCAAAGATGAATCTCAGGTTGCAAAACAGCCGATTGCTCGACTGCCTCAAAATGCCTGTTGCAACGAATATCATCCTCGCGCATCCAATCTGGTGTAACGCAGAGGAGGTCAACCATGTCGCTTCGCCCCGTGAAGCAGATGCTCACAACCAAACCAACCGTCGAGGGTGCTGGCGTTCGCCTGCAGCGCGCCTTCGGCTTCGGAAAGACCGCCGAGTTCGATCCATTCCTGCTGCTGGACGACTTTCGCAGCGACAACCCAGCCGATTATCTGGCAGGATTTCCCTGGCATCCCCACCGGGGAATCGAGACCATCACCTACGTCCTGGCCGGCGAGGTGGCCCACGGCGACAGCCTCGGCAACAAGGGCCGCATGACCGCGGGAGATGTGCAATGGATGACCGCCGGGAGCGGTATTTTGCATCAGGAAATGCCCTCGGGAGACGCCAAAGGACGCATGCACGGCTTTCAGCTCTGGGCCAACCTGCCCGCTGCGTTGAAGATGACCGACCCGCGCTACCAGGACATCCCTGCCAGCGCGATTCCTGAGGTCACCGAAGATGACGGCAGCAAGGCGCGTGTCATCTGCGGCGAGTTCTGGGGGAAGAAAGGCCCGGTCGAAGGTGTCGCTGCTGATCCGCGTTATGTCGACATCTCCGTTCCGCCCAACAAAACCAAGCGGATCAAGGTCGAAACGACGCGCAATGCCTTCGCCTACGTCTTCGCGGGTGCTGGTACCTTCAAGGATGCATCGAGGCCTCAGGCTGTCCTGACCGAGTCAGCCACAGACCCCAATGCGACGCCGGTCTACGATGCCACGAACCACTCGCTCGTGCTCTTTGATCGTGGTGATGAGATCGTGGTGCAGGCGGGGCCGGAAGGTATCCGCTTCTTGCTGGTTTCGGGCAAACCGCTCGAAGAGCCGGTAGCCTGGCATGGGCCGATTGTCATGAATACCGATGAAGAATTGCGTCAGGCCATCGCCGAGCTGCATAACGGCAGCTTCATCCGGCACCGGTGAGAGCGCATCTGTAAATTGGTAGCGCCGACCTCCAGGTCGGCTGTCCTGTGGGTCTCCAGACCCACAGGCGGGTGCCCCATATCTGACGCAGTCTCACCGCGTCAGATGTGGGAAACCGCGGACCTCAACTGGCCAATCCATGAAATTCCAAAAGTCGATCGGTGCCCCATCCATTCCTGCGTTTTTTGCAGGAATGGGTGGGAAACAAAGTCACTCATTTCTTGCCGGATCGATAGTTTGCCCTAGAATCTGCGCCGACGTAACTCCACGTTGGCGCAGAACGCGCAGGCTCAACGCGTCATGGCGCTTCGCTAATCGCCGTCCGTTTTCGTCCACCGCCAGTCGGCAATGATACCAATCTGGATCTTTGAAGCCTAACGCGCGGTTAAGCAAAATCTGCCGCGCCGTGGACTTCAGCAGATCCTCGCCGCGCACGACTTCCGTGATTCCCATGGCCGCGTCGTCGGCCACGCAGGCAAGTTGGTAACTCGGACTCCCGTCCCGCCGCCACACCACAAAATCGCCAAAGTCCACACCCGCCACAAAGCGCTGCGGACCAAGATTCCGGTCCTCAAACTCCACTGCTTCGCCGTCGGGAACACGAAACCGCCAGTTGTAGCGGCTCGATTCCTCAATCTTGCTAGCTGTCGAATCGTGTGGCGGCGCAATGTATTCCTTTTGCTGGCACGTGCCTGGATAGACCGGCTCGTCGTCTAGAGGCTCTAGTTCCACATTGCCGCCAGACCTTTGCTGGAGGTTTTCATGTGGAGCACTGAGCGATGCTTCGAGGTCCTTTCGCGAACAACGACAGGGAAAGAGAAAACCGCCTTCGAGCAACTTGCGCCAGGCCGCAAGATAGATCGCCCTGCGGTCGCTCTGCGCGTAAGGTGCGTAAGGCCCACCCACATCCGGCCCCTCCTGCCAGCCGATTCCAAGCCAGCGCAAGTCTTCGAGCGCCGCCTCGGAGTATTCGCTCCGGCTGCGATCCGGGTCCAGATCTTCCATGCGCATCACCAATGTTCCGCCAGCATCGCGCGCCCTCTCAAAGGCCGTCCAGAAAGTGCTCGCGTGGCCCACATGCAGATAGCCGGTGGGCGAAGGCGCAAGCCGTCCGCGATAACTCGACGCAGGCAATGAAGAGATGCGATTCATGCTGAGCATTAGTGTAGCCAACTGAGACTGGGCTACAAAAGCTACCCTGCTGTCCAAGCTTCATCGAGACCCAGGCTTGCGAACCTGTCGGCTCAAAACATCTCGGGAATGGTGTGAAACGCGATGCGCGTGGGTGCGGCCTTGAAGGCAGTCAGCATCGTCGCCGGAGCCAGCGTGCTCAAGCCGTATTTGTTGTTCAACGCGTCCATCGCAGCCAGTAAGCGTGTCCTGCTCTGCTCGTCTTCGGTTCCGTCAAACAAATTCAGCGAGTGCAGCCGATCGGGCACGAGGCCATTCAAATGCACGCCGATGAAGTACGGGTGCTTATACTGTTCTCCCGTGGGCCGGCTCGCCCACAGCCGGCTCAGTGCGGAGATCAGCGTCTGATTATCCTGGCACTCGCTCAGCTTCAACTCGCTCTTCCATCCCCGCGTGGGTACTCCAAATCGGCTGACTGGAGTCTGCTCGCCTCGCGGAACAGCAAATCCGATAGCCAGGCCAATGCTGCTGGCCCACAACTCACCCGCACGCAGCCGCATCGCCGCCTTGTGCAGCAGCTTGTGCGCCACCGCCCATGCCTTCTCCTCGGTCCGCATCTCGGGCGCGAGCACATGCTGGTGGCTCAGCGACTTCAGATGCTCGGTCTCGGCCATATCAAAGTCTTCGCCGCGCAGCCAGTGCCAGAGCCGCTCACCCCATACCGATCCCCACAGCTCGCCCGCCCCCTCGCAATCGAGTGCCATCAGTTCTTCCATAGTGGAGATGCCCTTTTCATTGAGCCGCTTCTCCGTCCGCGCGCCTATCCCCGGCAGATCGCGTAGCGAGAGCTGCCGCAAGGCCTCGGGAAGAATATCGAGAGGCAGAGCCACCAGGCCGTCTGGCTTTTCCATATCGCTGGCCACCTTGGCCAGATAGCGATTGGTCGCGAGGCCGACTGAACTGCGCATCACCGGGCCAACCTGCTCCAGAATCCGCCGCTTGACTTGCCGGCCCAGTTCCATCGCCGCCAGCAGCGGCCGTTCCCGGCCCATCAGCCGGCAAGCCATCTCGTCGATCGAAAGAACCGCAGTCACCGGCAGGCAGCTCTCCACGGCTTCGACGATCCGGCGATGGTAGTCGACATAGATCTCATGCCGCGCTTCCACCAGCACAATCTCCGGGCAAAGGCGCTTGGCGTCGGCTACCACGGTTCCGGTCTTCACACCAAAGGCCTTGGCTTCGTAGCTGGCGGCAATGCAGACAGTTGTATCCGCCATCATGGGCACAATGCCCACTGGCCGTCCGCGCAGATCGGGCCGCACGTCCTGTTCTACCGAAGCGAAGTACGAGTTCAGATCGACGAAGAGCCAATTCAGCAGCGGGCCGCTCCGGTGATCTGTCTCAGGCTCCTTCAGCACGCGATCCGGCTGCGTCTCCAGGCTGTCAAGGTCCTCCAGCCACTCCCCAGTTTCTGGAACCGGGGCCGAATTGGACATAGCTTCCACTGTTGTTTATTTTCGCCTTTTATTCTCTTGAAAACAAGAAATAAATATGGGAAATTGCCGATAGGTAGAGCGCGCTGGGATGCCAGCCAGAGAACTTGCACGGGTGTGCTGTAAAAGCCATCCAGAGGCGATGTCACTGGAGTATGCTCTTGGAAGCTCACGTTCTTGGAAGCTAGCGATGAACAGCTTGATTCATTGGTTTACTGTCTACGAAAACGCCCTCGCGGTTGTGGTCACCGTGGGCGTGGCGATTTTTCTCATCAGCTGCTTGGAGTGCACGAGCTGCCCCTGCCGCGACAAGGATGAGTTCTTTCGCCGAAAGAAAGTCTAGAGAGCCGGCGCGCGGTTGTTACACGGCGGAAACGCTCACTGTTCCTTGTCTTCGTCCTCCGCTGGCTTCAGATACTGCTCAAAGTGCGCCAGAATGCGGTTGAAAAGGTGTGTCCGCGCTTCCGGTCCTGCAATCGAGTGCGTCTTGCGCGGGTAGATCTGCAGGTCGTAGGGAATCTGAGCCTCGATCAGCCTCTGAACAAACTGAACTGAGTTCTCCATGTGCACGTTGTCGTCACCCGTTCCATGCACCAGCAGTAGCCGCCCCTTCAGTTTGCTAGCCGAGTTGACCGCCGAGAACTCCTTGTAGCCAGTGGCAAACAACGAAGGCTCGCTCATGTAGCGTTCGGTATAGATCGAGTCGTAGCCGCGCCAGTCGGTCACCGGTGCCACCGCAACACCTGCGCGGAAGCGGTCAGAGTGCGACATGGCGTAAAGAGTAAAACTCCCGCCCCAGCTCCAGCCCCACCAGCCCAGGCGCTTGGGATCCAGTTGCGAATGCTTCGCCAGTGCCGCATCCATCACCGTCAACTGATCCTCCAACTGCACCGCGCCGAAGTTATGATAGGCAGCCTGCGCAAACTCGCGCCCGCGTCCACCCATGCCGCGATTATCCGTGTGCAGCACCGCAAAGCCATGCTGGACCAGTAACTCGTCAAAGAGCAGACTGTCATTCCAGCGGTTGATCACCGACGGTGAGCCCGGCCCGCCGTAGGGATTGACGATCAGCGGAATGGAGGCTTTGAAGGCTTCGGCCGGCTCCAACAACTCAGGCAAGAGCAGAGTGGCATAGAGAGTCGTTCCATCGTGCGCCTTCACCTCAAGCTGCTCCGGCGGGCGCAATTGGTAGGGTTCAATCGCCCGCGTCGACCAGAACAAGCTGCACTTGCCTGCCTCGGCGCATAGGCTGACCGACGGCGGCTCCAAGCGCGAGGACTGCCGGTCGACAAATGCGTTGCCCACCGGCGCAAAGCTGCCATGATGGTTTCCGGCGCCCGTCGTCAATTGCTTCCGTTCGCCGTTGAAGCTCACCTGCCACAACTGCTGGTCGAGCGGACTGCTCTCGTTCGACGCGTAGTCAACCAGCTTGCTCGCTGCATCCACGCGAAAGACTTCGCTCACGTCGAAATCGCCCTTGGTCAGTTGCCGCTCCAGCTTCGCTGTCGCACGGGCTGGGTCCATCTCGTCATAGCTGTAGAGGTAGAGGTGATTGTGGCCGTCCGCCCAATGCGTCAGCACAATCGTGCCCTGGCTCACCGAAACATCATACTTGTCATCGAAGAACTTCTCGTCGCTCAGTTCGAGCACCGGATGCGCCTGCCCCGTCGATACATCGGCGAAGTAGAGATTGCGATGCTTCTGGTCGCGGGTCAGCGTCTCCACCCACACAGTCCTCGGGTCGACCCATCCGAAACGGGGAATGTAGTCCTGTCCCGCGTGGATCGGCAGCTTCACCCATATCGTCTTTCCGCCTTGTGCGCCAACCACGCCCACGCGCACCTCGGGATTGGGATCGCCCGGCTGCGGATAAGGCTGCCCCTCCGCATGCGCGTGAACCGGAAGCCAGTCAACGATGGGATAGAGCGGCACGTTGCCCTCATTCATCTGTAAGTAGGCCAGCTTCTTTGAGTCCGGCGACCAAAAGGTGTTGCTGCGCGTCTCCAGCTCCTCTTCGTAGATCCAATCCACGCCGCCGTTCAGTATCCCTTTTCCGCCCGGAGCCACTGGGATTGGGGGCATGCCGGGAAACTTCAATTGAACGACATAAAGTCCCTGCTCGCGGATGAATGAGATCATCTCGCCGTTGGGCGAGAATTTGGGATCGTCTCCGGAGGCCGTGCCGGTAAAGCCCACCTCTACTCCGGTGCCGTTGCGCAGGTCGTAAAGCCAGAGCCGGCCATTCGAGTCGAAGAGCAGATGCGCCGAGTCTGGCGCCCACAGATAGCTGGCCATTCCGTAACGGGAACGATGATCCTTGTCCGTCTCTGAACTGTCCGCGCCGTTAAGCGCAGACAGCTTAGCCCGGCTCACCAGCACATGTGCCTTGGGCGCTCCCGAGATCTGGCCCGGCTCCAGATCGACCAGTTCGCCGCCATCCATATAGGTCAGGTGCCTTCCGTCCGGCGACCAGGTCAGCTCATCGGGTGGACGTCCAATCAGCGGTCCGTGTCCATAGATCGTCTCCACCGTCAGAGGCTTTGCTGCTACAGGAGGCTTCGACGACTCCTGGCCCGCAGCCAACGAAAGCATTGAAAACGAAAACGCGGAAAATGCGGCAATCAAAACGGCGGTTGCACGGGTCAAAAGAAGTTCCTCCGGGGTCGAAGCACCGCCTCGCATCGAAGCGACTCTGCTTGAAAGAACTATAACTCTGCACCCCACTCCTGCATCGCAAATATGAAATTCACCTACCGCGTCGCCGCCGCGCGCCTGCGATAGGCTTCAAGACTCAACCGTCCAATCTCCCACAGTAGTTGCAGAACGACGATAGCGCAGACCAGCATCAAACCCTTGTGAATTGCCAGGTTGATCGTGTCCAATGCCGTGCCGTATTGCGTTTCGTCCCGCGCAGGATTCCGAAGCAGAAAATAGGCTTGATCGCGCACGGCCAGCAAAAGAGCCAGCGGAATCAGCCCAAAGGCTTTGAAGGCAAGCTGCATCCAAAGCTGTGGACGCTGCCAGCTTCCGCGCAACAGACACAGCGAATTCCATCCCAGTTGCATCCCATTCAATGCCACCAGGCACCAATAAAAAGGAACCCACACCGGAGCAAATTGAAAGGGCGAAGCCTTTAAATAAAGTGCCCCGGGCCCCAGCAGAAGATAAGGATGCCGTGGAACCAGCAACAGCCAGACCAGGAAGATGAATCCGAAGATCACCTCGGCAACGACATGGGAGAAGCTCCGTGGCTTCTTTCCAGCAGCAGCCTCTGTCTCCAGCGGCGGCAACTCGCTCGGCTTCCAGTCGGCAGAGAGTGCCGCGATCGCCGGGCATTTCAACGGATAGTGCGTAGCGGCGAACTCAAAGGCAGCAAAGGCAAGAGTGACCCAGGCAGCGACCTGCATCAGTATTCCCGGCATGCGAAGCACTGCTTCCAAAACGCCATTTCCGCTCGGGTTCTGCGTGGCGATCAGCACTGCGCTAAGGATCGAGAAAATGACCATGGACCACAAAGCCGCCAAGCGCAGCACATACCAATACGTAGGAAAGATCGCCGGCCCAATCAGATACTGCTGCGGCTGATAGCGCGCAGCCACCTGCATCGGCGGACCGATCTGCCTGAGCCAGTCCTCAGCTTCTCCCGTGGTGAGCGGCCGGCCAAGCGAGGACTCCTTGTCCTCAAGCTGCGCTTCCAGGTTGGCCTTCAGTTCAGCGATGATGTCGTCCTGCCGCTGCCAGGGCAGGTACTTTTTCACGGCTTGCAGGTAGCGATCCAAGAGTTCCATGGCGTTTTCCTTCGGTGTTACAGGTTGTTGATGGTTGCGTCGACGGCCGCGTTGATCGTTCGCCACTCCTCAAGCAACTGGCCGAGCATCTGCTCGCCGTCGCCCGAGAGGCGGTAGAAGCGCTTGTTGCGCTTCTCTTCTTCGCGCCATTCGCTGGTCAGCAGGCCCTGGGATTCCAGGCGGCGCAGCAGCGGATAGAGCGTGCTTTCGTCGATCTCAAGGCCGCGCGCCGCCAGAGCCTTGCGCAGCGTGTAGCCGTAGTGTTCTTCGCGAAGCTGCGCCAGCACGGCCAAAGTCAGGCAGCCGCGCCGCAACTCCAGGCGAAGATTCTCGAAAAGGTTCTCGGTGAGTGTCATGCTGTACTCCATACACTGTACATCAACTACTGTATGCAACACAGTGTGCGCTGTCAAGTACTATTTCCAAGTTTTCCTTTCAAAGGAGAAGGAACAAGCCAACATCCACCGGTACAGCGACTTGCGCCACGCAGCCCCAGGGTGTATCTTCCGGCTCATGCACTGGTCAACCCCGCAGGAACGGCGCAATCTCGGTCAGGCGCGGCGCAAACAGGTCGGCCGTCAGCAACATAGCGAACTCAAACCCAAGGCCCGCAAGGCCACGGCCCTCGAACTGCTGGCCCGGTCGATGCATGGCCGCGTCCCCTCGCTCATCAAGCTCAAGTACAAGCTGATGGCCGAGTCGCCCATCCGCTATTTTCGCGGCGCAGTCCCGGTAATGGCCGCCGATCTGGCCGTGCTGCCCAACGCGGGTATCGCAGTCCAACTCTGCGGTGACGCACACGTGCGCAATCTCGGAGCTTATGCTGCTCCCGATGGCCGCCTGGTCTTCGACATCAATGACTTCGACGAGACGATTCGTGGCCCCTTCGAGTGGGATCTGAAGCGCATGGCTGCCTCGCTGGTCCTGGCTGGCCGCGCATCCGGCCATAAAGAGACCTCCGCACGCCAGTCCGTGGAAAAGTTCGTTGCCCGTTATGCCTCCCAGATTGGCAACTTCGCCAAGATGCCCGCGCTCGAAGTGGCCCGCTCCCAGGTCCACCGGCTCAATCAGATTGCGCCCATCCACCAGGCGCTGATCGAGGCCGAAAGCGCCACGCCAAAACAGACTCTGGAACAGCTCACCGAGTCCACCGTGGGCCAGCCCGACGCGCCTCGGCTCTTCAAAGAGGTCAAGCCCACCCTCACTCGCGTAACCGGCCAGCAGGCCGCCGCCGTCCTGGCATCTCTCGGCACTTATCGCGAGATGCTCGAGCCGCAGCGCCAGCATCTGCTCTCTTTTTATCGCCCTGTGGACATCGCTTTCAAAGTCGTCGGTACGGGCTCGGTGGGCCTCCGCGATTATTGCGTCTACTTCGAGGGCAACGGCCCGACCGATCCCTTGTTTTTGCAGATCAAAGAGGAGCCGCCCTCTGCCTACGCGCCCTATCTGCCCGACGCGCGGCCTCCTCACCACAACGGCCAGCGCGCCGCCGAAGGTCAGAAGGCGATGCAGGCGCAATCGGACCCCTTCCTTGGCTGGACGCACTTCGGAGGGCGCGACTATCTCGTCCGTCAGCTCAACGATCACAAGGGTTCCATTGACTTGGAAGATCTGGCCGGCGGCGGCCTCGAAGCCTACGCCGAGGTCTGTGGCGAACTATTAGCCCGCGGCCACGCCCGCTCCGGCGACCCGCTCATCCTAGCCGGCTACATCGGCTCCGGCGGAGGCTTTGGCGAAGCCCTGGCCAAATTCGGCGCCGCCTACGCCGACCAAACCGAAAAAGACTGGAACGAGCTGAAGCGGTCGAGCAAAGCCGCAACCAAACTGTAGCGCCGGCCTCCCGGCTGGCTGTTGAGCGGACGTCCTCGTCCGCGCCCGGTCGTAAGCGAAAGAAGCCCGTTCTCGATCTATCGAGAAGCAGGTTTGCCGTATCCCACCCTTGCCGCGATAGAACGAAACGCAGATCCTTCAACTTCGCTCACGAGCGTCTGGATGGAGCACCCGGCTATCTATATTTTCATTGCAACTTCTTCAGTGTGATAGCATTGCCGCGAAAGAAAGGAGTCCGAAAAATGGACGGTAAGACCGCAGTGCAACCTCGTTTTGTTTGGCTTATTCAGTTCACTACGGCAATAGCAATCATACTTTGGGCTGTGACCGGTTGGGCGCAAGAAAAAGAAGGATATGAAAAAAATGCAGACTTCACACCTCTTGTTGAACAGCAACTTACCTCAAAAATTACCCCACGCTCTGTGCCTGCAACGGTGACAACCGAAGAGGAGAGCGCCTTAGCCCGTGAAGGTTACGTCAAAATAGGAATTATTCGTAGTCACTTGTCAAAAACCGATGCAAAAAAAATGAAAGACCAAATCCTCGCGACGGCAGCATACTTCGGCGGAGATGTGGTTCGGTTTGATAAAGATGGAGTTCCTGTGACGGTTACTGTTCTCAAAGACAAGGAGAAACGTAAATGCATACGATGGAGTAGAAACGAATCTCCAGCAGCGCGTTGGCGTACATGCGAAGAGTGGGATACAAAACAGGAAACAAGTTCGAAATTTGCGCCAGGCTTGAGTACTGAAGGTACCGTTTGGCGGCACGATCCTGATTCGGCCGCCAATATTGCACGCAGGGAACAAACAAAACCCTTGTGCTCCCAGTACTGGGGGATAAGAACTGACAATTTGGCGGCGATGCTCGACACTCAACCAGAGATAGTTTCCCTCAAGTGTGATTGGGTTTCCACCAATAGCAATAAGTATGAGATGCCGGTGTTGACCATCGAGATCCTGCAAGGAAACATGGAGCGGGTGAAGCTGCTTCTAGCCCATAATGCCAATGTCAACGCCAAAGATACGCGCGGCATTACGCCGTTGCTATACGCAGCAGAAAAAGGGAACAAAGATCTGGCGGAGTTGCTCATCGCTCACAACGCCGACGTCAACGCCAAGAATGGCGCTGGCGATACGCCGCTAATAGTAGCCCAAAGCAATGGGCACGACGACGTGGCGAAATTGCTTCTTGCACAAAACCCCGACGTTAACACGAAAGATTCCGATGGAGATACGCCGCGCACCATGCAGTGCTAGCAAGAAAAAGAGAGGATATAGAGTTGTTATTAGGCCGCAATGCCGATATCAATGCCAAAAGCAACAAAGGCGAGACGCCACTACACATGGCAGCATTTAACGGATACGAAGATGAGCTAAAGTTGCTTTTGGACCACAATGCCGACGTCAATGCCAAAGATAACGAAGGCGAGACGCCGCTGCACTTAGCAATATCATTCGAGAAGGAGAATGTGGCGGCGTTGCTCATTGCTCGCAACGCCGATGTCAACACCAAAAACAACAGAGGCGAGACGCCGCTGCACACCGCTGCATCACGCGGGATGATGTATGTGGCGAGGTTGCTTGTAGCCCACAACGCCGATGTCAACGCCAGAGATGTCTACGGCTGCACACCGCTGTTCCGTGCATCAATTGGGCATGCCGAAAGATCGTGGATGCTCACGGGGGTGATGGTATTGCTTCTAGCCCACGATGCTGATATCAATGCCAAAAATAATGCTGGTTATACGCCGTATCAGACAGCAGTGAATTCAAGAGATAAAGACATGGCGAAATGGCTTCTTTCCCATGGCGCCCATAAATGATGACGAGAACGGGCTATCCCAGGTCCGAAAATCTGGACCTGGGACACCTAATCCTGATAGCAGAGCGGAAAACTGATCACTGACAGCCGTCGTTACGCTCTTCCCGCGAACTCCCGCGTCTCGGTGAAGACCTTCACTTTTTCGCCAACCTCGATATAAAGCGGAGCCTTGATCTCCAGACCGGTCTGGAGCCGGGCCAGCTTGGTGACGTTGCCGCTGGTGTCGCCGCGCGCGCCGCCCTCGGTGTAGACAACCTCCAGCTCGACCTTCTCCGGCAACAGCAGGCCAATGGGATTGCCGTTGAACTTGTGCAACTGGATGATCATGCCCTCGACCAGCACTTCCAGCGCATTGCCAACCATGTCGCTATTGAGCGTGTGCGTCTCAAAGCTCTCCTGATCCATGAAGTGCGAGCCCTCGCTGTCCGAGTAGAGATACGACGCCTCGACCAGCTCCAGATCCGGTTCCTTGAAGCGTTCGCCGGCCTTGAAGGTCTTATCGAAGACCGCGCGCGTGAGCAGGTTGCGCATCTTGAGCCTGACCAGCGTCTGGCCGCCTCGCGCCGTCGGCGTTGAAACCTCGGCCTCCATGCAGTAGTAGGGTGTGTTTTCAAATTCGAAGTACATCTTGCGCTTCACGGTAATTGCTTCAAGCAGTGCGGCCATGGTTCCCTCAAATAGACATTCGCGGCGGAAAAGGCCAGGTGGCTCTTCCGGCTCCCCATCAATTATAGGGTGAAACGCCACCGTGCTTGCCACCGTGCCGCTCGGCTGGCGATACTGCCCGTAGCTCACTCTGTGGGCTCCATCTCTTCCCCAGCGAGAACTGCCATGGCCCGTGAAACCCTTACCGCCCGCCTCGAACGCAAAGAGTGCATCTCAGAAGTCGCCCAGTGCTACCACTTCGACTTCGTCCTCCCCGAACTTGAGAACTTCGACTTTGCCCCCGGCCAGTTTGTCTCCGGCGTAGCCTTGGACGACAAGGGTAAGCAGCAAACCCGCGCCTACTCCATAGCTTCGGCGCCCAGAGGCAACCACTTCGAACTCTGCGTGAATCGGGTTGAGGAGGGATTCTTTTCCAACCACCTCGCCGACCTGCCCGACCTGACCATCGGCGGAACGATCCAGATTCATGGCCCCCACGGCCACTTCATCCTTCATCAGCCGATCACCGATTCGATCCTTGTGGCTACCGGAACCGGCATCGCGCCCATGCGCGGCTTTCTGCAACAACTCTTCCCGAGTGACGGCTCCGACAAGAGTGATGGCAAACAGATCTGGCTCGTCTACGGCACACGCTATGAGACCGACATTTATTACCAGGCGGAGTTTGAGGCACTCGCAGCGGCTCACCCAAACTTTCACTATTTGCCCACACTGAGCCGCGCGCAAGAGAGCTGGACCGGCCTGCGCGGCTACGTGCAGGATCATGTTGGCCGCATCATCGAAGAACGCGCCGCCCGCCTCGGCCAGCCGCTGCCCGTGCCCCCGGTCGACTCCAGCCGCCCGCAATCGGAGTTGAACTTCGACATCTACTCCTACATCTGCGGCCTCAACAACATGGTCTCCGGCGTGCGCGAGTTGCTCGCTGGCTTTGGCTGGCACAGAAAGCAGATTGTCTTCGAGCGCTACGACTAGAGAGCCAAAATGGAACCAGCCATTCGTGTTTTTCCGCAGCGTGTTGAATTCTCCTGAAAGACTTCAGAGGAGGAAGACTCCAACTGCTAGGCTGGTTCTGATCCCATTCTTCTCAGGTGCTTGATTTGAAGAGAATTCTTACTGTCTTTTTCCTGGTTTCGTCGCTCTTCGTTGCGTCTCCTGCGTTGGCTCAGCTGAGTGCCGATGAGACGCCTGCAGCCAATCCCGCGCGGCCTACCGTGGCTACTCCGGCGAAGCTCACTCCTGTCGGCTATCTTCAATTTGAAAATGGAGTGCTTTACGCCTCCGATTCAGGCGAATTCGCCTCGCAGACAAGCATCAACCAAGTCACCAAGCTGGCCGTGAGTTCGCGGCTCCAGTTCCTGCTTCTCTCCGAGCCGTTTGCGCACTCCAAAATCACAAACGCGCAGAGCAGTTCCGATCCCGGCGGCGTCTCCGCTGGCATTCAAGGCGTACTCTATCCGGGCGAGGGAAAACGGCCCACCGTCGCGGCCAGTTACATCCGTTCGCTCTACGGCGGCACTGCGGCGGACATCGACATCGGTTCCGCGAAGAACACCGGCATCCTGCTCGTCAGCACAGACCTGGACGGCTTTCACCTCGACATCAATGGCCTCGTCTCCGAACAGTCTGACGCAGGCATCCGCCGCGCCCAGTTCGGTCAGACGGTCTCTTTCTCGCATCCTCTCGGCCCGGTGACGATCGGCGGTGAGTTGTGGCACTTTTCACAGCCGATGATCCGCGGCAATGCTGTCGGCAATCTGTGGTGCGTCTCGTATGCGCTCAGGAAGAATCTGGTCGCGGATGCAGGTTTCAACCGCGGCCTCACCAGCACATCCACGCAGTGGGAAGGAATCGCCGGCTTTACCTACTTATTGCCCCACCGGCTCTGGCGAGTGCGCTGAGTGGCTACAGATTGAACAGCTCACGCAAGCGCTTGGTCTGGTTGCGGCTCACGGGGATCTCGGTCTGCTTTTTATCGTTCATGCGCAACTGGTAGCTGGACTTGAACCATGGCACCACTTCGCGGATGTGGTTGATATTCACCACAAAGCCGCGATGGGCGCGCCAGAAGACAGCCGGGTCCATCAGGTCGAGCAGCTCTTCAAGTGTGCGGCACTTCGAGCTTCCTTCGAAGTTCTGCGTCACGACGCGAATCACGCCTTCGTCGATGGCGGCAAAGCAGATGTCAGCCTGGTCGATCAAGAGTAGCCTGCTCTGCGCCTGGACGATCAGCTTGGAAGGCTGTGCGGCGCGCGCGGTTCCCTGCGAGCGATTCAGCAGCCGCAACAGAGCATCGATTTGCGACTCCGGCTGCGAGTCCCCATGACCGTCCGACACGGCTCCGGATAGCCGCCCGCGCACACGCTCGACGGCCTGCTCGACGCGCGCCGGGTCGAAGGGCTTCAGCAGGTAGTCCACTGCGTTCACATCGAAGGCGCGCACCGCGTACTGGTCATAGGCAGTGGCAAAGACAATCTGCGGCAGTTTCTCGGTCTCTCCAGGCGCGGCCGCCGTTGCCCTGTGCTCGATCAGTTTCTGGATAACAGCAAAGCCATCCAGTCCCGGCATCTGCACATCGAGAAAAACCATGTCGGGATGATGCTCCTCGATCAGCTTCACGGCTTCGATGCCGTTGGTCCCCTGCGCCAGTACCTCAACCCCGCCCACCTGGGCCAGCAGATACGATAGCTCCTCGCGAGCCAGTTGTTCGTCGTCGATAATGAGCGCGGAGAGAGTCATCGAGTCAAGAACTTCGATTGTAGGAAGGGAGTGTGGCAGTACGCAACCCAAGCGGCTGCGGCGATCAAAGCTACTCGCCCATTGCCCTGAGCCGCGCCGGCATGTGGTCCTTGGCCAGCTCATGGCCGCATTGTGTGCAGAACTGGTCGGTGGTGCGCACCGTTCTGAAGCAGTGGCCGCAGCTCGCAGCTAGCCGGTAGTCGCATTGAGGGCAGAAGTGGAAGTCGCTCTGCACATGCGTCGAGCAGGCCGGGCAGCGGGAAACCTCGGGCTCGCGCAGCAGAAAGTAGAGCACAGCCCCGATGCCGCCTGGCATCACCAGGCAGATTGCGATCCAGAAGCGCGCGCTCATTGCACGCCGCGGAGCGTCTTTGCTGACGTAGCCCACCATCAGAAAATAGATGGCGGCCACCAATCCCCAGGAGAGATTGAGATAGATTCTGAGGCCGAGCGGGGGCAGATGACGCTGCGATGCAGGATAAATCCACCAGAAGTAGTACTCCACCAGCGCAAATGCCGCGACGGACACCACAATCGACCACACCGGAATAACCCGTGCATCATCATTGACGGTAATGGATTCTGGCTCACGCATGGGCAAATCCGCTTTCGGAAGGGATCGCAGGAGATCAAGTTCACCTGAATCTCTACCTGTATGGACGGAGGCAGAAATCAGGAAGTTGCGTGTCGCGTGAGATTTGTTAAGAAAGATTAAGCTTGGGGCCTGCGTCTCAGGACTTGCGCCGCAACCAGCCGGCCAGCACCACGGAGGCCAGCAGTGCCGTGCTGACGAAGAAGATCAATACACTCAACTGACCCTTCAGGCCTGCAACGTGCTCATCTTCTATGAAGGAATAGGCGACCCACCAGACGAGCGGGCCCAGTACAAAAAAAACCACCAATGCGGCTGCCAGTGCCACGGACAGGCAGCGCTGCCGTCCAGCCTTCTGCTGCTGCATTACCCCTTGCGAGGCGATCACCACGCGCCTAGTGCGATGAGCGACGGCACACTCGCGGTCAGCCTGCTTGCCGCAGAGAGCGGAGACCAGGTCGCGGTCATTGCCCGAGCCTTCAACCAGCTTCATACTGCCTCGACGCCTCGCCAGCAAGTTCTGGCCACACAGCGGGTGTCTGGCGGCGCAAGCGGTCGCGATCGAGCTTAGGCCTGATCGCTGCCAAGCCGCGATAAAGCCTTGATTTAACGGTAGATAGAGGCGCGTGTGTCACCTTGGCGATCTCGTCCAGCGAGAGCTCTTCATCGAAGCGGAGTACCAGTACCTCACGATAAAGCAGGTCCAGCTTCATCAGCGCCCCCGCAATCCGTTCCCGGTCTTCAAGGTTCACAAAGCGATCAAATGGCGTCGGTTCGTCGCCGGCAACCTCGAAAGACATCGGCCGGTCATCGTCGTTGCCGCCCTCAAACAGCTCATCCAGGCTGGCCATCGTCTTTTTGCGCCGCTGGTCGATCACCAGATTGCGCGCGATGGTAAACAGCCACGTGCCAAAGCGAGCCTTGCCGTTGAACTGCGCTCCCCGCACAAGAACCCGCATCCAGACCTCCTGGAAGAGATCCTCAGCCATCTCACGATTGCCGGTCAAGTAGAGCAGGTAGCGCATCAGCCGGTGTTGATAGAGCACGATCAACTCATCCAGCAACCCAACGTCCTGGCGCTTTAATCCTGCGGAGACAGCAAGGTTCTCCTGGCGCACCTGTTCATCTTGAGCAGTGTTGGTAGCTGAACCGAAAAATGGGCGTACAGCCGCGGGTGAACTCATTACAGTCAATTAGACTCGCAATTAGCGGCCAAGATCTTCCTGTTTATAGTTAACTTTTGTTAAGTTGACCCAAGAACATCGCCTTAGTTGCCTGGCATTTCGACTTCAGTGAATGGGGCAATCTCCGGTTAGCCGGTGATACTCCCGGAACGAAGTTCAAACGAGCCTATCGAGCGGCATCGTCCGCGTCCATCAACGCTCCGGTTAGGACAAGCGCGTTCGTCGTCTTCTCGCGCACGAAGAACAAGAATGGCCGATCAATCGAAACATGAAACGTGTCCTGCGCGAACGGGATGCCGAAGTACGATGCGCCGATCATCGTCTCTGCATCAGCGTGAATCCCGTGCTTGTCGACGCCGAAGTCGATGTTCTGGGCAATATCGGCGATTCTCGATTGCCCGGTCGGCATAATGCCGTCGAGATGTTGAAAGATATCCGTGATGCCCATAGCCTTCAACGACTTCTCAAGACGCATCGAAGTCTTGATCTCGAACTGGGGAACAGTGATAGATCCGTACTGTGACGTGCCCATGCTATTCAACGCATCGGTATGCGCAACAATCCATTTCTCCAATTCCTGGATCTTCATACCCGGCGCCGGTAGGACGGCAACCATCCGCACGCGTCCGCACGGAATCTCCACAGCTTCGAATTGGTCGGTCTTCACATGTGGAAACTTTTCGAGTTCGCTTTCGATATTCAGCACTTTCCGCGTTTGCCCCGATTCCAACCTGAACTCGCCCGGTTTGGGCCGGCTTCCGTTGAAAAGGTTCTCCCAGCTCTGCCGCATATGAAAACCTGCGCTCAGCCACACGCTATCTCTGGACGATACCGCTGGTACCCTGCCCACCTGTCGCCGGCTTGCACGCAGCGCAGACTCGGAGGGATTTACATTGCCCGTATTGACCAACTTGAGGCCGAAATCCCTCGACGCGCTTTTCATAAAACGCGAATCGAGCAGCGACGGACCTGTCTTCGCCGAACGATACAGAAGCCGATTCGTCATCCACAGCGATTCTGATTCGACCATACTCCTGGATTTGCCAAGCAGCATGTTGTTCTCGGACTCATGCTCCATACGCGGCTCTTCCATGGCCGCCAGCATCATCCTTGCCGGAATTCGAAGCGCTGGATACATGCCCCATCCGAACACCTGGTCGAATTCCTTCCGGCTTTCCTCCCTCGATGATTTGGTCTGGATAGCGCTCAGCAGGAAAGTGAGCGAAAGGGGAGCCACGACAATGTTCTTTTCTGGAGTCTCGGAGTGCGCCTGTCCAAGGAGCCGCACTCCGAACTTGTCATTCCCCTGGAGCAACGCACGTAAGCCGTCTTTTGGTTGCTGCGCTGATACGGCGGAACAGCAGATAGAAGTCACTACGAGAATGAAGATGGGCCGCAGCAGAGAATCTGGAGGCATCCAGAAATCATATGCCATTTCCGTCTGATGCGGTGCCAGATTAGCTAATCGTCTTGTAGCTCGACACGGTTGCGGTCGAATCGTCGGCAATCTGGAAACTATAACGCCGCTCTCTTTGAAATAAAGAAGCCTGGACAGTCTGTCCACACGATCAGCGGCCTATTCGCATTTTTCCAACTTTCGCCTAGCCACCTGCAGCGCCTCTTCGACCACCTTTGCCACCCGCCGCTCTCTGGCTTCGGCTGTCTGATAGTAGAAGATGGCCAGCAGTTGAGTGCGCCGCTGCACGGGCGTCATCGCCTCCCAACCCTTGCGCGCCAACGGCTGGCGCAGGAAGGCTGCATGAAGAATCGGCGGCAACTCCATCTCGCCCTCCAGGGTCAGCAACAGCCGTTCGGCCATCATTTTCGCACGTTTTTCACGGCTTGCGGCGCTCTTCGGCTCGTTCACCCATCCGCCAATCTCCTTGCGCATGGAGTAGCTCAGTCCCTCAAACCACTTCGGCAGCCTGCGGTCGCCCTTCAGTGCGCGGGCAAGCTCCGGCGGGATCGTTGCCGCCCGTTCTTCAAGATCCGGCTCCAGCCGAAGCCGCACCTTTGAACCCACGGTAGCCCCTGCCGCGGCCTGCATTTTCTTGTTGACCAGCAGAAAGTGGCCCTCTCCACCCGAGGCGGCAAACAGTGAAGTGCGAAAAGCGAAGCCCGCGGCTTTGCTGTCTGAAGAAAGGATCTCGCCACGCACACGCAAGCCTCTGCGTGTCGGCCACGCCTTCGCCGGATCGAAGGGAACACGTGCAATCACCCAGCGAAGCCGGGTCCGATCCGGCTCCAGAATGGTGGTGAAAGATTTGGCAGTAGTCAGGCTCATGGTCTCCTTGCAGCCTCAGTATGCAACCGGACCTGCGCCGTTGCAATAACTTGTTCCAGGCCGCCTGTCTTGATCGATCTTCTACACTATCTCTTATGGAAGTTTTGTACGGGTTGCACTCGGTCGAGGAGGCCGTCAAGGCCGGACGGCGGCGTTTCAATGAAGTCTTGGTGGCTCGCGAGCGCCACGATGAGCGCCTGGAACGCCTCGTCGCCCTCTGCCGCGAGGCCGGACTCCGCGTCCGCCAGGAGACGCGCGAGCAGTTGACGCAGCTCGCCCAGACCCCTGCCCATCAGGGCGTCGTGGCGCTGGTCCGCCCGCAGGAGTTTCTCACCATTGAGGATCTCTACATGCCCGACCCGGCCAACAGTTCCAAGGCACGCCTGCTGCTCGCACTCGACGGGGTCGAAGATCCGCAGAACCTGGGAGCACTGCTGCGTGTTGCCGACGGAGCAGGCGTAGACGGCGTCTTGCTCACCGAGCGGCGTTCGGCTCCTTTGAGTCCTGTTGCGGTGAAGGCCAGCGCCGGTGCAACCGAGCACCTGCGCATTGCGCGAGTGGTGAATCTCGTCCGCGCCCTCGAAGAACTCAAGCGCCGCAACCTCTGGATCATCGGACTCGACGAGCGCGGCTCGAGCGACTACGACCAGTTCGACCTCACCGGCGACTGCGTGCTGGTCCTCGGCCGTGAAGGCGCGGGCCTCCACGATCTGGTCCGCCGCACCTGCGACCACATGCTGCGCATTCCCATGGCCGGCGGCGTCAGCTCTCTCAACGTCTCGGCAGCTGGAGCAGTGGTTCTCTACGAAGCATTCCGCCAGCGCCGCAACGCCGCCCGTACCGCAGATAACAATGTTGGCCCCGCAGCTGCGTCTAAACCGAAGAAGCAGAAAGGCCTGGGTTCATGAAACTCGTCCTTCCCCGGAGTGTTGCAGTAGCAGTGGTTTCAGCATGCCTGGCAACAGTTAGCATCGCCGAGCAGAATACCCCGCCAACCGCTTCGCCCGACCAGCCTCACCAGGGAAAAGTCGTCTTCTCCCGATCGACTGACGAGAACGGCCAGACCATGGATACTTCGCCCCGTCCAGCATCCATTGCGGGTCTTCCCAAAGTCCCATCAGCCTCATTGCAGGTGTCTGCAGAAGACGCCGAACGACAGGCCGTCACCTTCACCGCCTTCGACCTCGACGTTCATCTCATTCCGGCGAGCCAGCAGATTGCCGTCCGCGCCCAGCTCACAGTCCGCAACGACGGCAAGTCACCCCTCGCCCGCATTCCCCTGCAAATCTCCTCTTCACTCAATTGGGAACGCATCCGCCTTGAGGGCAAAGACGCACCTTTCCAGGTCGCCACGCTCAACTCCGACGCCGACCACACAGGCCAGTTGCACGAAGCTGTCGTCCCGCTCGCCGAGCTGCTTGCCCCCGGCCAGAGCATTCAGCTCGATGTGACCTACTCCGGCCGGATCGCCCTCTCGGCCAAGCGCCTGGTCACCGTCGGAGCCCCCGCCGAAGCAGCCCTTCACACGGACTGGGATCAGATCGGCCTCCCCTTCACTGGCCTGCGCGGCTTTGGCAACGTAGTCTGGTATCCGGTCTCCAGCATCCCCGTCATCCTCGGCGACGGAGCACGCCTCTTTGACGAGATGGGTGAACACAAGCTCCGTCTTGCCGGTGCGCACTTCCGCCTGCGCCTGACTGTCGAGTTCCCCCACGGCCAGGCGCCGACCGTCGCCGTCGTGAACGGCCACTCCCTCCCGCTGGCAGTCACTGAGCCTTCCGGCGCTCTCGACCAGACGCAGGAAGTGAACGGAGCAGCCACAGCCGACTCCGGCAGCGCGATCCTCGGTTTCGAGGCTCCCAGTCTTTTTGTCGCCATCCGCACCCCTCACCCCGGCCCCAACCTCACCGCCTACACTCTTCCCGAAGATAATGTCTCGGTTGTCTTCTGGACGGACGCGGCCGGCGCGGTCAAGCCATTCCTCGAGAACTGGCTCGGCAAACAGCCCCGTTCTCAACTCACTCTCCTCGACCTGCCCGATCCCGAAGACGCCCCTTTCGAAAACGGATCTCTGCTGGCCACTCCACTGAGAGACTCCGGTTCGAAAGCAATCCCGGGCGCGTTGAATGGCGTCCTGATTCACGCTCTCACCCATGCTTGGCTGACTTCGCCAAACGCGCCGCCCTCCCCCGCATGGCTCAATGAGGGAGTGGCAACCTTCATGGGTACGTTGTGGATTGAAAAACAGGCCGGTCGCGATCAGGCTCTGCGTACTCTCGAAGCAGGCCGAGCCGCCCTCGCCCTGCTCGAACCAGCCAGCCTGGCGGACGGCCCCGGTGAGCCTCTGGCCAGGGCTACTTTGCCCGTCTACTACCGCACCAAGGCCGCCTATGTTCTGTGGATGCTGCGGGATCTTGCCGGAGACATCGCCCTCTCTGCCGCGTTGAAGGCCGACAACCCGGCTGCCCCCAAAGCCTTCGAGAAGATTCTCGAAGCCTCTGAAAGCCACCCCGACCTCTCCTGGCTTTTCGCCGATTGGGTCGATGCCGACAAGGGCCTGCCCGACCTCAGCATTCAGGGCGTCTTCCCCGCCACCGCCTCGACAGGCAACTGGCTGGTCGCCGTCAAGATCGCCAACAGCGGCTCTATCACCGCCGATGTCCCTGTACTTGTTCGCTCCGGTTTCGGCTCCGAAGAACGATCCGCCACTGAACGCGTTAGGGTTCCCGCTCTCGGAGACGCCACCGTGCGCATCCTCGTACTGGGCAAGCCCACCGAGGTCCAGGTCAACGACGGCTCCGTGCCCGAGACCCAGGCCAGCGTCCACATCAACCGCCTCGACAAGTCGACGGCGAATTTGCCTCAGTCAGACAAGCAGTAGCTGGTTCCCTACCCGCAATCTTATTTCGCGGGTGCCGCTTCGATGTGAATGCCACACTCGACCTTGCGGCCGGCCCAGCGTCCGGAGCGCGGATCGTTGGGATCGAGTGGAAGCGTCGTGCAGGGTTCGCAACCGATGGACGAGTAGCCGCGCGCATAGAGAGGCAGCAGCGGGATCGAAAGCTCTTCGCAGGCATACCAGACGTCGCGCGTCGTCCACGCAGCCAGAGGCGCCAGCTTCAAAATTTGCTTGTCGCCGGGAAGCGTGAAGGGTGCCGACTCTTCCAGTGCTGTCCGGCTCTTCGCCTGCTCGCGGCGCATGCCGGTAATCCACACACGGTATCCGGCCACAGCTTTGAAGAGCGGCTCGACCTTGCGCAGCTTGCAGCACTGGTCGGGAGCAGACTGATAAAGAGGTCCGAACTCGGCCTCCTGCTCGGCGACGGTCTTCTCCGGCAGCAGATTGTTCAGGTTGAGCTGCCACTCCTTCGCGATCCGATCGCGATAGGCGTAGGTCTCGGCAAAGTGGTAGCCGGTATCGAGAAAGAGAATCGGAATCCGCGGATTGAACTCGATGGCGAGCTTGACGAGCAGTACATCTTCGGCCTGAAAGCTGCAAGTCAGGCACACATCCTGCTTGCTAGTTACTTCGCGCACAAGCGTGGCGCGCACCGCGTCCAGCTTGGCTTTCACTTCGGTTTGGATCTCTGCTGTGCTCACTGCGTGCTTCCTCTCTAGATCTCCCAATCCGCATTGTCCGACGATACAAGGATTCCGCTGCGTACCAGTAATCCATGCACGGCTGCGATTGCCGGCGCTGCTTCGTGCGCGTCGAGCTCGAGCTGTTCGCCCTCTGCGCGCGCGGTCAGAGTCTGGTCGCCGGCCAGTTTGACGATCAATGCAATCATCCCAGACAGAACCTTTGACCTAGCAAGAAGATCAATCGTCTCAGGATGGGTCGAAAAAGGCTCTGTATCGGCATCAATGCGTGCCGTGATGGCGCCTCGTGCAAAGAGAGACCGCTCGATACGATCGATCAGTTCAACAGGGCCGGTGAGTTCGAGAACGCCACCGTAATGGCCCCAGCGCGCGGCTCTCTCCTCCGCTGTGACTGGACCCGATATCGATGCAGTTGCTCCGGCGGCCGCTCGAATCATGCCTGCCGCAACAGTGCTGTTCGATTCCGGATCGATCAGGATGAAGGCGCCGGTCGAGCGATTCTCGCCGTAGAGGTCAAGTGCAATCGGCCGCAGCAGATCGATACTTACGACGCCGATGCCATTCATCTCTAGCGTTTCAGCAGGTTCTTGCGCGAGGGTCGCAATGTCGGTGCGATGTTCAATCGCGGAGACAAACGCCGGTACAGTCTGGCTGGTGTGTTTGAGCAGATAGCGGCGATTGCGCTGAAGCGGCCGCGCATCCATCCATACCAGCGCAGCCTTCAAACTCTTCGAGACAACCGCCGGAGCCTGCGTGGAGACGATCAGATCGCCGCGGCTGATGTCGAGTTCGCGATCAAGGACAAGCGTCACTGAGAGTGGCGCGTAAGCTTCGGCGAGGTCTCCGTCGTAGGTGACGATGCGTGCAACTTCGGCGGTTCTTCCCGAAGGAAGTACGGTGATCTTGTCGCCTGAAGCGATGGTTCCCGAGGCGATCTGACCGGCGAATCCGCGAAAGGTGTGATCGGGACGAAGCACCCGCTGCACGGGAAAACGAAACGCAGCCGTACGTGTGTCGAGCGACGATGGCAGCGACTCGAGCAGTTCAAGCAGCGATGGTCCGACGTACCACGGCATGGCTTGCGACCGAAGAACAACATTGTCTCCGGCAAGCGCGCTGACAGGGACAAAGATTGCCTCGACGGGATTGCCAGTGTCTTCGGCGATCTGCGCAAGAACGGTAGTGAAATCCGCTTCAATGGCGCGGAAGGCCTTTTCATCGTAGCCGATCAGATCCATCTTATTGACAGCGACAATTACATGCTGCACGCGCAGCAGCGATGCAATATATGCATGGCGGCGCGACTGAATCAGAACGCCTTTGCTCGCGTCGATCAGCACCACGGCAGCATCGGCGGTCGATGCGCCGGTGGCCATGTTGCGCGTGTACTGCTCGTGTCCGGGCGTGTCCGCGATGATGAACTTGCGCCGCGGTGTGGCAAAGTAGCGATACGCTACATCGATGGTGATGCCCTGCTCGCGCTCGGCTCTCAGGCCATCGGTGAGCAATGCAAAATCGATTTGGCCGGGCGCTGTGGTTCCTTTGCCCTCGATCGAGCGCACCTGATCGTCATAGACTGATTGCGTGTCGTATAGCAGGCGGCCGATGAGCGTGGACTTTCCATCGTCTACGCTGCCAGCGGTGGAGAAGCGCAGCAGATCCTTTTCGCGCTCTTCAGCTAGATACTCGCCAACAGAAAATGGTTGAGCGGTGAGAGTCGCCATTTAGAAGTAGCCCTCCCGCTTCTTGATCTCCATGGAACCTTCCTGATCGTGATCGATCGCGCGATTGGCGCGCTCTGAGACGCGGAAGTTGATGAGCTCCGCAATGATGGCAGGAATCGTATTCGCGTCCGAGCGAATCGCTCCGGTGCATGGACTGCATCCCAGTGAACGCAGCCGCGACTTGACCATCTGGGGCTGCTCGTCCTTCCTCGCCACGAAGGCCTGTTCGATGGGAAGCAGCGCATCGCCGCGCACATACATTGGGCGCTCTTTTGCAAAGTAGAGATCGACCACCGGAATCTTCTCTTCGTGGATGTATTGCCAGACGTCCATCTCGGTCCAGTTGGAGAGCGGAAAGACGCGAATGCTCTCGCCGGGATGAACACGCGCATTGTAAAGATTCCACAGCTCGGGGCGCTGGTTCTTCGGGTCCCACTGTCCGGCCGAGTCGCGGAAAGAATAGATGCGTTCCTTGGCTCGCGATTTCTCTTCATCGCGCCGCGCGCCGCCAAAGGCCGCATCGAAGTTGTAGTGGCGCAGCGCATCGAGCAGAGCCTGCGTCTTCAGCAATCCGCAACAGCGCTTAGTATCGAGTACGATCGGATTTGTCCCAGCCGCAATCGCCGCTTCGTTGCGCCAGACGAGCAGCTCCGCGCCAACACTCCGCGCCATCTCATCGCGAAAGGTAAGCATCTCAGCGAACTTGAAGCCGGTGTCCACATGCAGTAGAGGAAAGGGAATCGGCGCAGGATAGAAGGCCTTTTGGGCTAGCCGCAGCATGACGGACGAGTCCTTGCCCACGGAGTAAAGCATCACCGGCCGCTCGAATTCGCTGGCCACTTCGCGCAGGATATGAATGCTCTCTGCCTCAAGCAGGCGAAGATGGCTCAACTGCGGCGGAGCGGATGCGCCTGCTGGCGGCGTGGTTGAATGAAAGTCGTTCTCGATGACCGGCATGCATAACCTCGTTCAGTGCGGGAAGTGCGCTGAAGGCCGATGCAGCGATCGCAGACCGGCTATTCAGCTCGGGTGCGTCTTCTGATGAATTGCCAAGGAGAATCAGAGACTAGCTAACACACCCGTCGAAGATCTTCGACAGGCAACAACAGGAACGATCTTGGGAAGCGCCAACCATGTGTACTTTCATCGTACCAACTGACTTTGACAAATGCAATTCAAGCCTATGCTTATTGGAGATGGAAACACATCTGGTCGATTCAGAAAAGTTGGAAGGCCGGACAGGATTTGAACCAGCGAATACGGGGATTATTTGATATCCGCGCGTTAACCGCTTGAGAGCAAGAGTTGAGCGGTGAACTGCTCGCCTGGGCCCATCGCGCCAGCCCCATTGCGGATTTCCCAGTCGGCGCTGGCTACTTCTTTCCGTTGTCTTTGAAGTTCAGCGCGAAGTGGTAGGTCGTGTACGAGTGGCTGGTTGTCACATTGGTCAGGAACTGGCCGCCGCCGAAGTAGGCGATGCCGCCGCCCAGGTTGAAGTGCTTATTCAGTTCATAC